>Ga0247727_10012654_pt1 | contig 14424 bp, 8 predicted proteins | sample WisWelCaveWW1625_FD_202498 | JGI IMG/M metagenome (GOLD analysis project Ga0247727, IMG submission 202498) | Biofilm microbial communities from Wishing Well Cave, Virginia, United States - WW16-25 | ecosystem: Environmental > Aquatic > Deep subsurface > Groundwater > Cave microbial mat | place... | reverse complement strand
CATTAGGGTAAGAGCAATCAGGCAGCGCGCATTATCGGTGCCGTGGATGTGCTGCGAGATGCCCATGCCCCACAGGATGATCGAGGCCTTGGAAGTCGCGTAGAGCCGCGCCACCTCGCGGATGGTCTGCGCCGGGATGCCGCAGATCGGCGCCATCTTCTCGGGCGCGAAATCCTTGGCGTTTTCCTTCAGCGCCTCGTAGCCGCTGGTGCGGTCCTTGATGAAGGCCTCGTTCACCAATCCCTCGTCGATGATCGTGTGGATCATCGCGTTCAGCAGCGCCACGTCGGTGTCCGGGTTGAACTGCAGGAAATGCGACGCGTGGCGCGACAGGTCGCTGCGCCGCGGGTCGGCGAGGATCAGCTTGGCGCCCTGCTTGGCCGCGTTCTTCAGCCAGGTCGCCGCCACCGGGTGGTTGGAAGTGGGGTTGGCGCCGATGAGGAAGATCACCTCGGAATTCGCCACGTCGTTCACCTGGTTGGACACCGCGCCCGAGCCGATGCCCTCGAGCAGCGCGACGACCGAGGAGGCGTGGCACAGGCGCGTGCAGTGGTCCACGTTGTTGGAACCGAAGCCGGTGCGCACCAGCTTCTGAAACAGGTAGGCCTCTTCGTTCGAGCCCTTGGCCGAACCGAAGCCGGCGAGCGCGCTGCGATCCTGCTCGCGAATGCGCCTGAGGCCCGCCGCGGCAAGGCCCAAGGCCTCGTCCCAGGTCGCCTCGCGGAATGCCTCGCCCCAGTTGCCCGGGTCCACCTTGAAGTCGGCCGACTTCGTTGCGCCCGGCTTGCGCACCAGCGGCCTGGTCAGCCGCTGCGGATGGTGCGCGTAATCGAAGCCGTAGCGCCCCTTCACGCACAGGCGAGCGTGGTTCGAGGGGCCGTCCTTGCCGGTGACGAACTGGATCACGTTCTCTTTTACATGGTAGGTGAGCAGGCAGCCCACGCCGCAGAACGGGCACACCGAGTCCACGGTCTTGTCGATCACCTGCAATCCGGCCTCGCGCGCCGGCATCAGCGCACCGGTCGGGCAGGCCTGCACGCATTCGCCGCAGGCCACGCAGGTGGAAGCGCCCATCGGATCGTCGAAATCGAACACGATCCTGGCGTGCTCGCCGCGCGAGGCGTATCCGATGACGTCGTTCACCTGCTCCTCGCGGCAGGCGCGCAGGCAGCGCGTGCACTGGATGCAGGCGTCCAGGTTCACCGCGATCGCCGGGTGCGAGAGGTCGGCCCTGGGCTGGCGGCGCGCCTTGAAGCGCGGCAGTCCGATGTCCAGTTTTTTCGCCCACTGGTCGAGTTCGGAGTCCTTGCGGTACTCCTTCTCCGGCATGTCGGAGAGGAGGAGCTCGAGCACCATCTTCTGCGACAGCACGGCGCGTGCGGAGTCGCTGGTGACCTCCATGCCCTCCTGCGGGGTGCGGCAGCAGGAAGGCGCGAGCGCGCGCTCGCCCTTGATCTCCACGACGCACGCGCGGCAGTTGCCGTCGGGCCGCAGGCCCGGCATGTAACAAAGCTGCGGGATCTCGACGCCGTGGCGCTTGGCGGTCTCGAGAATGGTTTCGTCCGGGCGGCCGACCACCGTCTGGCCGTTCAGCTTGAACTCGATCGGCAGCGTCGCCAGCTGTCGGGTGCTTGCGCGATCCATCACGCCACCTCGTGAGGGAAATACTTCATCACGCACTGTACCGGGTTCGGCGCCGCCTGGCCCAGGCCGCAGATCGAAGCGTCCATCATCGCCTGTGAGAGTTCGGCGAGCAGCGGTTGGTTCCAGGTCTTTTCATTCATCAGGTCGAGCGCCTTGGCCGTGCCGACCCGGCAAGGCGTGCACTGGCCGCAGGACTCTTCCTTGAAGAACTTCATCAGGTTCTTCGCGGCAGCGGCCGCCTGGTCGTGCTGCGACAGGATGACGATCGCCGCCGAGCCGATGAAGCAGCCGTGCGGCTGCAGCGTGTCGAAGTCGAGCGGGATGTCGCCCTTCGACGCGGGCAGGATGCCGCCCGAGGCGCCCCCAGGCAGGTAGGCGTAGAACTGGTGGCCCGGCAGCATGCCGCCGCAATGTTCTTCGATCAGTTCCTGCACCGTGATGCCCGCGGGGGCGAGGTGCACACCGGGCTGGTTCACGCGGCCCGACACCGAGAAGGCGCGCAGGCCCTTCCTGCCGTGACGGCCGTGGGAAGAAAACCATTGGGCGCCCTTCTCCACGATCGCGCGCACCCAGTACACCGTTTCCATGTTGTGCTCGAGCGTGGGGTAGCCGAACAGGCCCACCTGCGCAACGTACGGCGGGCGCAGGCGCGGCATGCCGCGCTTGCCCTCGATGGATTCGATCATCGCCGATTCTTCGCCGCAGATATAGGCGCCGGCGCCGCGGCGAAGACGAATGGGCGGCAGCGCGCAGGGCGGGTTCTGCTTGAGCTTTTGCAGCTCGGCCTCCAGCAGCGCGCGGCAACCCGCGTACTCGTCGCGCAGGTAGATGTAGACCTCGCCGACGCCCGCGCACCAGGCGGCGACGAGCATGCCCTCGAGGAACCGGTGCGGGTCCCGCTCCAGGTACCAGCGATCCTTGAAGGTGCCGGGCTCGCCTTCGTCGATATTCACCGCCATCAGGCGCGGCGCGGGCTCGGCGGCAACCAGGCGCCACTTGCGCCCGGCGGGAAAGCCGGCGCCGCCCAGGCCGCGCAGGCCCGAGTCTTCCATGAGCGTAGTAAGGTCCTCGCGCTTGCGCTTGCCGCCAAGGCAGTCGGCGAGGAGCCGGTAGCCGCCTTCGCGCCGGTAGCGCGCGTAATCCACGTGCGGCGGTTCCGGGCAGCGTGTCTGCTTCGCTGCCACCGCGGCGCGCACCATGTCCACGGTGGCGCTGCCCACAGGGTTCTGGTGCACCACTGCACAGGGCGCGACTTCGCATCGACCCACGCAGGGCGCCGGGATCACGCGCACCTCCTTGCCGAGGATCGAGGGCAGTTTCTGCAGGAGATTCTGCGCGCCCGCCATCTCGCAGGCGATGGAGTCGCAGACGCGCACCGTGAGCGCGGGGGGTGCCTGTTCGCCCTCCTTCACCACGTCGAAGTGGTGGTAGAACGTCGCCACTTCGTACACCTCGGCCATCGACAGGCGCATCTCCTCCGCGAGCGCCGCAAGGCGCGCTGCAGAGAGATGGCAGTACCTGTCCTGGATCTTATGCAGGTGCTCGATCAGCAGGTCGCGGCGGCGGAGTTCATCGCCCAGCAGCGCTTGCACCTCCTGCAGCGCCTGCGGATCGACGCCGCGTCCTTTGGGCGTGCCGCGCGCCCTGCCGCCTTTCGCAGGATTTGCCGGCGCTGAAACGCGATCGTCCATCGGCCCCATTCTACGGCCCGCTCAGGCATCGAACGCCTTGACAGCGATCAAGTTTCCCTGCGCGCTGCGTTACCATCCGTGCGGACAACAGGAGGATCCGGAGATGACGTCCCCCGTGGACCCAAACGACGTGATGATGACCGGGGAGAACTCGTTCATCCGCTACAGCCCGGACGGCGGCAAGACCCAGACCGACCGCGTCAGCCACTGGCGCGTGCTGTGGTGCCCCGCTGGGGCCGGCCACGCCCTGTTCGCGAAGAGCACGCTGAGCGGCGGTGCAGTGCGCATCTGGTCGGACAATCCGCCGGTGGCGCGCTGGCTGCAGAAGGAGATCGAGTCCTACCTCTTCCCTGCGTTTGCCGAAGCGGCGACGCCGGTGGCGCCGGCCGCATTCACTCGCTCGGGCGGCATCGACAGCAGGGCCGCGGAGCTCGTGACCGCGAAGGACGCGGAAATCCTGCTGTCGTGGGAGGACTTCCTCGCGCCCTTTGTGCTCAACATGCCGCCTGGCTCGGGCGGGCGGCCGATCGGCGTGTTCAGCACCTTCTTCCCGGCGCGCGCCGCGCGCATCGCTCTCAATGGCCGCAGTGCCGCCGGGCAGCCCTACCCGGAGAAGCGCGGCGAGCGCGATTCGACCAGCGCCTGCCTCGCGTGGTCGGAAACCTGGGTGAGGCCGAAAAGCTAGCGCGATGTGCCGCGCCCTGCTCTACCTCGGACAGCCCGTGCTGCTCGATACCCTGCTGTTCCAGCCCGACTCGGCGCTCATCCGACAGAGTTACATGCCGAAGATGCTGCACATGCTCAACCTCGCCGGCTTCGGTTTGCGCGCGTGGGACGCTTCCTCGCACGCGCCGGAGAAACCCTTCGCCTACGGCTCGCCTTCGCTGCCGGTGTTCGACCGCAACCTGAAGAATCTGGCGGAGAAAGTGCGCGCCGCTTGCGTGCTCGGCCACGTGCGCGGTGTCGCGTACTCCACTACGGTGGACATTTCCCTGCAGAACGTCCACCCGTTCCAGTTCGAGGGCCTGCCCTGGTGCCTGGCGCACAACGGCGACCTGGCGGGGATCGCGGAGATGAAGCGCATCTTCGCGCAGCATGTGAAGCGGGAGTACCTGCCGTTGATCCGCGGCTCGACGGACAGCGAATGGATCTACGCCTTGTTCGTATCGCAGCTGGCCGATCCCATGAAACCCGGCACCGAGATTGCGGTGTTCGAGGCGATCGAGCGGACCTTGAACATCATTCGCGAGGCCCGGGCCGAACTTGGCATCGACGTGTCTTCGTCGGTGAACCTGTTCATCGCCAATGGCAGCCAGCTTGCGGCGGTGCGTTACTGCTTCGACTTTGGCCGCTACCGCACCGAGGATCCGTCGAAGCTGCACGAAGCCAACCTGACGTTCCTTTCGCTTTGGTACACCCTGGGCCGGGACTACGCGCTGCACGAGGGCGAGTGGAGGATGTCCGGCGGCGCCGAGAACGCGGATTCGATCATCATTGCTTCTGAACCGCTCACCAAGGACACCTCCGCCTGGGTCGAACTCCCCGAGTACGGTGCCCTCTTCGCCGAGATCCACCACGGCCGCCCTCGCGTTGCAGTGCGGTTACTTGATTGAGTTCTGACCGCGGCATCTGAAAAACCGATCCACCTGTCTCCGCACTGCGTCTTGTGCAGTTGTTCCTTTCTTCACCAAAAACTTTGTCACGCACCCGGACCCTGTCACGAACCCGCAATCCAATTGTGACGGGATACCGTTGAATTGCATGAAGGGCGGCGTAGATTCGATTGCGTCTGGAGGACGCGCATGCTGCTTCAACGTGCGACGATGGTGTGGGCGATGGCAGCAACAACACTGCTGGCTGTTGGGGCGTACGCTGCAGAGGCAACGCCAACCGCGCCGTCCCCTGCAATAGAGAGTTCACCTCCGAATCCGGCTCCGGAACCGGTGCCCCTGGTTCGGATGGAGGGCTTAGCGCTCGATGATTTCCGCTTCGATGTCGCGCAGCGCCCGGCGTCAGAAACTGTCCGCAGGCTCTTGCCGGCCGTCAGCGCGCCCCGGACCGGGTGGGCCTTTTCGGGGCGGGTGGGACCCTTGCGCTGGCTGACCCCGATCGACGGCGTAGGAGAGACCACGCTGCGCCTCGGAGGCCGAATTTCGGGTCAGCCGCGCACACCGGGGATGGGCAACTTCACTATCAGCGTCCACTACACTTTCTAGTGAGTGTTCAATTCCCAGATAGTGGTAGCAACGCTTCGACCTGAATACTTACCCTAGTCCCTCTCCCTCCGCCCGCCATATCTGTCCATGCAGAGCAGCCTCGAGTTCCTGCGCCTTGCCGCTCGCTCTCGCGAGGCGATCGTGGCTGATCAGCCGCGTCAGCAGCGTGTTGGTGCGCGACAGGGATTTCAGCAAGCTGCGCTGGATGGCATGCTGCAAGCTTACCGACGCGGCTGAAGCGCCGTTGTAGATTCCGAGCAGCGCCTCGCGCGGAAACTCCAGCAGCGCAGCCGACTCCCGCACCCGCGCGCACCCGCCATGCGGCGCCCCATCCAGCGTCGCCATGTAGCCCACCAGCTCCCCCGGCCCGGCGATCGCCACGCGCCGCTCGCTGCCCCCGGCCTGGGTAAACACCTCGGCCGCGCCGCGCAGCACCAGGAAACACGCCGGCGCGCTCTGGCCCTGCGCGAACAGCCATGCGCCGCGCGGCAGCTCCAGCACCTTTGCCGATGCAATCAACTCTTCCGCCTCTTCGGCATCGAAGCCTTCGAAGAACGGCAGGATCGGCAGAAAGGCTTTCCAGTCGAACGCAGCGCGCTTCGAGCGCTTCACCCTCGCCAGCGGTTCGCCGGCAGGAGGCTGCTCCCGCACCGGCCGATCCTCCTGCGCCGGATGCCCGCGCACCTTCGCGTTCAGCGCCCGCAGCCGCTCCGCCAACGTACGCGTGATCGCGCGCTGCACCTCGAGCGCCCGGGCATCACGGCTCGCCACCATCGCGCGGAAATCGTCGCGGCCGACGAACCAGCCGTCCACGTTGGTTTTCGCCACCACCGTCGCGGAACACACGCCGCGCTCGATCAAGGCCATCTCGCCGAACATCGCGCCGGAAGCGAAAGAAGCCACGCTCAGCATGCCGCCCCCCGGCAGACTGACCTGCGCCTCGGCCTCGCCCGAGCGGATCAGGAACGCACCGCGCGCCGTCTCGCCCTGGCGCACCAGCCGCGCGCCCTTGGCGAATGACACTTCGCGCGCCACCGCGACCAGCGGCGCGAGCGCGGTTTGCTGCAGCGCGTCGGCGGACATGCTGCGCACGAGTGTACACTCGCCACGCCATGAATCAGGCCGCCGGCGCGATCGACGCCAACAAGCTGCTCGCCGTGGTGCAGGCGGTGGCGCGCGAAGCGCGCCCGCACGTGGAACCCCACGTTGCGCTCGACACTTCGCTGGAGAAGGAACTGGGCCTGGACAGCCTGGCGCGCGTCGAACTGGTGCTGCGCCTGGAGAAGGAGTTCGGCGCGAGCCTGCCAGAGCAGGCGCTGGCGACTAGCGAAACGCCGCGCGACCTGCTGCGTTTCCTGCTCGCGAGCGCCGGCCAGGCGCCGCGCGCGGCCGATACGACAGTCGCCAGCCTCTCGCTGTCCACCGACGTGCGCCCGCCGGCGCAGGCGCAGACGCTGATGCAGGCGCTCGAGTACCACGTCGAGCGCCAGCCCGACCGGCTGACGGTGCACCTGGTCGAGGAAGGCCGGGAAACCCAGATCACCTATCGCCAGCTCTACGACGGCGCACTCGGCTACGCTGCGCGCCTTGCGCAGGCCGGTCTGCGGCCGGGCCAGATGGTGGCGATCATGCTGCCCACCTGCAAGGAGTACCTGTTCTCGTTTTACGGGGTCCTGCTCGCGGGCGGCGTGCCGGTCCCGCTCTACCCGCCGGCGCGCCTGACCACCATCGAGGACCACATGACGCGCCACGTCGGCATCCTGAAGAGCGCCGGCGCGACGATCATGATCACCATTCCCGAGGCGAAGGCGCTTGCGTACCTGTTGCGCGCGCAGGTGGAGAGCCTGCGTGCAGTGATGATGCCCGCCGATCTGGCGGGCAGCGGCACCGGCTTTGCGCCGGTGCGCGGAAAATCGGGCGACATCGGCTTCCTGCAGTACACCTCGGGCAGCACCGGCAATCCCAAGGGCGTGGTCCTGTCGCACGCGAACCTGCTGGTCAATGTGCAGGCGATGGGCAAGGCGGTGAGCGCGGGCGCGGGCGACGTGTTTGTGAGCTGGCTGCCGCTGTACCACGACATGGGACTGATCGGCGGGTGCTTTGCCACCATGTTCCTCGGCTTCCCGGTGGTGCTGATGTCGCCGCTCGCCTTCCTGTCGCGCCCGGGGAGCTGGATGCGCGCCATTCACCGCCACCGCGGCACGATCTCGGGCGGCCCGAATTTCTCCTACGAGCTGTGCCTGCGCCGCATCCCCGACGAGGAGATGGAGGGCATCGACCTCGCGTCCTGGCGCTTCGCCTTCAACGGCGCCGAGCCGGTGAGCCCGGAGACGATCAGCGCGTTCACGGAAAAGTTCTCCCGCTGGGGCTTCCGCAGGAACTCGATGGCGCCCGTCTACGGCCTCGCCGAGTGCACGGTCGGCGTGGCCTTCACCACGCCGGGCGAACCCTGGCGCATGGACGCGCTCGACCGCGAGATCTTTTCCAAGACCGGAGAAGCGGTACTGGCAACTCCTGACGACCCGGCGCCGCTCAAGGTGCTCGGCTGCGGCCACGTCATCGAGGGCCATGACCTGCGCGTGGTGGACGCGGCGGGGCTCGAACTGCCCGACTGCCAGGAAGGCCTGCTGCAATTCCGCGGACCGTCGGCCACGTCCGGCTACTACCGCAATCCGGCGGCGACCAGGAGCCTGTTTGACGGCGATTGGGTGAATACCGGCGACCGTGCTTACCTCAAGGAGGGCATGGTTTACCTCACCGGCCGCGAGAAGGACATCATCATCCGCGGCGGCCGCAACATCAGCCCCTACGAGCTGGAGCAGGCGGTCGGCGACCTCGCGGGCGTGCGGCGTGGATGCGTCGCGGTGTTCGGCAGCAGGGACGCGGCCACCGGCACCGAGCGCGTGGTGGTGCTGGCGGAGATGCGCGAAGCCGACGCCTCGCGCCACGAGGATCTCAAGCGCATGATCAACGAGCTCGCGGTCAGCCTGACCGGCGCGCCGGCCGACGACATCGTGCTGGCGCCGCCGGCGACGGTGCCCAAGACCTCGAGCGGCAAGATCCGCCGCGTCGCCGCGCGCGAGTTCTACGAGCGCGGGCCCTCGTCGGTGAAGCCGCAGGCGGTGTGGCTGCAATTCCTGCGCCTGGTGCTCGCCGGGGCCGCGCCGCAACTGCGCCGCGGCCGGCGCACCGCGCTCGGCGCGCTCTACGCGCTGCGCGTCTACCTGGCGTTCGGCCTGCTGTTCCCGTTCGCGCTGCTCACCGCCGCGCTGGCGAAACCGCTGGTCACCTGGCGCATCGGCGCGGCGGTCTGCCGCCTGTTCCTGCGCGCCGCGGGCATCCCGCTGGTGGTGCGCGGGGCGGAGCGCATCCCGTCCACGCCGGTGGTGCTGGCGGTGAACCACACCAGCTACCTCGACGCGGTTGTGCTGGTGGCGCTGCTCGGGCCTCGGGTGTACTCGTTCGTCGCCAAGCGCGAGTTCGAGCAAAACCCGCTGATGCGCGCTCTGCTCGGGGGGTTCGGCACGATATTCGTCGAGCGTTTCGACGTGCAAAAGAGCGCCGAGCACGCGGACGTGCTGGTGGACACGGTGCGCGCCGGCGCTTCCATGGTGGTCTTCCCGGAGGGAACGCTGACCCGCAACACCGGCCTGATGGAGTTCCACGCCGGCGCTTTCCAGGTCGCGGCGCAAGCGGGTGTGCCGGTGGTGCCGGTAGCGCTGCGCGGCGTGCGCTCGGTGCTGCGCGACGGCACCTGGTATGCGCGCCGCGCGCCGGCGGTGGTGACGCTGTGCGCGCCCATTGCGCCGGACGGCAGCGACTGGGCGGCGACGCTGCGCCTGCGCGACAGGGTACGCGCCGAAATCCTGCTGTATTGCGGCGAGCCGGACCTGGCGAGCGCCGGCAAGGGCGGGCAGGCTACTTCCTGACCGCCTGTTCGAGGAACTTTTCCAGCGCGCGCACCGGCTCCACGTCGCCGTAGAGCCTGGCGCGGGATGCGCTCATGCGATCGCGCACGCCGCCCCACCACACCGCGTCCTGGGCGAGCTTTACCGCGGTTTCCACGTAGGCCGCATCGCTGTCCGCCACCAGTTCGTCCATGCCCATGCGGCGCAGGATCCCGCTCGCCAGCCGCCCGCGCAGGAAGCGGCCTTCATAAGCCGCGACCGGCAGGCCGCAATCGATCGCCTGCAAGGCCGTGTTGAAACCGGAGAATCCCATGGTGTCGAGGAACACGTCGGCCTGCGCCATCAGGCCGTAGAACTGCGCACGGCTCTGCCACGGCACGAATACGGCGAAAGCATCCAGCTCGAGGCCCTCGGCGGCAAACGATCGCGCCAGGCGCTCGCGCAGCCTTTGCATCAGCTCGTCCGCCCTGCCGGGCGTGAAGAACACGATCTGGCATTCCCCCAGCCGGCGCGCGATCGCGGCCAGCACTGCGTCGTGGCGGGGCGTGTACTTGAACGGCGTGCCCGCGCACAACAGCAGCGGCACGCCCTCGCGGATGCCCAGAACGGCAAGGTCCACCGCCGCCGGCGCGACCTTGGCCGGTTCCAGCGTGCAGCCCAGCCCCGGCAGGCGCACCAGCCGCTCGGTATAGTGCGCTGGCGCATCGGTCGGCTCGAGTCCTTCGGCCGAGAGGAAATAGTCGATCGTCGGCAGCCCGGTGGTAAGCGGATGGCCCCAGGATGCCGCTTGCACCGGTGCCAACCGCAGGCAGGCGAGCTTCGCCGTGGTCGGGTCCATGCCGATCTCGGGATAGATCAAGACATCGAGCTGGTGGCCGAGGATCAGCTGCGACCATTCCACCAGGTCGCTCTTGCCGTAGGTGTAGTGCGTCGCCATGGTCTTGGCGAGCGCGGTCTCCACGTCATTCGCCATGCCGAGATGGAACAGGCGCACGTCGAAGCGGCTGCGGTCCAGCCGCTGCAGCCAGCCCTTGACGATCGCGTTCCAGACGGAATGGTCGTGGATATGCGCGGACACGACGCCGACGCGGATGTCCGCGCGCGTTACGCGCGCCGCTCTGCTCAGGCCCGCCGCTTCCTGCCAGGCCCCCATCAGGCGCGTGCACAGCGCGCCATAGCGCGCGAACAGTTCGCGATGATCCTCCTCCTGGTAGGCGAGGTAGAAAGGCTGCTGCACGCCCACGGCGCGCGCCACTTGCTCCGCGCCCCGCGCCTCGCACCAGCGCTCGAGCGCGGTGAGTTCCGCGGCGAAGGCGGCGCGGCTGCGCGCCGGCTCCAGGTGATCGCCGGCGACCATCGGCAGCTGCGACATGACGTGCGCCCAGCGCGCCTCGACGTACTCGGGATTCAGTTCCAGCGCCTTGCGGTAACTGGCGAGCGCGCCAGCGGCATCGCCCATCCCCTTGAGCGCATTGCCGAGGTCGAAGTGCGCCTCGGCCATGTCCGGCCGCAGCTCGAGCACGCTGCGATACGCGGCGGCCGCTTCCGCGAGCCTGCCGAGCTCGCGCAGCAGCTGCGCCGCGTTGAACAGTGCGTCGGCGAAGTCCGGCGTGAGCGCCAGCGCCTGCTCGTAGCAGGCCAGCGCCTCATCCGGTTTGCCCTGCTCCTTGAGCACGTTGCCGAGATTGTTGTGCACCTCGGCACGACCGGGTTCGATGCCGATCGCAACGCGATAAGCGGCCACCGCCTCGGCGAGGAAGCCCTTCTCGCGCAGCAGGTTGCCGACGTTGAAGCGCGCCGGCATCTGCCCCGGGTCGAGCGCGACCGCGCGCTGGCATGCGGCCAGCGCATCATCGAGCCTGCCCGCATCGCGCATCGCCACGCCGAGGCTGTTATGTGCCGCCGCGAAGCCGGGATCGACCGCCAGCGCGGCCTCAAGCACCGCGATGGCCTCCTGCGCGCGGCCCAGAGCGGTGAGCGTCTCGCCGACCCGCAGCTGCGCGAGCGCCGACCCCGGGTTCAGCGACAGGACTTGGCGGTAGGTCTGCAGCGCTTCCTCCCCGCGGCCGATCCTGCGCAGCAGCCTGCCGAGGTTGACCAGCGCGTCCGTGTCGCCCGGAGCGAGCGCCAGGACTTCGCGGTAGCCGGATTCCGCCTGGTCCACCCGGCCCGCCTGGTGATGGGCCATGGCGCGCTCCAGCGCCTCGCGTCCCGGCAACACGCCGGCAGATCGCGGCTCGGGCTCCGGCTGCGGCTTGCGGCCGAACAGCCACTTCAGCATGGACGGCGGCTCAGGTGCCCGGTTTGCCGGCCTGGCGCGACGCGAGAGTGGCGACAGTGACCAGCTCGTAGCTCAGGGCGTCGGTGAACTCCGGCGCGTAGCCGGCCTCGCGCAGCGCCCAGCGCACGCGGTTGCCGAGGCGCGCCTTCTTGTAGATGTTGAGCTTGCGCGTGCGAACGAACTGCTCGAGGCGGGCGAAGACCACGTCGTGCGTCTTGCGCAGCCGATCGGCAGTCTTGCGCGTGTGCGGCCCCGGCATCGGCGGCAAGCGCTGGACGAGGTCGGCGACGATCTCGTCCGCCACTGCGTCGACTTCCTTGGTATTGAGCCAGTCACCGAACATGATCGCCCCGCTGGAAAAACCAGGCGCCATTCTACGTGATGCGCTGCCCGCACCAGGCACGCCACAGTTCGCGGTAGGCGGCCTCCACGTCGCGCGCGAAACGCGCCTCGTCCATCAGCGGCGAGTCCTGCAGGCGCCGGCGCAGGCCGGCACGCAGCGCGGCGATGCGCCCGGGGTCGGCAGCGTGCGCGAGCGCGAGGCGCAGGTACTCGTCCGCCGACGCGGCGATCCACTCGTCCAGGCCAAGCGCGCCCAGGATGCTCGCCGCGCTGCGCGACGCGGGGCGCTCGCCCGCGAGGGTCAGCACCGGAACCCCCATCCACAGCGCATCGAAGGTAGTGGTGCCCCCGCCGTAGGGCGTGGTGTCCAGGGCGATGTCCACGGCATCGAATTGCTGCAGGTACTCGCCGACCGACACGCGCGGCAGGATTGTGAGCCGTTCGGCGCCGACGCCCGCGGCGCCGAAATCGCGCAGCAGGTCCTCGCGCGCGCGCCCCTCCGGCACGCCGACCAGCAGCAGCCGCGATTGCGGCAGGCGAAGCAGGATCCCAGCCCAGAGGCGCCGCACCGTGGCCGAGAGCTTCGGGGCATGATTGAACGAACCGAACGTGACGTAGCCGTTGCTGCTGCAAGGAGGCTCCGCGGCATGGTTCGCGGTGTAAGGCGGGCGGAAGCACCACAGGCTGTGCGGCAACCGCAGCAGTTTCTCGGTGTGCAAGCGGTCGCTCGACCCGGGCGGGTCGGCGCGCGCGTCGCTCAGGCGGTACCCGATACGCGTGAGGCCGGTGCTGTGCAGGTAGCCGAGCCAGCTCAGCTGCAGCGGCGCCGGCTGGTGCGCGAACGCCCCGAGCCGCAGGGCACCCGCATGCCCGGTGAGATCCACGAGCACATCGACGGCATCGCGCTGTATGGCGGCGGCCAACTCCGCGTCGGTCCACGCCGTCGCTTCGCGCCAGCCATCCGCGGCAGCACGCACCTGCCCCGTCACTTCGTCCACCTTGTCGCCCGTGAAGTAGCAGAGCGCCTCGTAGCGCGCCCGGTCGTGCCGCTCGAGCAGCGGCAGCATGAACCAGGCGACCGGGTGCCGGTTGAAATCGCAGGAGACGTAGCCGATGCGCAGGCGCCGCTCCGGCTCCCGCGTCAGCCCCGGGGGCGCCGTGCGCGGCGGCACCGCCGCCTCCAGGCGCGCGCCGAACGCGCGATGCCGGGCGAAGAGCTCCTCCGCCGACAGTGTGTCGCTCAAGCTCAGCGTCAGCAGCTCCATCGACTCCAGGTCGAAGCGCGCCGGTTCAAGGCGGCGCGCGGCGGCGAACGCCTGCAGCGCATCCGTCAGGCGCGAGGTGCCGCGCAGGATGTTGCCCAGCAGATGCCACGCAGGAACCAAGCGCGGCTCGAGTTCGAGGGCGCGGCGCAACGCGGCCTCGGCCTCGTCGCCCCGGTTCAGCTTCCACAGGACTTCGGCATAGTTGACCCAGGCGCCGCCGAGGGCCGGGCGCAGCGCAATCGCCGACTCGAGGCTGGCTGCCGCCGCCGCAGCGTCGCCGCGTGCATCTTGCACATTCGCCAGCGCGACCAGCGCGTCCGCAAAATCCGGCTTGCCTTGCAACGCGGCGTGCAGCAATCGCCCGGCGTCCGCCAGCTCGCCGCGCGCGTAGCGCAGGCGGCCGAGGTTGTAGTTGCCGTAGGGATTCGCGGGATCCTCCGCCAGCAGCGCCGCGTAGGCCCGCTCCGCGGCGGCGCTGTCGCCCCCCGCGTCCAGCGCGGCGCCGAGATTCAGATGGGCCGCCGCATGGCGTGGCGCGACAGCGACCGCGGCGCGATAGCGCCGGCAGGCCCGCGCGAGACGGCCGCTGCGCTCGGCGCGGCGGCCGCTCGCGATCAGCGCATCGGCGAGCAGCCTGCGCAGCATCGCGCCGCCGCCGCCCCGCCTACTTGAGGACCGACTTCAGGAGCCGGCCCATCTCTGCGGGGTTGCGCGTCACCTTGATGCCGCAGGCTTGCATCACCGCGAGCTTCTCCTGCGCGGTGCCCTTGCCGCCCGAGATAATGGCGCCGGCGTGACCCATCCGCTTGCCCGGCGGCGCGGTCACTCCGGCGATGAATCCGACCACCGGTTTCTTCATGTTCTGCTTCACCCACTGCGCGGCGCTCTCTTCGTCCGAGCCGCCGATCTCGCCGATCATGATCACCGCGTCGGTGTCGGGATCGTCGTTGAACAGCTTGAGGACATCGGTGTGCTTCAGGCCGTTCACCGGGTCGCCGCCGATGCCGACCGCGCTCGACTGGCCGATGCCCAGCTCGCTCAGCTGCGCCACCGCCTCGTAGGTGAGCGTACCGGAGC
>Ga0247727_10012653_pt1 | contig 14426 bp, 13 predicted proteins | sample WisWelCaveWW1625_FD_202498 | JGI IMG/M metagenome (GOLD analysis project Ga0247727, IMG submission 202498) | Biofilm microbial communities from Wishing Well Cave, Virginia, United States - WW16-25 | ecosystem: Environmental > Aquatic > Deep subsurface > Groundwater > Cave microbial mat | place... | reverse complement strand
AGAAATAGAAAACAGACATCAGACAACAGAGGGTTGGTCTGTAATCTGTTGTCTGTCATCTGCCATCTCGGACTGTCAATGTTTAACTTGAAAGAGATTCACAAACCGAAAACGATTGACGACGCGCTCGAACTTTTGCGCCAGCCCGATACCGTTGCACTCGCCGGCGGCACGCAGTTAATTGCCGAAAAGAATAAAGCCGCGCGCGCGGCAGTTGATTTGAGCGCGCTCGGCTTGTCGTATATCCGCGACCAATCCGGCGCGATTGCCATCGGCGCGACGACGACGCTCGCGGATGTTGCTGATTCGCCGCTGTTGCGCGCCGCGGCGAATGGCATCACCGCGCAAGCCGCGCATCGCACCGCCGCGAGCCTTTTGCGAAATCAAGTAACGATCGCCGGCACACTCATTACCGAACCCGCCGGCATCTTTGCCGTCGCGCTCACCGCGCTCGACGCGCAGGTTGTTTGCGTCGGGGACAAGACGACGGCTGTCGCGATCACAGATTTTCTTGCGATGCTCGATCATTTCATTCTGGGCGCGCTCGTCACGGAAATTGTGATCCCGGCGTCGGCGCTCGGCAAACGCGCGGCATTGCAAACCGTCGCGCGCACGCCGCGCGATAAGCCGATTGTGTGCGCGGGCGCGGCGGCGCGGATCGAGAACGGCATCGCGCGCGAGGTCCGCATCGCGCTGGGCGGTGTGGCAGCGAGTGCGGTGCGCGCCGGAGATGCAGAAAAAGAATTAGAGGGGAAAAAATTAGACGCGGGGGTGATTGAGAACGCGGCGCGCCACGCGGCAACCGGGTTGAAACCGCGCGGCGATTTTCGCGGCAGTGTAGAGTATCGCAACGCAATGGCAGTTGTGTTGGCGCAAAGAGCGATGCAAGAGTTGTAAAAATAAAACCCCTCTCGATTTCTCGAGAGGGGTTTTTGTTCATTGAGCATCGAACGCGTTCTTAGTAATCCATCCCGCCGCCGGAAGGCATCGGTGGACCGCCTTTATCTTTCTCTGGCATATCTGTGATCAATGCTTCGGTCGTCAGGATCATCGCCGCGATGGACGCCGCGTTTTCGAGCGCGCTGCGCGTCACTTTCGCCGGGTCAATGATGCCTTTCGCTACGAGATCGGTGTACTCTTCCGCAAGCACATCAAAGCCGATGTTCGTGTTCTTTTTCTCTCTTTGCTGGCGGCGCACTTCTTGCACGACTACCGCGCCGTCTTCACCCGCGTTCTCCGCAAGTTGGCGCAAGGGTTCTTCGAGCGCGCGTTTCAAAATCTGCACGCCGGTCGCGATATCGCCTTCCGCTTTAATCGCATCGAGCGCGGACAATGCGTTGATCAAGGCGACGCCGCCGCCCGGCACGATGCCCTCTTCAACCGCCGCGCGCGTCGCGCTGAGCGCGTCTTCGACGCGATGCTTTTTCTCTTTCAATTCGACTTCGGTCGCCGCGCCGACGCGAATGACCGCGACGCCGCCGGCAAGTTTCGCCAAGCGTTCTTGCAATTTTTCCTTGTCGTAATCCGAAGTCGTCTTTTCAATTTGCGCTTTGATTTCGTTGATGCGGCCTTTGATGTCCTTTTCCGCGCCCTTGCCGCCGACGAAGGTCGTGTCGTCTTTCGTCGAAATCACTTTGTTGCATTGACCGAGATCGCTAATCTGCGTCGTCTCGAGTTTGCGGCCCAATTCTTCGGTGATGACGTTGCCGCCAGTGAGGAGCGCAATATCGCGCAGCATATCCTTGCGGCGATCGCCAAAGCCGGGCGCTTTGATCGCGAGCACGTTCAGCAAGCCGCGTAATTTATTCAGCACGAGCGTCGCGAGCGCTTCGCCTTCCACATCTTCCGCGATAATGATCAACTCGCGGCGGCCCATTTGGACGAGCCGTTCGAGCAGTGGCACGATGTCGGTGTGCGTGGAAATTTTCTTGTCGGTGATGAGCAGGTACGGATTTTCGTACACCGCTTCCATCCGCTCCGGATTCGTCACAAAGTATGGCGAGATGTAGCCGCGATCAATTTGCATCCCGTCCACGAATTCGGTTTCGAACGCGAGACCGGTTTTGCTTTCTTCAACCGTAATGACGCCGTCCTTGCCGACTTTGTCCATGACGTCCGCAAGCAATTTGCCGATATCGGGATCGGCGGCAGAAATCGCCGCGACGTTCGCGATCTCTTCCTTGCCCTTGACCGGCTTTGCCATTTTCTTGATTTCTTCGACGAGCGCGGCGGTGCCTTTTTCGATCCCGCGCTTCAAAAGCATCGGGTTCGCGCCCGCCGCGACATTTTTCATGCCTTCATGAACGATCATCTGCGCGAGCACGGTCGCGGTCGTCGTGCCGTCGCCGGCAACGTCGTTCGTTTTGGTTGCGGCTTCTTTCAAGAGTTGCGCGCCCATATTTTCGTACGGATTCTCAAGCTCGATCTCTTTCGCAACGGTCACGCCGTCGTGCGTCACGGTCGGCGCGCCGAATTTCTTATCGAGCGCCACATTACGGCCTTTCGGTCCGAGTGTAGTTTTAACGGCATTCGCCATCACGTCCACGCCGGCTTTCAAATGGCGGCGTGCGTCTTCGGCGAATGAGATTTGCTTTGCTGGCATTGCTTATGACCTCCTTAATGAGTAAATAGATTATTTTTCGATGACCGCGAGAATATCTTTCTCGCTCATGATCATATATTTCTTGTCGTCAATTTTGACTTCACTGCCGGAATATCTGGAAAAGACGATTTTGTCGTTTAACGCGACTTCCATCTCGACGCGCTTTTTTCCATCCTCATCCCAGCGACCGGGACCCACAGCGACGACCATCCCTTCTTGCGGTTTTTCCTTCGCCGTTTCGGGAAGCAAAATACCGCCAGACGTTTTCTCTTCGCCCTCGAGCGGCTCTACAATTACTCGGTCCGCCAAAGGACGCATTTTGAGCGACTTGCCCGCCATAAAGACCTCCTTGAAAAAATCTTCGTTAGCACTCCATCCCCGCGAGTGCTAACGGGAATAATATACACGAATGCCGAACAAGTGTCAAATAAACGCGGAAGGTGTAAATATGGAAACAGGCAGGCAAGTCGCGCCCAAACTTGTCAGCCTGTCTGTTTGTCTACATCGCTTGATGCCTACCGCCGCCGCGTCGGAGTCGGCGGCGCGGCTTCGCAATACTGATGGTACCATTGCACCGCGCCCTGCACGGCTGGCTCGACCGCATTCACTTGCGCGGCTTTGTCCACCCATTGCTTGCCTTTTGCGCATTCGCCGAGATTCACATACGCGATGCCAAGCTTGTAATAATATTCCAAGCGCGTCCCGCCGTTTTGAATTGCCTTTTCCAGATTCGCCGCCGCGTCTTGCCAATTCTGTTGCACGAAATAAACGTGCCCCAAATGTCCGTACGGCGATTCATATTTCGGGTCTACCTCAATTGCTTTTTTTAATTGCGCGATCGCGCGCGGATTGTCGCCGCTGAGCGCGTACGTCCAACCCAATTCGTCGTACACTTGCGGATCTTTCGGCGCGATTTTTTGCGCCTGTTGCAGTGTCGCGATCGCATCGGGCGTTCGATTTAGAATACGCTGGTTGCGCGCCAAACCGATGTAGAGGTACGCGAATTTAGGCGCGAGCTGAATTGCGCGTTGATATGCCGGCGTTGCCGCGCGATAGTTGCCGCGCGCTTCATACACATACGCCAAATTACGATGCGCGTCCGCGCTATTGTCGTCCAGTTGAATCGCTTTTTGCGCGGCAGGCAACGCGCGGTCGGGCCGATTCAAATCGGCGTACACTTCGGCGACCACCGCAAAGCCGAACGCGTATTTCGGATCCAATTCGGTTGAGCGCAACGCGTAATCGAGCGCCTCAATATAATTGCCCTGCCAATCCAATGCCTCCGCGAGCGCGGCAAGATTTTCCGGGCGTTGATCGTTTAGCTTCACCGCTTGGCGTCCCGCGAGCACGGCTTCGTCCACGCGGCGCAATAAAATCAGCGGCTTGACGATGCGCGCGTATGCAAGATCATTTTGCGGCTGTTTCGTAATCACTTGCGCGTAATCATTCACCGCGGCATCGAGATTTCCATCCGCAAAGAACGCGTCCGCTTTTTGCATATGGCTCTGCGCCGATTCGGTCGGTGTCGGCACGGGCGTCGCGGTTGGTTGGAAATTTTCCGGCAGTGGCACACCTTGCGCGATATAGATGCCGTTGGCGGCGAGAAGCAAAACAATAAAGTACGCGCCAACGAAAAGAATCGCAAGCGTGCTGAGGCACGTCCGCCAAAACGGGGGACCTCGGCGTTTGGGACCGATATACAAATCAACAACCGGCATTGCTATTCACCCGAAATGATTATATCACGCGATTACGCGGGCGACCATCCTTCGGCTTCGCTCAGGACAGGCTCTGGGCGCCCCTACGGAACGCGCACCGCGCCCAACACAAAATAATCCCCCATCTCCGTTCCATCCCGCGCGCGCAAAATCAGCCGCGCGCCGGAATCCGCGCGATACATTCCGATCTCGATGCGATACTCACCCGGCGGTATGCCCGGCGCGATCAACAGCCCATAATTATCCGCGATGCTTTCGCCGGCGCGCCACGTTGTTGTCGGGCGCAAATTGCTCACCGGCTCGGCGTCGCGTTGCGCGACGACGCGATTATTCGCATCAAGCAAATGCACAAACACTTTGTAACGCGCGGCAGGCGCTTTTTCCGCGCGCCAGTTCAGCGTCAGCGTCAGCGCCTCGCCGGCGCGCGCTTGCGCGTCCAGAACAAAACTCTGCAAAATAATTTCTTCGCCAACGCGTATCTCGCTGATTTTTGTTTCGCCACGCGTTTTGCCTACATTGCCGTACACCGCGAGCCGGACATTGCCGAACCAATCCTCACGCGCGGGAAACGCGCGCTCGGCAAGTTTCGTTTCGATAATTTTCTGCGGGTCGCTTTGCTCGGTCGCCCAATAAATGGCGTAAAGTTTTTCAACACGCGACAAGACTTGCTCGACATCCGCGCGCGTCGCGTCCGCATCCGGCGGGCGCATCCGCGGCAAGGGATAGAGCGCAAGCGCGCGCGGGTTGTAATAGCGCACGACATCGGCTTGCCCCGGCGCGTTGATCAGAATGCCGTCGCGCGCGCGCGCCGTCGCGTTGATCGCGGCAAGCAGAGCGCGGTAATCGTCGCGCGCATAGCGCGGGTTGTGGAAGAGGTTCGTCAATGAAGGCATTACGCTAACCAAAGCGAGCAGGGTAACCATGCCGGAAATTCTAAATTCTAAATTCAAAATTCTCGCGCGGAATTTTGAATTTAGCATTTTGAATTGTGTGACTCCGCGCGCGCAGAGAATCAAAAATGGCGGCAACGCGAGCAAAAGAAATTTTGGATTGTATGCCGGGCGCGCGAGCGAAACGAAAAACATAAACAGAATCGGAGTGAGAGTCCAAATTAGCAGTAATCCAATTCCCCAATAATTTTTTGGGTCGCGGCGTCGCGGCAATGCGCCAACAAGAAACAAAAACGCGAATGCCGCCGCAATGATTGCCGCCGGCGCGTCATCGAGCGTAATGCCGACGCTGAATATATTTAGCACACGCCACAACAGCGTCGGCAAATCGAACGGCTCGCTGATCGCGGGCCACGCCGCGAGTTGATTGCCGGCGAAAAGAAACCACGGCAGAAACGCGAGCGCAATGATCAATTGACCAATGAGCCAAAATACAATTGAATGAGGCAAGGCGTCATTGCGAGGAGCAAGGCGACGAAGCAATCCCCAAGTGCCGCTAGGGGATTGCTTCGCGGAGTTTACACTGAGCGGAGCGAATGTGCTCGCAATGACGTGGCTGTTCCACACGAGCAAGAGCCAAATCCCAAATCCCAAATTTTCGACAATGAGCAGCGTCGCGGAAAAATAATGCGTGTACAGCGCGGCAATGTTCGCGGCGATGAACGCGAGCCAAGCAATTGTGCGAGTGTTGCGTGAAGCGCGAAGCGTGGAGCGGTGAGCGTTTTCGTCTGTTGTCTGTTGTCTGCTGTCTGTAGTCTGTCGTCTGCCCTCTGATCTCCTCTTCAGCATTTCCATCATCGCCCACACCGCAACCGCGCTCCACACCGGCAAGAACACATACATCCGCGTCTCTTGCGAATAGTACACCAACAGCGGCGAAAACGCGGCGAGAAACGCGGCGGTGACGCCGACCTCTTCGTCAAATAATTTTCGCGCGATGCGAAATGTAATTGCCGCGAGCAGTACGCCGGCGACGACGGACAAAAAGCGCGCGGCGAATTCGCTGATGCCGGCGAGTTGCATCCAGAAATGCAAGAGGAAATAATAAAGTGGCGGATGAATATCGCGCGCCGCGCCGTTGATGATCGCGTCGAGGTTGAGCGACGCGAGCGCGATGCTCGTACCTTCGTCGTTCCACAAACTTTGCGCGTCGAGGCGATAGACGCGCAACGCGAACGCGACGAGCAATGCTATGAGGAGCCAAAAGCGGTTTTTGAGCGACATCGGGGATCAGTCACTCTTGCCGAGCGCGCAAACGCTTGACTGTTGCGTCGTCCAAGAGGTGAGTTTGTTGCGAAGGACCATCAAGGAAAAGGGAGAGTTTGTTGAGGATGTTGCGTCCAAGAACAACTTCTTGCGTCTCTGAATCTCCAGCGACCACGACGCTGGGCAAGAGTACTTTGTCAATCTGAATGTCCAAAAGGTAAATCGTGACCGGGTGAGCATCTCCCCACTGGGTCAAGAGTTGTCCGGGATTCAACGGCGTTGCTTTTAGTTTGCGAGCGATTTCTTCCGGCACGATGGTGGCGTCTGCGCCGGTATCTACAAGGGCTTCAAAGGACTCGGACATCGGTTTTCTGCCGGCATAACCAAAACTCGCGCGGAGGATTGGAATTGGAGGAGTGTAATCGTCACTGTACGGCGTTTTCATTGCTTGCCTCCACGTCTGCGCGCACCAACCACTTTGAATGACTGGACCGGGCTAGCAGTCACCGGGGACATTAAGATCGGTTCATCACCGTACTTTTCGCGGACGCGATTGTGCAATGCGACCAGATCGGGGTCATGGTCAATCACAACGCCATCGTGCATAGCCACATACTGTCCCGCATACTGTTTCAGCAAATCAGCATGTTGCGTACGAAAGCGTTCGGACTCCTCTTCGATCTTTTTGCGTTTCGCTTCCCAGAGTTGTTCTTCCAGCCAATCATTCGCGAGAGCTTCGACGCTGGTCTGACGACGATTGGCTTCGTTCTTTAATTGGTCAGCCAATTTGGGACGCAAGGCAAGAGTATCCATCGTTTCTCCTTCCATGAATAGCGCATTTCCATCATAGTTTAATTGGCAGATTTTATCAAGCCGCGCCAATAATATTTGCCGCGAGGCAATGCGACGCGAGCGCGATGCTCGTGCCTTCGTCGTTCCACAAACTTTGCGCGTCGAGGCGATGGACGCGCAACGCGAACGCGACGAGCAATGCACATAGAGAGCCAAAATTTTTTGAGATTCATGCTGCTTTCAAATCTCCCCTTCCCGTTTCGGGAAGGGGAAGAGGGTTAGGTCTCCGAGAACTAATCGGCACAACGAAAACCGAGGCTGCCGAACCGATTGCCTGGTCCGCCGTTGCTCCGATTCGCCGCGCGGACGTCGTTCGCATTGTCGAACCACGACCCGCCGCGCCCAACGCGCAAACTCCCTGAAGACGGACCTTTGAGATTGTTGCGTGGTGAACTGCTATAATAATTACTATCGTACCAATCCGCCACCCACTCATAAACATTCCCCGCCATATCCATTGCGCCGGATGGACTTGCACCCGCAGGATAACTGCCAACTGCGGTTGTGTCGCCCTTGCCGCCATCAGAGGAATTTAGTTTGTTCGCGTCAAACGAATTTCCCCACGGATAAATTCTGCCATCCGTCCCACGCGCTGTTTTTTCCCACTCCGCTTCAGTCGGTAACCGTTTACCTGCCCAGCTGCAGTATGTGTTGGCATCCTCCCATGAAACGTGGATGACCGGATAGTTGTCGAATTGCGCGTTGCCGTAATAATTGGTGCGCGTTTGGGAAGAAGTTGGACTAGGCGGTTTGCATTTGTCCGCGTCTACGCATTTTTTGTATAGCGAGTTCGTTACTTTGAACTTGTCAATCCAGAACGCGTCAAGATAAACTGTGTGAACCGGCTTTTCGTCGCTATCGCCATCATTGCTTCCCATTGTGAAATCACCGGCGGGTACGTAAACCATTTCGGCATTGTCATTCCCGCGTCGTTGAACCGCGCCAAGTGCTGGCGCGGCAGTTGGCACTCGCGTCGGACTTGGAACAACCGCAGGTACCGGCGTGAATGTTGGCGGTGGAGTTGAACTTGGCAACGCAAATCGAACTGTTGTGGCTGTTGGTGTCAGTGTTGCAAAAGCCGCGCGCGTCGGCTGTGCAGAGTTCGGTGGCGTGAGAATGTTTCTGGCAAGCGCGGAGATTGCAAATAAAGCAACCAACAATAATAAAAGCATGCCTACGCATCCTGCTAGTACAGCGATCGCGCGCGCGGAAACTTTGGGGGACTGCACTGGTAAGTCTCTCGACGGCACGCGCGGCGATGGTTGTACGGGCGACAGAGTGGAAACTTGCGCCGTCAAGCCAAAGCCTTTTCTCAACAATTCATTCAGCGCTTCGCTGTAACGATTATCGAAATTGATATACAGCCGTGTTCGCAAAAGCAAAGGCACTTCACATCGTTCTGCCAACACTGGAATAATGCGCGCTCCCTCCGCGTCCGGTTTGCATGCTCAAACTTAGTGCTGCATTGATTTCTAACTTGGACCATTTCGATTTCAGCGCTGCGGGTGAGAGCACAGGGATGTAAATGTCGCACTCTTCCAAGCCGTGCGCAATCCTTGCGGCAATATCGTCACCGGCTTGCACGGAATAGACATCGAAAAATCCATCCAAGCCATTCGCGTGCAGGTCGTCACACAATTTGCGCGCAAACGCATTATCTTGATGCGAATGCGTGATGAAAAATTTTTGCGGCATCATTGCCTCCTGAATGGTTGCGGCGACTCAAGTCGCGGCAACATTGGCGAAGCCGACCTACGTCGGCTATTATTTATTTAGGGTTCAGTCGGCGCAGGCCGACTTTGCGCTGGCGTAGGTGCAGTTTCAACTGCCGCCTATTGAGCGCCCGTAAACGCGCGCTCATAAATCAGCACCTTCCAAATCGCGTCCTCGCCCAATTGTTTCCACGCCGGCATATGCTTGCTGATCACACCTTCGCTGATAACAAAGAAATGGCAATCCACCGGCATTTTTTCCATAAACGCTTTGTCGGTAAAATTCGCGGGCGTAATATCTAACAACGCGATCGCTTCACCGTCTCCGCGGCCTTCCTTGCCGTGACAGATCGCGCAATTCGCGTCAAAAATTTTCTTGCCTTCTGCAATTGCCGCCGCGTCGTTCAGCGCGTACGGCGATTTTTTGCCGGCGTATGGCGCGGGAACATTTTCGCACGGCGCGATCACGCGCCGCGCCGGCATTGCCGTCGCGATCGGCGCGGCAACGCGCGTATCGGTTGCGCGCGCGACAATCGCCGGCGTTACGGTTTGCGCCGTACCGCAGGCAGCCAAGCAAAAAAGTACGAAACAAGCAATTATGAATTCACGCATCACGCCTCATGCGTGTCCGAAGCACCAATACTCCAACTACCAAACCACCCAACCACCAAACTATTTTGTTATTTCCGCGTTGCACCACAAACCCATTCACTGCGACCGGCGCGCGCGTCACCGTAATCGTCGCGCGATGCATGCCATCGTCTAAATCGCGCGCGAGCGCGATGCGCCCGCCGACGCCGGCATCCGTGCGCCACAGTTCTATCTCACGCGCAGAGCCTGCCCTGAGCGGAGCACCAGCGGAGTCGAACGGGTCAATCTGCACGCGCACCGCGCCGCCGTACGGATTTTGCTTGACCACCAAATCCAAATCCGTGCCGCGAAAAACAAAACTGACCGAATCGCCGACTTGCCCCGCTTTGTATTCGCCAAAGTACGCCTGCGCGTCCTCGCGCGTTTCCCAACTCCCCCGCCAATCCATTGCCCAATGCGCCGCGCTGTGAAAGCCAATGCCGACCCAGCGCGCGCGCGCGGTGTAATCCTTCATCGCCGCGTAGACCGGCAGCGCGCGAAAATCCGGCTCGACCATCCGGAAATAATAAAACGGCTGATTCTTTTCGCGGTCGTCCACGCGGCGGAAAAACCAATACATCATCCCGCCCATCCAGGGCCATTCGTTTTCCGCGCGGTCGTACGCCAGCCACGCGTAACGCGCCTGCCGCTTTTCATCCACGCGCCCGTACGGCGCGTCCGCAAATTCCGCCGGCAAAACATTCCAGCCGATCTCCATCGCCCAAATCGGCGTGCGCGCGTCGCCGTTCTTGACCATGATCTCGCGCAAAATAATCGGCCGCGAGAAATTGATGCGCTCGTCGTCGAGCCGCCGGTCGCCGGGACCGGAGAACAAGCCGTAATCTTGCACGGCGAGAATGTCGAAATAGCCGCGCGCGCCGGCATCGTACATTTGTTGCAGGAAAATCCGGTCGTCGAGATTGCGTCCGCCCTCTTCGACCGTTTGCGCCAGTCCCGCGCTGATGATCACCGCGCGCGGGTCGGCGGCTTTTGCTCTTGTGTAACCAATTTTTAGCAGGCGCACGTACTCTTTCGCATCCACGTCCTGCTCGCCCCATTCCGGATAAATGTTCGGCTCGTTCCAGATTTGATAAAAGCGAATCTTGCCGCGATAGCGCGACACGACCGCCGCGACGAAATCGCCGTAGTCGTCAAAATTATCCGGCGGCGCGAAATCGCCGCGTGCGCGCCCCTCGCGCCGCGACCACGCCGGCGGATGATCGAGCCGCGCGACGATCTCCAGCCCGTACTCGCGCGCCAAGTCCACGATGCGATCATATTTTTCCCATGTGCTTTTGTTGAATTTGACGTCGCGGAATTCGCCCTTTGCCGGCTTTTCAATATCTTCCCACGGAAATTCTTGGCGAATCCAATAAAAGCCGGCATCGCGCAGCATTTGCAACGCGCGATGAAGCTTCCACTCTTCGACTTCTTGCTCCAAAAAAACATTGATGCCGAACGGATTGACATCCGCGTATTTCATCGGCGCGAAATCGCGCGTATCGCGCGGCGGCTGAAGATACGAGAGCGCGAGATAGCCCAGCCCTTTGATTTGCCATTCCACATCTTCTTCGCCGGTCCAATCCGCAACACTGGATTGAATCGAATCGCGCGCAAGAAACGCGCCGACACCAATCGCCGCGAGCATCGCGAACACGGAAAGTAATCGTTGCACTGAAAGTGCTTTCAGCATAGCCAGCATTTTACCACAAACAGCAGTCGGCAAGCGATTGACGCGCGCGGCAACTGCGTGTATGCTCTTTGCAGTCTTTCGCGGCTCGCGCGGCGTTCGAGGAGGATTCAAATGCAATTCATCTGGTCGTGGTTATCGCCGGTCTTGCTCATCATTCCTCTGCTCACAATCCTCTACATCCGCGCGCTTCACCGGCGCGCGCGTTTTCCCCTGCGCTATTCCAGCATTTTACTTTCAAAGCAAGCCGTCGAAAAAAATTCGCGCGTGCGCCGGCATTTGCCGGCGGCGTACTTTATCGCGTCGCTCGCGGTGATGCTCATCGCGCTTTTGCGTCCAGTGTACATCGTCACGTTGCCGAAGCAAGAAGGCACCGTCCTCCTCGCCCTCGACGTGTCCGGCAGTATGCGCGCGGAAGATATGAAACCGAACCGCTTTGAAGCAATGCGCACCGCCGCGCGCGAATTTATCAAACGCCAAAGCCCCGATACGCATCTCGGCATCGTCGCGTTTTCCGGTTACGCGCAACTTGTTTTTCCTCCGTCTACCGAACGCGACGGCGCGCTCGAAGCGATCAATCGCTTTACGATGCAACGCGGCACCGCCGTCGGCAGCGCGATCCTCGTTTCGCTCGACGCGATTTTTGAATTTCACAACATTTCCGCGCCCACACAATCCACACCGTACGGCGCGATGCCCGAGCCCGCCGGAAAAACGTTGCCGCCCGGCACGCACATTCCGGCAATCATCGTGCTTTTGACAGACGGACAAAGCGTCAACGGACCGTCGCCGATTGCCGCCGCGCGTCAAGCCGCGGATTTCGGAATTCGCGTCTATACAATCGGCGCCGGCACCACGCAAGGCGTGACGCTTCAATTCGGCGGCGGCGGTGGCGGTGGCGCAGGGTTTCGCACCGCGCTCGATGAAAAATCGCTGAAAGAAATTGCAGAGATTACCGGCGCGGAATATTTTCACGCGTCCGACGAAACCGCGCTCGAGAAAATTTTCGCGAATCTCGACACGCAATTTATTCTCCGCACGCAACGAATGGAAATCACCGCGCTTTTTACCGCGCTCGCGGTGATTACCGCGTTGATCGGCGGCGCGCTGTCGTTGCTGTGGTTTAATCGCCTGCCGTAACCGACGCCGGTTTTTCTTGATACTCAACTTCTGCATGAATCGAATCAGCGCCCTCGTTGAATGTGGCGGAAGCGTCGTGAGACAATCACTTTGCGCGCGCGCGGTGCGCGTTGCATTCGGACTGCTTGCGCTCGCGGGATGCGCCGCGCCAACGCCGACCGCGCACCTCGCGACAATGACGCCGACTCTTGCCCCGCCAACGGCATCATTGACGCTCACACGCATACCGACCAGCGTGCCGGCGGCATCAACTTCAACTCCTGACCGGTACGCCCTGCCGCCCGGCAAAGCCGGAATTATCATCCGAAATTTTCACAGCCAAAACTTGATTTATGCGATTGGCAACAGTGAGTATCACGTGCCATCAGGCGGAGAAAAATTTGTACTGCTTGATCCCGGCGATTACAAATTCACAGTTAGTATTCGCGGTAGACAGCCGCTCAACGGGATACAAATTCTAATCGCCGGGCAATTGGTTCGCAACGAATACAATTGATCCGCGCGCGCCGTTAAAATAAATCCCTCAATCCAACATTTTTCGCGATGTCGCCAGTGCAACTCCACTTGACCGGTTGGGCTTTAGCAAAGTTCATTCACAATGTGGAGCAAGGCACGCCCGCGTGCCGCCTCTTGCAGGAAGCCGCACGAAGACGTGCTCTCACCTATTTTATTCTCTGATTCTGCACACGCCCCTGCTTGACCGGTTTGCAAACTCGTTCTAAAATGCGCGATATGCAACTCGATCGAATTTTTTGCGCGGACAGTCGCTCGTCACGCGCCCAAAATAACTATGGAGGAATCACCGTGACTCGCACCCATCGCGCGTTACTTTTATTTTGTGCTGGCTTTGCGCTCTTCGCGCTCGCCGCCTGCGGCGCCGCGACACCGACCCCCGCGCCAACGCGCGTTCCCCCAACTGCGTTGCCGACCCAACCGCCGCCGCCAACGCTCGCGCCTACTCAATCGCCCGCGCCGACCGCGACAACAATTCCGGTAACGCCGTCACCTATCCCACCCACCGCGACGGCAACACGCCGCCCGGTCACGCCCACGCCGACGCGCGTGCCCGCGACTGTAACGCCGACCCCGGACAAATACCCGTTGCCGACTGGCAAAGCCGGCATCATCGTTCGCAACTTTTACGGCGCGCCTCTGACGTACACGATTGGCAATCGCGAGTACCGCGTCTTGCCGAGCGGCGAATCGTTTATCATTATTGATCCCGGTCAATACACGGTGACCGCGAGCGTTCTGGGGTCCGGTTCTTTCAACAGCACGCTAAAGTTGGTTGCAGGACAACTCGCCCGCGAAGACTATCCAAAATAATTCGCCGACCGTTCCAACCACAATCAGCGCGTTGCCGCGTGGCAACGCGCTTTTTCTTTACGCGCGGTTTGCCGGGCGCGCGCGGTTATGCTAGAATGCGCGACATGGAACTCGACCGAATTTTTTGCGCGGACAGCCGCGCGATGCGCGACGTGGCTGACAATTCGGTGCAACTCGTCGTCACATCGCCGCCGTACAACGTCGGCATCGCCTACGCGCAGCATCAAGACCGAATGGCGTTAGACGAATTTCTCGCCTACTTGAAAGCGGCGTGGGAAGAATGCCGCCGCGTGCTCGTGCCGGGCGGACGCATTGCGATCAATGTCGCGAACACCGGGCGCAAGCCGTATTTACCGCTGAACGCTTACATCGCGCGGCAATTGATTGATCTCGGATTTTTGATGCGCGGCGAAATTATTTGGGAAAAAGGCGCGAGCGCCGGCATCTCGACCGCGTGGGGCAGTTTCGCCCGAGCATCCAACCCCACTTTGCGCGATGTGCACGAATATATTTTGGTCTTTAGCAAAGACGTGTTCAAGTTAGAGGAAACGCGCGGAACCGAAAGCGGAATCGAGAATTTAGAATTTGTGGAATGGACCA
>Ga0247727_10012652_pt1 | contig 14428 bp, 13 predicted proteins | sample WisWelCaveWW1625_FD_202498 | JGI IMG/M metagenome (GOLD analysis project Ga0247727, IMG submission 202498) | Biofilm microbial communities from Wishing Well Cave, Virginia, United States - WW16-25 | ecosystem: Environmental > Aquatic > Deep subsurface > Groundwater > Cave microbial mat | place... | reverse complement strand
CAATATCTTCCGGCAATTCTCCTTTGGCCTCTTGAATGCGTTCATTGATCAATTGACGCGCGAAATAAATGTTTATTCCATCTTGAAAAATTACCGTTACCTGGGAAAGTCCATAGCGTGACAAGGACCTTGTTTCTTCTAAGCCCGGCAAACCAGCCATAACGGTTTCAATCGGAAAAGTAATCCGCTGTTCGACTTCCAAAGGTGAAAAGCCAGCTGCTTCCGTATTAATCTGAACCTGCACGTTTGTAATATCCGGGACAGCATCTATCGGAAGACGATTAAAATTGTAAACACCGATCACCCCGATGAGCAAAGCGGCTATTAAAACAAAAACTCGATGTTGGATCGAAAACCGAATAATTTTATCAAGCATAATGACTCCTTATTTGGATCAATGATCGTGCGCGTGTTCCATCTCACTTTCCAAAAGTTTTGACTTTAGGATAAATGCGCCTTCAACCACTACCTTCTCTCCTTTTTCAAGCGAACCTGAAATAGCTGCTTCCTTTGATGTCTTTGATTTGACATCCACTTCCCGTTTTTCAAAAGTTTCATCATCTGTTTGGACAAAAACAACACTTTCACCTTCCACATTTTGAACGGCATCGGCCGGTACTTTTAAATAGGAAGCGTCATCCACAACATCAATCTCTCCACGAACCGACATACCCAGCTTGAGCAGACCAGCGGGATTATCAACAAACGATTTAATTCGGGTCGTGTAGGTTGATTCATCGACCCGAGGCGAAATAAAAACAATTTCCGCGGAAAAAGACCGGTCAGGATAACTCATTGGGTAAACCGTCATCTTCTGGCCTGACTTGACGTGAGCTAAATCCTTTTCGTACACATCAAAATTAGCGGAAAGCCGGGTCATATCGGCAATCGTATAAAGCGCGTTAGCACTGTCAACATGATCGCCGGTTTTAACAAATTCCGCTATAACAGTTCCTGAAACCGGCGCCATAACTTCCACAACCTCATTGCTATTTTGAACAGAAACCACACATAGCCGGGTTCCTTTATCGACAAGCTGACCTAAACTCACAAAGGATTCTGTGATCTCACCTGACTTTGATGGATGCACATGCTTAACTGTTTCAACATCCTGCGCGATGCGTCCGTTAACCAAAATTTTCTTTGCCAGCGATTCAGATTTAATCGGCATGACTTCAATGTTTCCGAGTTTTTGCGATTCTATGGACAGTTTAATAATGCTCTCCTCCTCATGCTCTTCTTCACCATGTTCGTGCCCATGCCCCTCATGTTCCTCTCTTCCATGATCGTCATGATCATCTTCATGTTTATGCTTTTCTGAAGCAATCACTTTTTTTGATCCATAGACGGCTGCCAAGGTAATACCAAGGACGACAACAAAGCCGATAAGAATGATTCTAGAATTTTTCATTTAAAAAATCCTCCTGTCTTAATGACTGAGCTAAAAATACTTCGAGTTCACTGATGCTTTGGCTTAAATTAAACAAAGTCCGATAATAATTTACCTTAGACTGAGTAGCCGTTCTGATTTGGTCCAAATAATTAAGAAAATCAATTTTCCCCTCGCTATAACGTAAATTTGCCAGCCTCAATAACTCATCAGCTTCTTCAAGCGATTTCTTGGCGATATCCAATTGCTTATGGTGCAAATCTGCTCTTAAATATGCCTCATAAATATCAAGGGAAGCTTGATCCCTTGTCGTTTTGACTCTTTGTTCTTGAATATCTTTTTCGGCTTGAGCTTTCTTGACCTCGCCTTGATTAAGATTCCATAATGGAAGGCTGACCCCAACCAGAATGGCATAATCATCGCGGTCGTCTTCATCAATACGCTTAAACCCAAGATAATAGGAAGGTAGCCGGTTTAAATGTTCTTTAAACAGATTTTTCCTTTTGACATCTAATGCGAAATCCGCCATTTTGATGTCTGGCCTGTTTTCAAATCCAATAGTTTGAATTTCCTCAAATGTCATGGAAAGTTCTTCCTCTTTTAATTCTTCTACGATTTCAAAATCCGTGTCCATGGGCCGGCCTAAAATCAAATTCAACCGTGCCTTGCCTGCCTGCAATTCTTTCTGGGCGCTTAAATAATCGTTTTCAACTTTTAATAATTCAATTTTAGCGCGTTGAAAATCGTTCTTAAGCGCCTGACCGGAATTGTACCGCAATTGTACGCGGCTAAAAAATTGGCGCATAGCTTCCAGATTTTGAGAAGCCAGCTCAATCTCTTTTTTATGCAAAATTATTTCAGAATAGGACTGCCGCACATTTAAATACATTTCCATCCATACGGCTCTTAATTTTTCTTCCTGAATATTCACTTCGCCTAAAGCAATTTTACTTTTTAGAAAACGCACGCCTAAAGGATCAAAAGGCTGTTTGATTTCAAAGCTATCGAGGTTGGTATTCCGTTTTCCATCCTCGTCTTTTTTGAACCCCCCGAATTCGAGTTCACCCTCAGGGTTTTGAAAAGTTCCCGCGATAATTAAATCTCCTTTTGACGCTTCAATGGATTTTCGCGCCTCAATCATCTTTGGACTATATTCATAGGCCTGTTCTAAGGCGTCATGAAAATTCAATTCCTCTGCGGCGGGTGGTTCATTGTGCGCGTTTTCTGCCGTCACAGAATTAACACCTATCAGTGCTATTAGAAAAAACAAGGAAATTTTTCTATAAATCTCAACAGGCATTTTTCTTCCTTATGTCAAAAAATTTATGGGTTAAGCAAGAAAACTCCTCACTGCGTTCGTCGTATCTTCCTTGCTGCATAGGAAAGGAGTTTTTAGCAGCTAGGAAAGTTTTATGTATCCTATACTGTAAAAAAGAAAGGTATATATTAAGAGGAAACTATCGGGGGTCTCTTGCAGGTGTCAAGGACTGGGTCCTGATAAGAAAAGATATCACGCATAACAAAAAAGGAAGCAACTGCGAAATGAACTACAGCTTGCGAGATAGGTAAAATGGCGCCGTGACAGCACGCGTTGCAAACTATGATACAGCAATGCTGGCCATTATTATCGGAATGTTCAGCGCAAAAGCCGTCAAGCGGCAGGAAAGCAAAAAGGAACAAAATGAGGATTAAAATCTTAAAAAATTTCATACTGTTGCAATGATAACACATCACTTGGGATATAACAAATATATTTTTTAAAAACTGTTATTTAAAAATTAAAAGTGAATAGTTTTTAAAGGGATTTAAATTTTAAAAGTGAATACCCCTCAAAGCTATAAGTAATCAGGAATCAGCCATACTTGTCAGAAACGGAGGATAAGGGTATGGCTGATCAAATCCACAAGAAATTCACGGATGAGCAAGTCAAAGATCTTATGCAAAGATATTTAAAAGGCGAATTGAAACGTCAGCATATTCAGGAAGTTTTGAATATAGGCCCCACACGATTCTTTGCCCTGGTGAAACGATACCGGGATAATCCAGAAGGATTCACAATCCAGTACAAACGTTCAGAGGCAACACGAACCATTAACCCCAAAGTCGAAAAGAATATCCTCAAAGAACTTAAAACCACCAAAGACTTCATCGATAACAAAGATATGCCGATCTGGTCTTATAATTACAGTTTTATCAAAAGTGATTTAGAAAATCGTTACCAGCAAAAAGTCTCTTTGCCCACAATCATCAACCGTGCCAAACAACATGGCTTTTACATCAATCGCTCGAAAACAACCAAAATCCATGATCGTGAGGTCATTACCAATCAAGTCGGCGAATTACTTCAGCATGATTCGTCCCTGCACCTTTGGAGTCCCTATGCCCCACAGAAATGGTGGCTTATTACTTCATTGGACGACTTCAGCCGTTTGATCCTGTACGCCATGCTCATTTTAAGAGACGTTGCCTGGCCTCACATCGTCGCTATTCAGACTGTCTTTCTAAAATTCGGCTTGCCCTTAAACATGTATGTGGATTCTGATTCCATCTTTAGATTCGTCCGAGGCCGTGATGAACTCCATTACAAACATCATCAATTAACCGATGATGCCATCCCCCAATGGAAACAGGTCGTTCATGATTGTCAGGTCAAAGTCATCCATGCTTTATCACCCCAAGCCAAGGGCAAGATCGAACGTCCTTATCGCTGGTTGCAGGATCATATTGTCCGTATTTGTGCCAGAGATAACATCTCAACCATTGCCAAAGCCAATCAAGTCTTATTCCGAGAGGTTTTTGAATACAATTACAAGCGCGTCCATTCTACCACCGGTGAAATTCCTTACCTGCGTTATCAAAGAGCCTTAAGAGAAAAGAAAAATGTCTTTCGCAAGTTCTTCGTCCCACCGCCATTCAAAACGACCAAAGACATTTTTTGCTTTAGAATTGACCGTGTGGTTGATGCCTATCGATCCGTATCTGTAAACAACCTCCAAATCAAATTCAATAACGCACCAATCCGTGAGACTGTTACTTTACGCATTCATCCAGACCAGAAATCCGATTTATCTGAAGTCAGATTCTGGTTCAAAGATCAACTCTTGGACACCAAATTCATTAAAACCAGCTTGCTGGGACTATCCACTTTTAAAATGTAAACTATTCACTTTTAAATTTTACGTAACATATATTTTTTAAAAACCGGTTGCGCTGATCATTTTTGCTGTTTTCTTAATTCAAAATCACCGGAAAAATTCCCCGAGCTGTACCAGGTCCCGGTAAAACAGCCGTCACCCGTCTGCCGGCCATTGTGAATGGCATAAAATGTTTGATCATACTGGAAAAAAACGATCGAGGTTGTACCGCGGGCAACATAAGTTTCTCCTGAAAAGATACTGTCATTGCTCGTATCAACGTACTCGCCGGAAAATTTATTGTGATGGGAGTTCATCCGTATTGGCAGAGTTATTTCATCTTTTTCCGGGATCGGGGCCAATACGCCATCCAGCTTATGGTCACGCGTGAGAAGCCAGATACCGTTAAACCCTCCTGAACCAGCCCAGGAAAGAGGTTGGAAAATCACGGTCATCATCAGCCCGGTCAGAAAAATAGTCCACATCGAAAATCACTCCTTTTTGAAAACAGTGACGCCTTCAAATAGTTTTACTTTGCGTCGCTAAAATACCCTGGAGTTGCTGCAAATCCTGCTTATCGGTCAAGACCAGCAAAACATCGCCGCCCTGCAAAATCGTCGCGCCGTTGGGGATAAAAAATTTATCTTCTCTGGAAATGAGAACAATCAGGCATCCAGGAGGAGTTCCGATCTCAAATATCGGTTTTCCGATGACCGCGGAAGAGTACGGGACAATCACGTCTTCCAGTTCAGCGTTTAATTCCGCGGTATGTTCAAACTCAATAGGATAAGTACGCTTACGTTGTATTGGGCCATCAACGCCAAGCCATTTGGAAACGATGGGAATCGTTGTTCCCTGAAACAAGATGGATGTGAGAACAATAAAGAAAACAATATTAAAAATCGTCTCGGCCTTCGGCGTCCCGGCCAAAAGAGGAAACGTCGCCAAGATAATCGGTACCGCCCCGCGTAAACCCACCCACGCCACGACGGTTTTCTCCCGGATATCCATTCTGGCAAAAAAAAGGCAAATAAAAACACTCACCGGACGGGCAATAAACATCAAAAAAATCGAGATGACCAAACCGACGCCGATAATCGGAACTACTTTAGAGGGAAAGACCAGCAAGCCTAAGGCCAGGAACATAACAATCTGCATCAGCCAGGCCAAGCCTTCATAAAAATTCTTTAGGGTTTTTTTATGAATCAACTTGGCGTTGCCCACAATAACGCCGGCAATATAAACAGCCAGAAAACCATTTCCTTTCAATACGGTCGTGACGGAGTACGTTAAAAGGACCAAGGCGAGCATTAAAACAGGATAAAGTCCCTCATAGGTTAATCGCAGGCGGTTGACGGTCCAAACAATGATCTTGCTAAAAATAAATCCGGCTCCGGCGCCAATTCCCATCTCGAGAAAAAAGCTCGGAATCAAATCCAGCATCGATCGCTGGGGATTCATCAAAATACTGATAAGCCCCAAAGTCAAAAAAACCGCCATGGGATCGTTACTGCCCGATTCAAATTCCAAAAGGGGCTGTAATTTCCCTCGCAGACTGACGTTTCGCGAACGTAAAACATTAAAAACGGCGGCCGCGTCCGTTGAAGAAACAATCGCTCCTAAAAGCAGTCCTTCCAATAGGGAAAATTTCAAAACATAAACCGCAAGCCACCCGACAGCCACTGCCGTTATCAGGACACCGGCTGTCGAAAGGATAAGTCCGGAGACAAGGATATGCCGAATGTCCTTCCATTGAGTATCGAAGCCGCCGGAAAAAAGGATAAAGATAAGAGCGACTATCCCTAAGGATTTGGCCGCCCAGGGATCGTCAAAATAAATGCCGCCGATGGCTTCCGATCCGGCGAGCATACCGATGATAAGAAACAACAGCAGGGCCGGAACTCCAAGTTTGTCCGATACCTTGCTGGCGCTCACACTTAAAAACAAAAGTATGGCCACACCCAAGAGAATGGTTTCAATGGAAATCATTGATAAAGATTATGACTGGTAATTTTGACGGTCGATTATATCCACTTTTTTCTTTTAAAATAGACAAGCATGGCAAAGGCAACCAGCACCATCGCCGTCAGTGCTACCGGGTAACCCCAGGGAGACTCTAACTCCGCCATGTATTTAAAATTCATCCCGTAAATACTGGCAATAAAAGTAATCGGCATGAAAATGGTGGAGATAATGGTTAATACCTTCATGATCTCATTCATGCGATTGTTAATACTGGTCAAATAAATATCCTGCATCCCCGACAGCAGATCGCGGTAGGATTCAATGGTGTCCATCACCTGGATGGTGTGGTCATAGGCATCTCTCAAAAAGATGGCGTTGGTTTTTTTAATCAGTTTTGATTCTGACTTCTGCAAATTATTAATCATCTCCCGCAATGGCCAGATATGCTTACGCAAAAACAACATCTCACGTTTAAAATAATGGATGTCTTCCGTCAGCGCGGTATGGACATTGGTCATCAACCGAAATTCCACGCTTTCCAACTGCTCACCCAATTTTTCCAAGACCACAAAATAATCGTCGATGGTGGTATCCATTAAGCAGTACGCCAAATAATCCGCCCCCATCTTGCGCACCCGGCCTTTATTTTGCCGGAGCCGGTCACGGATCACATTAAAAACATCACCCTCCTTTTCCTGAAAGGAAATCAGATAATTCGATCCCAAAATCAGACTCATCTGCTCGGGATGGATATCCTCGAGTTTGGCATCATACTCGAGCATTTTAAAAACAATATACATATATTCGCCATAATCTTCCATCTTGGGCCGCTGGGTGGTATTGACAATATCTTCCAGGACCAGGGGATGAATCTCAAAATGGGAATCAATCTTTTCGATAAGCTCAACGTCATGAATGCCATCGATATTGATCCAGGTAACCGATGGTTTATCTTTAAACGGGAAACATTCTTCTATACTGGCTATTTCTTTTTCTTGAAATTGTTCAGAGTCGTAATCAATAAGAGTGATCCGGGTCTTGTTCGAGGATTTCTCACCGATATGGACCAAACTTCCCGGGGGAAGACCTTTGGTAACGGATACTTTGTGATTGAGTTTGATTTTTTTCGACATGAATAGCTTGGCTGTTTCTACAGAGACAAGATCAGCAGGATCCCTTTTCGAATCATCATCACGGCAATGGCGGCTAAAAGAAGCGCCACGACTTTCGATAAGGCCCGCGAGCCGTTGTCACCTAAGATTTTCATCAAAGTTTCCGAATAAAAAAAGAACACGCCGGCCAAAAGGATATTAACTAAAACCGCCAGCAGGGTGATGAAGGCCCCATATTGATCAATGGTGATCAATGAGGTGGTTAAAACCGCCGGGCCGACAATCAAGGGAGTGCCGATGGGGACCACCCCTAAATCTTCCGCCGGTAAACGGCGTTCCTTGCTGGGATTAATCAGGTCAATGATTGCGATACAAAACAAAAGAACTCCCCCGGCCACCATGAAGTCGCCAATCGTTATCCCCAGGAATCTAAAGACAGCCTTGCCTAAAAAAATAAAGCCAACCGCTAAACAAGTCGCCGTCACTAAAGATTGGATGAGGATCTTCCTGCGCTTTCCTTCATTTAACCCTTGCGTCAGGGAAGCAAAAATCGGCAAGACCCCGATGGGATCAACGGTTACAAAAATCGGAATAAAGGCTAAAAGAAAATCGGTGAGCATAAATTTCATCTCCCTCGCGGGGTTATTATAACACTCTCTTTTCTAACGAGAATACAGTTTTGCGGGATTTTTTTTACCGATGGCCTTTAAAAGGGGACTAAAAGAAGCTCGCGGAAAAAACCGCCCTGGATCGAACGGTTAAAAAGCAAACTAAAAAAAACTAAAAAAAGGACAACAAAAAAAATAACGAGGATATAAACTGAACGATTCACAATCACACACTACCCAACGTCGTCCGGACCGATAATACCGCCGGAGATAACCAGCTTCAACGCCTCATCAATGCTCCATTTGGAATCAGTCGTCTCAGAAGCCTTGACTACGATAACAAAGCCAGTCGTGGGATTAGGTACCGTAGGAATCAAGACTTTTAAAAGCTCTTCTCCCGTTTTGTTATCTTTTATTGTTCCCGTTACAAAACCGATAATTCTTGTGCCGGGTTTAAATTCAACTAATACGACTTTCTTAAACAGTTGCTTTTCCGACAAAGAAAGACTCGTGGATAACTGCTTGCCGATATGATAGGTGGTGTTAATGAGAGGAATACGCTTGATGACTCTTTCGAGCAAATGCAGTAATTGCTTGCCAATAACATTACTGGTAATCAGCCCAATGAAATAGAGAACAACCAGCAGGATTAAGATCCCCAGTCCGGGAATCTTCGCCCCGATAAACTGATCAAACATTCCGATGACCCGTTTATCAATGACCACATAAAGAAACTTCAAAGCCAGATACGATAAAACCAGCGGGATAATGGCGAAAATCCCTCTAAAAATGTAAACCCGGGCATGGCTTAAAAAACTTTTCATAAATTTCTGCTCCTGAGTAAAAATTACAATTTTTCCCGAAAAAGAAAATTTTTTTGATACTTAATACCACCGAAACCGCCGACGACAATCAACATCCGGATTTTACTGGTTATGGGAATATTAACGGACATATTAAGAAAAAAAACACACACCCTGAACTATGAGGTTCAGAGTAGCCTGTCCCCGATTTATACTCTGGAGGGTAAATTAAACTCTTCCGGATTTGACAAGCCTTTCGGCTTCAAGCCAATCGCCAAGGTCATTACCGTGGCCGTAACCTCTTTTCTCAAAGAGTTCATAGGCCTTACTGGCGATCCTTTGTTGTATTTCCGCGGAGCTGCCTTTCGAAGGATTCTTTTTCGCACTTGCCTTTGATTTTGATATTTTCCAGCCCGTGTCAAACATCGTCCCGTCTCCTTCGTTAATTATTGACGTTTGTACAACCAACACTAATGATTTTAAGAGAACTAACGTCGAGATACTGACTACCACTATTAATGTTAGTTTAGAAAAAGTCAGTATGTTTTAACTTTATAGCTTTTACCTTGTTGCATTCATGGGAGCGCCGGCATCTGCCTCCGGAGCCGCCGGCTCAGGGGTTTCATCCATGATCGGAGCCATTCCTTCGGATGATTCTGCGCCTTCCTCTTCATCCAAAATCTCTTCCTCATCTTTACCGATGGTCTTGGCGACCTTTTTGTCACCTTCGACAACGTAATAAATTTCAACGCTGTCTCCGGCAAGAATATCAGCCATGGCATTGACATTGGAAAATTTAACATCCGGAGTCAAGGCATACGAGATTTCTTTGAAAGAATCACTGTCGAAATCGTATTCATTGATCACAATCGAATCCGCGGAAACACTGACCACCGTTCCGTAGGTATACATCAAATCATCGTCTTCAGCTTCTAAAACGGCTTCTTGCTCGGCATTGATCGTCTCCTCCGCTGCCGGGGGCATTATGGCCTCCGGCTGGGCCGCGGCAATTTGCACAAAAGAAAATAATGAAACCCCAACCAAAACACCTAATACGAAAAACCTGTTCATGCCCAACCTCCTTTTTATAGCGTTGTTCTTATAGTTGACTCAACAATGGTGGCTATTTTAACTCTAAACCGAACTTAAGACAACATGAAAAATTTTCTTGAAAAATTTTCTTGAATTTTCTTGAAAAATTTTCTCCTTTAACCTAACCCTCCTTGCCCTTGCGGAAAGACCATAACGAACTTTTTAAGCTGGACTCGCACGGGGGAAAGACACCTTCGCTTACCGCGCGGATTTCCTCAACTGAATAAAACGCCTTTGGGTTAAACTTATTGATAATCTTAACGACTTTGCCAACCTCTTTGCGGTTGACAATCGTGAAAATGACGTTGACTTTTCCCGTTGTCCCTTCGGCATCGATGCTGGTCACGCCATAGCCTTCGTCCTTTAGATAATGAATCAATTCGCCGGCGTCTTTTTTTGTGATGATCCGGATAACGTCCAAACCAATGGCTAACCTTTCCTCTATCAACATCCCGACATAATTGCCCATGGCAAATCCCCCGGCAAAGGCCAGATAACAGGCCACGTTGGTCAGGTGATTAAAGATCTGCCGGATAGCTAGAAGCCAGATCAAAACTTCAATGAATCCCAATATGGGCGCGAGGATCTTCCTGCCTTTTGTCAAAAGCATAATCCGCACCGTGCCGATGGTCACATCGCAGACCCGGGCCAGGAAGATAAGGGAAGGAAGAATAACCCACGTGAACAAAGGGGAATCTATAAAGGATGTTTCATTCATGCTGCTTTCTAATATTTCACCGAACAGCCGTAAGATTTTGTTGTTGACTCGCTCACTGATTGACCGGCCATGGCCGCATCCAGCGCGGATTCAACATAATTTTTTGAGCTGGAGATATCCGCAGGGTCCGTGCTCTTTTTATCATCAATGGCCCCCTGATAAATCAAGATACCGTCCGGATTGATAATAAACATATGCGGAGTTGTTTGCGCGCCGTAAAGCTGGCCCACTTTACCGTCTGAATCCAAAAGAACGGCTGTCGGAGCCGCGGTCTTGTCTTTCATCATTTGATTGGTTTGTTCGGCGTTGTAATATCCTTCTTTACCGGCCGCCGAAGAATTGATGGAAAGCCAGACAACATCTTTACTTGTATATTCTTTTTGGAGAGCCTGCATATTCCCGGAATCATAATGTTTTTTGACAAACGGACAATCATGATTGAACCATTCTAAGACAACATACTTCTCTTTAAACTGCGAAAGACTATGCGATTGACCGTTGGTGTCGGTCAAGGTAAAATCCGGCGCTGGCTGACCGGTGGTGACTGCCGCGTGGAGAATGTTGGGGGCAAGAAACAAAAGCATCATTCCCAAAATCAAAATTTTTCCTACTCGAATCATCTCACACCTCCTGATTAACCATCTTACACCTACGAGGTGTAGCGACACCTCGTAGGTGTACTCGTAGGTGTACTTTTTCTTCAGCTATTATCATTATCTGATCTTAAAAATCAATCTCTTTTTATGTTCTGCCGCAAAGCATTGACAACCAAATCCGGGGTTACCAATTCCGGCAGAATAACTGGTGCTGCTTGCTGATTTCCATACAACACATAAAGCGGGATACTGTTCTTACCGTAACCAGCTAAGGCTTGGGATATTGTTTCACTATGATTCGTCCAATCCGCTTTAAGCGCGGTGACACCCAATTCCTGAAAAGTTCGCGCGACTTTATTGTTTTGAAAGACCAGCCGGTCATTGACCTGGCAAGTCAAACACCAGGCGGCGGTAAAATCAATAAAGACCGGCTCACCTTGCGCCCGCAATTGCATTAACAATTCCGAAGAGAATTCCTGCCAGGCAATTTTGTTATTTTTAACATTTAAATTTTGAGTTGTTGGATTAGACAAATCAGTCCAGAAGCCTTTTTGCAATCCCAGAACCCAAACCAGCCAAACGACACAGGCCAAAAGTAAAATTCCCAAAACCGCTTTTAAGGCATACATCCATTTCCCTGGTTTAGGGATAAAACGTAATGCCCCCGGGAAAATGCATAAAAGCAGAAACGGGCTCACCATCCCTAACCCCAGACATGTAAAGATCAACAAGGCCACGACCGGCGGCTGGGACAAAGCAAAGCCAATGGCCGCTCCCATAAAAGGCGCTGTGCAGGGTGTCGCCACCACCGTCGCTAAAATGCCGCTTAAAAAACTTCCTAAATACCCTGTGGACGGCACTCCTGTCTTTAAGTTCAACGCGAATCCAATTTCAAAAACCCCAAACAGGTTCAAAGCCAAAATAAATAATACCAGCGCAATGGCGACCACAAAAACCGGCGACTGGAATTGAAATCCCCAGCCGAGTTGATGACCGGCGGATTGTAACGCGATCAAAATCCCTGCCAATACCCAAAAACTCACCACCACACCGGTGGCAAAAAGAAAGCCGGAGATTAAAATCCTTCGCCGATTGCCCGCCGATTTAATCAACCCCAGGACTTTTAACGATAATACCGGTAGCACACACGGCATAAAATTTAAAATGATCCCGCCTAAAAATGCGAACAAGCAGGCTAACCATAGAGTCAATGAATTACCAGGAACATTTCTATGGAATAACGATTGCTCCGGGCTTTTAACAGGTACTTTGATTTTTAAAGCCCGCTGCCGTCCCTGCTCATCCCATCCCCAGCCTTCCCCCTGGACCAAAATTCCTCCGACATAAGCGGGGACCTGCGTCATCAGATGGGATTTGCGTAAAAAAAGTCGATACCCTGGCGGCGCTATTTTCAGTTCTTGTGTGGCGGCGTGCTCAATTAATCGGTCATCCTCCGGATAAAATACGACGTCCCTTAAATATGGCTGAACATCTGGTGCCCAAAATTCCAAGATAATGGTATTGAGGTAATTGATGGCCTCCACGGTCCAGCGATTGGAATTAATTGGCCAGAGCCAATAGCTCTTTTGCAGGGCTGCGTCCCCCTCAATATTTCTTTCGGACGGCCCCTGACTGATAGGCAATGATAAAGTCAGTTCGGCCTTACCCGGAATACAATCCACCCGGCAGGCCAGCCATTCGACATTCGCAAGAATATTTGCCGTTTCCAACTCCAAAAATCCTTTTGGAGGAAAAATCTGGCTCCACAAGATGACTTCTTTTTCATAACCAAAACTCGTCAACGGCCCGGCATTGATCCTGACAGGATACGGCCAATGAATTTCACCCGCGGAAAAACCTTCGGGTAGTTTCCACTCAATCGATGGTGCCAGCCCGGAATCGCCAGGATTTTTCCAATACACATGCCAATCTTCATCCATCCGCATGCGCAAGCCCACCCAAAATGGGCTTCCCGGCTGCACACTTTTGACATCGGAAATCAATTCGACTTGCGTATGGGCTTGATAGACCGTCTGGGCAAAAAGGAAAGGAGGAAAAAGAAAGGACAAAATAAATACAACAAAAAAATTAATGTTCATCTGTTAAAATTCATTCTTCTTAAACTTAACGCCAACCTAAAAAAAGGCCACCTTGATACACAACAAGCGAAGCGAGATAAGCGAGAATGGCCATGTAGACGAATTGAAAAAACGGCCAGGTCCAGGAATTGGTTTCGCGGTAGACAACCGCGATGGTGCTAACGCACTGGAGGGCAAAGACATAAAAAACCATCAAACTCAAACACACTAACGGCGTAAATAACGGTCGGCCATCCGGCCAAGCGGCCGATTGAAAAGATTCCCTTAAGGTTTCTTCCTTTGCATCTTCTCCGACGTTAAAGACAATGCTCATGGTCGAGACAAACACCTCGCGCGCGGCAAAAGAACCGATAAGACCAATCCCGATACGCCAATCATAACCTAACGGTTTAATCACCGGTTCGATCAAACTTCCCATTTGTCCGGCAAAACTGTGTTTGACCGCTTCACTGGTATTTTCAGCAGAATGTTTTGGATAACTCATCAAAGCCCAAAGAAGAATCGACATCGCGAGGATAAAGGTCCCCGCTCGTTTTAAAAACAACTTGCTTCTTTCCCACATGTGAATTACGACCGCTTTCCAAGATGGCAAACGGTATGGTGGCAATTCCATAATAAAAACTGGCTTCTGGGAACGCAACAAAGTTTTCTTAAATAAAGCCGCCATCGCGCAGGCGCCGACAATTCCGATCAAATACATGATCAACATAATCCCGGCCTTCTGAAAACTTGTTGCCGCCGGCATCAAGACCGCGATCATGATCGCGTAAACCGGCAGACGTGCCGAACAACTCATCAATGGCGCGACCATCACGGTCACTAATCTGTCTTTGGGACTTTCGATAGTTCGAGCCGACATGATCCCAGGAATAGCGCAGGCAAAAGAACTAAGCAAAGGAATAAAAGATTTT
>Ga0247727_10012651_pt1 | contig 14428 bp, 15 predicted proteins | sample WisWelCaveWW1625_FD_202498 | JGI IMG/M metagenome (GOLD analysis project Ga0247727, IMG submission 202498) | Biofilm microbial communities from Wishing Well Cave, Virginia, United States - WW16-25 | ecosystem: Environmental > Aquatic > Deep subsurface > Groundwater > Cave microbial mat | place... | reverse complement strand
CGATGCCGCCGGCAGAAAGCCAGCCGAAAAATTCCGCCGCGCCGGCAAAGGCCGCTATCCCTGACATCAGGCCGGCCAAGCCAGTCAGCCCCGCCGTCAGCAGTCTGGCCTTTCAACCCGGCGGCGCAATCCTGGCCGTTGGCCGTTACCGGGAAGTGGAGTTGATTGACGCCACAAAACGGTCGCTCATCGGCAAGCTCGCCGGGCACGCCAATCAAATCCGCGCCCTCGCTTTCAGCCCAGACGGCAAATTGCTCGCGGTGGCAGGCGGCAATCCGGCGCAGTTCGGCGAGATCAAAATCTGGAGCGTCGCAAACCGCAAGGAGATGCTTTCGCTACGCGGCCACCGCGACAACATCTTCTCAATTGCGTTCAGTCCCGATGGCGCGAAGATCGCCACTTGCAGTTACGACCGCCTGGTCAAGCTCTGGGATGCGGCGACCGGCAATGAGATCAAAACGCTGAAAGATCACACCGACGCGGTCTTCTCCGTTGCGTTCAGTCCCGACGGCAAACGCCTGGCTTCGGCGTCGGCTGACCGCACGGTGAAGATTTGGGACGTCGCCGCCGGACAGCGCATTTACACGCTGAGCGATGCACTGGACAGCGTGAACACAATTGCATTTCATCCTTCCGGCAGATGGCTGGCCGGAGCGGGAGCCGACCGCATCATTCGCGTCTGGGAGCTGGGCGGGAACGATGGCCGGCAGATCAAATCTCTGATAGCTCACGAAGACGCCATCAACCAGATCGCCTTCTCGCCCGACGGCAAACTGCTCGTCTCGACCGGCGCGGATAAGCTGATCAAAATCTGGGATTCGTCGAAGCTCGAAGAGATTCACACCACCGAGATTCAACCCGACTGGGTCTTCGCGCTGGCTTTCAGCCCTGACGGCAAATGGCTGGCGGTTGGCCGGTATGACGGTTCGGCGGCCATCTATGCCGCCGCGACCGGCCAATCAGTGCGGCGATGGCGGTAAAGTCGAGCGGCGAGCGAACGCTCGCAGGCTTACCTCACCCTGGCTGAGAGTCAGCTCGCTGACTCAAACCAAACAACGTTTCAAATCTTAGTTGGAGGCTACGATGGCTAAAGGCACAATCGTTATTGATCCCGGTCATGGCGGCACGGTGGAGGCCGGCGGGTCATCGCCGAACAATGCCACCAGTCCCAGCGGAGTGCTGGAGAAGAACGTGACGCTGCGCATGGGATTTCTCGTCCGCGAAGCGTTGCAAGAGGCGGCGCTGGCGGGCAACCACCAGATCAAGGTCATACTCACCCGCGAAGCTGATGTCAATCTCGGTCTGGCCGCGCGCGCGCGCGTGGCTAAAAAGAACAAAGCCGGTCTGTTCCTCAGCATTCACTGCAATGCTTCCGAGCAACACAACGCACGCGGCGTGGAGACGCTGATCAGTCCGCAAGCCGTCAACTCCAACTTCGATGCGGACAAGGCCTTCGCGCAAAGGATTCAAAGGGCCGTCTTCGGCGCGATCAAGGCGCACGATCCGAACACTAAAAATCGCGGCGTCAAGGCGCAGAAACTCGGCGTGCTGCGCGACGCCAATCTGGGGGCCAACACCCGCGCCTGCCTGGTCGAGCTGGAATTTATAGATGTCAAAGCCGTGGATGAACTGCTCAACCTCGGACCCAATGGGCCGCAGGTGCGCGGCGCCATTGCCAAAGCCATCGCGGCGGCCATCATCGAAGAGATGCAAGCGGCCTGAAGAATCAGGAGGTGGTATGAAAAAACAATTTTGGCTTCCAGCTTTGCTATTGCTCGGCGCTGCCGGTTCGGCGCAAGCGCAAATCGCCCAGCCGTACATCACTTCGATCTCGCCGCCGGGCGCAAAACGCGGCGCAACGGTCACGCTCACCGTTGATGGCTTCAACCTGGCCGATGCGAGCGAAGTGATCTGGAGCAAGCCCGGCATCACGTCAAGCATCGTTCTGAACTCCGAGCTGGCGCGGGAAGCGCCCAAGCCGTCGAAAGACCCGACGAAGAAACTGGCCGGAGACCGTGGCACGCGCAACCGCCTGATGATCGAAGCGACGATTGCGCCCGATGCGGCGATTGGCTTGTACAGTTGCCGCATCAGGACTGCTTTGGGAACGACGAATCTGGGACGCATCTACGTCGGCGCGCTGCCGGAGACGAAAGAGCGCGAGATGAACGACTCCGTCGCCGACGCGCAATCGCTCTCGCTGCCGGCGACGGTCATCGGAGAGATACGGAAGATCGGCGACGCCGATCACTTCAAATTCAAAGCGAAGGCGGGCGAGCAAATTGTCTTCGAGGTGATCTCCGCGTCGCTCAATTCAAAGCTCGACTCCGTTCTCACTCTGCTCGACGGCCAGGGACAGACGCTGGCTTCAAACAACGATTTCAAAGGCGGCAAGGATTCCCTGCTCGCTTACACGTTCAAACAGGACGGCGAATACGCCATCCGCATCAACGACCTCGAACGCAAAGGTCAGGTGGAACAGTACGAGTACCGCCTCAACCTCGGCGAATTCCCTTACGTCACCGGCGTCTTCCCTCTCGGCGTCAAGCAGGCGGCAACAACCGAAGTCGCCGTCACCGGCTTCAATCTCGGCGTTGATCGAGTGAACCTGAATGCGCCCGTCCACACGGACTGGGGCGCAACCACGCGGCTCAATCTCGACCCGCCGCGCGGCGAAACATTCAACCACGTCAAGCTGGCCGTTGGCCGTTATCCTGAAGCGATGGAACAGGCGATGCGCACGACGCTTGCCGCTCCACAACCAGTGACCGTTCCGTCCACGATCAACGGGCGAATCTTCAACCACCAGGCGACGGCTGACGAAGATTTCTATCGCTTCAGAGCGCGCAAAGGCCAGCGCCTGGCGCTCGAAGTCGAAGCGCAGCGTTACGGCTCGCCGCTCGACGCGGTGATCGAGGTGCTCGATGCAAGAGGCAATCAGATTCCGCGCGTGATCGCCCGCTGCCTGCTCGAAACCCAGCTCACGCTGAACGACCGCGACTCGGCCAATCGCGGGTTCAGATTGCTCAGTTGGAACGGCATCTTCGTCAACGACCACCTGCTCGCGGGCAACGAACTGGTGCAGGTCGAGGTGCTGCCCAAAGGGCCTGATGAAGACACTTTCTTCAAAAGCTTCCTCGGCCAGCGACTCGCCTTCGAAGACACGACGCCCGAAGCGCATGCGGTCAATTCAATCGCTTACAAAGTCTCATTGCACTCGCCGGGAACGAAGCTCGCGCCCAACGGATTGCCGGTGGTGACGATCCACTATCGCAATGACGACGGCGGACCGATGTATGGCAAAGATTCCAGGCTCAACTTCGTCGCGCCGGCAGACGGCGACTACATCGTGTGCATCCGAGACGTGCGCGGGACGCAGGGCGAACGCTTCGCTTATCGCCTTTCGATTCACGAACCCGCGCCCGACTTCGTGCTCTTCGCCGATCCTGAAAATCCGAACATCCCTCGCGGAAGCTCGCTGCCGATCACCGTCACGGCTTATCGGGTTGACGGATTCGACGGCGACATCAACGTGAAGCTGCTCGATCTGCCAGTGGGATTCACGGCCACAGCGGGTGTGATTCGCTCGGGACAAAACTCGACCGTGATCACGATCTCTGCGGCGAGCGATGCAACCGCGAGCTTCCCGCTGCGCGTGCAGGCAACCGCGACGGTCAACGGCCAAACCATCACGCGTGAATTGAAGACCGAAGAGCGCATTGCAGTCGTTTCGGTCGCGCCTCAGCCTGAGCTGCTGGTTTGGACCGAACCGGCACAAGTCGTGCTCGAACCCGGCGGCCACGCCTTCGTGACGATCAGGATCAAGCGCGAGCGCGAATTCGCCGGGCGCGTTCCATTCGACGTGCGCAACCTGCCGCACGGCGTGATCGTCACCGACGTCGGGCTGAACGGCGTGATGATCACCGAAGAAGAGACGACGCAGCGTTTTCGGCTCGCGGCTGAAGGCTGGGTGAAGCCAATGGAGCAGCCGGTCTTCGTCGTCGGAAGAATCGAGACGGCCTCCCCGCAGCGCTCCGATTTCCCGGCCAAGCCCTTCAGGCTGATCATTCAGCCGAAAGAGAAAGGCGGCTCGACGAAAAGCGGGCAGAAGTAGGCGCGTCGTCGCCCCAAGTCATGACTTGAACGTGGGAAACAGGCTACAATCCGATTTGAGGTGAGATGAATGTCGAACGAGCCGTCAGTCGAACAACAACTCAGGGATTGGGTCGGCCAGCTCGGACCCGAACACAAGCAAATGCTGCTGCTGATGCTGGTCGAGGACGACCGCCTGCAACGTTCGGCCCGCCTGGATTTCGCCGTCTCCCAGTTGCGCAATCTGTGCCAACAGCGCGGGCTTGAGTGGGACACAATGGCCGAAGGCGAGCGCGAATCGTTTCTCGACAACCTGATCCGCGAAAATGAATTGTACGCGACTCAGGCGGGCACGCCCTCGATTCCGCCGATTGCTCCCTGCCATCAGTGCGGACGCGAAGTGACGCCGAGCGATCTTTATCGAATCTATTTCGGCGAACGTCCGCCGAGCCTCGAGCTGGCGGCGGCAAAACTGGTCGTGATGGATACGGACGTTGACGCCCAATTCCCGCTCCCGTCAGAGAACGAGATCACCATCGGTCGCGTAGACCCGCATCGCGGCATTCGACCCGAGGTTGATCTGTCGAAGTTCGATCCCGCTTCGCGCATCTCGCGCCGCCACGCGCGAATCACTTCCCGCGGCAGCCAGTTTTACATCGAAGATTTGGGCAGCGCGAATGGCACGGTCGTCAACGGGCGCACACGGTTGAAGCCGCAGGAGCCTTATCCGCTGGTCAACGGCGATGTGCTGAAGATCGGAGAAACGACTGTGAAGTTTGTCGCCTAAGTGCGCCTAAGTGTAAAGACAAGACCTGAATGAAATATCTATCTGTTCCTTTCGCACTGTTACTCCTCTCAATCACTAGCGGGCTTGCGCAAAACCCCGCAGACCAATCGCCCGCCAAACTTGCCGGGCAGATCGTTTGCTGCGAAGAATGCTGGGCGAAAGCTGATCGCCGCGCGACGCCCTACGGCACGGCGGCAGATTTGGCGAGCGCCGCCGAATGCATTGCCAAAGGCGATCCGACGCTCCTGGCGGTGCTGGACGCCGGGGGCCGGACTGCTTTCTATCAACTCGAAAACGGACGGTTCAAACGCCCGGGCAAAAACTGGCTCGATTTCATAGGCCGGCGCGTGGAGATCACCGGAACAGTTCGCGCGAAGCAGCAGCGGCAGTTCATCAAGGTTGATAAGCTCGACGCTCTCTCTTCGCCGGATTTTCAAACACCCGACGTGATCGGTAAAGAAGCGGAGCTTGTTTTGAAAGACCTGTTCGGCGTCGAACAGAAACTGAGCAACCTTCGCGGTCGCCTCGTGATCCTGAATTTCTGGGCGACGTGGTGCGGGCCGTGCCGGAAGGAGATGCCCGATCTGGCCGCGATTCAAAATCAATACGCGGCGCTCGGGGTGCAGGTCGTCGGCGCTTCGGCGGACACCCTGGCCGAAGTCAAAGCCGTGCGCCAGTTCATCAAAGAGACGCAGGTCAATTTCCCCGTCTGGCTCGGCGCGACGGCTGAACAGATGGCGCAGTTCGGACTTGGGCCGTCGCTGCCAGGCACTGCGATCATCGGGCGCGACGGAAAGATCGTCGCCATCTTCCCCGGCGCAGTCACGCAGGACGTGATCAAAAAACATCTCGACAAGCTGATCGCTGCGGCAACCAGAGAGGCGCAGCGCGAACAGATAGCCGCCGCCAAGACCAAACAGAAGACCGATGCCTCAAGCGTTCCAAGCTGACCGCTCTGACCGGGCGAAGGCCGCGCCGTGAGCGGGGCTGAAGAAGGGAGCGATGACCGTTGGACGTGGAGCCTGCGCGTGATTCCGGGAGCCGTGCCGCGCGCGCAGATTCGCACGACCCTGACCTATCGCTTCCACCCGCGCTTCACCGCCGGCGTCGAATACAATCCGCGCGGCGAGACGACCAGCGCCAGAGTCGGCCCGGTGGCGAATCTGCTGGTGATGACCGAAACCGAGCGCCGCCCAGCGCTGATCGTCGGCACAAGTTCCGACCGCATCGGCACGCGCGACGGGCAATCGGTTTACGCTACGTTGAGCAAGAATCTGAAACGCGAGACGGGCCTGCCGATTGCGCCCTACGCCGGCGTCGCCTACAGCGGCTTTGAGGATCGCCTGCTGGGGATCGGCGGGTTGAACGTCAACTTCACCAGGAACATCTCTTCGCTGGTGATGTTCGACGGCGTGCACGTCCATCCGATGGTATTTTACAAACACGAGCGGCATCAGTTCCTGTTGATCCTCGTGCGCGGGCGAACACCCGGCGTGGGTTACAACGTCACGTTCTGAATTTGAAATCGCACCGACGTGCGGTTTTATCGTTGATTGCAAGGCTCCGGAGCGGTTAAATTGGCCGCATCTCAACCCGATTTGGAGAGCAAAGTTATGAATGCGACAGAAGTGAAGTTGAATCATCCATACATCGAATACCACCACGAAGGCTATTGGGTCGCGGGCACCCGCGTCTCGCTCGACTCAATTGTTTATCGGTGGCGCGAAGGCTTGTCGCCGGAGACGATTCAGCGTGAGTGCTTCACCACACTTACGCTTGCCCAAGTGTTCGGCGCTCTCGCCTATTACCTCGACCATCAGGCCGAAATTGACGAATACCTTAAAAAAGCTGAGGAAGAGGAGATGGTGATAGCCAAGCGCCTGCGCGAACAATACCCAGAAATTCACCGGAAGCTGGATGAGATTCTGCAAGCCGCACAAGTTAGCACGCAATGAAGATCAGATTCCAAGCCGACAACGATTTCGACGAGCGGATCATTCGCGCGCTGCTGCGCCTCAATCCGGCGATTGATTTTCAAACCGCGCCGGCTGTCGGTTTTCATCTCGGTACTCCGGACGATCAGGTGCTGGCAGTGGCGGCGGACGAAGGGCGAATATTGGTCTCGCACGATCTGAAAACGATGCCCAACCACTTCGCCCAATTCATCCCCAACCGCTCATCACCCGGAGTGATCATCGTCTCCCAGAGCCTTCCAATCGGGGAAGCAACCTACTTGCTGCTTTTGATTTGGGAGGCGAGCGAAGCTGAAGAGTACATCAACTCCATTCATCGCCTTCCCTGGCAACCATAACAAACGACCATTCAGAAAAGCATATGCCAACACAATCTGCGCTCTATCAAAACCTCGACAGCTACGTCCGCAACGCCCGCAACGAATTTGAAGACAAGCTGGCCACGCTGGTCGAAACCCCAAGCGTCAGCAGCGATCCCGCCGCGTTGGATGACATCCGCCGCTGCGGCGAGATTGCCGCGCAATACCTGCGCGATCTCGGCGTTGACGCCGAGACGGTCGGGACGCCTGGCAATCCCGTCGTCTTCGGCTCGCTCATCACCGATCCGAAGAACCCCACGCTGACGATCTACAATCACCTCGACGTTCAGCCCGCCGATCCGTCGGAATGGCATAAAGCGCCGTTTACGTTTTACAAATCCGGCGACCGCTACGAAGGGCGCGGCACGACCGATGACAAAGGCCCGGCGCTGACCGCGATGCTCGCGGTTCGTTACGCCGTCGAAAACGGATTGCCGCTCAACTTCAAATTCATCTGGGAGCTGGAAGAAGAGATCGGTTCGCCGAACTTTGAATATTTCGTCAAGCGGAACCGGGGCCATCTCAACACCAATTCGGTCCTCGTCTCCGACACGATCTGGATTTCGCGCAAGCAGCCGGCTGTGCCTTACGGCTTGCGCGGATTGCAGGGTTTTCTGTTCAAACTCGAAACGCATGCGAAGGATGTGCATTCGGGTTTGGTCGGCGGCGTGGCGCGCAATCCCATCGGCGAGCTGGCGCAGGTCATCAGCCAGTGTTACGACGCGCGCACGGGCAAGGTCAAAATTCCGGGCTTTTACGACGACGTGCAACCGGCGACGAAATCCGAACTCGCGAGCTTCGTCAATTCAGGCTTCACGACCAGGGGTTATCAGAAGGCGCACGAGCTGAAATCAATTCGCCCGAATATGAAGACCGAGGCCGACGTGCTCAAGGCGTTTATGGCGGCGCCGACTTTTGAATTGCACGGCATCACCGGCGGCTACACCGGCCCCGGCGTCAAAACCATCGTGCCCTATCGCGCCGAGGCCAAGATCAGCACCCGGCTCGTGCCCAACCAGCGTCCGGCCAAGATCGCGCGTCTGGTCAAAAACTTTGTCAAGCAGATCAATCCGGATGTGAAGGTCGAGGCGATTCAATCGCTCGAACCTTTCGTCGGCGATTTCACCGGGCCATATGCCGATGCCGCGCGCGTGGCGATGAAGTTCGCGTTTGGCCGAGCGCCTGCCTTCACGCGCGAAGGCGGATCAATCGGCGCAGTCGTGACGATGCAGAAACACCTCAAAGCGCCGATCACGTTTCTGGGCTTGAGCCTGCCGGAACACGGCTATCACGCGAAGAACGAGAATTATGATTGGGGTCAGACTGCGGGCGGGATCAAAATGTTCGTGAAGTACTTCGAAGAAATATCCAAACTGATATGAAGCAACGATGGCAGACAGGCTTATTCAGCCTCAGTGAACTCAGGCGGAGGATACAGTCCGGCATCCATCAACACCTTCCGCTGGGCAACTCTGATGGCGTCGTTCAAGCGTAGTAATTCAACTGTTGCGCGCCCTGTTCCTGTGAGCCCGACGATTTTTGCGCCCTCGAAGGCGAAATGATCGCGCCACTTTTGAGCGCGGGGATTGAAGAGCAGAAAGATGGCGCCGGTCAGCGGATCAATGGATGCGAGGTCGGAACCTTTGTTGTTGTTGCATCTGGCGCAGGAGAAAGCAAGATTGCGGCTGACGGTCCGCCCGCCATGCTTGAGCGCGATTACGTGATCCACCTGGTGAGGTTCGGGTCGGTCATCCTGATGCAGCAGGCAATATTCGCAACGATTCCTGGCGCGTTGAATCACCAGCCGGCGAAGGCGTTTTGGAATACGGGGTCGTGACATAAGTTGAGGAGAGAGTCAAAGAAGAGGCTTTCCGCTGCGTGCGCGAGCCTTGAGCAACGTGATCCAATCGCTGAGGCGGAGGTAAGTATCAAGCTCAGCGATCTCCTCCGCGCTCAGTGTCTCTTCACGGTTTTTGTGCAATAAATCTTCGAGCCGGTTCTGCGCGACAGTGGAAATCTTGTAAGCGATCAACTGCTCGCGAGTCGGATTTGAAGCCAGAAAATCGAGCAACTCGCGGTAAATCGGCTGAGGCTCGACGTCGCCGTTTGTCGCAGTTGATAACTTAGCAGCCTTCGCCGTCACGAACTCGCGTAACAGCGCAGGAAAGACATCAGGGCTGATCTTTGCCGCCAGATCATCGGGAACTTCAAGGGTGATGGTAGTCATATGGATTCACTCCTGCTCACTCGACGCTCGCGATTCTAGCACGCCTGGGTTATTTGAGCATCTCCTGCAGCGCTTCCCAATGCTCATTACTCACAGGCATCACAGACAAGCGCGGCAATCGCACCAGATCGAATTCCTTCAACTCCTCCTTTGCTTTGATTTCGGCCAGCGTCACCGGTCGTGGAAACCTGCGTTTGGGTTTGATGTTCACGACGACGGCTTTTTCATCGTTCTCTTTCGGATCGGGATACGCGTCGGTCACAGCTTCGGCCAGGCCGACGATGGCCTTGTCGGCGCCGGTGTGATAGACCAGGATGCGGTCGCCGAGCCGCACCTCGCGCAAATTTTTGAGCGCGAGGTTATTGCCTACGCCATCCCACACCGTCTTCTGGTCGCGTTCCAAATCGTCGTATGAATATTCTTCGGGTTCGGTTTTGAATAACCAACGCCCGGGCATAAATTTGAACCTCCCTACCCTCCGCAAGGCTCATAAAAACACTCGGCCTGCGAATGAATCTGAAAGAGCCAGAGACGTTTTGTCGAGGGGTTCCTTCAAGCCGAAGATCACCGAGGCTCTTGTCGGGGCTTTATGGCGACCGGAGGCTTCGCTAAATCGGCGAGCATAGCATTGGCTGCGCGCTGCAAATCCTGTGGGGCGAGGATCATTTGCAGACCGCGTCGTCCTGCCCTGACGCTGATGCGTTCGCGATTGATCGCGCTCTCATCCACGAACAACGGATATTTCTTCTTCGATCCGAGCGGCGAGACTCCGCCGCGAATGTAACCCGTCAGTGATTGTATTTCTTTGACGGCGACCATCTCAACCTTCTTGTTGCCGGTGGCCGCCGCGAGTTTTTTCAGGTCCAATTCGGCAGTGGCCGGAATGCAAGCCATCATCACGCCCGTTTTGTCGCCGCGCGCGACCAGCGTTTTGAACGTGGCTTCGGGCGGCGTTCCGGCTTTGCGCGCGACGCTGACAGCGTCCAATTCGTCTTCGTTGACCTCATATTCGCGCAACTCGTAACTGATTTTCAATTGATCGAGCAAGCGCGCAGCGATTGTCTTCATTGCGGTCGTCGGTCGTCAGTCGTTTTCGGCGGCCAGCGCTTCTTCTTCCGCCGCCAGCGCGGCCTCCCAATTTGCGTAAAGCTCTGGCAGCCGTTCATCGAGCGATTGATATTTCTCGCTCAGCTCGAACAAACGATCTTTGTCGCGCGCGACTTCTTCCGTCGAAAGCATAGACGACAGCTCGTTCATTTCGGCTTCGACGAAATGAATCTCGGCCTCGATTTCGGCTGCCGTTGGCTTTTTCTGTTTCGATTTCTTCGCGGCGTTCGATTTAACGGTTTCGGCTTTGCGCGCGGCGCGCCCGGCTTTTTGGGCTTCCGTCCGGCGGGTCTGTCGTTCAGCCACCGCGCGATGATGCGCCTGGTAAAATTCGCTGTACCCGCCATCGAAATATTCGACGCTCAGCGCGCTGAAGAAAAGGATTTGAGTGGCGATGCGGTCGAGGAAGTAACGGTCGTGCGAGACGGTGATGATCGTGCCGTCGTAATCGTTCAGCGCGTCTTCCAGCGCCTCGCACGAGGCGATGTCCAGGTGGTTCGTAGGCTCGTCGAGCAGGAGCACGTTGGCGCGCGAGTAGATCAGTTTGGCCAGCGCCAGCCTTCCCTTCTCGCCGCCCGAGAGCGCCGCGACGGGTTTGAAGACGTCGTCGCCGGAGAACAGGAATCTGCCGAGGAAGCTGCGCAGCTCACCATCGGTGACTGACGATGACGCAAGGCCGCGCATCTCTTCGAGCGCGGTGTTCCGCTCGTCAATGCTCAACAGGCGCTGGTCGTAATAGCCTATGCCGACGTTCGTCCCCCATCGCGCCTCGCCATCGAGCGGTCGCTGTTCGCCGAGGATCGTTCGCAGCAACGTCGTTTTGCCGGTTCCATTGCCGCCGATGATTCCCAGTCGCTCGCCTCGCCGCAGCGTCAGCGACAGATCGCGCGCCAGCGTCCGCGTTGGAAAACCAATCGCCAGTTTGTCCAGAACCAGAACCTGATCGCCCGTGCGAACCGCCGGCTTCAGTTTGAAATTGACCGCGTCGGGATGGGCGACGTTCTCCAGGCGTTCCAGGCGCTCAAGAAAGTTTCGTCGCGCCTTTGCCTGCTTCGTTTTCTGACCGGCGATATTGCGGCGAATGAACTCTTCGGTGCGCGCGATCAGTTCCCGTTGCTGTGCGTAGGCCCGCTGCCGCTGCTCGCGGCGTTCCTCTTTCTCGGCCAGATACACGCTGTAATTGCCCTTGTAACTTTCGACCTGGCCGTTCTCCAAATCGAGGATGCGCGTGACCGTGTGATCCAGGAAGAACCGGTCGTGCGAGATGATCAGATAAGCCGACCTGTAACTCGACAAAAACTCTTCGAGCCATTCGACGGCTTCGACATCCAGATGATTCGTAGGCTCGTCCAGCAACAGGATGTCAGGTTCGAGCAGCAGCAATCGCGCCAATCCCAGACGATTCTTTTCGCCGCCGGACAAGCTCTCGGCGCGTTTGCCGAAATCGCCTTTCGTAAATCCCAATCCCAGCAGCACGGCCTCGGCGCGCGCGTGATAACTGAAGCCGCCTCCGCGCTCGTACTCGTGCTGAGCATCGCTGTATTCACGCATCACGCGGTTGAGCTGGTCGCCCCCTTTGCCTGAAGCCTCAGTCATCGCGCGCTCAAGCTCGCGCAGCTTCGATTCGAGCGCGCGCAGCTTTTCGAAGACTTCCAGCACGGCCTCGATCACCGTCTGCTCGCCGCTGAAATCAACCTGCTGGGCGAGCACGCCGAACCGCAGTGCGCGCAATCGCTCGATCTCGCCGTGGTCGGCAGTTTCAGCGCCTGCGATCAACCGAAGGATGGTCGTCTTGCCGGCGCCGTTGCGTCCAACCAGACCGACGTGTTCGCCGGGATTGATTTGAAAAGTGACGCCGCGCAGGACTTCCTGCGCGCCGTAGGATTTGGTGACTTCTGTGAGGCGGAACAGCATACAAGAGCGGGAGACACGGGAGAGTGGGAGAGCGGCGAGCGGGAGAGTGGGAGAGTGGGAGAGTGGGAGAGTGGGAGAAGAAGATGATCATCGCCCACTCGCCCACTCGCCCACTCGCCCGCTCGCCCGCTCCCAATTACTTCTTCGGCTTCGACTCGGAAGGCTGAGCAGGCTCGGGAGTCGGAGACGGGCTTGCGCCTGCCCCGGCTGTCGCCGCCGGAGCGGGACGTAGGAGACCGAAGCTGTTCGGGTTCTCGAGCATCCGCCGGACGAGGAAGTTTTCGATCCTCGCCTCGTCGCGCGCGCGCGTCTGCAATGCCGTATCCAGCAACTGTCTGCGCTGCGAGCGGATCGCTTCGGTAATCTCTCCCCGCACCTCATCGAGCGTGCGGTCGCGCGTTTCAGTCTGTTTGCCGGTGACTTTGAAGATGTGCCATCGGCCTGCTGAATCCTTGACCGGCTTGGTCACATCGCCCGCCTCCATCGCATAGAGCTTGTCGCCCAACGAGGCGGGCAATCCCATCTCCCGCGGCAAATCAATGAACCGGGACTGGGCGAGGAAGCCCATGTCGCCCGACCTCAACGCGCTCTGATGTTCGGAAAACTGGCGGGCGATGGTGGCGAAATCAGAGCCTTTGTCCAGGCGCGCCTTGATCTCGCGGATGCGCAGATCGGCTGCCGCGTCGCCTTTGATATCGAACTTCGCGCCGTTGTCCGCCGGATCAATCACGATGACCGAAAACGCCACCCCGGGCTGGATCGAAAACTGCTTCGGATTCTCCTGATAAATGGCGGCGACTTCGCGCTCCTGCACCTTGAGCTGCGACGCGGCGTTTTCGTAGAGCTTCTGAATCGCGCGCTCCTTCTTCACATTCTCGCGGAACTGCTCTTCGGTCTGATTGATCTGTTTCAGCTCGTTGGCAAAAGACTCTTCGGTGTGACCGCTGTCAATTTTGGAATTCTGGATGAACTTCCTGATGTCGTCTTCGGTCGGAACGATGTTCTGTTTTTGCGCCTGCTGATAGAGCGCCTCCTGCGTGATCAACTGGTCGAGCGCCTGCAACCGATAGGCGGCCATCTCGACCGGCGAGAGCCTGTTCTCCTGACCGCGCAATTGCTGCGCGATCACACGGTCAACATCCTTGACCAGGATCTTCGTTCCGTTGACGGTGGCAGCGACTTCATCGCTGCCGCCCGAACCCCCGGCGCTGTTCCCACTGCCGCCCGAACCCCCGGCGCTGCTCCCGCCGCCGCAGGACGAAACCGCCAACGACAACGCAAGAATGAAAAATGGCAACAAGGTTTTACGCATTGTGGCTTTGCTCCTCAGCAAATGTGGAACAGACTTTAGTCTGTTCAGAATGCGAACAGACTAAAGTCTGTTCCACAACGACTCCTTGGAAAATCCCGGGAGCGCGCGCTCCCGGGAAGAGATTTTTATCTATGCCAACGCAATGACGTCAATCTCGACCCTGACATCGCGCGGCAATCGCGCTACCTGCACCGTCGCGCGCGCAGGCCTGGTCGCGCTGAAATACCTGGCATAGACTTCGTTCATCGCCGCGAATTCATTCATATCCGCCAGGTAGACCGTCGTTTTGACTACCTGGTCGAGCGCTGAACCGGCGGCTTCGAGCACGGCTTTCAGATTGTCGAGCACCCGCTCGGTCTGCCGCTCGACGCCGCCTTCGACGATCTGCATCGTCGCCGGATCGAGCGGAATCTGGCCCGAAGCGAAGATCAAGCCATTGGTTCCGGCGACTTTGATCGCCTGCGAATACGGGCCGATGGCCTGCGGCGCGCGGTCAGTCTGTATGCTCTCCATCTTTTGATTCCCTGCCTGATTGTTCGATTGGATCCCTGAAAGTAGTGCGGGATTGTAATCGAAAAGGCGGGTTTGTTGAAGGGAGTGGGGGAGCGGGCGAGTGGGCGATGATCATCTTCTCCCCCGCTCCCCCACTCTCCCGCT
>Ga0247727_10012650_pt1 | contig 14429 bp, 13 predicted proteins | sample WisWelCaveWW1625_FD_202498 | JGI IMG/M metagenome (GOLD analysis project Ga0247727, IMG submission 202498) | Biofilm microbial communities from Wishing Well Cave, Virginia, United States - WW16-25 | ecosystem: Environmental > Aquatic > Deep subsurface > Groundwater > Cave microbial mat | place... | reverse complement strand
GCTATCGTCGTTTATCTCGCGATTTTGAACACACCGCTTCATCCAGCGAGTCGGTTGTTTATATCGCCAGCATTCGACGCATGTTGAAATTAGCTACAAATTGACTTAAGAAACGCTCTCTAAGAAACTTGCAGACAAAGGTGCGAGGGCTCAACGGTTATTATGGGCTAGCACAAGTACAAAAAATCCCACTTACAGCGATACCAAATATATAGAACCGCTGATCGGCCCAGGCACGATCAACACTTTGCCCGTTGAAACACTGTCTGCTTACCGCGATCACGGGCATCCAAAGCTGAGTTTAGATCAGAATGTATCCACGGCTTATCGCGTACTAAACCATCTTTCATTTGTGGGAATTAACCTGAATGCAGCCACGCAACGGCTGGAGGAGGAAGGCGTGAAAAAATTTGTTGCAGCCTTTGACCGGCTAATGGTTTCCCTACAGGAAAAACAGGCAGTTGTGCGATACGTTCCTCATCTGCTCCATGTATAATCGCGGTTGGCAGAATCGTTTTCAGTTACAAGACGAACAAAGGAGAAATCCATGAAACATTACAAATACTTGATTATCGGCGGCGGGCTGGCAGGCGACGCCGCGACGCGCGGCATCCGTGAATTGGATACAGATGGTTCGATTGGTTTGATCAGCATGGAGCCTGACCCGCCGTACATGCGGCCGAATCTTTCGAAGGGATTATGGAAGGGTCGTCCTGTTGAAAAGATCTGGCGCAAAACAGAAGAACGGGCTGAATTACTTTTAGGTCGCAAAGTGACCGCGCTCGACCCGCAGAAAAAATCTGTTCAAGATGATAAAGGGGATGAATACACGTACGACAAATTACTGCTTGCTACAGGCGGCTCGCCGACCCATTTGCCGTTTGGGAGTGGCGGCATCATTTATTTCCGCGACTTTCGAGATTACCAACATCTGCGAAAGATGGCAGACGAAAAAGAACGCTTCGTTGTGATTGGTGGAAGTTTTATCGGTTCAGAGATCGCCGCGGCGCTGACGATAGTCGGTAAAAAAGTGACCATAGTCTTCCCCGGAGATGCAATCATCGGAAGTATCTTTCCCAGCAACCTGGCGCATTTCCTGAATGACTACTATCGTCAAAAGGGTGTGGAAGTAGTGACCAACGATTCAGTTGCCAGCGTTCAAAGGGAGGGAGGTCGAATCGTGGTACATACGGGAACCGGACGACGCATCGAAACGGACGGAGTCGTGGCTGGAATCGGAATCCACCCGAATCTTGACCTGGCAAAAGAGGCGGGGCTGAATATCGAGAATGGCATCCTCGTCAACGAACGTTTGGAGAGTTCAGTCCCGGATATTTATGTTGCAGGCGACGCGGCGAACTTCTACCATTCCGCGTTGGGCAAACGCGTGCGCGTAGAGCATGAAGATAATGCCGTCGCGATGGGAAAACTTGCAGGCCGCAACATGGCGGGCGCGAGCGAGACATATACTCACGTGCCGATGTTCTATTCTGATTTGTTTGAACTCGGATATGAAGCAGTGGGGGAGATGAGCAGCAAGATGGAAACTGTTTCTGATTGGCAGGAACAATTCCAAAAAGGCGTAGTCTATTATTTAGATGATGGCCGCGTGCGTGGAGTATTGTTGTGGAATGTGTGGAAACAAGTGGATAACGCGCGTGCGTTGATGATGGAGAAGGGTCCGTTCAAGGGGGAGGAGTTGATGGGGAGGATAAAAGGTGAGTGAATGCGCAAGAACTCGAAAGCACGTCACTCTGAAAGACAAAACGTACGCCAGAGGATATTTCATGATGAACTTCAACGACTACCAAACCAAATCCCGCAACACAGCAAAATATCCCGCTATTGGGCATCCTGTTATTTATCCCATACTGGGACTCGTCAATGAAGCAGGTGAAGTGGCGGGCAAGATCAAGAAAGTGTTCCGCGATAAGGGCGGTGAAATTACAGCCGAAACACGAGACGCGCTCAAAGCCGAACTCGGCGATGTGTTGTGGTATGTCGCGCAGGTTGCGACTGAGTTGGGTTTATCGCTTGATGATATTGCCGAAACAAATATCGCCAAGTTGATGGATAGATTGGAGAGAGGGAAAATCAAAGGGGATGGGGATAATAGATAACCTCCCGTCATTGCGAGGGCGGTGCTTTTCCGCCCGAAGCAATCTCCAACATCGTAGAGGAGATTGCTTCGCCACTCGCTACGCTCGGGCTCGCAATGACGGATTATTGTGTTTTTCCATAATCACACAATTTCTTTATCGGACAAATCTCGCAATTCGCTTTGCGCGCCGTGCAGATTTCGCGACCAAGCCGAATGACGTTCAAATGCGCGGCGTAATAGGTTTCGGGAGGAAATAAACTTTCGAGATGTGGATGCGCCTGTTCAACGGTCATCTTTTCGGGGTGGAGTCCGATGCGGCCCGTCACGCGGTAGACATGTGTATCAACAGGAAACGCGGGCATATTCAATGAAAAGCATAAAACAATTGCGGCGGTCTTAGGACCAACACCATTGAACTTTGTCAGCCAATTGCGGGCATCTTCAATAGACATATTTTTGAGAAACGATAAATCCAAACTTCCGCGCTCTTCAGTGATGGCTTTCAATACCTGCTGAATGCGCGGTCCTTTTTGGTTTGCGAGTCCCGCAGGGCGGATCGCTTCGATCACATCCTTCGTCTTTGCATCACGCACGGCTTCCCATGTTGGGAATTTCGCGCGCAACGCGTTAAAAGCGCGGTCGCGGTTGATGTCATTGGTATTTTGTGAAAGGATCGTTGAAACCAATTCGTCAATCGCAGGCAACGGATTGCGCCATGTGGGCTCACCATAAAATTCAAGCAATCGTTCATGGATCTTCACCGCGCGCTGGGCGAGTCTCTTCATTATTTTTCCACCTTCCCCTCACTCACCTTCCACACTTCAGCCTTCTCCACGAAATCAGATGCAAACAAATTCAAATCCGTCGTCGTGAATAAAACCTGCTCGCTTTCCCCAACATACTTCAAGAGGTCCGCACGGCGTTGAATATCCAACTCAGCCATCACCTCATCGAGCAATATCACGGGCCATTCGCCCGTGCGGTCCTTCATCCAATTCACTTCGGCGAGTTTCAACGCGAGCAGAGTCGTACGCACTTGACCGCGCGAGCCGTAATCGCCGAGGTCAATATTGTTCGCGAGAAAACGCAACTCATCGCGGTGCGGACCGATCGTCGTCACGCCGCGCGCGATCTCTTCATTTCGCAACTCACTCAGTCGCTCGCGAAAACCATTTTGAATTTCATCGAGTTCCAAACGCGAACGATCAACAATCGTGTCAATCTTCAAGCCCAACTGTCCATTCGGTTTCGGCAACGGATCGAAGGCGGGTTCGTACGAGAGGCGAAGGATCTCGGATCCATGAGTCAGTTCGTGATGAACGCGAGAAGCGAGTCGTTCGATCTGCTGGACGGCTTCGATTCTCCACAAGATGATTTGCGAGCCGAGACCAGTCAACGCGTCATCCCACACTTCAAGCTGGTCGCTGTTTCCCTTCGACAGGCTCAGGGCGGCGCCTCCGCGTTCTCCCAGCGATTTGAGGAGGGCGTTGCGTTGCGTGAGCGCCTGATTGTATTCGCCCAACACACGCGCATACGCAGGCGTGGACTGTGCCAGCGCGAGATTCAAATAACGGCGGCGGTCATCAGGAGCGCCTTCGATAATCTGCGACATTTGCGGCACAAAAATCACCGCGTTGAAATGACCGATTGCATCGTTGACGGGTTTCTTCACGCCGTCGAGCAGAATTTCCTTGCGAAGGCGTTGACCATTGACGACACCCGTCGGTTCGAGAATGAGCCGCACTTCGATACGATGTTTGCTTTTGCCGCGTTGATAATCCGCAACAAGCCGCGTAACCGCGAGTGATGTTTTCCTGGCTTCGTGAAAATTTATGATCTGACGATCTGCATACGTTTGAAAGGAGGTGAACGCCGCGAGAAAATAGATGGCTTCGAGCACGCTGGTCTTGCCCTGCGCGTTGGCGCCCGTAAGCAAAACGACCCGTTGAGGAATGTCAAGATCCAAACGGGTGAAATTGCGGAAGTTGGTGAGGGAGAGGTGTTTGAGGTGCATGGTTGGGCGAGGTTGCGGGCGTGATTGTCAGGCTTGGTAATTGGTAAGTGGTAATTTGAGATTAGAGAATTAGAGATTGGAGACTGGAGATTGGAGATTGGCAAAAATAATTGGGACTCGAACTTTCGTGTTTACGTATTTAACGTCAGTTCGGGATAAGCCTAAACCCTTAATTCGGACGCTGATGAACGCAGAAAACGCAGATTTTTTTCTTCTCATCAGCGTGAATCAGCGTTTTTCTGCGTCCCAATTCATTAACCCAATTCACGTTATTTACTTGTTTACCTGTTTACAGGCTTATTTCAACATCATCTCCAATTCGAATTTATCCATGAGCAAATACGCAATACGAAGTACGTGGTAATGCTTTCTATACTTCCTGTTCAGCATCAACTTCCTGTTGCGGTTGCCAGACGTGCGTGGCGCGCTCGGGGAAGAGGACTCCGTTCAGGTGATCAATCTCATGTTGGAAGATGCGCGCCAGCCAGCCCTTTGCCTTGACCTTCGCAGGTTTCCCGTGACGATTCAGCCCCTTCACTTGCACCGACGCGTGGCGTTCCACTTCGCCAACGAGATTGGGAATGGAGAGGCATCCTTCCACGCCCATCAGAGTCTCTTCCGAGACTTTCATAATTTCGGGGTTGATCAACACAAAGAGTTTCTTCGGCTTTGTTTTCCTCTCGCTTACGGCTTGATCAGAAGTTTCCTCCTCATTCTCTTCCGCGTATTCCACAACGATCAAACGCTCAGAGAGTCCAACTTGCGGCGCGGCAAGCCCTACTCCCGGCGCTTCGCGCATGGTTTCGATCATGTCGTCTATCAAAGATTGCAGGTTTTTATCAAACGCGGTAATTGTACGAGCCTTGCGGCGCAAAACAGGTTCAGGGAGTGTAACGATCTTACGCAGAGCCATTATTCTGATTCCTCTTCCTCTCTTCGTCTTTTCGAAATTCTTCGGCATTGTGGTGATAGGTCGCCAGCCATTCTGCCATGCGCTCGCGTTCAGCGGACACAGTGGCTTCCGTCTTTTTTTGTTGACGCGCATTGCGGCGGCGGTCAATATCCGATTGGACGGTGGCGGGGTCCATCACATCTTCAAAAGCAAGTTTATTGCCGCCCACGGTAATATATACCGTGCCAAAATTGAACAGGTTTCCCAAAATGCCAAGACGTTCATAGCTGGTGCTCAAAATACTCTCAAGTTGGGCGGCGTTGCGCTTCTCGGTGCCAAAGGGTATGCGGTCAATATCAATGATCTGCTCTGAAGTTACTTCAAATTTATCATTGCTCCAATCCAGCACCTGAAAAACAAACCATCCTCCAATCGGAACCAGCGCGATCAACAATGCGCCTGCCCAGGCGTCCACGGACAAGCCGGTGGCAAGCGAAATAAAATCTTCGTCTGGAATAAAAGCGAGTTGGATTAATCGATAAAAGAGTAAACCCAGAATTGCAAGGGTGCCGAGAAAGGGAATCAATGATTCCTTAATGAGCGCCACCCAATGCTTGCGATAGATCACACTGTCACCTGTTTCATAGCGAAGTTTAAGGGTGTTCGCTCCAAGTAACTTCAGCAGAGCCGCGCCGCTGGGCTTGGGCACGGATGTGGTCGGTTGAACAGAAGCAGTTACCGGCTTCGGAGGAATCGGGATTCCGAGTCGCTTGCGAAGCGACTCCTTCATCGCTTCCTTTTCCATGCTCACTGCCGCTTCCCTTGTCCTCTGCCAGTATTCCTCCACCATGTGCGCGGCTTGGGTCGGGTGATTGACCGTGTTGAATGCAATCTTTCCAACATAGGTTCGCACAAGCACATTGCCGTAATCAAGAATACGCCCGAATTGTTCGGCTTCGATGCCCACAGAAACAACCATACTCAACGGCGATTCCTGTCGGCTGTCATACACGCCGATCACTTTTTCGAGCCACACCACGCGTTGATTGGTAACAATGTAATAATCGTTGCCCCAATCAATCACCAGCCAGGTGATCCACAAGGCGGTTGCGAAAAACAAACCCCCACCTACCCACGCCGCGATGGAATACGGCACAATGAAAAAATAGACATAGATCAAACCCAGCGGGAGAGCCAGCGCAAGGATCGGCAGAATTAATTTTGGATACAGAGCGATCGGATGCTTTCGCGCCAGAAAATATACGACCTCATCAGACCTCAACCATTTGAATCGCAACTTGCGCGCGAGCTGGCGGCTTTTCACAGCCACTTCAAGGTTATATTGAATCTCAGGAGCCTGCTTGAATAGTTTTTCAAAATCCTTGCGTGATAACACGAGCAACGATGTGTCTGTCAGAGCAGTGACCGTCGCCGACCTGCGCCGGTTTGCCACCAAAGCCAGTTCGCCAAAATAATCGTTCCTCACCAATTGCGCGAGTTGCATATCTTTCCCATCCTGCTTGCGGACGATGCGTACGCTCCCGCCATAGATCATGTAAAAGCTTTCAGCGGGACCATCCTGTTTGAACACCACACCGTCTTTGGGAATTGCCAATTCATCCAATTCTTCAGCGACAGCCGTTAATGCATCATCTTCCAACCCATAGAAGAGATGGATTTTCTTTAAAAAAGCGACGCGCGCTGAAGTTTCAATCGGCATGGTCTGATTCTATCAAACTTCACGCACGATGGCGCAACCATATGCGAGCGTTTCAGTCAACGCGGGCAAACGCCCATTGAGCAACGCCTCCACCGCCTCTTTCAAAAAGAAGCGCGTGGCTTTTGGCTGGCGGAATCTCACGTCATCCACCGCGCCGCGATAACGCAGGATGCCCTCCCGATCCATCACAAAGACATGCGGAGTCGCGCCTGCTTCATATAAATCTGCGACGACTTGCTCCGCATCCATCAGGACCGTGGGGATGCGCCGCGTTTTAATAGCCTCCTCCACACTGTAAGCGGACTCGCTCCGATTCGACGCTATGGACAGCAACTCCACCTCTCCATTTGCGTGCGCCTGCAAATCAACGATCGCGCGATCCGTCCGCTCTGATTGCGGGCACTCCGCCGACCAAAAGTTGACGATGACGATCTTACCGCGATAATCGCTCAATTTATGAAGGTCGCCATGAAGATCGGGCAATTCGAAATCGGGCGCGGGATGGTTTAATTCCATGTTGAGATTATATCGTTCATTATGTCGTTGCGAGGGCGATGATCCTTCGCCCGAAGCAATCTCCCACTGTATTGGGGATTGCTTTGTCGCAACAAACGCTCCTCGCAACGACGAACACAATGCCACATGATAAAATCTCTGATATGAAAAAATGGCAATTCTGGCTCGGGGCGCTGATCAGCATCCTTTTTATCTGGCTTGCGTTACGCGGATTAAAACTCAATGAATTCCGGGGCGCAGTTCAAGAAGCAAACTATTGGTGGCTCATCCCCGGCATCGGCGTTTATTTTATCGGCGTGTGGGTGCGCGCGTGGAGATGGCATTATCTATTGAGGCCCATCAAAGAGATACCCACCAAAACCATGTTCCCCATCACAACGATTGGATATATGGGGAATAACATTTACCCCGCGCGCGCAGGGGAAGTGTTGCGGGCTGTCATTCTCAAACGAAAAGAAGGCGTGTCGGTCTCTGCATCTCTTGCCACCATCATCGTGGAGCGCATCTTCGATGGCGTGGTGATGCTTGCGTTTGTCTTCCTCAACCTCCCCGAACTCGCCAAACTCACAAGTTCATCCGGTTTCGTTGGCAACATCCAACAAGTGGCAGTGATCGGAACGGGAGTCTTCCTCGGCGCGCTGGTCGTCTTTTTGCTCGCGGCGATGTTCCCGCACATCACGATGAAAATCGCGCTCTGGCTGTTGGTCCGCTTCACTCCACAACGAATGCACTCACGACTCATCAGCATCACGAATAAATTTCTGGATGGGCTGGCATCACTCCGTTCTCCGTTAAATGCGCTGATGGTGTTCCTCACTTCGGTTGTCATCTGGCTGTTGGAGACGGGCAAGTACTGGTTCGTAATGCACGCGTTCGATTTCAACGTCTCATTTTTCGCATTAATGCTGATGAACGGAATCGTGAATCTCGCGACGACCATCCCCTCCGCCCCGGGCTACATCGGCACCTTCGATGCCCCTGGAATTGCGGTGCTAACCGCGTACGGCGTGGATCAAGCCACTGCGGCGGGATACACGCTAACCCTGCACGTCGCGCTGTGGCTTCCGATCACTCTGTTGGGCGCGTATTATCTGGCGCAAGAGGGGATCAAGTGGAGCGATGAAATCCGCAACGAATTAGGGGAACAAAATGAAAGTTGAAGTTGATCAGAGCGGCAAAATCGGCGATACCAAGGTGCCGACCGTATTGGCATTTTCCAACGGAAAACAATTTGCAATTTTGATCCCGGCAACAGTGAAACGGGAGTGTATTCAAAAATTACTTACGAGGAAAAGGCAAGCTCGAAACCAGAGTTCACATTCAATTATTTGCAGTCGGTTTATTCTTGCTGTTAAGAAGAAGTACACAGGCACTCGAGCAAATCATAATTGATATCGAATATCCAGGGCACGAAGCAAAAATCAAGGAACATCTAATAAACCTGTTTCAACGCGCAGGAATCAAGTTACATCGAGCAAAGGTTCAATTCGGTTATATCGGTAAAAAATCGGGCGCGCATCAACTGGCTATTGAAATCTTCAAGAGCAAATCCAAACCGAATCAGATCATTCAATTGGAACAAGTTTTACGGGAGTTCAGGAAATAAAATAGATCGGGGACTCCTTGCGGAGGACATCCCAGTTCAGCCGCCAGTGGTGTGCCGGCAGGTCCCTGGGTCACCCGATCACTGATGCCATGATACATCCTGGAGGAGAGAGGGTCAAGCGCAAAATTACAACTACCGGGATTTACAACGGAATCATCAGAATTCCCACCATATGCCTGAGTTATACTTGGGCATAATTGGTTGAGGAGTGATCAATACCAAAAGGCAAGGTATCTCCCACAATGGCACAACCTGAAATAACCACAAGAAAGAAATTAAGGGTGCTCATCGCCGACGATGTGCAGGAAACGCGTCGCAATACCCGGCTGATGCTGGCCACCATTGATGATGTGGAAGTGGTTGCCATCGCCGCGAACGGGGTGCAGGCTGTCCAATTCGCACAGGAACACCATCCTGATATTGTCCTGCTCGACATCAACATGCCTGAAATGGACGGGTTGACGGCATATCAGGAAATCGCAAAAGTTTACCCCGAGACGGGTTGCATCGTCATCTCGGCAGAAAAGGACACCACCACCCTGCGCAATGCGATGTCCATTGGCGTACAGGAATATTTGATCAAGCCGTTCACCGTGGATGAATTGGAAACGGCGATCAACCGAGTCCACGTGCTTGTGGACCAGTCCCGCCAAAAACTTGTGCAGGCCGAGCAATTGCGAGTAAGGAATGAAGCCTACTTGAAACAGCTTGCGGATGAGTATTCAAAAGCGCGTCGCACAGACGATCAGGCAATGGAAGTCTTCGAGCGGCTGGCGGATAACCCGCAATGCGAACCACGCTGGCTGCAAACGCTTGCCATGATCTATGTTGTGCGGCAAAAGTGGGGCAAACTCAAAGTCCTTGCTGAGAAGATCGAGGGACGCAATAGATAACACAAGTGACTGTCACCTTCAAGGTGACAGTCACTTCTACATTGGAGAATTAATGAAAATCGCAATTATCGGAGCGGGGTTTGGCGGGATGGCATCCGCTTATGATTTAAAAAAAGCAGGGCATGACGTTACGATATTTGAATCTGCCGATTACGTTGGCGGGCTGGCTTCGGGATTCAAAGAGCCTCATTGGGATTGGTCTGTCGAGAAGTTTTATCATCACTGGTTTCAATCGGACAGTTCGATGCTGGGCTTGATCGAAGAATTGGGATTGCAGGATAAGGTGATCTTCCCGCGCCCATTTACTGTGATGTTGTACAAGGATAAATGGTATCCCTTTGACTCAATCCTCAATGCGCTTCGGTTTCCGGGACTTGGGTTTGGTCTCAATAAAATACGATTTGGCTTCGTCGGACTCTTTCTCCGCCTCACGAACAACTGGCGCGCGCTGGAAAAGGTCACTGCCGATGAGTGGATGATGAAATGGGCAGGCAAACAAGTCTATGAGCAGATGTGGAAGCCGTTATTGATTGGCAAGTTTGGTCCTTTCTACAAAGATGTCAACATGGCGTGGATGTGGGCGCGCATCAAAGCGCGGACGACGCGTCTCGGTACTTTCGAAGGTGGCTTTCAAAAGTTTGCTGATCTTTTTGCAGAGAAATTGCTTGGTATGGGAGTCGAAATTAGGCTGGGGGTGCAGGTCAAGTTTATTAAACGGAACCAGGATAAAGGTCTAGTGATTGATGCGGGCGGGAATATTGAGCCGTTCGATAAAGTGTTGGTCACCACGTCCCCAAACCTGATGGCAAAGTTATGTCCAGATCTCCCTCAAAATTATTTGAAGGGACTGCTCGAGTTGAAGTCAATGGGCGCGGTGGTGATGGTGCTTTCGCTCAAGCATCAATTATCGGAGCAGGGCTATTACTGGTTCAACCTGCCGAAGGATGCTGGCTACCCAATGCTGGCGCTCGTGGAGCATACGAATTTTGTATCGTCGGAACATTTCGGCGGCGATCACATTGTATACGCGGGCGATTATCTGGAAGTGGGTCACGAATACTTTTCGATGAGCGACGAGCAGTTGCTCGAAAGGTTTTTGCCTGCCTTCAAGAAATTCAATCCCGCTTTCGAGCGGAACTGGGTGAAGAAGGTGTGGGTGTTCAAGACGAATTATGCTCAGCCCATCTCACTGGTCAATCACTCGAAGAATATTCCTGCCATCAAAACGCCGATTGATGGGTTGTATTTTGCCTCAATGAGCCAAGTCTATCCATGGGACCGCGGCACGAATTTCGCTGTGGAGATCGCGAGGAAAGCGGCCGGTTTGATGATGGAGAAGTGACTCTGATTTTTCATAAGCTTCAGAGCCCGCTAACGATCAACGCACGAATGACAACAGGTTCACGCCAAAAACCGATAATGAAGTCACGCAAACTTGGCTTGAGTACAGCTGAAGGGTAATTAACAAGCGTGTCTTCGCTACGGTTCAAGTTTGCCATATTACCATAAATAAGAGTTTCGACCTTTAGTCTTCCAAATCTAGTCTTATCTGTGTAACTGAAGTGTATACAAAAATCAACAGTGAAAACGACACAAGCATAATTAGAAATGCTGTTGCTTGTCCCCATCCGTTGGTTGGATATATGTCACCAAATGCAACTGAAGTAATAGTAGACATTGCAAAATATAAACATTGAACGAATAGCTTTAAGCAAGGAAATAGCTCTCCAACAGAAGCAGCAACGAGACCACTTCCGCCGAGTCCGTTCATGCACATCGCAGTGGCATATGCAGCTATTGAACTTGTCAATACCGCTCTAAATAAGAGGACAGAGAATTGTCGCATTTCATCAAAGAAGACATTATGGGAAGGGCTTTTCATTTGAAAAGCCCAGGCATAACTTTGCACGCTGGTTAAGGAAAAAATTGTTTCCAGATTCAATGTAAGAACGCCCACCAATGGAAGAATAGCAAGAAAATACAAGGCGCCTAGATGTTGTTGGTAGGACAAGAATATCCACCCCCTTGAAAATTGAGGCACCGCTGTTACCAAGTAGAGCCATAGCGCTGTCATCCAAGTCAAGTTTATGCCTCTAAATAGTAGTCTCAAAACAATCCACGCTACTCCCTTGGCAAACCTATTTTTGCTTGTTTCAACGAATCTCCGTAGCAAATAGTCATTGACGCCAAAGGGAAACACTTTTCTCCCATTGAAAGCATCTAAGGAATCATAGAAAGCTTCTTGCGAATTGGTTTTCTTTTTGTTCTTGCTAATTCTGGTTAGCGCCTTCCTATAACCTGCGCCGTTCCTATAAAGCCAAGGAAGGACTTGAGAGATAGCAACAATTTTAACTATCCAAATAAAAGCTAGAAAGAAAGTTATTAATTCCATTGTCTACGATCCTGATATTGTGTTATGGGGGTTATGCGGATTATTGGCAATGCGATGCAAAATAGGCCGCTATCTTACCATGCTTACGTAATTAAATGTGTTGAATCCAGGTTCATTGGGAATTGCCGTGACACTCGGCCGCGATCGCAAACTTGAACGTCCCTGCCTGCCTTCCAAAAAATCAACCCCGCCTTTAAGCGGGATTGGGTGAAGAGGGATTAGGTGAACAAAACAAATTATGCCCAACCTGTGCCGCTGGTGAATCATTCAAAAAATATCCCTGAGATCCAAACACCAATTAGCGGATTGTATTTCGCTTCGATGAGCCAGGTCTACCCATGGGATCGCGGCACGAATTTCGCAGTGGAGATTGGGAGGAGAGCCGCGCGTCTAATGCAAGGATGAATTATCGAATATTTTGAAGAGTTGAAAAGTTGACTGTCCTCTTTGAATAGAAAAGGTAGTTTATCTAACGCCCCGCGTGAGCCGCGAGCAAAGAGCGATGCTCTTTGCGAGTCGGGCGCGCAATGCGCGCGTACTCCACGCGGCTGTTATGTTTCTTGGTCACGCGCTGTATCGATCAGTGGTTTGGCAATGATATTGGCCGCCGTGATCTTCTCCATCAGCTCGTAGTGAAATCTGTCGATGGGATGTTTTAGCTGCCGTGACACTTCGAACACGCGCCGTATTGACTTTGCGCGCAGATACCAAAGGAGATATTTCTCTCCCTCAATCTCAATCGTGAACCAAGATTCGATCTGTACGTCTTCGTCGAGATGTGTAGCGGCGACTTCATCTGGACGAGAGGCAATAGTGCTACGCCATTCTTCGACTTTCGCCTCAGTGCCTGGTTTAAGCTTGATCAATCCTGATGCATATTCCATGGCTCAATTCCTCAGGAAGAAACATACTCGCGATTAGACTGCGCGGTTGCAGTCTAATGTCATTTGGGCTTGCGCGGCCTAATCATCGAAATTAATGTAGGAATTAGACTGCATTCGTTGTACATCGAATGCCAAGCCAAAACAAGCAGTTTAGTCTTATTTGTTACATAAAAAACATCGGGCTAAAACACAAATAATTCTCGAACTTCCCAAAAAGTTCGTTGCTCATGAAAAGCGCGGTGAAACTGTCAATTTGATATTTGTGTTCCATGAAATACTGGATGGCTTTCTTGTTGATCAACGGCACCTCCGCGCCGAACTCGCCGCCTGTTTCAGCGATCAAACTTTCAGCGTGGGCCAGCACAGCAGGGAAGTCATTTTCATCCAGCGCGGCAAACGGTCCGTTATTCGAACCGACGTAGCCATAGCCGACAATTTCACCGCCGCGCTTGTAGACAAATCCGTCGCGCGTGGAGGAAATCCATTCGTGAACGACAGGACGCGAGTGACCAAGCACCGCTTTATCAATCTGATTCATTATTTCGAGATGGATTTTCTGTTGCATCGGCTCGATGACCAGATCGGTCTTCACCTCCACCTTTTCGGCTTTGCGATAAAAATACTTGATCGGGAAGCGCGCGTATACGCCCGCCTTCAAATAACGGGACAGTGCGCGTTCATCCAGGGTCGCGATAATGGTACGATAGCGCGACCCAGCGTCAGGGAAGGCGCGCGCCAATAGTTCACGTCCCAGCCCTCCCGATTGTTGATGCGGGGATACGAAGAACTCGGTCAACTCCAGCAAGCCATCATGTTCAATCGAACGCGCATAGCCTGAAATTTCACCGTCATTCTCCGCGACCCAAAACTGCGAAGCGGTCTTCGCGAGAAAATCAAACATCGGCTGTCGCCTTTGCCAGAGGGATTTCAACACTTCAGGATCGTTCCCGCCCGTGATCCCCATCACGTTCATGCGCTCGCTGTAATCCACGATGGTTTGGACGAATACTTGAAACACGGCAAACGAGTCTTCGATTGTCCCTTTGCGATAGGTGATGGCCATAGTGTGTTCCTTTCATCCAGATTGCCTTCCGTAAGAGTATAGCATGACGGATTATGGTCTTCTCAAAGTCGCTTGACAGGAATCAATTTTGTACACGGGTTGCACGGACAACACGGATTCTTCCTTGAAAAAACGGAAAAAAAAGTCCGTCCGATCCGCGAAATCCGTGTACACAGGGCATTAAACCCATACTTTGAGAAAGCCATGCATGACGGATAAATTTCTCTTTGTCGAAAAAACATGTTGGAGTACAATACAAACTGTTCCTATTCTCCCCGCCGCGATACGGCGGGTACCTCAACTCAAAGGAGTTCTTCCCATGTATCACACCCTCATCATCGTCGGCAA
>Ga0247727_10012649_pt1 | contig 14432 bp, 10 predicted proteins | sample WisWelCaveWW1625_FD_202498 | JGI IMG/M metagenome (GOLD analysis project Ga0247727, IMG submission 202498) | Biofilm microbial communities from Wishing Well Cave, Virginia, United States - WW16-25 | ecosystem: Environmental > Aquatic > Deep subsurface > Groundwater > Cave microbial mat | place... | reverse complement strand
TGGTGCAAGCCGATCACGTGGCGGGCTACGCGGAGCGTGCCTACGACGAGGAAGTGGGGGCGATGCTGGCGGATATCGCGCTGCGAACGGGCCGCCGCATGTTGGTCCTGTGCACGTCGCATGCGGGCGTGCGCGGGATCTCGACGACACTGCGCCGACGACTCGCAGATACGGTTCCGGTCCTGTCGCAAGCCGCGGGCGGCGGGCGCGATCGCATGGCGGCACGCTTCGCGGCCACGCCGGGCGCCATCCTGGTCGGCACCAGCAGCTTCTGGGAAGGCGTCGACTTCCCCGGCCGGGCGCTCGAGATTCTGGTGGTGGCGAAACTGCCGTTCCAGCCGCCGGACGATCCTCTGGTCGACGCACGTTGCGAACGCTTGCGCGCCTGGGGTGAGGATGCATTCGCCACCTGCGTGCTGCCGGAAGCCGTGCTGCGTTTCAAGCAAGGCTTTGGACGCTTGATTCGCACCCGCACCGATCGCGGTGCGGCGATCCTGCTCGACGCACGTCTCGGTCATCGCGACTATGCGGCCGACTTCCATGCCGCGCTGCCGGTGGTGCCGGAATCGTTTCGCGATGCCGACGCGCTCGTCGATCGCGTCGTCGAATGGTTCGAAGCACCCGCCGCGGCGGCGCGCCTTCACCCGCAGGAGGACGTGTGACGGCGCGTGCCGGCCGAGTCGCTTGACGCGACGGCGGGGCGGCGGTCAGCATGGCCACGGTTTCACGCGAGGGGAGCGTATGCACGAGGTCGCACTGAACGGCGAGCACCTGTCATTGGACGACGTGCGCGCCGTCGCCGCTGGTGTGCGCGTGGTGCTGCAACCGGCGGCACGGACAAATCTCATGCGTGCCGCCGGCGCGCTCGAACGCGCGGTCGCGAGCGGTGAGGCGCTCTACGGAATCAACACCGGTTTCGGTCCCTTCGCACGCACCCGTATCGCTCCCCACGAGATCGAAACCCTGCAAGTGAACTTGCTGCGCAGTCACGCGGTGGGTTTCGGGGATCCGCTGCCGGTTGCAGTCGTGCGCGCGATGCTGATCCTGCGCGCACACTCGCTGGCGCGCGGCTACAGCGGCGTCGGCCCGCCGATCGTCGAAGCCTTGCTCGCGCTGTTGAACCACGACATCACACCCTATGTGCCGGAACACGGTTCCGTGGGTGCGAGTGGGGATCTTGCACCGCTCGCGCACTTGGGACTCGCGCTCTTGGGCGAGGGCGACGTGTTCCACGCGGGAGTGCGCTTGCCGGCTGCGGAAGCGTTTCGCGCTGCCGGCCTCACGCCGCATCGCTTCGCTGCCAAGGAAGGTCTGGCGCTCATCAACGGCACCCAGTACATGGCGGCGCGCGGCATTCTGGCGTCGTCGGAGACCGCGGCACTCGTCGCCATCGCGCAAGTCGCCGCCGCGATGAGCATCGAAGCGCTGCTCGGGACGCCGCGCGCCTTCGACCCGCGCTTGCACGCACTGCGCCCGTATCCAGGCCAGCGTGCGGTGGCGGCGAACCTCGCAGCCCTGCTGGTGGGCAGCGAAATCGTCGCGAGCCATGCCCACTGCGATCGCGTCCAAGACGCCTATGCGCTGCGTTGCACGCCGCAAATCGTCGGCGCGTGTCTCGATGTCGTCCGCCAGGTGGAAGGCATGCTCGCGATCGAAACCGATGCGGTCACCGACAACCCGCTCATTTTCCCGGACGATGCCAGTGTGATTTCCGGCGGCAACTTCCACGGCGAGCCGGTGGCGTTCGGTCTCGATCAGCTCGGGGTCGCGATCGCCGAGGTCGCGAGCGTCGCCGAGCGCCGCTTGTTCCGCCTGCTCTACAACGACGTCGATCGCTTGCCGCGCTGTCTCGCCGGCCGGCCGGGGCTCGAATCCGGCCTCATGTTGGTGCAGTACCTGGCCGCGGCGCTCACCTCCGAGAACCGTACGCTCGGCCACCCGGCGACGCTCGACAACGTCGTCACCGGCGGCGGCGCCGAGGACCACAACAGTTTGGGGAGCATCGCGGCAGCGCGGTTGCCGCGCTTGTTGCGCAATGCGCGCGCCGTGATCGGTTGCGAGTTGTTGGCTGCCGCCGAGGCGCTCGACTACCACGCACCGTTGCACCCGGCGCCGGCGACCGCCGCGGCGCACGAGACGATCCGCGCCCACGTGCCGCGCTTGACCGGCGATCGCGTCTTGGCGGCGGACATCGAGTGTTTGGCGGATCCTCAGGTCCAAGCCGCAATCCTGCTCGCGGTCGAAGTCGCTCTCGGCGCGCCGCTCGCGGCGGCGCTCGCATGAAAGAGAGGGACATGCCGCACACCGCGTCCGATCCCGTCGACCTCGACGACATGCTGCGCACCCGCCAACTGCGCGCACCACGCGGCACGACATTGCACTGCAAGGGTTGGTTGCAGGAAGCCGCGCTCCGCATGCTGTGCAACAACCTCGACCCCGAAGTCGCCGAGCGCCCGGCGGATCTCGTCGTCTACGGCGGCATCGGCAAGGCGGCGCGCAACTGGGAATCGCTGCACGCCATCGTGCGCGCGCTGCGCAACCTCGAAAACGATGCAACGCTGCTCGTGCAATCGGGAAAACCGGTCGCCGTCTTTCGCACCCATGCGGATGCACCGCGCGTATTGATCGCGAACTCCAACCTGGTGCCGCAGTGGGCTACTTGGGACGTGTTCCACGAACTGGATCGCAAGGGCCTCATGATGTTCGGGCAGATGACGGCGGGCAGTTGGATCTACATCGGCACGCAGGGGATTCTGCAAGGGACGTACGAAACGCTGGTCGAGTGCGCGCGCCAGCACTTCGGCGGCACACTTGCTGGTCGCATCGTCCTGACTGGCGGCCTGGGAGGCATGGGCGGCGCGCAACCGCTGGCCGTGACCATGGCCGGCGGTGTGTGTTTGGCGGTCGAAGTCGATCCGGCGCGGGTGCGGCGTCGGGTCGAAACCCGCTACTGCGACGTCATGGAAACCTCGCTCGACGCCGCCCTCGCGCGCGCCGAGGACGCACGGCGCGCGCAGACGCCGCTGTCGATCGGCTTGGTGGGCAATTGCGCCGAAGTTTTGCCGGAGTTGGTGCGGCGCGGCTTCCATCCCGATGCGGTCACCGATCAAACCTCGGCGCACGACGAATTGAACGGCTACGTGCCGGTGGGCCTCGGGCTCGAAGCGGCGGCGGCGCTGCGAACCGGCGATGCGGCGGAGTACGTGCGCCGCAGCCTGGAATCGATGGCGTTGCACTGTCGCGCCATCTTGGATTTCCGCGCCCGCGGCGCGATCGCCTTCGACTACGGCAACAACTTGCGCGGGCAAGCGCAACGCGCCGGGGTCACGAACGCCTTCGAGTATACGGGTTTCGTGCCGGCCTATGTGCGGCCGCTCTTCTGCGAAGGCAAGGGGCCGTTCCGCTGGGTGGCGTTGTCGGGTGATCCCGCCGACATCGCGCGCACCGATCGTCTGGCGTTGGAGCTCTTCCCGCAAGACGAAGCGCTGGCACGTTGGATCCGCTTGGCGGCGGAACGGGTGCAATTCCAAGGACTCCCGGCGCGCATTTGCTGGTTGGGGTATGGCGAGCGCGCCCGCTTTGGACTGGCACTCAACGAACTCGTCGCACGCGGTGAACTCCGTGCGCCGATCGTGATCGGGCGCGATCATCTCGATTCCGGTTCGGTCGCGAGTCCATACCGTGAAACCGAAGCGATGCGCGACGGCAGTGATGCCGTTGCCGACTGGCCGCTCCTGAACGCGCTGGTGAATGCGGTGAGTGGTGCATCGTGGGTGTCGCTGCATCATGGCGGCGGTGTCGGGATGGGACTCTCCATCCATGCCGGGATGGTCGTCGTCGCCGACGGAACTCCGCATGCTGCCGAGCGGTTACGTCGCGTTCTCACTTGTGACCCGGGCATGGGGATTGCAAGACACGCCGACGCCGGATACCCCCAGGCGCAGGACGCCGCGCGCCGGCACGGCATCGACATCCCGATGTTGGATGTTTGAAGCCGGGTCGAGTGCTCCAGGCGTGCCGGTTGCATTCGAGGGTGCACGGGCCCGTTTCCGGAGGTCTGGATGACCGGCGTGGATTTCGTGCTCCGGAATTGCGGCGAGGTCGTGACGCCGTTGGGTCGCGCGATGCAGCGCGGTGCCGCGCTGCGTCGCGTCCACATCGTTCGCGATGCGATCCTCGCGGCGCGCGACGGAGTCATCGTCGCGGTCGGACCGGCGCGCGACATCGAACCCACGTTGCAGGTGCTGCCGGGTTGCATCGAGCGCGATGCCGGCGGTGCGACCGTACTGCCCGGATTCGTCGATCCGCACACCCATGCCGTTTTCACCACGCCGCGCTGCGGTGATTTCGCCGCGCGCCTCGAAGGGCGTAGCTACCAGGAAATCGCCGCCCAGGGCGGCGGCATTCACGAGAGCGTCAAGGCGTTGCGCGCCTGCGATGCCGAAACTCTGGTGGCGCTGGCATTGCCGCGCTTGCAGCGCATGCTGGTGCACGGCACGACGCTGCTCGAGATCAAGAGCGGCTACGGTCTGACGCTGGAGGACGAACTCAAGATTCTCGCAGTCGTGCAGCGGTTGATGACACACACACCGCAAACGCTGGTGCCGACGTTCCTGGGCGCGCACGAGATTCCGCCCGAGTTCCGCCAGCGCCGCGGTGCGTATGTCGAAGAAGTCGTGCAGCGCATGCTGCCGGCGGCGGCGCGCTTGGCGGAGTTCAACGACGTCTTCTGCGAGCCGAGCGTGTTCACGATCGACGAGAGCGAGACCATCCTGCGCGCGGGTCGCAGCCACGGCTTGGTGCCGAAAGTGCACGCCGACGAGCTCGAGGCCTCGGGCGGCGCCGAGCTCGCGTGTCGCGTCGGCGCGGTGTCCGCCGATCACTTGCTGCACGTCTCCGACGCGGGCATTCGTGCGCTCGCCGGGTCCGACACCGTGGCGGTGTTGCTCCCCGGTACCAGTGTCGGACTCGGGAAGCGCGATTTCGCGCCGGCTCGCACGCTGGTGGATGCAGGTGCCGCGGTCGCGCTCGCGACCGACTTCAACCCCGGATCGAGCCACACCACCAGCATGCAAGCGGTATGGGCCCTGGGCTGCGGTCTCTTGCAACTGACGCCGGCGGAAGGACTCGCGGCCTGCACGCTGAATGCGGCCGCGGCGCTGGGTCGCGCCGCGACCCATGGCAGCCTCGAGGTCGGCAAGCGTTGTGATGCAGTCGTCCTGCACGGGCGCGATTGGCGCGAGGTGCCGTTCGGGCTCGGCGTCAATCATGTCGCGCACGTGATCGTCGCCGGGCACGCGGTGTGGAGCGATCCGGCGGCACCGGGGTGGGGCGTATGAGCAAGCTCTCGGCGTACCAGCGCAAAGCGCGCGATTTCATCCAGCGCGAGGACTGGCAGAACGCGCTCGGCGAACTCGAGCGCATGCTCGGTCTCGACGGCAGCAACCCGACCTTGCACAACCAGATCGGCGACGTTTACTTGCGCCGCGAGCGCATCGACAGCGCCTGCGAGCATTTCGAACGCGCCATCGAGTTGTACGCGATGGTCGGCCTGCACAACAACGCGGTGGCGCTGTGCAAGAAGGTCATGCGCCTGCGCCCCGGCCGGCACGAGTTGCGGTACCGCTTGGCGCGCCTGCGCCTCGATCAAGGATTCCGCTCCGAGGCGGCGCTGTTTTTCGGTGATTGGCTCGATCACGTGATGCCACAAGGGGAACACGTCGAGGTGCTCGAAACGCGCTGCCGCGAGATCTCCGAGTTGCTCCCCGAAGACGCGCCGGTCGGCAAGATGCTGGAGAAGCTCGAGGCGGCGGCGTCGTATGCCTGTGCCCTCGAGATCGTGCAGCGCTTCGCCCGCGCCGCGACCGAGGCCGGCAACGATGCGGTGGCACGGCGCTACACGGAAAAAATGCGCTCGCTGCGCGTCTTGGTGGAGCGCAACGGCGGGCTCGATTTGTTGCATGGGTCGCCGGGCGCCGCACCCGAAGCGCCGGCAGCGTTGCCGGCGCTCGACGCGCTGGCGCTGCCGCGCGACGTCGACGCGGTCGCGGATGAGGCTCGCATCGAAGCGGCGCCGGAACCGGTGTCGGTGTTGCATGCGTTGGATCACGCACTGGTGGACTTGTCCGCGCCTGCGCTCGACGACGGCGTCGGGTCCGAGACGGCGCGGTGGAAGGTGCCGGAAGCAACCGCGCCGGTTTGGAACCTGGACGACGCCGGCACCACGGCAGAAGCGACCCCTGGTGTCGAGCATCGCTTCGATCTGGCGCGCGAGAACGACAAGGAGGTGTCGCCGTTCGCCTCGCCGATGCAACCGCTGGTCGCAGACTCGGCGGCCGAACCTGCGACCGAGTACGAGATTTCCGAGTCGGCGTCGTTCGAGGATTTGGCCGCGTTTCTCGATCCCGCGCATGGCGACGACGTCGCACATCCTGCAGCGAGTTGGAACGAGAGTGCGTCGTGGTCCCCGCCCGCGCTCGTGCCGGAAGCCGAGCTGCCGCAACCGTTGCTGCCGCCGCCGGCGGCGCGCTGGGAATCGCCGCCCGCACGACTCGAACCACCGGCGAACACGTCGCTCGTCCCTTCCTGGTCGGTCTCGGATCTGGTTCCGTCGGCGGCGGAACCGTGGTCTGAGGTCCCAGAACCCGGCACCTCGGGGTGGGTCGAGTCCTTGCGCCACAGCCCCGTCTGGATCCCGACCGGCGATGCGCTCAACGGGCCCGATGCGAGTGCGCCCCACGCCGGTGTTCACATGGAGTTGGAGAGCGTCATCGATAGTTTCCGTGAACAGATGTCGCGGGCTCTGGATGGAGACGGCGGCGCCCGTTACGACCTCGGCGTGGCCTACTTCGAGATGGGTCTCTATAATGAAGCGCTGGCCGAGTTCGAGGCCGCATCGCGCTGCCCCGGGCTCGAGGTGCAGAGCATCGAGATGTTGGCGGCGTGCCTCCAGGAGACCGGTCGTCACGCCGACGTGATCGATCTCCTCATTCCGGTGATCGCGGCGGAGGGTCACGCGCCGCGCGGACGGATCGGGCTCCTGTACGCGCTCGCCCGTGCTTTCGAAGCCTTGGGCGATGCGATCCAAGCGCGACGCTACTTCCTGGAAGTCGCGCGTGCCGACGTCGGTTTCAAAGACGTGCGTTCCCGGCTCGAGCGGCTCGCTTCCTAGCGCGCGCGCCCCGGGATGGGGGACGATGCCGCGCGCCGAGTCCTGCGATCTCCACAGCCACACGTTGCATTCCGATGGCGCCCTGACCCCCGAAGCCTTGGTGGACCTGGCCGCCGAGCGCTCCGTAAGTGTGCTCGCGGTCACCGATCACGACACGCTGGCGGCGGTTCCGGCCGCGCGTGCGCGCGGCGAGTTGCGCGGCGTCGAGATCATCGCCGCCATCGAACTCTCGGTCGACTTGGATGGGCGCGACATTCACTTGCTCGGTTATTTCGTCGAACGACCGGAAGTGCTGGAAACGGCGCTGGCCGCGCTCGCGACCTCGCGCATCGATCGCGCCGGCATCATCCTGGACCGCTTGCGCACGCTCGGCATGGAACTCGACGGCGACGCGGTGCGCGCTCGCGCCCAAGGTCCGGTGGGGCGACCGCATGTCGCGGCGGAACTCATCGCGCGCGGGTTCGCGTCCAACTTCAACGAGGCCTTCGATCGCTGGTTGGGACGCGGGCGGCCGGCGTACGTCGCGAAGCAAGCGCCGTCGCTCGCGACCGGGGTCGAATTGTTGCGGCGCGCCGGCGCCGCACCGGTGGTCGCGCATCCGGGGGCGAGCGAGGTCGACGACTGCATGGCGCGCTTCGCGGCGCTGGGGGTGGCGGGAATCGAAGTGCATCACCCGAAACACGATGCGGTCGCGGTGCGTCGATACTTGCGACATGCTCGCGCCCACGGATTCGTGGCGACCGGTGGCAGCGATTTCCATCGCCAGGCGCCCGGTGCAGCATTGCCGGGCGATGTCTCGGTTTCGCGCGCGGTGCTGGACGCGTTGCGCGCCCGCGCCGGCGAGGTCTGATGCCGACCCGCACGTTGGTTCACACGGCGCTCTTGATCGCGCTCTGCGTCGCCGTCGGCTATGCGTTCGCCGCGATTCCCAATGTCGAACTGATCTCGGCCTGCGTCTTCGCGAGCGGCGTCTGGGTAGGCCCCCGCCGCGGCGCCGTCGTGGGCGCCTTGGCCGAAGCGATGTACTCGGGATTCAATCCGTATGGGGTGGCGCCGCCGCCGTTGTACGTGGCGCAGGTGCTCGGTTTCGCGCTCATCGGTGCTGTGGGCGGCTTCACGGCGCCGATTTTTCGCCGCCAGCGCTTCGGCCCGCAGGTCGCGGTCGCGGCGGCGGCGGGTCTCGGCTTCGCGCTGACGTTGGTCTACGACGTGCTCACCAACCTCGCGGTGTGGGTCACGGTGCGCGAGTCGTCGAGTGTGATGGCGATCTTGGCCGGTGGACTGTCGTTTCCGTTTCCACTCGCGCACCCGCTCGGCAACACCGTCGGCTTCGCGCTGCTGGTGCCGGTCGTCGGGCGCGCGCTTCGACGGCGTGGCGCCGTATGAGCGGCGCGCAGCGCATCGGCATGTTGTTGCTCGCGGCAGCCGGCGGTGCCGCGATGGTGCCCGCATCCGGCCGCGCGGCGGTGGTGCCGCTGGTTTCCGATTCGCTCGCGACCGGCGTGGTGCTCGATCGCGACGACTGGGCGGCGTGGGAGCCGCTGACGTTGGCCGAATTGCTCGAGCGCCTGGCCGGCGTCACGCTCGCGGCGCGCGGCGGCCTCGGCAGCACTACGCTGGTCAACATCACAGGCTCGGTGGCGGGACGCGTCGTGTTGTTCCTGGACGGGATCGCGCTGAACGAGCCCGAGCTCGAGTGGCCGCGCATCAGTGCCTTGCCGCTGGTGCGGGTCGAGCGGGTCGAAATCGATCGCGGTTGTGATCCGGCGATCGTGCGTGTCTGGTCGCGCGATCCGGCTCGAGTGCTGTCGCCGCGCGCCGACTTCGATATGGGGCGCGGTGGTCTCGAGACGCGCTCGCGTCGCGTCGCGTTCACGACGCCGCCGCGCGCGCTGTCGGTGGCGCTGGATTACGACGAGATCCTGCGCGGTTTCGAAACGTTTTCCGGGATCGAGACTCCGAGCCTGGGCCGGCCCGAGGGCGCGTTCGATCAACGGCAACTCGGGGTGCGCATCACCTTGCGGCGGCCGGACGATGAAACCGTCCAGGTGTCGCATGCGCGTGGCAACGCCAACGCGCACGGTAGCTTCGCGGCGGCGGACGATGTCGAGAGTCAAGTGTGGGTGCGCAACGGTCTGCGCTGGCAGCGCGAGGTGCACGGCGCAGGCTTCATGGTGGACGTCGGGCATCAGGCTTGGGATCGCGATCGCAAGCGCGAGGGGGTGCGCGACGCGGTGACCGAAGCCCGCACCACGGCGGCGGTGGACGTGTATCTGCCGGAGCGTGGTGGCTGGCAACCGGCGCTGCGCGCCCGCGCGGCGCAGACGACGGGGGATCGCGGCTCGCTGCACCACGAGCATGGCGCGCAAGAGGTCGAGGTGCGCGCGCGGCGACCCGGCATGTTGCGTCTCGAAGCGGCGGCGAGCGGGCATCACGATGCGCGTGCCGGCACGGACTGGGGCGCGCACGGGCGCGCGATCATGCGTCGCGGCACGTGGGAATGGGAAGCGCGTGCCAGTCGCGACGTCGGCTTCTCGGGCTGGGGCGTGCCCGGACCGACAAGCGTTCGCGTCGGGCATGGTGTCGTGGCCGGCGTGGCACGGAACGGGGCGCGCGGGCGCATTGCTCTCGAATCGTTCGCGAAGTGGATGGAGGGCGGAGCCGCCGAAATCCCGGTGGAATTTCCGTACGTCGCCGGGAGTCCGGAAACGCAAACCGGGGTGTTGATCGACGCGGCGCAGGCGCTCGGGAGCGCGCGCTGGGGTGCGGACCTCAGCGCATCGGGTGCTTGGATGCCGCCGGCGCGTGGTGGCACCGCAGGTTTGCCCGAGTGGCAATCGCGGCTGGCGGCACGGTTGCGGACGACGCGGTTCGAGGGTGACCTCGTGCTGGCGTTGCGCTGCGAGGCGCGGTTCGATGCCGCACGTGCGTTCGATGCCACGACGCAGATCGGCGCGCGCGCGGTGGGGGACGCGACGCTCGAGTTGAACTTCCTGCAGCGCATGGAGTTCTTTTGGAGCGTGCGCAACGTGTTCGACACGCAGGTGGCGGCGGCGCCGGGCGTGTTGGAATCGCCGCGCCGTAGCTTCCTGGGACTGCGCGTCGTGATTTCGGACTGAGGGCGCGCGGCGCATCGCGCGCGGCCGGCGACTGCACGTCGTCTTCGCGGTGGGCGCCTGGGGTCCGGGGTCGGGTCGAATTTCTGGAACGTCGCCGACTTCCCCGGTGCCTCTCGTTGCGAGTCGTGTTTTGACCTCACGCCAACGCGGTGCGGCGCTCTTGCTGGCGGCGCTTCTTGCCGGCCGCATCCTCGATCGATTCGATTTGCCGTTCGAAGCGCGACCGGAGTCGGCGGATTCGTCGGCGGTCCGGGCGGCGCCGGCGGCTGCGTCCGCGCGGCGCGCGGGCGCAGCCGCGACGCAGGACTCGGCGGGCACGGATCCGGCGCCCGCGCCGGATCCGCGCCCACCGCGCGTCGCCGCAGCTCCCGCCGCGCCGATCGCCATCAACCGTGCGAGTGCCCGCGAACTCGAATCACTGCCCGGCGTCGGCCCCGTTCTCGCCGCCCGCATCGTCGCGCACCGCGACACCCACGGCGCCTTCCCCGACCTCGTCGCTCTGCAACGCGTCGCCGGCATCGGCCCCCGCACCGCCGCCCGCCTCTCACCGCACCTGCGCTTCGATTGAATGCGCACAACGCGCCGGGTGAAGCGACGCGCGCCCCGCGCGAGTTCACGCGTGCGGCCGCGATGTTGCGATATCGCCGCGTGAGCCCGCACGCGTGCTGCCTGAGCAGCGGGGCGCGCGTCGCTCCGCCCGGCCCAGCCATGAGCACACATCGCGTCGCGGGTGATGACGCCCCGCCGCTCCGCGCCGAGGCGCGGCGCACCGCGCCGCGCCTCGGCGCTGCCGCGGCGGCAGCCTCTGCCGCGTGCACGACGCCCGGCGCGTCGCACTCTGCGACGCGCCGGGCCAGACGCCGCATCGCATCGCACGACACCGCGAGAAATCACGCTCCCCGCACCGGCCGGCGCCGCGCGCCGCCGCGGGCATGTGGATTGCAGTCCGCCACGCGAAACTGCAACGCGATCGGCGCAACGCATTCTGGAAGCTGCGAGGGACCATGGTGGACGATCGCATCGCGACCCAGCTTCTCGAAGCGCAGGTCGTGAGTCGCGAGCAGCTCGACAACGCCCACCGCCTGCGCGAGCGCGACGGCAGCTCGCTCGGGGCGGCGCTGGTGCGTCTGGGCGCCATCTCCGAACTCGATTGGGCGCAGTTCCTGGGCCGCGTGCACCACGTCCCCGCGGTGGACCTGTCGCAGGTTGAAGTGCCGCCCGACATCATCGCGCTCGTACCTGCCGAAGTCGCCTCCAAGTTCCAGGTGCTGCCGGTCGCGCGCACCGGCCGCGCTTTGACGCTGGCGATGGCCAACCCCAGCAACATCTTCGCGATCGACGACATCAAGTTCATCACCGGTTTCGAGGTGCGGGCGGTCGTCGCCGCCGAGTCGGCGATCAAGAAGGCGATCGACAAGCACTACGACCAGATCGATTCGCTCGCCACCGTCATGAAGGAGATGGACTCCGACGTCGAGGTGGTCGAGGAGCACATCGAGGAAGACACCAGCGCCATCGCCGCGATGAGCGAGGACGCGCCCATCGTCAAGCTGGTGAACTCGGTGCTCGCCGAAGCGCTGCGAAGGGGTGCCTCCGACATCCACATCGAGCCCTTCGAGACCAAGCTCCGGGTGCGCTACCGCATCGACGGCGTGTTGCACGATGTCATGTCGCCGCCGTTCCGGATGAAGAACGCGATCATCTCGCGCCTGAAAATCATGGCCGAACTCGACATCGCCGAGCGGCGCGTGCCGCAGGACGGCCGCATCAAGCTCAAGATCAAGAACAAGAAGGTGGACGTACGCGTCTCGACCGTCCCGACGGTGTTCGGCGAGAAGGTCGTGCTGCGTATCCTCGACCAGGCCAACCTGCAGCTCGACCTCGCCAAGCTGGGCTTCGACGAGCGCGGGCTGAAGGCCCTGGTGCGCTCCATCGATGCGCCCTTCGGCATGGTGCTGGTGACCGGCCCCACCGGCAGCGGCAAGACGACGACGCTGTATTCGGCGCTGGCGCGCATCAACACGCCGGTGCGCAACATCATGACCGCCGAGGATCCGGTCGAGTACAACCTCGAGGGCATCAACCAAGTGCTGATCCACGAGGAAATCGGACTCACCTTTTCGGCGGCGTTGAAGGCGTTCCTGCGCCAGGACCCGAACGTCATCATGGTCGGCGAGGTTCGCGACCTCGACACCGCGTCGATCGCGGTCAAGGCGTCGCTCACCGGTCACTTGGTGCTTTCGACCGTCCACACGAACGACAGCTCGAGCACGGTCAACCGTCTCATCGACATGGGCGTCGAGCCGTTCCTGGTCGCGAGCTCCCTCAACTTGATCCTGGCGCAACGCCTGGCGCGGCGGATTTGCAAGCGTTGCAAGGCACCGGTCGGCGACGCGACGGCCGAGATCCTGCAAGAACTCGGCTGGGACGCCCGCAAGGGAAGCCTGCCCCTGCATCAAGGCAAGGGCTGTCCCGACTGCAACCTGACCGGCTATGCGGGGCGTTTGGGACTCTATGAAGTATTGCCGATGACGCCGGTCATCCGCGAGATGATTCTGGAACGCGCTTCCAGCACCGACATCAAACGCACCGCGGTGCAAGAGGGCATGGTCACCCTACGGCACCACGGCATGATGAAGATCGCCGAAGGTCTGACGACCGTCGAGGAAGTGTTGAAGGAAACCGCACGCGACGACGACATCGAGGGCTGAAAATTCAGGGGCAGCGGAGGCCAGCGTGGTTCACCTGCGCGAACTGTTGGAAAAGATGATCGAGCTCCGAGCGAGCGACCTGCACTTGACCGCGGGCCTGCCGCCGCAGTTCCGCATCGATGGACTCATCACCAGCAGCGACTACGAAGTGCTGGATCCGGACATGTGCGCCAAGCTGGCCTACAGCGTCCTGAACGAAGAACAAAAGAAGCGCTTCGAGAGCGACAAGGAGCTGGATCTCTCCTTCGGCGTCGCCGGTCTGTCGCGTTTCCGCTGCAATGTGTTCGTGCAGCGCGGTGTGGTGACGCTCGCAGTGCGGCAGATTCCCTACAAGATCATGAATTTCCGTGAACTCGGGCTGCCGAAAGTCGTGGCGGAACTGACCGCGCGGCCGAAGGGCCTGATGCTGGTCACCGGCCCCACCGGCAGCGGCAAGTCGACGACGCTGGCGAGCTTGATCGACAAGATCAACAACGAGCGCCGGGCGCACATCGTCACCATCGAGGATCCGATCGAGTACGTCCACGAGCACAAGCGCTGCATCGTGAACCAGCGCGAGGTCAAAGCCGACACGCACAGCTTTCCGGCGGCGCTCAAACATGTCTTGCGGCAGGATCCCGACATCATCCTGATCGGCGAGATGCGCGATCACGAGACGATGGCGGCGGCGCTGACGCTGGCCGAGACCGGTCACTTGTGTCTGGCGACGCTGCACACCAACAGCACCTTCGAGTCCATCAACCGCATCGTCGACTCGTTCCCGCCGCAACAGCAGCCGCAGGTTCGGGCGCAACTGGCCTTCGTGCTCGAAGCGGTGCTGACGCAGCAGTTGGTGCCGCGGGCCGGCGGTCGCGGCCGGGTGTTGTGCGCCGAGATCATGATCTGCACGCCTGCGATCAAGGCCACCATCCGCGACGGCAAGATCCATCAGATCTACGGCCTCATGCAGGTGGGGACCAAGTATGGCATGCAGACGATGAATCAGGCGCTGCACGCTGCGGTCGTGAACCGTTTGGTCACCACCGACGAGGCGATGTCGCGCAGTTCGGATCCCGACGAGCTGAAGCAGATGCTCGGCGCCGCGAGCGGCTCGTTCACCGGCGCACGGTCGTAAGGAGGCCGCGATGGCGACGACGACGTTCTTGTGGAAGGGCCGCACCCCGGCCGGCGAGATGCTCTCCGGCGAATTGGCGGCCGAAGACAAACAGGAGTTGATGGCGCAACTGCGCAAGCGCCGCATTCTGGTCACCTCGGTGTCGCAGAAGACGGCGGTCAACCGCGAGCTGCGCTTGAAGCCGCCCTCGGTCACCACCCGCGACCAGGGCGTGTTCACCCGCCAGTTCGCCACCATGATCAACGCCGGTCTGCCGCTGGTGCAGTGCCTGAACATTCTCGGGCAGCAAAGCGACAACCCGTACTTCAAGAAGGTCA
>Ga0247727_10012648_pt1 | contig 14432 bp, 15 predicted proteins | sample WisWelCaveWW1625_FD_202498 | JGI IMG/M metagenome (GOLD analysis project Ga0247727, IMG submission 202498) | Biofilm microbial communities from Wishing Well Cave, Virginia, United States - WW16-25 | ecosystem: Environmental > Aquatic > Deep subsurface > Groundwater > Cave microbial mat | place... | reverse complement strand
TGCGACGCGTCCTGGGTGAGTCGCCTGCGAAAGCGGGCCACACCGGATGAAGGCGAAAGTCTACATCACGCTCAAGCCCGGGCTGCTCGACGCGCAGGGCAAGACGGTCAAAAGTGCGCTCGATGCGCTCGGCTTCAAAGGCGTGGCGGATGTCCGGATGGGCAAATACATCGAAGTCGAGCTCAATGGGGCCAAGGCCGCCTCGGCCAAGCGGGACGTCGAGCGGATGTGTCAGAAGCTGCTCGCCAACCCGGTGATCGAGAACTATCGCGTGGAACTGAGTCGATGAAGTTCGGTGTCGTGGTGTTCCCAGGCTCCAATTGCGACCAGGATTGCGTCTACGTGCTGCGGGATGTCCTCCAGCAGTCGGTCGTCACGCTGTGGCATCACGAGACGTCTCTGCGCGGCTGCGAGGCCGTGGTGCTGCCGGGGGGGTTCAGCTATGGGGATTACCTGCGCACCGGCGCGATCGCCCACCTGGCCCCGATCATGCAGTCCATCAAGGCATTTGCTAAAGCCGGAGGCCTCGTCATTGGCATCTGCAACGGGTTTCAGATCCTACTGGAGAGCGGGTTGTTGCCCGGTGCCATGCTGCGCAACACCGGGTTGCGATTCATCTGCCGCTTCGTCACCCTGCGGGTGGAGCGCACGGACACGCCGTTTACGCACCGCTTCGAGCCGGGGCAGGTGATCCGCCTGCCGATTGCCCACAATGAGGGCCGCTACACGGTGGACGCCAAGACGTTGCGCGATGTGCGCGAGCAGGTCGTCTTGCGCTACTGCGATGCGGATGGCCGGGCGGCGGACGACGCCAACCCGAACGGCTCGACGGAGTGCATCGCGGGCATCGCCAACCGCGCCGGCAACGTCCTGGGCCTGATGCCGCATCCGGAACGGGCGGCGGAGGAGGCGCTGGGCTCCTCGGACGGGCGGCTCATCTTCGAGTCGATGCTGGGCGCGATGAGCCTGCGCTGATGCCGAGCGCCGCTCCCATCGAGGGACTACTGAGATCCATGGTGGAGCGCAGGGCGTCAGACCTCCACCTCGCGGTGGGCAGCCCGCCGACGTACCGGATTAACGGGATCCTGGTGCCCACGGAGCACCAGCCGGTCTCGCCGGAGTCGCTGCAGGGGATGCTCGACGCCGTCCTGAGCCCGGAGCAGCGGGAGCGGTTCGAGCGGCAGAAGGAACTGGACTTCTCGTACAGCATCTCGGGTGTGTCCCGCTACCGGGGCAACGCGCTGTTTCAGCGCGGGACCATGGGGGCGGTGTTCCGCGCGATTCCGACCCGATCGCCCACGCTGGAGGAGCTGAAGTTTCCGCTCATCCTGAAAGAGCTGTGCACGAAGCCGCGGGGCCTGGTGCTGGTGACGGGGCCCACCGGCTCCGGGAAGTCCACGACGCTGGCGGCGATGATCGACTACATCAACACCCTGCGGTCGGTGCACATCGTGACGATTGAGGATCCGATCGAGTTCCTCCACAAGAACAAGAAGGCGATCATCCGGCAGCGGGAGCTTGGGGCCGATACCACCTCGTTTGCGGAGGCGCTGCGGCACGTGCTGCGCCAGGATCCGGACGTCATCCTCGTCGGGGAGATGCGCGACCTGGAGACCATCGCCCTGGCGGTGACGGCAGCGGAGACCGGGCACCTCGTCCTGGCAACGCTGCACACCTCCGGCGCCCACTCGACGGTGGACCGGATCGTCGACGTGTTTCCGCCGCACCAGCAGCAGCAGATCCGCATCCAGCTCGCGGACATCCTCGAAGGGGTGGTTTCGCAGGTGCTGCTGCCCAGCCTGGATGGGCACGGGCGGGTCTGCGCGATGGAGGTCATGGTGGGCACGCATGCGGTGCGTAACCTCATCCGGGAAGGCAAGACGCCCCAGCTCATCAGCGCCATGCAATCCGGCGCCGGCGCCGGGATGGTCACGCTCAACGCCGCGCTGAAGCACCTCGTGGCGGAGAAGCAGGTCTCCTATGAGGAAGCGCTGGCGAAGGCGACCAATGCCGACGAGTTCACGCAACTGTGCGGCCGCCGCTAGCGGCCACGAGACGCTCATGCCGACGCTCCTGCGTTCATCACGCGCAGCGCTCGTCCGACGCCCGCGACGGCCGCAGCGCCACCGCCCCGCGGACGCTGCGCGCTCGGCAGCCACCAACGGCCACCAACCGGTTGAGCCGCCGGTGCCGATGGCCCTGCTGCGGCGGGTGGCGAGGTCGCACAACCTGACCGATGAGCACTGGCGGCAGATCGTCAAGACGCTGGGCCGCCAGCCGACGCTGACCGAGGTGGGCATCTTCGGGGTCATGTTTTCGGAGCACTGTTCTTACGCGAGCTCAAAACCGTACCTCAAGACGTTTCCCACGACAGGCGCGCGGGTGCTGGTGCCGGCGGGTCGCGAAAACGCCGGGGTCATCGATGCGGGGGGAGGGGTGGCCGTCGCCTTCAAAGTCGAGAGCCACAATCATCCTTCGGCGGTGGAGCCGGTGCAGGGGGCGGCCACCGGCGTCGGCGGCATCATCCGGGACATCTTCACCATGGGGGCGCGGCCGATCGCGCTGCTCGATTCGCTGCGCTTCGGGCCGCTGGACGGCGATGCCCGGACCGCGTTCCTCTTCGAGGGGGTCGTGAAAGGCATCAGCGACTATGGCAATGCCGTGGGCGTGCCCACGGTGGGCGGTGAGATCCTCTTTGATCCCTCGTATCGCGGCAACCCGTTGGTGAACGTCATGTGCATCGGCCTGCTGAAGAAATCCGCGCTCGCGCGGGGCGCCGCACAGGGCGTCGGCAACCCCGTCCTCTACGTCGGGTCATCGACCGGACGCGATGGGCTTGGGGGTGCGAGCTTTGCCTCGCGCGACCTGAACGAGGGGGATGCGGATCGGCCGGCGGTGCAAATCGGCGATCCGTTCACCGAAAAGTGCCTCATTGAAGCCACACTGGAAGCACTCGCCACGGGCGACGTGGTTGGCATCCAGGACATGGGCGCGGCCGGGCTGGCGTGCTCCACGTGCGAGATGCCGGCGCGCGCCGGCACCGGCATCGAGATCGACGTCGCCAGGGTCCCGCGGCGCGAGCGCGGCATGACGCCGTATGAGGTCATGCTCTCCGAGTCGCAGGAGCGAATGCTGCTCGTCGTGAAGCGGGGCCGCGAGGCGCGCGTCACGCAGCGCTTCGCGAAGTGGGGGCTCAACGCGGTGGAGATCGGCCGCGTCACGTCGGACGGCCGGATGCGGGTCCGGGACGGCCAGGCGGTCGTGGCCGACATCCCCGTCTCGGCGCTGACCGACGACGCCCCGGTGTACCGCCGGCCGCTGCGGCGCCCGCGCTACCTGGCCAAGGCCCAGGCGCTGGCCCTCGCCCGCGTGAAGCTGCCGGCCGACCTGAGCCAGACGCTGCTGCGGCTGTTGAGCAGCCCGACGATTGCCGATAAAGCTGGCGTCTATGAGCAGTACGACCACATGGTGCAGACCAACACCGTCGTGCTGCCCGGACGCGCCGATGCCGCGGTGCTGCGACTGAAGGGCCTGCCTGCCGCGCCGAGGCAGCGTGGGGGCCGCGCGGCGCAGGCAGGAACCGAGCGGTGGCTGGCCGCCACCACCGACGGCAACGGACGCTACGCGTACCTCGATCCGTACGAGGGGGGCAAGGCGGTCGTCGCGGAGGCGGCGCGCAACCTCGTCTGTGTCGGCGCCGAGCCGTTCGCCGTCACGGACTGCCTGAACTTCGGCAGTCCGCTCGACCCCGAGATCATGTGGCAATTCAAGGAGTGCGTGCGCGGCATCGCCGACGCCTGCCGGGCGTTCTCCACCCCGGTGACTGGCGGCAATGTCAGCTTCTACAACCAAGGCGCGCGGGCCGGGGGGGCGATCGACCCCACGCCGGTAGTGGGCATGATCGGCGTGATCACCTCGCGGCCGATCACCGCCGGCTTCAAGGACGAGGGCGATGTGATCGTGCTGCTCGGCCGGACGAGCGAAGAGCTCGGCGGCAGCGAGTACCTGGCCGTGATCCATGGGAAGCGGGCGGGCAAGCCGCCCCGCGTCGACCTGAACCGGGAGCGCGCGCTCCAGGAGTTGATGGTCGCGGCCTCGGCGCAGGGGCTGCTCGCCTCGGCCCACGACTGCTCGGATGGCGGGTTGGCGGTCACGCTCGCCGAATGCTGTATGATCGAGGGCGATCGACCCCGGGGGGCGACCGTCAATCCACCGTCCATCGTCCGTAGTCCGCAGACCCTTCGGACCGATGCGCTACTCTTCGGTGAGTCGGCGGGCCGCATCGTGGTGAGTTGTGAGCGGCGGCACCTGGAGCCCCTGCTGGCGTTGGCGACGCGGCATGGGGTTGTGGCGGCTGAGGTCGGGAAAGTTGGCGGGACCCGCCTGACGATCGGCTCGTGGATTGAGGTGCCGGTGGAGGATCTGAGCGCCGCCTGGCGCTCGGGGTTGCGGAGTGCGTTGGATGGACGATAGCGTCAAACATGCGTGCGGGCTCTTCGGCGTCTTTGGCCATCGCGACGCGGCGCGGCTGACATACCTCGGCCTGTATTCGCTCCAGCACCGCGGCGAGGAAGCGGCCGGCATCGCGACGTGGGACGGCAAGACCATGCACACCCACAAGGGCATGGGCCTGGTCTCCGAGGTGTTCAATGAGCCGACGCTCCATGCGCTGCCCGGACGCGCCGCCGTGGGCCACACGCGCTACTCGACGACCGGCTCCAGCACCGTGAAGAACTCGCAGCCGCTCGTGGTCACCTATGCGAAGGGCTCGATCGCGGTGGCGCACAACGGCAACCTGGTCAACGCTTTCGACCTGCGCAAGGAGCTGGAGGCCAAGGGCTCCATCTTCCAGACGACGGTCGACAGCGAGATCGTGCTGCACCTGCTGGCCCACGCCCGCAACGGCCGCTTCGAGCAGGACCTCATCGAGTGCATCCAGCAGCTCAAGGGGGCCTTCTCGCTCATCTTCCTGACCGAGCGCGCCTTGATCGGCGCGCGCGATCCGCAAGGCTTCCGGCCGCTGTGCATCGGGCGCCTCAACAAGGCCTACGTCCTCTGTTCGGAGACGTGCGCGCTCGATTTGCTCGGGGCGCGGTTCGTCCGCGAGGTAGAGCCCGGCGAGATCGTCGTCATCGATGCGGACGGCCTGCGCTCGCTGCGCCCGCCGGGGGCGACCGAGCAGCAGCGCGCGCACTGCCTCTTTGAGCATGTCTACTTCTCGCGGCCGGACTCCACCGTCTTCGGCGAAAGCGTCCAGCACGTGCGCTTCAAGCTCGGCCGGGCGCTGGCGCGCGAGCACCCGGCCGAAGCGGACCTGGTGATTCCCATCCCGGACTCGGGCAACTTCGCCGCCCTGGGCTTCAGCGCCGAGTCGGGGATTCCGTTCAGCATGGGGTTCATCCGCAACCACTACGTCGGGCGGACGTTCATCCAGCCGGCGCAGGAGATCCGCGACTTCAAGGTACGGGTGAAGTTCAATCCGGTCCGGAAGGTCGTCCAGGGCAAGCGGCTGGTCATCGTGGATGATTCGATCATCCGCGGCACCACGACGAAGGCGCGCGTGAAGAACCTGCGCGAGGCGGGTGCCAAGGAAATTCACATGCGGGTCAGCTGCCCGCCGACGAAGTTTTCGTGCTTCTATGGCATCGACTTTCCGACGCGCAAGGAGCTCATCGCCAATGCGCTCTCGCTGGAGGAGATCCGCAAATTCCTCGGCGTGGACTCGTTGGGCTACCTCTCGCTTGAGGGGTTGTTGAGCGCGGTGGGCAAGCCCGGCGACTACTGCACGGCCTGCTGGAAGGGGACGTACCCCATCCCCTTCGGCGAAGAAGGGGACAAGTATGCGCTGGAACGGCAGGCCAAGTATGCGGGCCAAGGGTGCGGCTGATGGCGGTCACGTATCGCAGGGCTGGCGTCGATATCGAGGGGGCTGATGCCTGGTTGGCGCGCATGCGGGGCGTGGTGCGCTCCACCTGGAATGGCGGCGTGCTGCCGGATCGGGGGCAGTTTGCCGGCCTGTTTCGCCTCAAGCCCTTGCGGCTGCGCGATCCGGTGCTGGTCGCCTCGACGGACGGGGTCGGGACGAAACTGAAGCTCGCCCAGCTGGTGAAGAGGCATGAGGCCATCGGCGTGGACGCCGTGGCCATGAACACGAACGACGTGCTGGTCTACGGCGCGCGCCCGCTCTTCTTCCTCGACTATCTCGCGGTGGGCCGGCTGCAGCCGCGCATCCTCAGTGCGCTGCTGCGCGGGATCGCAGACGGCTGCCGGCAGAGCGGCTGTGTGCTGCTAGGCGGCGAGACGGCCGAGATGCCCGGCGTCTACGGGCCGGCGGAATACGATGTGGCGGGCTTCTGCGTCGGCGCCGTCGAGCGGGCCAAGCTGATCGACGGCACACAGCTCCGGGCGGGTGACGCGATCGTGGGGCTGGCTTCCTCCGGGGTGCATGCCAACGGCTTCTCGCTGATCCGGCGCGTCTTGACCGCCGCCGAGCTGCGCCGCCTCGCGCGCCAACTGCTGACGCCGACGCGCATCTATGTGAAACCAGTACTGGAGGCGCTGGCACAGGTCTCCATCCGGGCCATCGCGCATATCACGGGCGGGGGACTTGCCCGTCGCCTGCCCAGCCTCGTGGCGCGATGCCACGGGCTGCGGGCGCGCCTAGCACCAGGCAGTTGGCCTCTGCCGCCGATCTTCACGACGATCCAACGCGCAGGCGATGTGGAGACGGCGGAGATGATGCGGACCTTCAATATGGGGATCGGGATGGCGCTGGTCTGCCCGGCGCGTCATGTGGACACCGTCATGCGGATCATGCGTCGGCACGGCATTCCGGCATGGTCCATCGGGACGATTGAGCGCTCGAGGAGCTAAAGATGCGGATACTGATTGTGGGATCGGGTGGGCGGGAGCACGCGCTGGTCTGGAAGCTCAGCCAGTCGGCCGAGGTGGACCAGCTCTACTGCGCGCCGGCCAACGGCGGCATCGCCGACCTGGCGGAGCCGGTGGATATCGGCACCGAAGACGTCGAGGCGCTGGCGGAGTTCGCTGAGAGCAAGGACATCGACCTCACCGTCGTCGGACCGGAGTCCGCGCTGGCGAAGGGCGTCGTGGATCTGTTTGAGAAGCGGGGGCTGCGCATCTTCGGCCCCACCAAGGCGGCCGCACGGCTTGAGTCCAGCAAATCCTTCGCCAAGAACCTGATGAAGAAGTACCACGTGCCCACGGGGCAGTTCGCGGTCTTCGACGACCCGCAGGCGGCGCGCGCCTACGTGCGGCAGCTCGGGGTGCCGATCGTCGTGAAGGCCGATGGCCTCTGCGGCGGCAAGGGCACGATCGTGGCCAGCACCCTCAGCGAGGCGCTCGGCGCCATTGATCTGTTGATGGAGGATAAGATCTTCAAGCAGGCCGGCGAGCGGGTCGTCATCGAGGAGCGGCTGGTGGGGGAGGAGGCCTCCTTCCTCGTGGTGACGGACGGCGTGACGGCGCTGCCGCTGCTGCCCGCGCAGGACCACAAGCGGCTGCACGACGGCGATAAGGGGCCCAACACCGGCGGCATGGGCGCCTATGCGCCCGCGCCGATCGTGGATCAGGCGCTGGCGAAGCAGATCATGGAACAGATCATCATGCCCACGATCCGGGCGATGGCGAGCGAGGGGCTGGCCTTCAAGGGGGTGCTCTACGCGGGCCTGATGCTGACGAGCGACGGCCCCAAGGTGCTGGAATATAACGTCCGCTTCGGCGATCCGGAGCTGCAGGCCATTCTCCCCCTGCTCAAGAGCGATCTGGTGCCGATTGTGGATGATGCGGTGGAGGGCCGGCTCTCCACGACGCAGTGCCAGTGGCAGGCCGGCAGCTGCGTGTGCGTGGTCGTGGCCTGCGTCGGCTATCCTGGCGAGTTTCCGATCGGCAAGGAGATCCAGGGGCTGGAGCGGTTCAAGGGTCGGCGTGACCTGCTGGTCTTTCACGCGGGGACCAAGCGCGACAAGGACCGGCTGCTCAGCTGGGGCGGGCGCGTGCTGAACGTCATTGGGCTAGGAGCCGACCTGGAGGAGGCCGTCAAGCGGGCGTATGAGGCCATCGGCGGCCTCAGCTTCGAAGGGATGCAGTACCGCAAGGACATCGGGTATCGTGCGCTCAAGAAGACGGTGATTAAGTGATGAAACCACCTAATCACCTAATTACCAAGGGGCGTCCTATCGTTGCGCTCTTAATGGGCTCGGACTCGGATTGGCCGATCATGGAGCAGGCGGCTAAGATGCTGGACAGCTTCGGCGTGGCGTGGGAGGCGCATCCGTTTTCGGCCCACCGCAGCCCGGAGCTGGTGCGCAGCTACGTGACCGAGGCGCCGGCGCGCGGGATCAAGGTCTTTATCGCCGCCGCCGGGGGGGCCGCGCACCTGGCCGGCGCCGTCGCCGCCCACACGGCCCAGCCGGTGATCGGCGTGCCGATCAACAGCAAGCTTCAGGGGCTGGACAGCCTGCTCTCCACGCTCCAGATGCCGAAGGGGGTTCCGGTGGCGACCGTGGCGATCGACAGTGCGGCCAACGCGGCGATCCTGGCGGTGCAGTGCCTCGCACTCTCCGACGCGCGCCTGGCGAAGGCGCTGGTGGACTACAAGGCGAAGCTGGTCGAGGGAGTGCGCGCGGCCGACCAGAAGTTGCCCCGGCCCCGCACCGTCTCGTAATGGCGTCGCCGACCATATTGGGAGTCGGGGGTGCGACGCCAAACCCGCAGCTCGTAGCCGAAGCGGCGCGGGTGTTGCGCGGCGGCGGCCTGGTCGCCTTTCCGACGGAAACGGTGTATGGGTTGGGGGCGGATGCGACCAATCCGGCGGCGATCGATCGGCTCAACCGGGTGAAGGGCCGCCCGCCGGAGAAGCCCTACTCGCTCCACCTCCATGCGCCCGAGCAGGTCGCGGCCTATGTGCCGTCGATCCCGCATGCCGCCCGACGTCTCATGGAGCGGTTCTGGCCCGGCCCGCTGACCATCGTCATGCCGTCGACGGGCGGGGCGACGGTCGGCTTCCGGCTCCCGAATCATCCCGTCGCGCGGGCTTTTCTGTCGGCGTGCGAGGTGCCGGTGGCCGCACCCAGCGCCAACCGATCCGGCTTTCCGCCCCCGACGGATGCCGCGGAGGTGGTCGCGGCGCTGGACGGGGCGTTCGATTGCCTGCTCGACGGCGGGCCGACGCCGATCGGCCGGGAGTCCACGGTGGTGGAGATCGTGGGGGAGCGCGTCGAGATCCGTCGGGAGGGCGCGATTCCGAAGGAGGCCATCCTATCAGCGCTCTAGGTTCCTGCAGTGAGCCATGAGTCCTAGGCGGATCCTCTTTGTCTGCACGGGCAACAGCTGCCGCAGCGTCATGGCCCAGGAGCTGATGCGGCATTTGCTTCGGCGGGCGGGGGTGGAGGGGGTGCAGGTGGAGTCGGCCGGCGTCTTCGCCGTCCAGGGCATGGCGCCGACGCGGGAGACGCAGCGGGTGCTGCAGGACGCCGGTATTCCCTGCTCGGATCACCACGCGCGGCTGGTGACGGCCGAGATGCTCCGCGACGCGGACCTGATCCTCGCCATGGAGCCGTTTCAGCTCGACGAGGTGCTCCGACGCCATGCCTTGGCGCAGGGCAAGACCCATTTACTGAAGACCTACCTGGCGCCATCCGGCAAGACGCCGCAGCCGGCGGCGATCCCGGACCCCATCGGCAAGCCGCTGGAGGTGTATGAGGTGTGCTTTGCCGACATCCGCGAGGCGGTGGAGCGGCTCGCCAAGTCGCTTGGGGTGACCATCGGATGACCGTTCCGGTATCTGATACCGGACGTACCAGACGCTTCGCTGGGGTGCGGCGGGTGGCGATTGGAGCCGACCATGGCGGCTTTGCGCTGAAGGCGGCGCTCATCCGGCGGCTGCGGGCCGACGGGCTTGAGGTGGCGGACCTGGGCACGCACTCCCCGGCACCCGCCGACTATCCCCTGATCGGCTACAAGGTCGCCGCGGTCGTCGCACAAGGCCGGTTCGACCGGGGGATTCTCCTCTGCAAGTCCGGCATCGGCATCGCGATCGCGGCGAACAAGGTGCCGGGCATCCGTGCCGCGGTCTGCGGCGATCTGTTTGACGCCCGGCGCAGCCGCGAGCATAACGACGCCAACATCCTGGTCCTGGGCGCGGAGACACTCAGTGGTGCTAAGGCCAGCCGGATCCTCGGAGCCTGGCTGCGCACACCGTTTGCGTCGGGCGGCCGGCACGAGCGCCGCGTGAAGCAGATCACGGCGATCGAACGAAGGATCAGACGACTGAGGCGATGACCACACCCCTCCAACACACGGATCCGGAGCTGTACGAGGCCATCCAGCGCGAGACACAGCGGCAGCACGAACATCTGGAGCTGATCGCCTCGGAGAATTTCACGAGCCTGGCGGTCTTGGAGGCGCAGGGCTCCGTCTTGACCAACAAGTACGCGGAGGGCTACCCTGGGGCGCGCTGGTACGGCGGCTGCGAGTTCGTCGACGTGGCGGAACGGCTGGCCATCGAGCGGGCCAAAGCCCTCTTCGGCGCCGAGCACGCCAACGTCCAACCCCACTCGGGCACCCAGGCCAACATCGTCGTCTTCTACGCCCTGCTCGAGCCGGGCGAGACCATCCTCGCCATGAGCCTGGATCAGGGCGGGCATCTCTCGCACGGCCACAAGAAGAACTTCTCCGGGCGCTTCTTCCGGATCGTGCCCTATGGCGTCAACCGCCAGACCGAGCAGATCGATTACGACGAGCTGGAGCGGCTGGCCCGCGAACATCAGCCCAAGCTGATCCTCGCCGGCTACTCAGCGTACCCGCGGACGCTCGACTTCGCGAAATTCCGCCAGATCGCCGACGCTGTCGGGGCGATCCTGATGGTCGACATGGCCCACTTCGCCGGCCTCTCAGCCGCGGGCGTCTATCCCAACCCCGTGCCGTACGCCGAGGTGGTGACGTCGACGACGCACAAGACGCTGCGCGGTCCGCGGGGTGGATTCATCCTCTGCCGGTCCCAGCATGCGAAGGCGATCGACTCCGCCCTGTTTCCCGGCAACCAGGGCGGCCCGCTGATGCACAGCATCGCCGCGAAAGCGGTGTGCTTCAAGGAGGCGCAGGGCCCGCAGTTCCAGAGCTACCAGCGCCAGGTGGTTGCCAACGCTAAGGCGCTGGCCACCGCCCTGAGCCGGCACAGCTACCGGATTGTCTCCGGGGGGACCGACAATCACTTGCTGCTGGTCGATCTGACGCCGAAGGGCTTAACCGGCAAGGAGGCGCAGGAGGCGCTCGACCAGGCGAAGATCACCGTCAACAAAAACGCGATCCCCTTTGATCCGCTGCCGCCCGGCAAAGCCAGCGGGATCCGCCTCGGCACGCCGGCGCTGACCACACGCGGCATGAAGGAGCCGCAGTTGCAGCAGATCGCCGGGCTCATCGACGACGTCCTCCTGCACCGCGGCGACGCGCAGGTGCTCGCGCGCGTGCGCGCGCAGGTCGAGGCGCTCGTCAAGCAGTTTCCGCTCTATCCCGAACTCCGCGGTCTTTGATGAAATGCCCCTTCTGCGGCCACCAGGAGGACAAGGTCGTTGACTCCCGTGCTAGCTCCGACGGTGCTTCCATCCGCCGGCGCCGCGAATGCCTGGGATGCCAGAAGCGGTTCACGACCTATGAGCACGTGGAAGAGCAGCCGCTCATGGTCATCAAGAAGGACGGCCGACGGGAACCGTTTGACCGCCACAAGCTGCTGGCGGGCCTGGTCAAGGCCTGCGAGAAGCGGCCGGTGAGCATGGACCAGCTCGAGCAGCTCGTCGACGAGCTGGAGCGCGAGCTCTCCCAGCACTTCGAGCGGGAAGTGCCCTCCCGCGACGTCGGCGAGCGGGTCATGAAGCGGCTGCACGCGCTGGATCCGGTGGCCTACGTCCGGTTCGCCTCCGTCTACCGCGAGTTCAAGGACGTCGAGCAGTTCCTGCGCGAGCTCAAGGAGCTCCTGGCCTTGAAAGGGAGGTAGCGTCTCAGGTATTCTTACTAGTAGCCACCGAGAAAGCTGTTTCCGATTCTGGAAACGGAAAGCGACGGGTCTGCACCACGGATGACCGCGCTGCCGAAGTGGGCAGCGCGGTTCTGTGTTTTTCAGGTGCCTGAAACGACTAACGCGTAGGTGAGCCTGACGATGCAGCGGATGCTGATCGTGGATGATCAGCTGGACATCTGCGGCTGTCTGGAGGACTACTTCAGCGCCCGCGGGTTTGCGGTGGCGTCCGTCTTCAGCGGGGAGCAGGCGCTGCAGCTGCTGGAGCGGCAGCCGGCGGATGTGGTCCTGCTGGACATCCTCTTGCCCGGCCTGACGGGCATCGAAGTGCTCAAGCGCGTCAGACAGATCTGCCCGAGCGCGAAAGTCATCATGGTGACGGCGCTGGATCAAGGCGAGCTGCGCGCCGAAGCCCGGCGCTACGGGGCCTGCGCCTACGTCACCAAGCCCTTCGACTTCTCCGAAACCACCTGGAGCGCCGTCTTCACCGCCGCCCACTAGGCGTCCACCTACGACGCGGGCGACTCGATGAAGCTGCGCAGACGCGCCCGGCGTCTGAGGTCTTCCAGCCATTGCGTGAAGTGCTGCGTTCGCCGGTCGGCCAGCACCTCATCCCGCAACTCCGCCTCCTGCTGCGCGAATCGTGTGGCATCGGCGGGATGCCGCGCCTCCGGATGGACGATCACGAAGCCCCGGTCGGTTTCCATGACATCCGTCAGGCCGCCCAGCGGCGTGTCAAAGGCCGCGCCGTTGACCTGGGGCGCGTGGCCCGCCGAGCCGATCGGCTCGGTGCGCGTGAACGAGGCCGGCTCCGCGGGTGCTGGCTCGCCGCTCAGAAGCGTCTCTTCGAAGCGCATGCCGGCGGCCAACCGATCCTTCAGGCGAGTCTGCAGCTCGACAGCCTTCGCGCGGGCCAGCTCCCGCGCGCGCTGAGCGCTCACCCGCTCCCGCATCGTGTCGCGGACTTCCTCCAGCGGCGGCAGGCGCGAGGGGATGCGCTGCGTCACCCGGGCGACGTAGACGCCGTGGTCGGTCCGGAGGACCTCGCTGAGCTGCGCGTCGGGCAATCCGGCAAGGCCGGGAAGGACACTGGACGCCCCTCCCTCAGGAATGCGCAGCGCCTCCACGGGTGCCGGGCCTGCGGTGCGCGTCGCCAAGGCGCGGGTCTTGACGATCTCCTCAAAGGGCAGCGTCGCGTCGAGATCGTCCTGCAGATCGAGGGCGAGGGCGGTGAGCTGCTTGCTCACCCGCTCCTCCACCACGCCCTCCCGCGCGGCCTCACGGACTTCCTCAAGCGGCGTGACCGCGCCGCCTTCAGCTGTGAACTGCTCCTGATGGTCCTGGTAGTAGGCGCTCACGTCCGCCTCGCTGACGGCCACGCCCGGTGCGAGGTCGTCACGAGAGGCCCCGGCGTAGTCCACCGTCACCTGTTCCGGAAGACGGAACTCCTCCGCGTGGGCGTCGTAATACGCCGTTACGGCCTCCTCGCTGGCGGCCGCCTGCGCCTCGGCCGTGAAGGATGCGGGGTCGAACCGGATGACCGTGGCCGTGAGCCGTTCGTGTTTCCGGTCGAAGGCGTCGCGCACCTCCGCTGCGCCGACGGTCACCGAGCCTTTGACGGCCTCCGTAAGCTTGTCGATGACGAGATCATGCCGCAACAAGCGCTCGAATGCTTGCGGCGTCATGCCCATCGCCCGGACGAACCGGTGGTAGCGATCTGCCACGAACCGTCCTTCTTCCTTGAAGATCGGCAGCTGCTCCTGGATGAACTGGACGAGCTCTCGATCCTCGACCCGCACGCGGCGACGCGCGGCTTCCCGGGCCAAGAGAATCCGGTCCCACGCCAGGCGCGCGATCATCGGCTCGAAGGCCTCGGGAATGTCTCCACCCAGACGTCCGGCGACTTGCTGCCGGACCCACCGCTGCTGCTCCTGGAACTGCTCCCAGGGGACGGGCTTGCCGAAGAGCGTGCCGGCGGTGCCGCCGGGTCCGCGGGGCGGCGCTTGGCCGGTGGCGTGGAAGAAGAAGATGAAGGGCAGGATGAGGATCGCGGCGATGATCCAACTGACCCGCCGGCGCATCTGGTGGGAGGCGATGAGCTTCTTGAACATGAGAGCCGTATTCTACGCTAGCCGGCTGGCCCGGGCAAGATGCTCGATAGTTCAGTCGCGTCCCAAGTTGGCGGGTGACGCGGAGCGGGGCCCCCACGCCCGCCCGGAGCCGACGATCCGCCAACGAACTGTGGCGGACGGCGAGGACGGACGTGGGGTCGCGCAGCGGCAGTTACAATGAGCTCGCAGCGTCCTCCCAGAGTAGAATCTGGGTAACCAGAAGGAGGGCGCGGCATGCTGACCATTGGGGTGGATTTTAGTAAGCGCACGTCGGTCTATAGCGTCTG
>Ga0247727_10012647_pt1 | contig 14432 bp, 11 predicted proteins | sample WisWelCaveWW1625_FD_202498 | JGI IMG/M metagenome (GOLD analysis project Ga0247727, IMG submission 202498) | Biofilm microbial communities from Wishing Well Cave, Virginia, United States - WW16-25 | ecosystem: Environmental > Aquatic > Deep subsurface > Groundwater > Cave microbial mat | place... | reverse complement strand
GGGCCAATTTCAAATGACCGTTGATCGCGTGTCGCCAAACCTTCCTCCCAGTCCACCAACAACTCGTGTGCCTGCACCCAGCGATTAACCCAGGTCGTTCCACTGGTGCCGTAATATAGCAGTTTCATCTGCGCATTCAACACTGTGGCATTGCTTGGCACGCCGCTAATATTGAATTTGATGATCGTGCGCTTCTTATTCGTGCCCGATGATTTGCCGATGACCAGTGACGTGCTTGAGCCGAAGTTCGTCGCATCTTGCAGGTAGGTGTCATTGCTGCTCGTCACCGTCGTCGTCGGGTCGATAATCAAATCCCCTTCCGGCGCCGAATCAATCCAACTCCACGGCACGCCAACCAGCATGTAGTCCTTGCCGCGATCTGAATAAAAATATCGCCGCATGCTCACGCGGTTCGAGAAGTCGGTAACGCTATCGGCGGCGGCATAAGCATAATCTTTCGGGAAAAAGAAATGCAGCGTCGAATCCGCGTCTTCAAACTCAATGGGGTCGTCGCCGTAAAAACTGAAGCTATTGCCGTGTTTGATCGGCGTTTTGCCGTTGGGTCGTCGCGCGAAGACGTTGAGATTACTTGGCGTCAAAAGAATTTCCATCGCCACGACGAAATAGGTATTCGCGCGCGAGAGGCCATATCGCGCCGGGTCGGGAAGGTTATCGCGCCCAAATTGAGAAAGAACGATTTCTTCTTTTACACTCACATTGCCGCAAATGTAGCGAATATCGATGTCATTGAAGATTTGCGGATAGCTGATCTGGTTTCTGGTCGCTGGTTGTCCCGAGACCTCGGGACTGGTTGCTGAAATAATCGGAGTTACCGAACGTGCGTATTCGAGAATCTGATACCGATTCTTTTGCACATCCCAATAACCATAGCTCGACACCTTCCAGCGAATGCGCGTGGTCGGAGCCGGTGGCCTACTCGGGTCGCGGAATTTTTGCTTGACCGGCCGAGGCACTTCGTAGGCCACGTCCCAAGCGCCCGTGCTGAAATCACTGGTAAACGCGACGTTGTAAAGGCCGGTGTCAATGATGTAATACGCGCCGCTTTCGTGCAAGCGCAAGTTGGTGTCGATGTCTTTGAACGTGCCATCACTCGCGAGGTAGTGCATGTATCCGGGGCTGATGCGTGAGACGTAGGTGTTGTTTTGCGCATCATAATAAGTTTTGCTGAAATACGTGCGCTGGTCCGGCAGTTCGCGTAGCGTGCTATCGGGAGGTTGCGCCAACGCCGGCTGTGTTATAACAGTCAACAGAAAAAAGTGCAATAAGTTTTTCAGCATAGCTTTCTCATCCCAAATTATTCACATTCCCCGTCGCTTGCGCTGAGCCGCCGAACGGCCAATTAGCTATCGGCGTTTCGGCGCGAGCAATCGAATCCGCCGCCGTGCTGGCCGCTGCCGCCGCCGGACTGGCGGAAAGGGCTCTCGCCCCGGAAACAACCGCGCTTGCCGTCTTGGTCGTGACATTTTGTGTTACGTTCGTGGAATAAGTCTTCAATCGTTTCCACACCGTCGACACCACGACGCCGGCGGTGATGCCCGTGCCGTACGTTCCCAAATCCGCGCTCGCCGAAGCCAGCTTGAAAAATCCCGCCGAGACTTTGGGAATGAGAACGAGACAGATGCTGATAATCACGCCAAGAATGAACGAATCCCACAGAATGCCCTTGTCGCCGTCTTGCACCGCGGTTTGAAACGCCGCCGAGCCGGTCAGCGTTTTGACGAGGCGGAAAAGAATCGCCGCCAGCACCGACCAGAAATTCACCGCGCAAAAATTGGACAGCCAGATTTTAAAAATATCATGAAAGCCCGGGAACAGCGAGATGACTATCGAGATCGGGCCGAGAAGGTAAAAAAAAATTTGCACGATCACCTGAATTAAAACGAACAGCTCGTAAACGATCATGACCAGCATGTACGAAAGCGAGGACAACGTTTCAAGGCTCATCAAATTAAACACCGACAGCCGCAGGCCGCTGCCGTCTTCGTTCGCAAAAAATTTGCCGAGATAATCCGTCATGATATTGCCGCCGTCCAAATCGAAAATGGCGCTCGCCAGCAGCACGAAAATTTTCCCCAACCAGACCGCCCAAATCCGATACGTCGCCAGCCCGATCGCCGCGAACACCACGAAAAAGATGCGATAGGTGGTGTCATCGGAGTCTTTCGTCGTCAGCCGCAGCACCAGCGAGATGAAATAAACCACCACGCCCAGCGTCAAAAAAACCGTCGCGATGCGGATGATCTCGTTCACCGTTTGATGAACCGAGTTGAAAAAAGTCGGGCTGAAGAAAATTTCTAACATGGAAAACTCGCTTGTTCCAAGCATGTTCTCTTACTCTTACTCCTACTCGTACTCTTACTCGCTTTTTAAAAACTCAGAAGCGAGTAAGAGAACGAGTAAGAGAGTTCAACACTATTCGATTACCGCCGGCGTAATGTCAAAAAATCCGTAGCGTATCTTCGAGGTTTGATTCACCTGATTCTTCATCGTCTTCCAATTCGCTTTCGAGCGCAGCAAATCCAATTTTTGATCGAACATATTTAATTCGGTGTTGTGGGCGTCCTGCGCCAGCTTGAGATATTTTTCGTAATAAGAATTCGACAGCTCGCGCAGCTTGACGCTTTCCAAAAGCAATTGCGTCCGCTCCGCTTCGGTGAATTTATTGCGCGAATCTTTTACCTGACGGTACAATTCGACCGCCATCGAGTCGTAAGTCTTGGCCATCTGCTGGCTGCGCAGGGACTGCTCGAACAACGCTTTTGAAAACGCCTCCTGCCCGATAATCGCGTTCGCGCGCCGGGTCTCGGCATCCTGCGGCGCGCCGTTATCCTGCGTCGAAAGCGCAAAACTTTCGTAAGTGCGCCGCAGCTCGTCCGCATTGTTCAACAACGCCTGCGTGTCCATCACCGAGCGGTTGACGTCCTGCGACGTCCCGGGGAGCCAGTAATTCATGCGGTCGGCGTTGAGAATGAAATTCGAAATCGCAAATGAATTGTTCAGGCGCATGTTATCGATGGCTTTGAAATCACGATACAGGCTTTGCGTAAACTCGACGTCCTGGCGCAGCAAAGTATACGTGTCATAAAATTGTTTGAGCTGCTGCACCATTTTGGCCGTCTGCATGCGCTGCTCTTCCAAACCCAACTGATGCTTCAGCGAAATCTCGCGCAGCACGTTGATAATCATGCCGCCTTGCGGGTCGATGAATTGGGCGTGGGCGGGAAAACCAAACAGCAAAAAGCAAACAGCAAAAAGCAATTTGCAAATGGCAAGCGGCAAGCGACGAGTTGCTTTTTTCTTTTTGCTTTTTTCTTTTTGCTTCCTATCAGAGCAAATACGGCGACAATTCATGCTCTTTCTCCTTCTCTCGCGCCATCTCGGTGATGGCTTTCAACAAGTCCCCGTTGTTTTGATCCAGCTTCGCCTCCAGCCAGTTATTCTCCTGCCGGTTGGTGGTAAAAAGATAATGATCGAAAATGCTCATATCGGCTTTCATCACGGTGATGCGGCCGTCGCGGTCGAGAAAGAACTCGCCTCTTTGTAAGCTCGAGATGAGCGAAAGTTCCCGCTCGCCATAACCGAAGGCGCGGCTGAGCGAGTCCATCTGCTTCGGCTTGTGCGCGAGTATGAAATGATTCAGCGCGTTGTCTTTGATCGGCGACGAGAAGCTGACTTTCTCGATGTCGTCGATCGACTGCGAGATCGCAAAGATGCCGGCGCCCATTTTTCTCGCGGTGCGGAAAAGCTCAACGACGAGATGGCCGATGGTGGTGTTGTCGCCCAAAACTTTCCACAACTCGTCGGCGAAAATGACTTTATGTTCTGCAATGTGGCGCTCCATCAACTCCCACAGCAGGCCGGTGATGATGATGGCGATGATGCCCTGCAAGTCGGGATGCGATTCGAGGCCTTTGAGATCGAAGCACACCAGGTCTTCGCGAATGTCGATCATCTCGTCGGCGCAGAGAAAGCGGCTGTACTCGCCGTGGGTGTACATGTACATTTTCCGCGCCAACAGCTTCACATCGACGTAACCTTCGGGATCCGTCAATTGCGCGAAAAAATCGACAAAAGTTTTGAGATTGCGCCTGCCGCGATATTCCGCCACGTATTTCTCCAGCGCCTTGCTGATGAATCCCTGCTCGACTTTGGAAATTGACGTTTGTTCGCGTTCGAGAATCAATTTCTCCATAAACGCTCTGAGAAAGAGCTGCTTTTTGGTGTCAAAATTCTGGCCGATGAGCGCGAACGGATTGAGCGGAATCGGCGCGTCGATGTTCAACTCGACGTAGCGGCCTTTGAGCAGCGTGATCATTTTTTTGTAAGAGCCGCCGGTGTCGCCGACGCCGCCGACGTCGAGGCCGAAAACTTTGACGCCCTGCTCGAGCATTTGCAGCAGCAGCGCCTGCATCAAATAACTCTTGCCGGTGCCGGTCGGGCCGATGATGATGCTGTTCCACGAATTGAGCTGCGGCTCGAAATAGTCGAACAAAATCGGCTCGCTGTTGCGATTCTTCAAAACGATGCCGTGATGATAGCCGCGATTGAAATTGGTGAGATTGACGAATTGCGCCGCATTCGAAGTTTTCACGATCAGCCGGTGATAGTTTTCCGAAGAATTTCCCGGCAAACAACTGACGAAAATCGGCAGCACGTCGAGCGTTTCCAAAACTGCCTGAGACTTGTCAATTGCGCTAAAAGCAAGATTCGCATGATTGATTTTCTGATTCAGCCGTTCGATGTCGGTGTCGTAAATGATCACATTCAGGCTGAGACTCGCGAGCTTTTTGTGCTGATGATAAATCTCGTCGAGCAGCTCGTTAAGCTGGCGGTATTTCACCTCGCTCTTGCGGCCTTCGCGGTTGCGCGAGAAGCCCATGATGAAGCGCGTGAAATTCAACTGCCGCGAAAGCCGGGCAGTTTCCTGATCCATATTCATATTCTGCGTCGAAAGCGCGACGCGATGCGGAAACGGCAGATTGTGCAGCAGCGGGAAAATATACGGCAGCGGTATGCCGTTGAAGCTCGAATGCGGCCGCGTCACCTCCGGCAACAGACTGAGCGAAAGACACGCGACGTATTGCTGGCCGATTTTCAAATAGCCTTTTTCGACTTGATAATCCCTGCTCGCCAGCTCATTGTTGATGGCTTTGCCGGTCAACTGTCCGGTAAAAGCCTCGGCGGTTAAATTGACCGATTTGTACAGCGTGTCGGCAAGCTCGGCGTCTTTCAAGCGCCGCAAGCCAACGCCGGTATTCTCAAAATTGGCTTTGAGAGTTTTGAGATCGTTGTTTTTTTCGATGACGAGTTTCTCGTGTTCTTGCTGAAGCCGCTGCGTCACCGTGCCGGCGTTCATCAAAATATTGTACGGCATGCGCAGCGTGTGGCCGGCGTCGAAATCCACGAACAGATGCATCCGGCAGCAGAGATATTTGTAGAACGAATAATATTGATGCCGGCGAAATTTGAAAAAATCCAAAACGTGGTCGTCGGTATAAACGAAATCGTTTTTATACGGAAAATAATCGAACTCGTAGAGGAATTGCAGGTTGACGCCTTCGGCCACCTGATTCAACACGTTTTCCAATCGCGTGGCGAGCGTGAGATAATCATCCGCCGACAGGCCCATGTTGTCGAGCGGCAGAATCTCAAACCCGGCGACGAAATTGCCGTTCTTCTTGATGACGAAGTCGTCGAGCAAATCCAAATACGGCAGCACCTTCGCCAGCGCCGGTCGATCTTGGTGTGCGGTGCGTTCGGTTAGTTTGGTGTAGGGCATAATGATTTTATTCTTCTCTATGTAAATTCATTGACAAAATTTTAGCGTCAATCTCCATTGACCGGAACTGCCTTGCTACCTATGAGCTTCACATCTTTCCGCTGATAGACGGCTTTATCTCTAAGTTTTTTCGCAGCATCTTTTAACCCAAACGTATGAGTTCTTCCACCGCCGCGTTTTCCTGCCGTACTTCCTTCGTACTTCCAATCGTCCTTTCGGAGGAAAATCACGTCAACACGCCAAATGATCACCGGCTTGCGCGGCTCCAACGACATTGTCGGGTCAACCAAGTAGCGCCAGACAATATACCAGCCTGAATGGTCATAGTGTGATTGCAAAGCCCAAGGACGTTTGCTGCCTTTCGATTCCAGAGACTCATTCGGTGTAGGCTTGTCACCACTCCCCTTTCTTCTTAAATCGGGGAATCTTTGTTGTGCTATATCAATATGACGGCTTTTTTCATAGACACTATTGGCGTCAAGAGCTTTCGCGCCATAAATTCCAACGAGCGCGCTGAAAACGTTGGCCTGTTCAAAATAAATCTCAACCAATTCTACCAACCCCCGCTCAATATATTCTATCGCCTTGCGAATCGCCGTTACCGTCAATCCGGGTGGAAGCGGCATGGTGTTGTCAAAGTCGGCCGTTTTCGCCATTCTTTCCCTCAAAATCAGTTTTCAACTCAGCTAATTGTGGAATTGCCGAAACCGCTATCTCAAAATATTCCGGCCTAATTTCAAGTCCGATGCTTTTGAGGCCACACGCCGCGGCGGCGGCAATGGTCGAGCCGGAACCCATAAACGGATCGAAAATGACGCCTTCCCCGAACGGCAAAGCCGCGCGAACGATTTGCCGAAGAAAATGTTGCGGCTTCAAAGATGGGTGCGGCGCAATTTCGCGTTCCACCCCGCGCGCCGGCGACGATTGAATCAAATCCTTGAATGGCTCGTCGGACGAAATTCGCCTGAGTCCGCCGGTTTTCCACTTGCGCAAATTATCCTGCACGCGCCCCTCGCACGGTTTGCGAAATAGCCCCCACGGCTCCCAACACGACTTGGGCATGACCGACACCTCGGAAAACTCTGTGTGCGCATTCTTGGGACGATCACCGCCGCGCAACGTGTAGACCGTGCGAATAATCTCGCCTCTCTTCTCAAAACCGGCGGCGATAAACGGCTCGTACACTAAATAAGAAACGAGCGGATTGGTGGCAATGAACACGTGCGCGCCCGGCACGAGAACGCGCCATAATGCGTCAGCACAGCGAGCAAAGAAATCCCGCGAAGAAGTTTTATCATCTTCCGTGAGAACGGTGAAGCGAGGCAAAGGCCGCCGCTTGCTGCCATCGAATGATGGCGGAATTCGCCAAACCCCTCCACGACCGTTTTTTAGTTTGGTTAATTCCTTGTCGCTGTACTCAATCAACCCGTAAGGCGGGTCGGTGACAACCGCGTGAATTGAGTTTTCCGCGGCATTTGCCAGCCACGCGAAAGCATCGGCGTTGTAAATCTCGTACAAATTCCGGAAATCGCGATGCTCGCTGGCGGTCGGGAACAGATCAGGCTGAACAGTTTTTAATTTCGATTTCAAAATTCCCATTCTCTCGCCTCAGGTTGACAAACTCAATGACCATCCAAAGTGTTACTTCTTTCCTACCACATAATCCCGCTCGTCCAACTGGTACGCCGACAGCCGCCTCGGCCAGATAAAATTGAAACAGGCATACGAGATCAAGCCGTGCTCGAAGGGCGAAACGCGATTGCCCAGCCGGAACAAGATAAACAAAATCAAGTCGAGCACGAGAATATAAAAGAAGCTCACGTCCAGCAAAGTGAAAATCGGAAAAAGCAGGATCGGCACGGCGAGCAGGGCAAATAAAGCAAACAGGCCGACGCCGGCAATCTCGCCGCGGCCCTGCAAGTCACGATAGCATTTTTCTTCCATGAACTTTGAGAATTTTAAATTGAGAATTTTAAATTGAGAATTTTAAATTTAAAATTTTCAATTCTCCTGGTTACTGTGACAAAACAATGTTAGAACGACACGCCGGTGGCGCCGGGCACGAGGTTGATGATCGCCGGCACGATGAACTTCGCGCCAAAAATGAGGATGGCGGCGACGACGATGCCGATGATTTGCTTTTTGGCTTTCTCCTGCCGTCCGCCGTCGGCGCTCGCCATATTGAGGCCGGCGTTGATCAGCGCAATGACAAGAATCAACGAAGCAATCAAAACCACCGCGTTGATGATGTTGTTTAGCGATTGGAAAATGGTTTGCATATTTTCCTCCTTGAAAATGAGAATGGGGTTTCACGAGGGTGTGGATTTGGTTTCATGCTCCCGCCGCGCGTACGGCAGGAGCTTGTCGAATTTGAAATAGCCGGTTTTCAAAATTCCCAGCGCGCGCGGCTGGCGCACGAAGGCGATGCAGCGGCCAACCTGGAGATGCCGGAGAAATTTGGGGTCGATCACGATTTCTTTTGTCGTTTTAGCCTCTCCTTTTTGGCCGGTTTTATCCGGCGGCTTGCTTGATTCTTCGATTTTCCTCTCCGGGCCGATGCGGTTCAAAATGGCCTCGATGCTCTCCGAGCTGCCGAGATGAAAACAAAACATCACGTTGGTGTGATCGGCAAGCTGGTCGACAAACGCTTTGGTCAGATGCAGATTCGGATTTTCCAATTCCGCCAACGATTGATTCGTGTAGCAGACGCTGACGCCGGCATTCCGGCTGGCGCGCAGCAGCTCGATGAATTGCGGATTGATAAATTTAACCAGTTCATCAATCACAAGCAAGCCTTCGCCGGTTTTTATATTCGCGCCGTTGCCCTGCATGCCGAGATGGTGAAACGTCGCCAGAATATCGCCGAGAATAAGCTGGCCGAGAAAATTCATCGCCGTATCGCCGGGACCGATCGGCAGCGTGAAATAGCAATCTCTTTTCTGCTTATAAATCTCGAGAATATCCAGCTCCGGCTCGTTGGTGTCGAGCAGCCAGGCATATTCCGATTGGTCGATCTCGCGCAGCAATTCGGCGTAGAGCGCGGTTTCGGTTTGAAAAGCCGGATAGTTTCGCAGCCAATCCGACAAACCGTCGTGCACGTAGCGATCGTTGATGTTGCGAAGCTGACCGTGCACGTGGGTCTTCGACAAAAAATATTGCGCCAGCTCGTGCAGCGTCAAAACCGCGCCGGTCTCCTTGATCGCGCGCAGGGCCAGATTGAGATAATAATCCAGCCGCTCGCGCGTCGCGGCAGAAATTTGTGTGACGCACAAGCTTGCCAAAATTCGATTCTTGATTTCAGCCGCCGTGCCGCGGCGCAGCGGATTGTAAGTGGCGGAGCGGTCGGGATCAGCGGGATTGAAATAGATGATCTCGTGTCCCTGCGCCAGCGAGCTGGCAATCGTATAAAGCTTGTCAATATTTTGCGCCGAAGCTTTTCCATCCACCACCATCGTCGGAACGTTGCGCCGCACGGCTTGAAACCACAACGGCTGAATGATGCTCTCGGTTTTGCCGCTGCCCGGCGAGCCGATCACCTGCACGTGCCCTTGCAGCCATTTCGTTTTCGCATAAAACGGCGCGCCGTTGCGGTTGATATCGATGCCGAAAAAGATTTCGTCGTCCTTGGCGATCTCGGCGAAACGCACGATGTTGACGTCGCGAATGGCTTGATTGCGAAGCTTGACGGCCTGCCGCAGCGAACGTGTCGTGCTGAACCAACGAAAACCGATATTGCAAACGAAAAGCAGCGGCAACAATAAAACGTAAAACGAAAAAAATAGCAACGGCCAGCTCACCTCGCCGCCCTGCCGGAAAACCAGCACGGTGTTGAGCGGCGCCAGCAGCTTGGGCAGCAGCCTGGCAAAATCGTTGTAAATCGTGATCAGCAAATCAACACCATGCTGCGCCGCCAACCGGACTGTGCCTTTGCTCAGATAGAAGGCGTATGAGGTTTTGGCCAGGTAGAAAAAAAACAGAACCGGCAGCGCCGCGGCCAGAAGCCGTGAAACGATCTTCTTCCGCTTGTCGATCTCGATACGGTACTTGCGAAAAACCAGCGGCTGCACCAAATACTCAAAAATTTTTTCCGATATATACCACGGTATCAGAAAAGGTATAGCCGCCAGGCTGAGAATGAATTCGATAAACTTTTTCAAGCTTCCATCCCTAAAATGAACCTACCAAGCCATTACGCTTAAGCTTTCAATAGACCGGTAAAATAAAACGTCACCAAGAAAAGAACGCCTTTCTCGCAGGCTACGGTCAATGACAACATTCCCGGATGGCAAAGCTGAACACGACCTCGAGCCAGGCAACGGCGGCTCGCTGAGTTCCGGAGATAAAATGGAGGCTTGCTTTTTTTGATGGCGCTCCCATTTAAGGATGGCCGTCAAAATCGGCAATAAAAATTAGGAAGGAGAGCTAAGATCTCCTCTTGCTCTTTCGCGCAGCGCATTTTCTCCGAGGCCTACCCTGACCTGCCCCATCTTCCATGATTTGGAGAAAATGCAAGAGTAGGAAAATATACAAAGCTTCTGCAAAATAGTCAACATCTATTTGTAACTAAAATGTGACGGCGTGGCCTGCTTTTTGATGGCAATTCCGAAGTTACAATACAGCAATAAATTATTGACGTGAGGAATATCAGGGCACTTCGTCTCGTTTCATTTAATACAGAAAAATTTTTAACATCGTATTTTTGTCCGAGTGAAATATGGGAAGCATCCGCGAGTTTTTCGTTGAACTGATCAAAGGCAAACCCGAGCCCGGGGTTTTGCCGCGGCCGGTGCTGGATAAAAATTTTCAATCCAACATCGAAGGGCTTTACATTATCGGCGATCTGGCCGGCGCGCCGCTAATCAAAACGGCGGCAGAGCAAGGCGCGAAGGTCGTGGCGCATCTTGCGAATGGAACAGAGGGTGAGCGCGCAAAAAGACGTGAAGAAATTTTTGACGTCGTCATTGCCGGCGCCGGAGCTGCGGGGCTGGCGGCGGCTTTTGCGGCGCACGAAAAAGGTTTGAAGTACACGCTGCTCGAGCAGGGTGACGTCGCCAACACCATCGGCATTTTCCCGTCCGGCAAAATTATTTATGGCGAGCCGGTGAATCAGCCGATGTCCGGCCCGCTGTGGCTGCCGGCGAAAAGCACGAAGGAAGAGCTGCTGGAAAATTGGAACAGCCAGGTGCAGGAAACGGGCTTGAGCCTGCGCACGCGCGAATCGCTGAAGAAGATCGAGAAGAACGGCGTGTTCACGGTTCACACCGATAAAGCGCAATTACAAGCCAAGAACGTCGTTCTCGCCATCGGCAAATTCGGCAACCCGCGACGGTTGGCCGTGCCCGGCGAGAACAAAAGCAAAGTCTCCAACTATCTCAACAATCCCGACGAATTTCGCGGCAAGAAAATCGCCGTCGTTGGCGGCGGCAACGTGGCGGCGGAGGCGGTCTTGGCGCTCTTCGAACGCAACGAGGTGACAATGCTGGTCTGGGAAAACGAATTTGTTTTTCCCAATAAAGAATACGTCGAGCGCATGTTGCAGGCCCGGCGGCAAGGCAAGCTAACAATTCATTTCAACGCCGTCACCAAAGAGATCACCGACGACAAAGTGATCTTCGAGCAAGGCGGGCAGCGCCTGGAAGCCGCCAACGATCACGTCTTCGTGATGATCGGCCAGGAGCTGCCGACGAAATTTTTTAAAGACACCGGCATCAAGCTCGAGGCGCAATGGGATGCAAGCCGCTGGCTGATGCTGGCGCTGTCGTTTTTGATCGTTTATTCCGTTTATGCGATCAAAGGGCATTTCTGGCCGTTCAATTTGCTGCCGCAGGAAACGTATCAACTGTGGGGCGTGTCCCCGAGTTTTTGGTACAGCACGGTTTATACGCTGCTGATGCTCGGCTTCGGCGTTCCGGCGATGATCAAATGGGGAAAAAATAATAAATACCAGCGCTATCGTTTTCTCTCGCTGATCAGCGTGCAAGTCGTCTTGCTTTACGCGCTGCCGGAATTGATTTATTATCTCGCGTTCAACGACCCGAATTACTGGCGCTGGTACGGCTTGACATTTGCGTGGCCGCTGTTCTTCAACACGTTTTTCGACAACCCGCCGCTCTTCTTTGTGATTTGGGGAATCTTTCTGGCGTTCGTGGCGATGCCGATTTTCGTGCGCTATCACGGCAAGCGCTATTGCACGTGGATTTGCTCTTGCGGCGGACTCGCCGAAACCTTCGGCGATCGCTGGCGCCACCTCGCGCCCAAAGGCGTGCGCGCGCGGCGCTGGGAAATCATGAATTGGCCGATTCTCATCGCTTCTGCCGGCATCACGCTTTTGATCGTGCTCGACATCAAAAATTTTCTGATTGAACCGTGGAAATTGAAAAGCTGGTACAGCCTTTTTGCGGATACCTGGCTGGTGGGCATTATCGCGATTACGCTGTATCCGTTTTTTGGCGGGAAAGTGTGGTGCCGCTACTGGTGCCCGCTGGCGAAATACATGGAACTGCTCTCGCACTGGTTCGGCAAGCTCAAAATCACCAGCAACGAAAAATGCATCCAATGCGGCGAATGCTCGCGCTACTGCGAGGTCGGCATCAACGTCATGCAATTCGCCAAAAACCAGCAGGAGTTCTCCAATAAAAATACCTCGTGCATTCAGTGCGGGATTTGCATCGCGGTGTGTCCGATGGAGGTGTTGAAGTTTGGGGAGCAACCGAAAGCGGTTTTGCAAACGACTTGATAAGGAAAAAATCAGCACAATAAAAAGCCAGAGCCGAGCTGCCCTGGCTTTTTCAGTTGTATAAAGCGCTTGAGGTTAATTGGACGCGCCGGTAATCTTGATCACGACGGTTCGATTGCGAGCAAGATTATTTGAAGGATCATCAAAATAAGGAATATCGGCGGCGCCGGCGCTTTTGACGGAAAGTCGGAGGCTCGGAAAACCAGTTATTTTTCGCAAATGCTCATAAACCGTCGTAGCGCGCGCCAAGCCGAGTGCATCGTTATCCGAATGTCTACTGCCGGCGCGTAGACGTGTGGTATCTGCATAGCCGGTAATTTCAATAGGAGCAATTTGGGGGTCATAGGGCAACAACTGGCGTCCGAGCCGGAAGAGCAAGCTATCCCCGCGAGAACTGACTTGATCACTTCCCGAGGCAAAAAGACCATCTGTAAAGCCTATAACCAGTTTATCGCCTTCTTTTTCCACCCCAATTCCGTTAATGTTTTTTATTTCGGCCTGGAGCGAATCCAAAAACGCATCGGATTGTTTGGTCAAATTCGGTGGGTTGGCAACCATCGCGCTGTCGGCTTGCGGTTGTACGTTGGTAAACTCCGCTGGTGATTTCGTACGCATGACTATCCATACAATCAAGCCGGCAATTCCAATGGCGGCAAAGCCAAAGATGGTAAAGAGATTAGCCCGCAGCGCGAATTTGCCCAAATGGCCTGCATTTAGGCGTACGGTTTTTTTGAGGCCGGCTTGCGCTTCGGAATTATTCGGATCTTTGGCGAGCGCTTTTTGCCATTGCACGATCGCGTCATGAAATTGGCTTTGTTGGGCGAAGATTTTCGCGCGTAACAAATAGACTTCGACCGGGCTTTCGTCCGCGGTGAATGTATCCAACAAAGCGTTGGCCTCACGGTAATTCCCGGCGGCCGCCATCCGCGCGGCGATCAGCAGGGTCGGGTTGGTCGTGGAGGGATTCATCATTTCATCATTAGCTAATTCGTTTTCTTCTTGATCGTCGTGCCGTACGCGTCTTCCGGCTCGGTGTCCGGCGGCAGCGTGCCGAGAAATTTGGCCACGTGTTGATCGAGGTTCGGAATGGCCGCGACCAGCTTGCGATCCATTTCTTCGATGCGTTTCAAGTCCTCGTTCGTCAACGTTTCCGGCGCGCCTTTGGCAACCAGCTCGTCCATTAATTTGACCGCCGCGGAATGAATGTGGTATTGATCCATCGGCATCATGACGCCGCTCATCGCCGCCGCGTGCAACGCCAGCGAATAATAAGGCCGCAAGCGGATGCGCCGATCGATTTCTTGCACCTCGTCTTCAATTTTCTCGAGGCTCGCTTTGTCGCCGCGCGCCTGCTCCAACTCGTTTTCAATCGCCATGACGGCCTCGCGGTCTTTGTCGGTCGCGCTTTTGCGGACGCCCTGCAATTTCTGGCGCACGCGGGCTTCGCTTTGGTCCTGCCAAATTTTGTTGATCGCACCGGAGAGCTCGAGCACTCTTCGCCAGGCGCGATAGCAGGCGTCGCCTTCGCCCTCTTTCGCCCGCGCCAAATCCTTGTCGATTTCTTCGACGACTTTCAGGTTATGAATCACCGCGAGAGATTCATTGACGCGCGCCACGGGACTTTCGGCTTGCAACTTTTGCACTTGCGCCAAACGCAATTTCTCCGCCTCGAGCCGTTTGGCAACATCGTCAACTTTGATGCCGAAGCCTTCTCCTTTAAAAGTCGCTTCAAACTCTTCGTTGAGCAAGGGAAGATAGGCCACAGCGTGAATTTCGCGCGATTCGTCGACAGCGATGGTGAGATCAATTTCTGAGCCCGGCGGAACATCCATCGTGACGCGTTCGTCGCTGCCTTTGATGATGAGCGATCCGACATGCACGTTGCAATCCGCGTGG
>Ga0247727_10012646_pt1 | contig 14433 bp, 14 predicted proteins | sample WisWelCaveWW1625_FD_202498 | JGI IMG/M metagenome (GOLD analysis project Ga0247727, IMG submission 202498) | Biofilm microbial communities from Wishing Well Cave, Virginia, United States - WW16-25 | ecosystem: Environmental > Aquatic > Deep subsurface > Groundwater > Cave microbial mat | place... | reverse complement strand
CAATCGAATCGTATGCCCACCGCGTTCCGCAACCTGCCTTTCAAAATCGGCGACAAGTGTTCGCCCCACTCCTTGCCCCTGGCAATTCTGGCGAACAACCAATGGGTGAAGCTCCCACACGTTCCCGTCGTATTCTTCGATTCCGCCGATCCATCCCAGTACTTTGCCTTGTTCATCTACCGCAATCCTGCTCATTCGCCCTGGCCGAAAAGACTCATGGACTTCCTCTAGCGCCTCTCCAATATTTTGCCATGATGCGGAGCCCGAGTCGCGGAAGGCGTCCACAAGCAGATCGGCGACTTGCTGAATTGCAGAAGCATTTTCAGGAGTCAGGTCAACGATTTTCATAGATGCTTCCCGTACCGGTTAGTGCGCTTAACTCTGCAGTGAGCGACAGCTCAATCACGTGTCGCATAAGACGACTCAGTTCGGCGTGAATTTGAGTGTGACCTAAATTGAGCGAGCTAAGCGTGAATCAATAATCTTCAGATTGTTGTGTTCAAGCCGAATCGTTCAGATTAGGTATGATTAACTTAGCCAAAGATTTTAATCATTTTGCCATAAAATGATTTTGCCTTCAGAAGCTGAATAGTTACAACCCATTTTTACAAAGCAAAAGCAGTAACGTCAAGCGGCTAAAACTCTTGCGGTGAAGTCTGATGCGTTCTATTTCGTGCAAAGTTTTATGCGAAATTCATACATCCCAGCGAAATACGTACTTTATTTCGCTGTCGAGACTCTTGCTCGAATTTACCACCAAACTTTAATGCCCCATTTGAAAAGGGTCCTACTCGAGCCAGGAGTAATACAGACCCGTATCGCCGGGAATGCCTTTCCAAACCATGTACAATCTACCATTGAGGGTGGCCAGTCCCGGACCTGTTGAACTGCCAACTCCGGCGACGTTGATTTGTCCTGACCACTCATCGTTTTCTAGAGATGCGAAATAGAGGCCGGTATCACCGGGCACCCCCTTCCAGGCCAGGACTATGGCGTTGCCACGCACTGCCGCCGCGGGGCCGTGACTGGTACCTATATTGACACTAACGTTACCCTCGGTCCGCGCGTCGGTATAAGCGACCACATGCTGCGCTTGCCAAATGGCGCCCGGTTGGTTGTCAATCCAGGCATAGTAGACATTGTTATCGTCTTCAATGCCCTTCCAAAACATGTATAGCCGGTTGCCCAGTACGGCTAGGGCGGGGCTGTCGGAGGTCCCACGACCGCGGATCGGCTGCTGCGGCACCCATGTATTCCTATCAAACCATGACCAGTAGATGGCGGAGTCGCCGGGTGCCCCTTTCCATACCATGTGCATGTTGTTATTGAATAGCGCTAAGGCTGGTCGACCGCTCGTGCCCACTCCGTCGACCCGCTTTTGGTCGGTCCAATCAGAGAAGCGTGGGTCCGGATTCTGCGCGAAATAAATGGCATCGTCACCGGGCACGCCATCCCAGGCCATGAATAAACCAGTCACGGGTATGCTGCTAAAGCCCGTTGCCAGGGCCGGCCCATGCAACGATCCAATCCCCGGAATTAGCTTCTGTGGGGACCAAGTGTCGCCGCCGAGCGACGACCAGTAAATGGCGTCGTCGCCATCTACTCCCCGCCAAGCCATGTACAACTGATCGTTGTTACCGCCGACAAGCGAAACTGTTGGTGCTACTGCCAGCGACGGGCCCTCAGTCGAGCCACGATCATCAAACGGAATCTGCGGCCGCCAACCATACAAACCATTTATTGCCCGGATCGTTTCGACATCAAGCGCGACCAGGTGCATATCGTATGGATACATAAGGGCTAAACGGCTCGTCGAGTGGCTCAATCCGAGGACGTGTCCTATTTCGTGTAGAGCCACTGATAACAAGCTGGCCGTGGTCCACCCTTCATGGGCATTAAAAAATAGGCGACCTTGACTGGGGCTCTCGGGATAATAACCGACTCCTGCCACTCCACCAGCCTGGCCGAACCCATTGTCCAGCTCCATTCCACCAAACTGAATTTGGATGTCGGCGTTACCCCCGACTTGCATGAAGGAGAAGAAGGGTGCGGCAACCCGCCACTGTTGGAACGCGTTGACCATGACTCCATCTACATCGGCTTGGCTAAGGCCTGAACCGTTGACGTTGACGTTATACGTCAGGTTGCCGCGGCTCCACCGTCCACCTGGAGAGCCGTACGCGGTAATGTGGATGCCGCCAGCACTCGGGTCTGTCACACCGCATCGCCGTACCACACCCGCAAGCATCTTCTACAGGAGAGATCGCGTTGAGCCTGGAGGAACCGGCTGAAAACGTTGGTGAAGATCTCTGACGCTTACAGTTCCGCTTGTTGGTAAAGTACCCTGATCACGTAGACGTTCTACAGCTTGCATTAATGTTGGCATATTTTCTCCTATTGCAGCGCAATTAAAATCGGAATCAATCCCTGTCCTTCATTGAGCGGACGAAGGGCTTTGCCGATCACCGCACCGAAAGCTTTTAAGTGGTCAGAAACTTTCATCGCGTGGCCGGGCGAAGGCGAGGTCGTTAGCAAATCGCCAACTTCAATAGATGCGTACCGGGCATCCACTTTACAATATACCTTGCCAAGCAAGGCAATGGGCTGGCGGAGGCTTTGTGACTGCTGTTTGTCAAGAACGAGGCCGGGTTTGTAGTCGCCTGCTCCTGATATGACGCCTGCAACTCGCTTGTCGTACGCTTGACGACCTGGATGTAACACGCCCGCATCTCCCACCACCATGACAGTTCCCGGTTCCCCAAGCAACTGCTCGTCGACATCGAAGTCCTCCGCGCAGTCCGCACCCACCATCGTGATGTCTCCACTCACCCTCAGGTTGGCAAGGTTGACGTTGGCAAGTTTGGCATCGCCAAACCCCTGCTTTAGATTGCCGTTAATCTGAATATCGCCGTTAATCTGAACATCGCCGCCGTTAATCATAACATCACCCTGAAACCAGCCTGCGCGGACGGGACTTTCACCGTAAATGGCTGTTGAACGATCGCTGTGACCATAGACGCCAATCCAATTTCCCTCCTGATCCCCCGTGGCATCACCACGAACTACGGCGGCGCGCTCGAGCTTTGGAAACGGGCGCATATCATCAACAGGTGTACCCACAACGTCGCCTGGCACTCCTAAGAAGGGCATAGGCTCAACGCTCTGCTTAATAATGGACGTAGGCATAACATTCTCCTTATTTGGCGTAGTGCACAGTTTGGCGGCAGATCAACTGGCCTAACGCCTTTTTTTGTGAGTTATTGTTGCTTCTGATTGATTTCGTATCAGCAATAAGTCAAAGGAAGTGCCAAGTTTTGATGGGGAAGAATCAAGCGGGGCTAAGGTCTTGGAACATTATGACATGAGCCGGATTCGGCTGAACAGAACTTGGTAAGTTAATCGAGGAAAGAATCGCAGGAAATTGCGAAAGGCGGACGAGAATCGCAGAAAAATGCGAGGAGCGAATGCGACGGGCGAAAGGTGAAGGGTGAAAGGCGATGGGCGCGCCCTTCTCCCTTCGCCTTTCGCCCGTCGAACGATTACGGTTTACTGATCCCCAGCTTGTTCATTTTGTACCGCAGCGTCTGTTCCGGAATCTCCAGTGCTTTGGCGGCGCGCGATTGATGCCAGTTGTGCTCGACCAGCGCCTGCCGCAGCAGTTCTTCTTCATACTTTTGCAAGCGCGCGTTCAAAGAATGCGGCGAGCCATCGGAGGTTTTCGCAGCCAGAAACCGCTCGACTTCCTCCCGTATTCCCGGCGGCAGCGTCGAAGTATCCAAAATGAGCGCGTCTTCCGGCGCGAATGCCACGAGGCGCTCGACAAAATTTTCCAGCTCGCGGATATTGCCCGGCCACGCGCGCTGCGCCAAAAACGCGAGCAGCGTTTCGTCAAAAGATTGCGCCGGCTTGCGTTGCTGTTTGGCGAATTGTTGAAGAAAATGTTCCGCGAGCAGCGCAATGTCTTCGCGGCGTTCATCGAGAGCGGGAATCAGAATCGGATAAACCAGCAAGCGGTAATACAAATCCTCGCGAAATTTTTGCTGCGCCACCAGATCGTGCAGCGGCATGCTCGAAGCCGAGATGATGCGCACGTCGATTTTGTGGCTGCGGTTGCTGCCCACCGGCCGCACCTCGCCTTCCTGCAAAACACGCATGAGCTTGGCCTGCATCTCCAGCGGCAGATTGGCAATCTCGTCCATGAACAGCGCGCCGTGATCGGCTTCGGCAATCATTCCGGTGCGATCACGCGTTGCACCGGTGAAGGCGCCTTTGACGTGTCCAAACAGCTCGCTTTCAATCAAGTTGGGTGGAATCGCGCCGCAGTCGATGGCAATAAACGGCTGCGCACTGCGCTCGCTCAGCCGGTGAATCGCGCGCGCCACCAGTTCTTTGCCCGTGCCGGTTCTGCCTTCCAACAGCACGCGCACGTCGCACCGCGCCGCCGCTTCAATCGCTTTGAGCAGCTCGATGAACGGCTTGCTCTTGCCCAACAGGCCCAGCGGCGCATATTTGTTTAACAGCGCCGCTTCCGGCAACGGCGCAGCAAAATATTCCTGAATTTTTTGGACATTGCTCAAGAACGGCGCGCTGATGGCGGCCAGGTTTTCAAGCAAACGCAAAGCCGCTTCATCATAGGTCTCGCCGTCGCCTTTATTCATCACCAGCAGATAGCCGATAACGAGGCTTTCGCATTGCAACGGCACACAAATCACTGAACGCACCGCGGAAGTCTTTGCAAAAATATCTTCGTGGAAACGCGCATCGGCTCGAATGTCCGCGCTCAAAAAAGATTTTTTGTTGACCATCACCCAGCCGATGGCGTTAGTCTCCGCAAGCTGAAAAGGCCGGTGATCGATTGCCTTGCCCTCTTTCATAATGGTTTTAATCGTATGCTGCGTTTTGGGATTGACCATCATGATCGAAGCGACTTCCGCCGCAAATAGCGTCGCCGCTTTCAAAGAGACGACGCGGAGAATCTCCTCAAAGTCCGTCTGCTGGCCGAGAATGGCGGCGAGCTCGAAGAGGGTTTCTTGTTTTTGATAGTCGTTATTCATCGTAAATCCTGCAAAATTTTCCCAACGGATTAAAAGCGGCCAACGGATAAGAAAATCTTTATCTTTAATAAATCCGTTGGCCGCCTTTATCCGTTGGACAATCTGGGTTATGGTTTATGGCACACCTTAAACGGAGTCCACCTTTACTCCACTCCCCAATCCCCAGTCTTTCCTACGATAATATACTTGATTTTTCGCAAAAAGTGTATTAACTTTTATTAGATCATAAAAACGCGGAAAGCAAAATGTACGTTTATCATCTTGTTTGGTGAACCATGTCGCAAAATCATAACCCGGCCGGCGCCGCTGAAAATTTGATTCAGGAACATTTCGAGCTCGAACCGAGCCTCGAAAAGGTGATTTGGATCAATCCGAATAAAACGACGGAGATCCGCCTTTTGGAAATCAACCCCGAGTCTCCTCCCACCGGCTCCGTGCTGTCGTTTTATTTTCCTCCTTACGAGGAATTTCCTTATGCGATGAAAATTGCAGAAATCACGCCGGAAGAATGGGAAAAAATTCTACGCCACGAAATCCCCTTGCCGAATGGGTGGACAGTGGACGATTATAAAGCCTATTCACGCGAGACCGTTACGATATGACGGCTGGGCAAAATTGGCAGGCAGCATTCTTGCGGCAAGCCCGATCCGATTGGGAGGCCTATCAAAAGATCACCGAGTTGGAATGGCCAAATTGCCAGCGCTTGCATTATTTGCAAATGGTCACAGAAAAATTGAGCAAGGCGTTTTTAGTTGCCGGTGATACCAAATTGGAGAATCTCACTGGCAGCCACACCGCCTTTGTAAAATTTATCCGGATCATGAGCGGCAATCGAAATTTGCAAAGAGCGTTGGGCATGAAAAAGTCTCAACAAAAGGCGAAGTTCAAAGCGCTGCTGCCATTGGCTCGCGAGATCGAGTTATTAGCCCCAGCTTTAGCACAAGGCGGCCCGAATCCGGAATATCCCTGGGAAGATCCATCCGGAAACATTTTAGCGCCTGCTGACCACTCCTTTCCATTAATGCAGCGCCTTCAAAAAACTCCACAAGGCATTCAGTTGCTCAAGTATATTGAAATTTTTCTGAAGAGATTTGAAGAGTTTTTCATGTAGACTAAAGTTCGTACACCACGCCATTCTCTTCGCCTTTCACCCCTCGCCCTTCCCCCTTCGCTACTCCATCCCCAAATCCCCATACTGCCGCAAATTCTCTTCATATTTCCTCTTCTCTTTTTCGACCAGCGCCATGAAACGCGGATCATCGCGAAGATTGGCAAAGAGCGGAAAATTGAGCAAATACAAGTAAAGACCCTCTTTTTCATGTTCCTCACCATAGCGCTGCAAGCTCCGGAAGGCTTCATCTTTCATTCCCAGCAAGGCGCTCGCCAGCGCGGAAATTTTATTCGGCGTCAGCGTCACCTGCAGGGCCTGCGCAATGGTTTGTGAAACTTCGTCCTGCAAATCAAAAACGCCGGCCAGTTTTTTTTTATAATTTTCCGCCCACAGGTGCGACTCGTCTTCCACCTTGATGAGCTGCACGGTCACGCGAATGTCGTCCCCTTCCTTGCGAATGCTCCCCTCCAAAATAGTGGCAACCCCCAGCTCGGCGCCAATTTCTTTGATGCTCTTGCCGGTAGCTTTGTAACGCATCACCGAAGTGCGGGCAATGACCTTCAACTCTCTCAACTTGGAGAGCCTGGTGAGAATCTCTTCCGTCATGCCGTCGCAAAAATATTCCTGATCTTTTTGCGGACTCATGTCCCTAAAGGGCAGAACCGCAATGGAAGTGAGTGTCTCCTGGGGTTGCTTTTTCGGCCAAAAGAACAACGCCGCCGCAACGAGCAAAATGACAAGGCCGGCAACGCCGCCGTAACGCCGCAACGGCTTGCGCGCCGATGGTTTGGGTGAGGGCTGGGAAGGCACGCCGGATTTTTCCTGTATCTGAAGCGCCTTAAGATCAACCAGCAGATCTTCGACATTCTGGTAACGCAGGTTTATTTTCTTCGCGAGGGCTTTGTTGGCGATGCGCTCCAACTCTATCAGCACGCCGGTGCGTCCCGATGCAGTCGGGATCATCGGCTTCGGTTCTACATTCATAATCGAATAAATCACCGCCTGATCATATTCACTTTTGAACGGCAGTTGTCCGGTAATCATCTCGTAGAGCACGACGCCAAACGACCAAATATCTGTGCGATGATCGACTTCTTCTCCGCGTCCCTGCTCCGGCGACATGTACGCGACTGTGCCCATCGTCGTCCCTTCCTTGGTGAGCGCCGACCGTCCCGCCAGTTTCGCCAGGCCAAAATCCATGATCTTCGCCTGGCCTTTTTCTGTGATCATGATATTGGCGGGCTTGATGTCGCGATGGGTGATCTGTTTTTCGTGCGCGGCTTGCAGGCCTTCGGCAATCTGAATGGCAATGTCGATGACACTTGCCACTTGCCCCGCCTTTTCTTCAACATTTATTAAAGGAATGGCGGGGCCACTTGCTACTTTCTCTTTCAGGCTTTGGCCTTCGACGAATTCCATCGCGATGAAGAGATGTCCTTCCGCTTCATCAATTTCGTGGATGGTGCAGATGTTCGGATGATTCAAAGCCGCTGCCGCTTGCGCCTCGTAAATGAAGCGCGCTTTCTCCGCCTCACTCGCGATGATTGAGGGCGGCAGAAACTTCAGCGCGACGAGGCGCTTGAGCCTGGTGTCCTCGGCTTTGTAGACTATTCCCATTCCCCCTTCACCCAACTTTTCTAGTATCCGATAATGTGAAACGGTATGATAAACAAAGGACAATTTGAAATGCGCGTCGATATGGCTACAATCTATTTGAAAAATAACCCATTCTCCAGAAAAAGCAATAAATTTTTATTGAAATGCCTTCAGCCGATATGCCATGTAACAAATGAACTCGAATGACAAACCGCTGGCCTGGCTTCACGGCGAAATTGATATGGAAAACAGAAAGAAAAAACGCCTGGAAGAAAAGGGTTGGAACGTCGGGACTGCCCAAGAATTTTTGGGATTGAGTCCGGCAGAGGCCGAATATGTTGAACTGAAGTTGATGTTGAGTGAGAATTTAAAAAAGCGCCGGCAAAGGAAAAAGCTGAACCAGGTTGAATTGGCGAAACTGCTAAAATCGAACCAGGCTCGCGTGGCCAAAATGGAAACTGGAGACGCGTCTGTTTCCCTTGACAATCTGATAAGGTCGTTATTAGTCTTGGGCGCAACGAAGCAAGATTTGGCAAGAATTATTGCTCCGTCGGAAGGTTTTGTGTCCTCGGCTTTGTAGACGACGCCCATGCCGCCTTCGCCGAGCCTGGCGAGGATTTTATAATGTGAAATGGTTTGGCCGATCATTTTAATTTTCGTTCCTTGAATTATCCCATACGCAAAGATGCACAAGTTTCCTGGCAATGTCAAGCCTGGCGCCCAAAATGAGTTCGGCATTGACATTGGCTTATTGATTCGTTATATTTTGTTTGCAATTTATCTTTGGAGAATTAAAATGTCTATCGAGACGATCCGTTTAAATCAAGATAATACCTTGCCGCCAACTTTGCTTTCTCGATTTGGATTCGAGGAACAAAAACCTCTCAAAGCCGTGTTGAGCACAATGGGAATCCTTTTATTAAAAGAATCGACCTCTTTAAGCGATATCATTTTGACCCTGGAAGAGCTTAAATCCATCTATGCCAACGAGCTTCTGGAGCTGGATAAGGAATGGGACGATTTCACGCTTTCCGAGGAACTGCTGAGTTCCGATTTTTAACTGGGGGCTTGCATGGCTGTGGAACTGGCAAAAGATTTCTCCCGAGGCAGCATCTATTTTGTTGACCCATTAACTCCATTGGTCACCTGCCCCAATTGTACCCATAATTTTGTGGCCCAATACTCTGCAAAAATAGAAAAATTCGCCTGTGATAATTGTGGAAACGAATGCGATCCGGATTTTGTCCAAAGAGGAAAACGTCCGGTATTGATTATCCAAAATTCCACCTTTGATTTCTTCAACACCATTACTGTTATCCCTATCACCTCGCAGGAAAAAGCCAAAGACAAAGTCGGTGCTGTTTACATCTCTAAAGGCAAACCCTCGGGCTTAAGTAAAGACTCCTGGGCTTTGGTCTGGCAAATTCGAACGATCAACAAGAATCTCTTTTTTAAGGAAAATTATCTGGGCAGGGTTTCAGCCAAAAAACTAAAAGAGATTAAAACCACCCTGAAGAAACAGTTGCTTTTATAGACACGGATCATATCAATTCTCCACTTTGGAATCGTCATATTCGTAGAGCTTGAAGCGCAATTCACTCTCGGCTTTTTGCTCTTCGCTATAGCGCTTCAAGCTCCGGAAGGCTTCATCTTTCATTCCCAAAGAGGCGTATACATCAGGCTCCTGGCTCAGCGCCAGGGCTTTTCTTTCTCACCGCGCGCGGCACGGTCATGCGAATATCGTCCCCTTCCCGGCGAATGCTCCCCTCCAAAATAGTGGCAACCCCCAGCTCGGCGCCGATTTCTTTGATGCTCTTGTTGGTCGCTTTGTAGCGCATCACCGAAGTTCGGGCGATGACTTTCAATTCTCGCAATTTGGAGAGCCTGGTGAGAATCTCTTCCGTCATTCCATCGCAAAAATATTCCTGATCTTTTTGCGGGCTCAAGTCCGCAAACGGCAGAACCGCAATGGAAGAGAGCGTCTCCTGGGATTGTTTTTCGGCCAAAAGAACAACGCCGCCGCAACGAGCAAAATGACAAGGCCGCCGATGCCGCCGTAAAGCAACAACGGCTTGCGCGCCGATGGTTTGGGTTTAGGCAAGAGCTGGAAAGGCACGCCGGATTTTTTCTGTATCTGAAGCGCCTTGAGATCAACCAGAAGTTCTTCGACATTCTGGTAACGCAGGCTTATTTTCTTCGCGAGGGCTTTGTTGGCGAGGCGCTCCAACTCCATCGGCACACCGGTGCGTCCCGAAGCAGTAGGGATCATCGGCTTCGGTTCCACATTCATGATCGAATAAATCACCGCCTGATCATATTCACTTTTGAACGGCAGTTGTCCGGTAATCATCTCGTAGAGCACGACCCCAAACGACCAAATATCGGTGCGGTGATCGACTTCTTCTCCACGCGCCTGCTCCGGCGACATGTAAGCGACTCTGCCTAAAGTTGCCCCTTCCCTGGCCTGCGGCACCGCGTGGCGCGGCGGGCGCCAGGGCAGGCTTTGGTGAGCGCCGACCGTCCCGCGAGTTTCGCCAGGCCGAAATCCATGATCTTCACCTGGCCTTTTTCTGTGATCATGACGTTGGCGGGCTTGATGTCGCGATGCGTGATCTTTTTCTCGTGCGCGGCTTGCAAGCCTGCAGCAATTTGCATTGCAATCTCGATGACACTGTTGACTGATAACTGATAATGTGAAATTGTTCTACCAATCATAGCTCACTCTCATTTCAGCTTTCATGCGGGACAAACGCCACCGCTGCCGAGCCTACGGCCATAGGCTTTTCGAGGATTTTATAGGAGGGGATGGCTACGCCCGAAAAGTTCGGACGATCATTTTTAGAATGCAAACTCGATGACACCGGTCAAGGTCCTAAAGTTTGGATAACCGAATGAATCAACCCGGGCCAAAGCTGCGGAACCCAGGCCGAAATCAGCGATGCCCACGTCAGGATCATAGCTTTTATAGTCGGTGAATGTCAACAGATTCCGGCCGACCACGCCAACCGTCAGCTTTTCGAGAAGCCCGCCGAAAAGGCCGGACAAGGCGCTGCGATCAAATGTGCAGGCCACCGCCAGCTCGCGCAATTTCAAATAGGTGGCATCCTCGATGAAGTGGCTATTGACCGTGTTGACATTATATAGCGTCTGATAATAAAGTCCGGGCTTCTTGAGCTCATCCGGCTTGCCGAATTGATCCGCTTCACCAAGCTTCAGATCCCGCAATCCCCACTGGTTGGTGTTGTTATAGATCTGGCCCCCGATTTGCGTCTCCAACACGGCATAAATCGTTACGCCCTTCCACCGGAAATCACTCTGCAAGCCGAGATTGAAATCGGGAACGGTCGAGCCGAGCTTGACCAATGGCGTATACCGATCAAAGCTGCCATCGCTTTTAAATTGGGCTTTTAGAAATTTAATTGGTATGCCCCACCGGTAAGTATGAGTGACACCATATTGATCTTTCTGAGTCGTTGAAGTGCCCCAGAGATTTTTCGCCAGGCCCTCGCGGAAAGTATTGCCATTCCCAACCCAAACCACGTAGCCGTCATCATTCACATTGAATTGCTCCCGCAGGATGCCGGCGGGGAGGTCATCCGAATTTTCTATCCATTTGTCGCCGTAAATGGCGCCAAGCTCTTCGTCTTTTTCGATATAGAAGGGACCTTGGCTAAAGGGAGCAACATCCAGCCTGGTGATTTTTTGTCTGGTTCTGTCAAAAACGATACCGGCGCTCCAGCGAAAATTGCGAGTTCGTAAGATCGAAGCATTCAAGGTGGCCTCAACGGTATTGGACTCCAAAGTGCCAACATTTTGCCATTGAGTGGTAAAGCCCAAAGGCCCGGCCACGGGCACCAAAAGAATCTGATCGTGAACTTGCGAGCGCGCGCAGGTCAGCTCCAGGGCCAGGCGCTTCAAGAAAGCCAGGTCGACGCCAAGCTCCAGCTCTTTCGCCAATTCCGGCTTGAGTTTTTCGTTGCCTTCCTGTCCGGCAAAGAAATTGGGCCGGCTGCCGGCAGTGCCGTAAGCGGCACGCAGCTTGAATTCTTCAAAGCCGGGGATGAACCACCAGGGTTCCTGAGCCATGCGATAAGCAGCGCTGGTGCGATAGTAAGCCCAACGCAGGCTGAGATTGCCGAGAATCCGGCTGCGGCTGTCATCCCGGTCATTATTCTCAACAAAATACAACGGATTATCTTCAAATGCGGTGGGATCCGGCCGAATAAAAAGTTGGCCGCTTTCGTCCCTTGCCGTTATATCGGCATCCGGCGCCATAAAAGTTAGCGCAAAAAAAGGATCGAATGGGTGAGCCAGGTCACGTTTGGTTTGAGCATATAAGCCACTCACACCAAGTGACAAGGATTGGCGGAACTGATGATCCAAATTCAAACGAAAATTTTTGCGATTCAGGCCATCTATCCCGCCTACCACTCCGGTTTCCGTACGATTGCCAAAATTGATCAGGAAATTGGTGGTTTCCATGTTGCGGCTCACAGAGATCGTATTCGACAAAAATGTGCCGGGATCAAAGAACCGATCGATATGATCGAAGAGTTCGTTGAGAAGTACCGGCGCATCGGTTGGAAGAATAATTCTGCCGGTAATCGGATCGCGCCTGGCGCCGGTCGCGACATATTTGTAGGGCTTGTCGTAGAACACGATGTTTGTGGCGTGCGGCACTACGGCAGGGTCCCGATAAGGGTCAAGCCGACGCTGCTGGGGCAGACGTGGATCCAACCAGTTGCCATTCCTATCAATAAAGTCGCCGGGCGCAACCTGCACCCCATTGGCATCGACATACGAGCTGGCAGCGATTTTGTAGCCGTGATGTTGATTAAATTTGATTTTCCCGGCGAGCGAGTTGGCGCCAATCTCGTTGCGCACGACAACCCGGGTTTGATTCAGGCCGAGATATTTCCCGCGTTTCGTCGTTATTCGAATGACGCCATTCGCTCCTCTGGCGCCATAGATGGCAGCGCCGGCAGCGCCTTTGACCACTTCCATGCTTTCAATCTCATCCGCAGGAATATCAGCCAACGGGCTGGCGGAAATCGAGGGGTCGATAATGGCGCCATCCATAATGTACAAGGGGTCCTGAGATCGACCGGTAGCGTTAATGCTGGTGGCGCCGCGCAACAGAATAGAGGCAGCTTCACCGGGTTGTCCGTTGCCTCTAACCACTTTTAAGCCGGCGACTTTTCCATGCAAAGCGGTTTCTGGAGAGATAGCCGGTGCTTGTTTGAGAGCTTCACCGCTGAGGACAGCCGCCGAGAACGCCATTTTGGTTTTCGGCGTTTCGTCGAGCACACCGGTCGTGATGATGGCATCCAAATCCAGCACATCCTCAGACAGGGCAAAATTCCGGGTGAGGTCTCCGGGTTGCAAGATGATCTTTTCGGTTCGGGAGCGGTAGCCGATAAATCTGGCCGTCAGTTTCACTTCTTGCCCCCTCACGACCTTTGCCGGGACGGTGAAACCATACTTGCCATTTGCATCCGCTGCCGCACCGAGATTGGTTAATTCGATGAAAACCTTTGCTCCGGGCAAGGGGTCGCCCTGTTCGTCAGACACCGTGCCGGTGATGACCGTGCCTTGTTGAGCAACAGCCCGAGCGGATATTATTAAGACCAAAGCACAGACCGCGGCCTGGAAAAAAGATTTGGTGTTCATATTCCTCCTCCGTTAATAATAAGAAAACAGGGAACCATTCAAGTCATTTGTCATAAAGATTCATCACTTCGTCCGGAATGACAGCTTTCTACTTCGAAGCTGGATAGTTACGAATTATTCTGCCATAAATTATTTTGTCTTTTTTCAAAACTCAACGCTCTTCGTTTTTCGCAATTCTGCCAGCCGTACTTTGGCTTCCTCATCGCGGATAAGATCCGGCGGCAAGAAATTAAGCGCAATGGTGCGTTTGAGCCTGGTGTCCTCGGCTTTGTAGACGACGCCCATGCCGCCCTCACCGAGCCTGGCGAGGGTTTTGTCCCGTTGTTCGGGATCCCGTAAAGCGGGATAATGGGAAATGGTTTGGCCAATCATTTTAGTTTCCCTGAGTTGAGGAGAAGCGTCGAATTCGGAGAGCGTAAAAAAAGAAGACAACCAATTTCATTACAATCCGTTTGAAACATAACCCTTTCGCCCCCCCAAAATCAAGCGCTTTTTAGAGACTGAATAAGTCTGGGCTGTTGAATCGTGGCGATGGTGGGATGATTCAACACCGTCCCGCACGCGGGACGCTTCGATATTGTCGAACGCAAAGATCGTTTGGTAAATCACCTCCAAAATCTTTGGCGCGCTTTTCTGTTGAGGCTGAACGATTAATTTTTTCAGGCGCGCGCGGCCGAATTCTTCGTCATCGTTGTTGTGCCGTTCAAGCCGGCCGTCGCCAGGCATCAATGATAGATTCTCGCCGGCGTTGGCGTGAGCGCAAAAATCTTGATGGCGCCGTCCGCCACGACGAACTTCGGGCAAATCATCTGCAGCATGGTTTTCACGTTCTGGAGCATATTGCTTAAAGCTTCCAAAGCGGCGCCGCTCGCGGTAATCTTGCCAATGTACTCATCGTCATCAATTTGCATGACTTGCAAATACTCGGGATTCTTCTCGTTGAAAAACGCTTTCATCGAGGCCGGGCTGGAATCGAGCTGATCACGCAGCCGTTCATTGACC
>Ga0247727_10012645_pt1 | contig 14434 bp, 12 predicted proteins | sample WisWelCaveWW1625_FD_202498 | JGI IMG/M metagenome (GOLD analysis project Ga0247727, IMG submission 202498) | Biofilm microbial communities from Wishing Well Cave, Virginia, United States - WW16-25 | ecosystem: Environmental > Aquatic > Deep subsurface > Groundwater > Cave microbial mat | place... | reverse complement strand
CCGGTTTGCCCACCGACGCCTCGCGGCAGGATCACCGCTTCGGATGGAGGCACCATCTGGGTCAGCTTTCCGTCCATGCGACGCGCGACGAACACGGCGCCGGTGCAGCCGCACTGGTGGACCGCTACTTCACCGCTTGGAACGAGCCCGACGCATCGAAGCGCGCGCAGATCCTCGCCGAGTGCGTTGCCGACGATGTCCAGGTTGCGGATCCGTACGCCTTCTTCGCCGGCCGCCAAGCGCTGGTCGAGCACATCACCAATGCCCTGCGCTTCATGCCGGGAGCCTTGCTCGAACGCACGGCGGAGCCACAGTTGGTGCACGATTCGGTTCGTGTTCCCTGGCGCGTCCGCATGCCGAACGGCGCCATCGCTGCAACCGGCGTCAACGTGCTGCAACTCGGCGCCGGCGGCGCCGTGCAACGCGTGCTCGGCTTCTGGGATTGAAGTTACTTCGCCAGCGACATGGACTGATACATCGGCATGAAGGTCGACAAGATGACGACCGCCGCCATGGCGCCGAAAATAATGAGAAGAATCGGCTCGACGAGCGATAGCAATCGCTTCAGGCCGCGATCCACTTCGCGCTCGTAGTACTCGGCGACCTTGTCGAGCTGTTCGGTGACCATGCCGCTCTTCTCGCCGACCGCGATCATCGAAATCACGAACGGGATGAAGCCAAGCCCGCGCATCGAGTTCGACAGCGAGTCGCCGGATTGGATGCGCGCGTGGACGGTCTCGATGGCGCGCACGCTGCGACTGTTCCCGACCGTATCCTTCACCAACTCGAGCGACGGCAAGATTTCGTAGCCGGAGGCGAGCAGCAGCGACAGGAAGTGCGAGAACTTCGCCAGAATCACCTTCTGCGTCAAGCTCCCGACCAGCGGCAACCGCAGCAGAATCGTGTCGAGCCACAAGCGACCGCGGGCGGTGCGGCGCAAGCGCACGAAGCCGGCGACGGCGGCAATGGTGCCGCCCAGCGGGATGAACCACGCGCGCTGAAACCCGTCCGACAGCGCGATCATCATGCGGGTCATGAGCGGCAGCTTACCGCCCAGTTCGCGCACCATCTCCAAAATCTTCGGCATCACGAAGCCGAGATACAGAACGCCGACACCCGCCAGCAGCACGCTGACGAAAATCGGGTACATCATCGCCTGCTTGAGTTGCGCGTCGAACTCCATCTGGCGTTCGACGGTGGTGATGAGATTGGCCAGCACTTCCGGCAACGTGCCGCCCGCCTCGCCGGCCCGGAAGGCACCGAGATAGAACGCCGGGAACACCTTGGGATGCTCGGCGAGCGCGGCGGAGAGCGCACCTTCGCCTTCGACCCGCATCTTGATTTCTTCAAGCACGGCGCGAAACGCGGGACTCGACTCGTACGCCGCCATCTCCTCCAACGCGCGCACGACCGGCACACCCGACGACAGCATGGATCGCAATTGCACCGTGAACGAAAGCAAATTCGTGCGCGTCACGCGCCCGCGTAGCAGCGCCCGCCGCACGGCACGCGGCTTCACGGCCAGCGGATACAGGCCCATGCTCGTCAGCTTCTGCGTCGCATCCGACTGCGAATGCGCCACCAGAATGCCGCGCACCTGCCGTGCTTCCAGCTTGTGGATCGCTTTGTATGCGAATTCTGCCATCGGAAAACCGGACTTTCTGGCTGGGCGGCGAGGGCGCGCGCGCGGTCCCTAGTGCTCAGACGCGGGCGGTGCGTCGGCCCGCTGCAAACTTGATCCTCGACCCGCCCGCATAACTCGCCGGGACCACGCGCGCGCCCCCAGCGCGTGTGAATGAACCCCGGCGGGACGATGAGCGGGACGCGGTCGGGGCGCCCCCGGCGAGTTCGCGGGCGGGGCGCGGCGATCGCTTTCTGCGCGGTTCCAGGCCCGCCCGCGCTGTAGAGCCGGGGGCGAGCCCGACGGCGGCCCGCGTACCTACCTACCCCAGCACTCGCTGTGCTTCGGCGAGCGTCGTGACTCCATCGCGCACTTTGTCCAGCGCGTCCGCGCGCATGTCGCGAATGTTCGCGACGCGTTCGAGTTCGGACGGCGTGATGCGACGGGCGACCGCCGCACTGACTTCCGGCGTCACTTCGAGCAGTTCGTACACTGCCGTGCGGCCTTTGAAGCCGGTGTCGCGGCACACTTCGCAGCCCGAGCCTTTGAAGAAGGGAACGTTGCGTTGTGCGTCGCCGTACCAGGCCGGGAACTCGGCGTCGTCGGGGCGATACTCCAGCTTGCAATGGGTGCAGATGCGTCGGACGAGTCGCTGGCCGATGATCGCCAGCACCGAACTTGCGACCACGAACGGCTCGATGCCCATGTCGATGAGTCGCGGAATCGCCGCTGAAGACGTGTTCGCATGCAGCGTCGTGAACAGGAGATGGCCGGTCATCGCCGCCTTCATGCCGATCTCGGCGGTTTCCTTGTCGCGCATCTCGCCGAGCAGAATCACATCGGGATCGTGACGCAACATGGCGCGCAGCGCGGTCGCGAACGTATAGCCCGCCTTCTGGTTCACTTGCGTCTGTTTGACCAACGGGATGCGATACTCGATCGGGTCCTCGACCGTCACGATGCTTTTCTCGAGCGCGTTCAGCATGCGCAAGCCGCTGTACAGTGTCGTCGACTTCCCCGAGCCGGTGGGCCCGGTGACCACGATCATGCCGTAAGGTTTTTCGATCAAACCGCGGAAACGCACCAAGTTTTCACCGGTGAATCCCATCTGCTCGAGCGACAGGACGGAACGCGGTTTCTCCAGCACGCGCAGCACGCACGATTCGCCGTATGCCCCCGGCATCGTCGACACGCGCATGTCGATCCGGCGGCCGCCGTACTGGAACCCGATGCCGCCGTCGTGCGGGATGCGGTTGTTGGTGATGTCCATGCCGCCCATGACTTTGACGCGGCTGACGGCGGCCAGGTATACCCGCTTCGGCAGGCTGGTGCTCAGCAGCAACACCCCGTCGACACGGAAGCGCACCCGCCCCACGTCTTGGTCGGCCTCGAAGTGAATGTCGGTAGCGCGCTCGCGGATGCCTTTCGACAGCAGCAGGTCCACCAACTTCACCAGCGGCGGCGATTCTTGCTCTTGCTCGCCGGCGACGCGCATCGCTTGCCGGATGCATTCGCCGATCGTCTGTTCCGAAGACGCCGCCAATCCGTACGCTTCATCGATGCAGTCGGTCAGGTCGATCTCGTCGGCGATGCGCGGCTCGATGCGGAACCCGGTCAGGTCGCGCAGCTTGTCGAGTGCGAAGACGTCGTTGACGTCCGCCATGGCGACCACCAGCGAGTCGTCGCCGATGTCGATCGGCAGCAGCTTGTGCTCGCGCGCCAGCGCTTCGGGCACCAGGGCCGCGACGCGCGGATCGGCACCGGTGCGCCCAAGATCGACGAACGGTGCGCCAAATTGCCGTCCGACAATTTGCAGCACCTCACGCGGGCTGACGAACCCGAGGCGCTCCATCACCATTTCGAGGCTCTCGCGCGTCGCCTTCTGTTCACGGTAGGCGACCTCGAGCTGGGCGCGGCTGATGCTGCCTTCCTCGAGAAGAACTTCGCTGATCGGCTTCTCGCTCATCGCACCCTGCCTCAGGAACGTCGCAACCACGAGACGCGCTGGCGTACGGCATCGCGCACTTCGGACCATGGGTGCGCGGCGATCGGCACCGTGAGGAACTGTTCGTACACCGATAGCGCTTCGTCCCGCAGCCCGACCCCGTCCAGCGTCCGCGCCAGCGGATACAGTGCGGCGGGATCGGCCGGCGCCAGCCGCTGCGCGTGCCGGTATTCGAGCAACGCGCGCTCGAGATCGCCGTTGGCCTCGAACACGCTGCCGAGCAGCAGTCGCCCGCGCAGATGGTCCGGCTCGCGATCCAACAAGCGCACCAATGCGACATGCGCTTGCGACATCCGCCGCTGCTCGAAATCGAGCCACGCGGCGTTGAACAGGAACATCGGGTCGTCACCCATGACCTCGCGCAGTAGAAACATCTCGGACTCGGCTTCGATGCGGCGTCCGAGCGCCAAATAGACGCCGGCGAGACGGCATCGCGCCGCATGGTGATTCGGATCGAGTTCGAGGACGCGCCGATAGGAATCGAGGGCTGCACTCAGGTCATCGCGCCGCTGGCGTGACTGCGCGTATTCGTACTCGCGCTCGACTTCGGCGGCATCGGCGATCGGCGCGGTGCCGCCAACGGCGAACGAATCCATCGGTTGATCGACGCCTTCGCCTGCATCGTCATCCGGAGCGAGCTCGCGGTCTTCGTTCGACGAATGCACCTCCGGCGATGGCAGGACCGCCGCCAGTACCGGCGGCTCGGTGCGATCCGGCGCCGGTGGCGCACCGTCACCGGTGGGGCTCGCAGCGACACTGTCCTCGTCCGACATCGCACCGCGGCACACGATGTAGGCGTGCTCACATCCATGACTCGTTTGCACGGCGGCGAGCGCGGTCGCCGCCGCGCCGGCATCCGTGAAGCTCCCCGCTTGAACGCGATACCACATCTCTGACGCGCCACGGTCGTACACCTCGATCACGCCGGCGTGCCCGGAGCGGTGCAAACGTTCGACCAGCTCTTGCGCATTGTCCTGCCGGCGGAAAGCACCGACCTGAATGCAGTAGCGACGGTTCGTGCGCGCCGGCGCCGTTCGACCAGCGCTCGCAGATTCGCTGGTGGACTCGAGCGCCGGCGCGCCGATGGGGTTGGCCGCCATGACCGCTGGCAACACGGACTGAGCGCTTGCGTCTGACGGTACGTCCGCAGGGACGGTAGCTGGTGGCGCTGCAAGTGCGGCCGCGGTTGCGGTGGCCAGTGCGGACGACGCTGCGATCTGCGGCGGCACGACCACCGGCACGGCGGCACTTTCGGGCGGTACCATCGCGGTTTCGCGCCGCAGGAGGATCGCGGTCGGTCGCAACTCACCGCGCATCGTCCAGATCAAGTGCGCTGCCAGCAACAAGACATTGCCGGCCAGGATCGCGACATTCACCCGGCGACTCCGCGGTGCGATGGCCTCATTCTCTTGGAAATCGCTCGGCATCATTTCCGGTTCACCACCCGTGGTGTGAGAAGCAGCGCCAGCTCCACCTTCGATTCTTGTTCGTCATTGCGCCGGAAAAGCCCGCCGAGCAGCGGAATGTCGCCGAGCAGCGGCACCCTTCGTTGCAACGTCCGCTTGCGCGAACTCAGCAAGCCGCCGATCACGACCGTGTCGCCATCCTGCACGCCGACAACGGTGCTGGTGCCGCGGATGTCCATGTTCGGGGCCTGCAGCTTGGTGCCTTCGAACTCGAAGGTCTGCGTTTCGCCGAGGTCGGTGATGATGGGAACGATCTGCATGGTCACGAAACCGTCGGATGCGATGTAGGGCGTGACCCCGAGCAGGATGCCGGCGAGCACCGACTTCTGTTCCGGCACCACGACGCCTTCTCCGCCGAGCGAGCCGCCGGGAATGCCCTTCAGCTCCCAGAACGCGATCACCCGCCCGACGTTGATGACCGCCGTCTGCCCATTCAGAATGTTGAGGCGCGGTTGCGACAGCACGTTCAGTTGACCGCGCTCGCTGAGCGCATTGATCAGCGCTTGGCCGTCGGTGCCGCTCACCGCCAACTGCACGACACCGTTCGGCAGCGACAAGCTCTGACTGCCGGCGATGCGGATGGTGCCGCGGCTCGTCGTCGCATTCAACAGACCAGCCCAGTCGACGCCGGTCGCGGTGCGCTTGTCGAGGCCGACTTCGAGAACCTTCACTTCCACGATAACCTGGCGTGACAGCGACGCGCGCATCTCGTCGAGATACGCTTCGACCTGCTTCAGGTTGGTCTTCTGATCGGTGACGAGCACCGTGCCGCTCAACCGATTGATGGAAAACTTGCCCGACTCGGACAGCAGAAACGTCAATCCATCCTCGACTTGTGTCCACAGGTCGGAGGACTTCTCGTCGGTCTTGCTGCTGACTTCGAAACGGCCGCGCGGCCCATCGCCCTCGCCGCCGAGTTGTCCCAGCACGTCGCCACCGACTTGCATCTGGGAGCCGATGCGGGTCGGGATGTAGCCCAATTCGAAAGAGCGTGTCGCCGTCCGCCGTACCTCGAGGTTGTCGCCATCGACTTGATAGAAGTAGTCGGTGCTCGCGAACAATGATTGCAGCGCTTCCTCTGGTGTCGTGTTGGCGAACGACACCGAGACCGGCGTGTCGGCGTTCACGCCCGGCTCCCAACTGACGTTGAGGCCGAGGTCGCGCGCCAGCGGATCGAGCACGTCACGCAGCACGGCATCGCGCGCCGCGAAGCTGAACATGCGGCCGCGCCGCACCGGCGTCGACGCGTGTGCCGCAGTGACGATGGAAGGCGGCAGTGCCGATCCGGGCGACGGCATCACCGTCATGTCCATCGGCGCGGGAGCCGCCGGCGGCGGCGGTACGGGAGTTACCGGCTGCGGCGGCAGCGCGAGCGGTGCGGCAGCGCGGCCGCCGCAACCGTGACCCGCCAAGACGCCGGTCGCCCACAAGAGCGCCGCGAGGTTTCGCCCCGTGAACCTTCCCTGGTTCGATCGCATCAAAAGTCCTCCATGATCGCCGTCGCCGTGTTCAACGTTGCATCGTGATGACGACGCGGCGCCCATCCGCGGTCACGAGTGTCGCCGTATTGGGATCGAGCCGCACGACCTGCATGCCGCCGAAGCTCTCGCCCTCGCTCACCCACGCGCTGGTGCTTCCGGTCGCGAGCAGCACCGCACGCCGTGCTTCGCTGCACAGCAGCGCCTTCACCGTCACGCGATCGGTCGTTGCCGCGGCTGCTGTCGTACTGCTCGCCCGCGTGCGGAGGCTGTCGCGGTCGGGGCCGCGCAATTGCTCGCGCAGCTTTTTCTCCTCGAGCGTCAGCTTCAGCACCTCGATCTCCTTTTCCTTGAGCTTGATCTTCTCCTGCATGGAGACCAGTTCGGCGGCTTCCGCTTGGAACGGATCGCGCCAGGCGGCGAGGGCTTGCGCCAGCACATCCGGCGACACTTCGTCAGTTTGATTCGCCGCGGTCGCGACCTGCATGGATGGCGCATCACTTGCCGTTGCGGTTGCGGTGGACGCTTCGACCGCCGTTTCCGCCGGCGCCACCTCGCTCGCCGCACGCGGCCGCATCAACAAGAACGCCGCCACGCCCGCCACCGCCAAGAGCGGCAAGATTGCGAGACGGAGCGAGCGGGCGTTGCGGGCGATGTTCGACATGACGTCCTTTGCTTTCGAACCGATTCCATTCGACTTCGACCACGTTGCGAGCTTGCAGCGGCATCAAGCCGGCGGCACGTAGTACCGCAGCGACAGGCGCACCTTTCCACTCGAACCGATGTCACCGCAGCCGATGCAGAGCGCATCCACCGTAAACGGGTGCCGTGTCAGCGACTCCATGAACGCCACGACTTGTGAATACGCAGCGTAGTCTTCGATACCGACTTCGACCGGAACGACCTCGACGCGAACTTGCGATGGAAACGATGGATCCACCACCGGCTCGTGAACCACCACGGCACCGCGCAGCCCTTGCGCCGCCATCAGGCGCTCGAGCGCGGCGTGCAGCAGAGCGCGCTGCGTGACCACGTCGCGCGCGCGTGGCAGGTCGCTCATGCTGGCTTCGAGACGCGTCGCGCGCCCCAGCCGCGCGCGATCGGCGTGGACCGCATGCAGTTGCACGTCGAGTTCCTCCAGCGCGGCGTGATGTTCGTTCACCGCGAGCTTCTCGTGGCGCACCAGGTGTGCGCCGCCGATCATCACCGCGGCGATGGCGCCGCCCAACAATGTCATTCGCGCATCGAGCTTCATGTGCCGCTCCCACGCTGCGACAACCGGAAGCGGACCTCGAAGCGCATAGCGGCATCCTCGACGATCGGTACGACGTCGGCATCACGCATCGCACGCGAGCGCTGCAGTCGCTGGCGCATCGCGTCGGTGAGGGTCAACGCCTCCAATGTTCCGCGACCGGGGATCTCGCCGGCGGCGGTGCCTTCCCAGCCCGCCGGTCCGCGCCGCACGACCAACGATTGCAACGTCGCTCCCGCCGGCGTCGCCAGCGCCAGCTCGCGTAGGAACACCTCCCACGGCGGCTGCACCTCGCGAACTTCGTGTGCGACCATGCGCCGCGGCTGCTGGCGCAACCACGATTCGGTGCTCTGGATCGAGCTTTCCGCTGACGCGCGCCGCACGTGCAGCAACTGAACCTGACGCGAGAGCACCGCGCCCGGGATGGCCGCCGCGAGCGACGTCACCAGGAGTCCGACTGCCATGCCGGTGACGGTGCGACGCGTCCGACGTTCGGCCTCGTGCGACGGCGCCACGTACGCATGCGGGAACGACCCGAGGTCGATCGCTGCAGCACCCAAACAGGCAGTGAATCCCGCCAAATCTTGTGTATCCGCCGTCACCACGCTGCGCACGTCGAGCGGTGCGACCTCGCAGTCGAGCTCTTTTTGCAGCGCCGCGAGGTTCGCTCCCTCGGCGGCCAAGCCCGTGACCCACAGGGTGCGGATGATCTCGCCGCGGAACTTGGAGCCATGGAAGACGAATGTTTGCTTCACATCACGCGTCAGGGTTCCGGCTTCGGGGAGCACGCGGACGACGCGCACTTCTTCACCGCGGAAGACGTAGATCGTGCTCGTCGCCGGCGTCGTGTCGAGGAGCGCAACCGGCTCGATACCCAGAACACCCAAGCGTGCGAGCAGCGCTTGCACCGCATGGGGCACGGTGGTCACCAGGCGTGGGGTCGTCGCCGCACGCCGCAATGCGCCGGCAAGCTGCTCCAAGTCCTCGTACGCCACTGCCGCCGCCGCGACTCGCATCACCGGTTCGCCTTCTTGCTCTTCGCGACCCAAGACGACGTGGCTCGTCGCCGCCGGCATGTTGAGTTGCTGTCGCGCCTCGCTCGCGATCATCTCGGGGAGTGCGGCATCGACCGCCGGCAGGACCAACAGGCGCTGGAAGCTGTGCGGGAACTGACCGGCGACACGTAACGGATCGCGCCCGCGCCGGGCGAGGTACTTGCTCAAGTCAACGCCCGCGAGCTCGAGAGCTTCGACGACACGGAAGCCGCTCGACCCATGCGCCAGTCTCAAGATGTGCGCCGACTCGCCGTGCCATTCCATCGCCAACATGCCGTCATCTCTCCTCAGGGCACCAGGTCGTCGCCGCCGCCGGCGTTGTCCACGCCGTTCGGCCCGCACGAATAGACGCGGTGCTGCACCGTGTCCCAGCGATATCGATTGCCCCACGCATCCACCAAGTGGTGTGCGAAGGCGACGCGCCCGGATGCCGCGAGTGCGTCCGCGCCGCGCTGATCGAGCAGCGTCCAAGCGCGTACGCCATCGGCGTTTCCGGCGGTGTCCTGCGGTCCTTGCGGCGTGCTGCCGGGAGGCGGGCTCGCGTCCTCGTCCACCAATCCATCGCCATCGTCGTCGTTGTCGGCGATCATTTGTGCCGCGGCGTTCAGCACCGCCGCGTCCTCGGTGATCTCGCGCCGCCACGCGGTCACGGCGCGCAGCTCGCTTTCGGAAATGGTCACGACGACATCGTCGAAGGCGGGATCGGTGCTCGTTTGCACGAACCTGCCGACGCTGGGATCCTTGTTCAGACCGTCGCCTTGGAGATTGCGGCCGCGCGAGTACAGCACCGCGGCGCTGCGTCCGATCGAGGCGCCGTCCACCAGGAGTTCGGTGAACGGTGTGCCGTTCGTCGTCTGCACGTAGACGTAGCGACTGCCGTCATAGATTTCGTCGGTCGCGGCGGCTTGCGGCAGGCGCAGGACGGTCGCCGGCAAGGTGCGATCCTTGCCGGGATCCGGGAATTTCAAATTGTCGGCGTAATAGTCCACCAGCGCGCGCTTGATGGTTTCGAGCTCTTGTTTGGTCGCTTGCGCGCGGTGCCGCTGGACCTGCTTCGCGTACATCGGAATCGCGCCGCCGGCCGCGATGCCCATGATCAACAACACGATCGCCATCTCGATGAGCGAAAACCCGCTCACGCAGGCGACCTTGCAGCGCATGGTGATGTTGGTCCAGCGAAACACCGGTTTGCACTCCTTTGCAGCTCCGGCCGGCGAACAGGTGTCGGGTGGGCTCACCCTCATGGCGAGCCCACCCGACCGAGAATCAGTCCATGAAATAGTTCATCGCGGTCCGGGCGTTCCCGGTGTAGTCCTTCGGTGCGGTGATGACGCCCTTGTTGTAGACGCCATCGTCCAACTGCGTGTCGATGCTCTTCGCCACGTCAGCCGGAATGCTCACCGAGACGAAGTTGCCTTCACGGAACGTCGTCTTGGCCTTGGCCGCATCCGCGAAATCGAACACGTAGGAGACGCCGAAGGGGCTCTTCTTGGCGCGATTGCCCAAGTTCTCGGACTCCAGGTCGGTCCACACCGCGGCGTCCTTGTCGAACGAGCCGTCGGTGTTGGCGTCGCCCGGCAGACGCTGCGTCTTGTCGTAGAAGGTGTACACGGCCGAATTCAGGCCCTGCAGATCCTTCACCTGGCGGCGCACCTTGGCGTTGCCGATCATCTGCACGCCGCCCAAAACCGCGCCGGTCAGGAGACCGATGATGACGAGTCCGATCGACAACTCGACGAGCGTGAACCCGCGTGTGTCACGCATTTCCTTCTGCATTGCATTGCTCCTTGCTTGGATTGAACGGATGGAATGAGTTACAACTTGTGGCTCTGCGTCGCACACCGGCGGCCCAGCCTGAGTCGCCGGCGCAGGCGCACGCCGCGTCGTGGTGGTAGACCGCGCAGCGAACCTCCGTGTCGCGTTGGCGATCTTGCCGAGACCACGGCGTGGAGGTGCGAATCTGTCGGGGAGTGAACGAGGCATGGGACATCTCCGTCGGAGGGACGCCCCACGTGGAACATCATCGCACAACGAGGTGACGTGCGGTCAAGCAAGAACGTGTGCGACACGTCGAGACGTCATTTGATGTGGTCGTGATCACGCGCACGCAGCATCATGGTGCAATTGTTTCGGGATCGCGTGCATCAGGTTCCGAATGCAGGGATTTCTTCCACCGCGGCGTAGATGGGCAAGCCCTTCGAAACGACCAGGTCGCGTTCGCGGTTGGAGTATGGCCCCGCGACGGCGATCAGCAGCGGACGTTGTGCCATCATGGCCATCACTTCCCCACGGTCCAATTCGGTTCAAACCGAGTTGGAGAACCGGCGATCGAACGGCGGTTGCCACTTTCGTGTCGCACAAGTGACACTAGGGGTCAGTCCCTCGGCACGACAAGTGCTAAACTGGCGAGCAAGGAGGATAGGCATGATCCAAGTGGCTTATCGCATCGTGGCCGACAACACGATTTGTTCTGGCAAGCCTGTCATCGCAGGGACACGCATTCCTGTCGCCTTGATTGTCGATGAACTTGCCGCCGGCGAAACCCTGCAAAGCATCCTCGACGAGTACGACCTGCGGCGCGAGGATGTGCTTGCTGCCCTTCGATTCGTGGCCAGAAAAGTCGATCGCCGCCACCCGGGTCTCTAAGACCTCCTCTCGATCCCCGATGTCTCCCGCGGTGACAACCCGGCGGGATGCCCGTTTACTTGATCGACGAAAACTTGCCGCGCAGCCTTGCCCGCAGCCTCGCAAGAGCCGGCATCGAGGCGATCCGTGTCATCGACCTCGGACTCCGAGGACACCCGGATCTCCATGTCTATCTGTATGCGGTCGCCAGCGGGCTCGTCCTCGTCACCGCCGACAAGGGTTTCGGGGACATCCGTAAGTATCCACTCCACGAACACCGCGGAATTGTGATTTGTCGACTGCCAACTCGATTGCGGCGAGCACAACGTATCGCCCTGATCACCGAGGTCCTTCTCTCTCCTGTGGTGGATGCATTCCGAGGCGGTCTATTGATCATCAGTCCGGCCAGAATCCGCGTACGAAACCCGCAGTGAGCGATCGAGCAATTCAATCGTTGAGGAGGACCTTCCGCGACTTCGTGCGGCCATCGACTTCGAGTCGTACCAAGTAAATGCCGCTTGCGACTTGCGCACCGCTCGTGTCGTGGCGGTCCCATGCGTGCACGTGGGCCGCGGCGCTGCGTCGCGCTTGCACCAAGTGTCGGATGACGCGCCCGCGAACGTCGTAGACCGCAAGATCCACCGGCGCCGCTCGTCCCAATTCGTAGTGAATGTGCACCGGGTCGCCTGGCCTCGGCATCGGGACATCGAGTGCGATGTCACCCTCGTTCACGAATGCAGCCGGCACGTGGAGACGCGCGCTGGGTTCGATGCGCCCATCGTGCCACTCGATCGACAGGCGATAGTCGCGTGCCACGTTGACTTCTGTGCTCGAATCGATCAGTTCCATCGAGCTGGCGGGAACAAGTGCCGCAAGTGCGACTTCCGGCTCGCCTGCAACCGCTGCATGCACATGCACCCGAGCAATCGATACCACGCTGGATTGAGCGAGCGAGCACCGCAGCAAGAGTCCATCGGGGACCCGCGTCGCTTCCAAGTCACTGATGGCGATCGGCGTCAGGCCGGTGGTGCGATTCCAGCAAATCGCACCTGGAATGACGAAGTCGGGGCGGCCGTCACCATTGAAGTCTTCGAGAAGACGCGCGGATGAAGTTGCGTACCCTTGAACTGGGACAACTTCGAACATTCCACCACCACGATTGAGTGCCGCTTGGAATGGCAACCCCGTCAAGAAGTCGACGCGATGGTCGGCGTTCAGATCTCCGATCAGGCCACTTCCACAGCAGATGTCCAGTGTCGAGGTTGCGAAGTTGCCGTCGCCGTCATTCAGCAATATCGAGATCGGGTTCACGGATGCCACTAGATCCAAGTCGCCGTCGTCATCGAGATCGATCACGCGGATGGACGAGTTGGTCATGGGCAAAAGCGCTCTCGGCGCCTCGAACTGCAAGGAGCCCGCGTTCACGAGCATGCTCAAACCTTGCATGGGGATGAACGTGATGATGTCCGGGCGGCCATCGCCGGTGAAATCCCCTGCCTCGATGTTCGTCACGTCGCCGCCGGCATCCACGTAAAGCGGCGCTCCGAGGTGCCCGTCACCCTGATTGGGGTGAACGAGAACGAAGTTCGCCCAACCGCACGAGAGCAAGTCCACGTCTCCGTCGCGATCCAAGTCGGCAGCCGCGATGGAGTAGGAGTTCCCACTCCTGTAGTGGTCGACCTCCGTGAATCTCTCCACCGTGCCGGTGTTCAAGCAAACACTGATGGCGCCACCGCGCCCGAGCGCGATGTCAGGACGCCCGTCCGCGTTCAAGTCAGAAGTTAGAAGCTTGCCCCGACCGTAGTCGCCGAAGCCCGGGATCGAGTGCACCCGAGTCGTGAACGTGCCGGACCCAGCGGAGAGTGCGACCGCGGGACCATTCGGTGCGATGTCGATGATGTCCTTGCGGCCGTCTCCATCCATGTCCACCGCCGCGAGGATGGTGCTCACACCTCCGGTGTCGAGCGGCCAGGGCGCGATAAAGGTCCCATCGCCGTTGCCGCGCACCAGGAGGTTGCTGCTGCCCGGCCCTTTGAACACGATATCGAGATGACCATCGCTGTCGTGATCGACAGCCGCCGCATCCCCCGTTTGCTTGTACAGACGTCCGACCTGCAACAGCGGGCCGTTGCTCACGAGCGGAACGAAGCCGTTAATACCAACTGCGATCAGATCGTCGACCCCGTCGTGATCGAAATCCCCAACTTCGAGATCGCTGCCCGAATCGACTGGATACGTCGTGGCGGGGAATGACCCTCGGGCATTGAGGTAGACACGTGTTGCGCCGTTCGGACCGCGAACCGCGAAGTCGGGCGTCGCTTCATCGCCGTTGAACTCTCCCAGGATGAACCCCGAGTGATGCGAGAAGGCATCCTGCGATACAGTGAATCCGTTCTCGAGATTGCGAACGACGAAGATCTTGCTGGAATTGGAGAGAACGAGGTCCATCCTGCCGTCCTCCTCGAAGTCGAGGACCAACATGGTTTCCGCCGAAAGACCTGGGGCAATCTGGACCGGTAGGCCGAATGCGGCGTTGCCGAGGTTGGGCGCGTACCATCCAATTCCGCCGCAGAGCAAATCGGGCCGGCCATCCACGTTCATGTCCACGATTGCGATGGGCGCCGATTCGCCAATCGCGACGTGCATCGCTGCGTCGAAGCTGCCGTCACCTCGGTTGCGATGGATGTTTATCGTGAACTCCGTCGCCACTACGGCATCGAAATCTCCATCGGCGTCCAGGTCACCCGCCGCGAACCCGAGAGCCCAATCCTGACCCAGGAAGCTGGGTTCGACAAAGGTTCCGTCACCTGCATTCGTCATGATGGCGAACTTCGAGGAAGTGTACTCACCGTTGTAGGAAGTTCTTGCGATGACGAGGTCGGGCCGCGTATCACCCGTGACCTCGAGGAGTTGGACCACGGTGACACCGAAG
>Ga0247727_10012644_pt1 | contig 14434 bp, 11 predicted proteins | sample WisWelCaveWW1625_FD_202498 | JGI IMG/M metagenome (GOLD analysis project Ga0247727, IMG submission 202498) | Biofilm microbial communities from Wishing Well Cave, Virginia, United States - WW16-25 | ecosystem: Environmental > Aquatic > Deep subsurface > Groundwater > Cave microbial mat | place... | reverse complement strand
AGCCACGCGGTGAGTTCAGCGCGTTCTTGCACGCGACCGGTGAAGTTGGATTGGAGAGCGTAGGGGTGAACTAAATTTGGTTGTTGGGTGGTTAGGTTGTTCGGCAATTGGGTGGTTGGGCGCGGGAGTGGAGGGAACACGCGGCGCGTTCCAATTGATGGTGCAGGAGTTACAGGTTGATTCGTGAGACGACGATAAAGTAATTTGTATCCAGCATCGTCGCCGGCAAAATAATACGTAGTTGGTTTCAGCGGGGTCGGAATGTATTTTGTGTCAGCGTGATCGAATACAATCGGAATAAATTTCTCATTCACAACTCCGGATTCGTAGAGATGTGAGTAAATGATTGTGGATTCCCACATCATGCCGAGACCTTTGCCCGCGTCCTCTTTCATCACGCGGCGATGATACGTCTCAGTACAAACCGACAAAACGAATTTCGAATCGCGGATTTGCTTTTCCATCCAGAGTTGCCAACCCTCTGGCGGCGCGGCTTGGTATTGGTCAATCATCGCGTCAATACCATCCGCGCGCAGACGATCGGCAAGCGCGAGTACGAGCGCTTCGTGCGATGGCGAGTCGTGGCTGTAACTAATGAAAACGCTAATCGTGTCGTCGGGCATCGTTGACCTCCGATGAACGCGCCAATAATTTCAGATTGCGAATCTCAGGGGTTGTTCCAATATCACACCAAACACATTTTGCTAAAAGAGATTTCTCGCCGCAAAGAACGCGCCTCGAAATGACCGGTTGAGCATTGGTTTTTTCTTGTCGGTGTTCGTCTGTGTTATTCGGTGTCCAATTTTCTTTCGCGCTCTATTCTAGCCGTCTCTCATCCCGATGGCAAGCGCGTAATTATCTGCTCCACGCGAAACCCGCGCGCGATAAAACTCTGCCATTCGTCCGCGTTATCTTTTAAATCGAGCGGCGTCGTGTGCGTCAACGCCCAAAATTCTTTTTCGATTTCGCGCGCGCGCCCGCGCGGACGGATTTCCTCGCGCCGAAATTCGCGCCAGAACGCGTGCCACAAGGCTTGCGCGTCACGCGGCAGATTCTCGACGGAAACGCGCGAGCGTCCATCGCCGTTCGGCAAAATCCAGCCGCGTCGGACCGCGCGCACCAGCATATACTCGTGCGGTTCGCCGGCATCGTTGGGAAAAAAGTGAAAGCGCACCGAGTCATCAATATACGTGTTGTAAATTTCCCACTGCGGCTCGAGCGAGTCCATCCACACGACGCCGTACTTGGAAATCAAATCGAACGGCTCGCAATAGCCGACCATCGTAATGTCGTTGGGGTCAAGCGTGAGGTCGCTGTAATAGTACGGATAGTACGACGCGACCAGATCGCGAATAGATTCAAATTGCGGCGCGCGTCCGAGAATATTCGGATAACCCGAGTGCGCGTTCGCGCCATACAAACCGCCCTGCTGATAGACGACGAGATTGTGTTCCGGGTCTTGACTCGCTTCAAGGACGACCCATTGCGGCGCGTGGCCGTGCAAATAATTAATTGCGTACGCGAACAGCGCGCCTTCGAAGCAATGTGCGTGCGCGGTCTGCAATACGCCGCGCGGCGGACGCGTCGTCTCCTCTTGCCCGGGAAATGAGTGATCGTAATTGTAATAGATTCGGGTATCAAGAAATTCTTGCACGCGCGCGGGCGTATTCAGCGCGGCGAGGATCAAAAGTTCGTCGGCGGAGAAATGCAAACCGAGTTCGCGCGTGCGCGCGGTAAAACGCGTCAGCGACTCGCGTGAAACAGCATCGCGATAAAGCGCGGCGAATTGCGCGAGTTGTTGCGCGGGGTCGGGCAAAATAATCGTTTCGCCGGGCGGAATCGGTTTCGACATCGCGGGGATTTTAGCACAATTGACGCGACATGCGTAGGGGCGACCCTCGTGGTCGCCCAAAATGGGCGGGGACAAGCCCCACCCCTACAAACATCACCCCACCGGCTGCACATTCGAATTCATTTTTGGAAACAGCACATCGAGCAATACCGCCGCGTCCTCTTTCGCCCAGCAATCTGGAAAGATCTCGCGCAATTCCGCGAGCGATTCGCGCCCGAACAGCAATTTCAAAAATGTCAGCGGCGGAAAACCGGCGTCGGCTTTCTCGTCTATCGGTTCTTCCGGCGTCCACGCCTCTGCGTTTTTCAGTTTGCCGTTTTCAAACGCGATTCGCAAGCCGCGCCGATACTCCGTGATTTTGATTTCGCCGGTGTGTCCCGCGAGCGGCGAACGCGCCAGCCGCGCATCGAGCGCGGGCGCGATGCGGCGCAAAAACGCCGGCACATCCGCGACGCGAATGTACCAGCCGTACGGCACGCGTTCGTTAGGAAATAATTCCGGCATCGCCTCATACAACGGATGCGCGCGCCCCAAGCCAAATTGAAACGCGTTCACGTCTTTTTTCTGCCGCGCGGCTTCGGCTTCTGCCATTATTTTCAGCCCGCGCAAAACGGACGGCATCGCCGCGCGCAGAGATTGATCTTCGCTCACCGCCAGTTCAGCCACGCGATAACGCCCGTCGTGAATCTCAGCCAGCGGCGCGAGATAGCCGACCACGCGCCCGTCCAGCGTTTCGATGATTTGATAGGGGCGATATTCGCCGGACTCGCGCGCATAGCCGGCAAGCAAATGCCGCCACATTTTTTCATCGCGCGGGCACGCGACGAGCGACCGCGCGCAATCGCGATCGTACAGCCGCGCGGCAAAAGAAATGTCGGCGAGCGTCATCGCGCGCAAGCGATACGCGTCGGATTCATTGTTCCCCGCAGAAATCGCGGGGTCTTTCAGCGCGGGAATCGCGGCGAAATACATAACCCGGCTCGCGCCGAGATCGAGCGCGTACTCGTAATCGAATTGCCGGTAATACCAGTAAATGCCGGTGATGCCTTGTGCGAGATGCCCCTGCGCCGCGCTCTGCGCGTGCAACGCTTCGAATTGTTTGCGCACCAACCCGCGCCGGCGATATGCCGGATCGGTGCTCACCGCTTCGGGGCGACCGACGCCGAACGGAATGCCGGCGTACGTCCACGTTTGCGGAATTAGCACCATCGAAGAAACGATTTTCTTTTCGCGTGGGTCCTCGACGATGAAAACATTGTCAGGTCCACACGATGGATGTTGTTCCGAAATCAAATCGTGCGCCCACGCGGCGACCATCGCCGCATCAATCGCATCGCGCCCGAGATTCGCCGCGTTGAATTGCGCGAACGCATCGGTGTCCGCGCGCGTCGCGTGACGCAGTACGAGTCCATCGCTCAGTTGAATCGGCAAGTTGATCATGAGTGCCTCCGTTTATTGCAGAATGTAATTCCAATCGCGATCAAGGCGCGTAAACCCAACCGATTCGTACAGCCGCACCGCCGCGATATTATCTTCATTCGTCCACACACTCGCGGTGTCCGCGCCGCGCACGCGCATCCGGCGCAATCCTTCCAACAAAACCACTTTCGTCAATCCGCGTTGGCGATAGGCAACGCGCGCGCCGACCGGCTCAAACTCGCCGAGGCGATTTACTTCGTCCACCCAACTCATCGCGTACGCGGCAATCCCGCCATCCGGCGCAACGGCGACGACATCCAGATCGCGATCATACTCCGGCATTTGCATCAGCCGCGCGTAGCCTTCATCCGTCACGCGCGAGGGATGAAATGCTTCGCGATGCGCGTCGGCGCGATTCGCCGCGTCTTTTGCGCGCACCGCGCGAAGACTGAATCCATCCGGCAATTTCGGTGTCGGGATTGCATCATCGAGTGCGCGTTGAAAATAGATCATCGGCTTGTCGCCGCGCGCAAAATGATTTCGTTCGAGGAACGCAATGCGCGCCGCGTCGCGTTCTAACGCGTCCGACCAGAGCGGCGGCTTTGCGCCTTGCGCGTTGGGCAGGGCAACTGCCCAGCGCTCTTTTGCCCACGCGAGAATTTCCTCTTCGATGCCGCGCGCGCACGCGTCCACGCGCAACTGCCAATCGAACGCATAGTCGTACGCGAACCACGCAAAGCCGGCGAGCGCGCCGCGCGCATCGTGCCACAGCCGGATAATTGCGCGCGGGTCGCCGCGCAATTCTTGCATAAAAAATCGCCACGTCAGATCGCCGATATGCCAGTACGCCAAATGTCCGCGCTGCGCGCGCAGTTCGATCAGGAATTGCCGCAGCGCGCGCAAATCATTTTGATCTTGAAAGGGTCGGGAGTGATATGTCATTTTCTCACGTCAAGATTTGGATGTTGGGTTGTTCGGTGATTGGGTAGTTGGCTCGGTCTAACCACCCAACTATCCAACCACCCTCTCACCCATTCCGTTTCAACTTGCCGGTTTTTTTCGCGTACCGTTCCGCGATTCCAAAAAGCCAAAGCCCGAAAGGAATCGCGAGCGCGCCCATGACCACGAGCGGCGCGATGAATTCGCCCAGCGCGGCAGTCGGCGCACCATCGAGCAATGCCGCGCGCGCGCCGGCGAGCACGTACGTTGCCGGCGAGTACGTCGCGAAAAATCGCAACGCCGGCGGCAGAACCGAAACCGGATAGTACACGCCGGAAACGAGCAAGAGCAAAGAAATAATCACGTGCGTCATCTGCTGACCTTTTTCCGGAAACAACAACGGCAGAATCGCGGCGACAATACCAAAGCCGATGAACGACACACTGCCGACGAGCAAAACGATCGCGCCACCGAGCAGATTCGCGCGCGCGAGATCAATCTCGAAAAATATCGCAGTGACCGCGAGAATGACGACGGTGTGAAACATGCTGTACACGACGGCGAACGCGGTGTGCCCGGCGAGATGCGTAAAACGCGTAATCGGCGCCATCAGCGTGTACTCGATCGTGCCTTCCCAGCGTTCCATTCCGATCACATCGGTGAGCCAATAAAAAATCACCGACAGATAGCGCCACACAATCGTGCCGATGATGAGATAAAGCACGAGCACGCGCGTATCCACGCCGGCATTCAGCGCGCCGACGCCGGGCGCGATGAACGCGACCGCGAGCGAATTCGTGATCGAATAAACCAGCCACACGACTTCCCACGCCCAATAACGTTTGACGATGTTGATGTTGCGTTCGATAAATCCGTACGACGCGCGCAGTTCGGTCGTCAGTGAAATGTTCATTTTTCAATTCTCCTTTGTCAACGCTCTCTACTCCTCTTTGAGAATCCCCATAAAGATCACATCGTAACGTTTGCCGTCGCGATGCAACAGTTGACGCTCGCGCCCCTCGACGCGAAAGCCGCATTTTTCATACGCGCGTTGCGCGCGCGGATTGTATTCAAAAACAGAAAGCGAGACGCGATGCAAATTCAATTCGGTGAACGCGTAACGCAAGATCACGCGCATCGCGTCGGTGCCGTAACCCTTGCCCCAGTATTCACGTTCGCCGAGTCCGATGCCGACAAACGTATCGCCATGATTCCAACGAATGCCATTCAAGCCGATAAAGCCGAGCGGCTTGTCATCGTCGCGCGCGCGAATAAGAAAGTTGAATGCATCCGGTCGCTCGGTTTCCATCCATTTCACAATCGCCTCTTTTGCTTCTTTCACCGATTGCGGCAACGCGAGTTCGCTGTCCATCAAGCGCAAAAATTCCGAATCCTGCCCCCAGCGCGCGAAATGTTCCGCGTCTTTTTCGGAATTCGCGGCAGACAGTCGTACGAGTTCGCCCTCGAAGAGATTGGTGTTCATCATCTACCTCAAATTTCAGGTTTCAATAATTTGCGTCTTGCGACTTCACTGAAAAAACGAAATCTCACCGCAAAGACGCGAAGAACGCCAAGTTTTCTTTTTGTTTTCCCTGTTTTTCTTTGCGCCATTTGCGTCTTCGGTTCAACCCAACCTTTGTTTGTTTCCCTGTTTTTCTTTGCGCCTTTTGCGTCTTCGGTTCAACCCAACCTTTTTTTGTTTCCCTGTTTTTCTTTGCGCCCTTTGCGTCTTTGCGGTTCAACCCAACCTTTGTTTGTTTTCCCTGTTTTTCTTTGCGCCCTTTGCGTCTTTGCGGTTCAACCCAACCTTTGTTTGTTTTCCCTGTTTTTCTTTGCGCCCTTTGCGTCTTTGCGGTTCAACCCAACCTTTGTTTAAGGGGGCGTTTACGCTTTACGCTTGCCGCTCGGCATTTTCCGCTTTCCATTCCTCGCGCAACATTCCCAACCCCACCGCGTCCCAGCGTTTGCCATCGCGATGGAATGCCTCGCGCCGGCACACTTCCGCTTGAAACCCAGCGCGTTGCAGAAACTCAATCGCGCGTTCGTTGTAACTGGCGGTCACCGCGCTGAGGCGAAACAAATTCAATTCCGCGAACGCATAGCGCAGAATCAAGCGCAATGCCTCGCGCGCATAGCCCTTGCCGCGCTCCGCCGCGTCCGCGATGCCAAGCGACAAAAATGCCGCGCCGTTGTTCCATTCGATCCAATTCAGCGCGATGAAACCGATCAGCCGGTCATCCGCGAGCGTTCGGATCGCAAAGCGATAGCGGTTGCGCTCTTTTTCCTTTTCGTCGTCGTATTTTTTCTTGACGGTCACCGGCGAAAGCGGCTTTGCCGGTTCGGCGAACGCCAGCCGCGAAAATTCCGCGTGATGCGTCCAGCGCGATTCTGTCTCCGCGTCTTTTTCCACATCAAAGGCGGTGAGGCGAACCAGTTCTCCGCGAAAAAGTTGTTCGTTCATTTTTCTGCCTTTCGCGACCTTCGAGGTTTTAAAAACCTCGAAGGTCTGCTCTACTTGTCTTCCACCAATTTTTTCCCGGTCAGTTGCAAGAAAACTTCTTCGAGCGTCGGCGCGTGTCCCAACGTCCTATCGAACGCACTTGAATCAGACGTCGGTTCATGCCCGTTCGCCGCGACGAGTTTCTTTAATCCCACCGGCGTATCCAGCGCGACGATCCGCCCTGCATCAATGATCGCAATGCGGTCGCACAACGCGTCGGCTTCGAGCATATCGTGCGTCGTCAGCACAATCGTGGCGTCGTGCGTGTCGCGCAGTTCGCGCACAAGCGTTTGCACTTCGCGTTTACTGCGCGGGTCGAGACCGGTCGTCGGCTCGTCGAGCAATAGCAAAATCGGCGCGGTAAGCAGAGCGCGCGCAATCGCGACTTTTTGTTGCATCCCGCGCGACATTTCCTCCATCGGGCGATTGATCGCGTCCGCGCGCAGATCGAGCCGCGCGAGAATTTTTGCGATCCGCGCCCGCGCGTCCGCGCCGGCTAAGCCATACAGCCGCGCGCCGTACAATAAATTTTCCAGCGGCGACAATTTCTTGAAAAACGCGGCTTCGACCGACACGCGATTGATCAGCCGTTGCACCGCGCGCTCGTCGCGTTCGATATCCAAACCAAAAATTTTCACATCGCCGGCATCCGGCACGAGCAAGGTCGAGAGGAGCCGAATGAAGGTGGATTTGCCGGAGCCGTTTGGACCGAGCACGCCGAATATTTCGCCGCGTTGAACCGTGAGCGAAATGTCATTGACCGCAATCACCGGCTTTTTGCCGTTGCGCTGGAGCGGGTTGAACGCGCCGGGATTGAATTGCTTGCTGACGTTTTGAATTTGCAATGCGATTTGTTGAGACATTGCGAGACTCCATTTTGAGAACGGGTAGTCGCCCAGCCGCGCTGGGCGATTTGCCAACGGACAGCGCGGCTGTCCGCTACCCGTGCGAAAAATAAAAACGCCGTGAGCGATAAACAGCCACGGCGGACAATTTGCGCGACGCGCGCAAATAAAAAACCGTGAGCAGACGCGCCCACGGCAGATTTGAATCTAGATCGCTGACGATGGGCGCACTAGTACAAGGACGTTTCTCCGAAAAGATCGCTCATTTGCCGAGTGCGAATCATTTACCCATCACTCCTTTTATCGAACGAATACGACCGCATTATACATAGAACGAATCAAATGTCAATCCAAAAATCCAAGTCCATTATTCGTTGTGTGTGATCGCCTCGAACTCGCCGGCGCGAATCCGCACGAGAATTTCAGTTTCTTTTTGGGGCAATTGCTTGACGACGCGTCGGCTTTTCTTCTCACGCACAATCGCATAGCCGCGCGCGAGCGTCGCGTCCGGATTCAACGCGGCAAGATGCCGCGCCGCGCCGGCGAGCGCGCCGCGCTTTGTCGCGATCAATTGCGCCGCGCCCAGCGCGAGCCGCCGCGTCCACTCATCCACGCGTTGCCGATCATCCGCGACGCGCGCCGCCGGCGAATTCCGCTTCAACGCGTTGATCTGCCGCGACAACTCCACGCGCGCTTCGCCGAGGCGTTCCCGCGCGATCTGCGCGATCCGCAACTCCGCCGCACGCACGCTCGCGCGCAATTCGCGCGCGTCCGGCGCGACGATTTCCGCCGCCGCGCTCGGCGTTGGCGCGCGCACATCCGCAACAAAATCGGCAATCGTAAAATCGGTCTCGTGCCCGACCGCGCTGATTACCGGCGCGCGCGAATTGTAAATTGCGCGCGCAACAATTTCTTCGTTGAACGCCCACAAATCTTCCAGCGAGCCGCCGCCGCGCGCCACGATCAGCGCGTCAATATCATATTCGTTTATTCGTTGGATTTGATTCGCGACCATCTCCGCCGCGCCCGCGCCCTGCACGCGCGTTGGCGCGAGCAAAATTTGCGCGAGCGGATAACGGCGCGCGAGCACGCGGCAAATATCGTGCAGAACCGCGCCGGTGCGTGAGGTGACGACGCCGATCACGCGCGGGAATGCCGGCAACGCGCGTTTGCGCGCGGGATCGAATAATCCTTCCGCGTCGAGTTGCGTTTTCAGCCGCTCGAATTCTTGCCACAGCGCGCCCGCGCCGGCGAATTTGATTTCATCGAGATAGAGTTGCACATCGCCGCGCGTTTCGTACAGCGAAACTTTGCCGTGCGCGTCAAGCGCGTCGCCATCGCGCGGCAGGCGCGCGACGCGCGCGGCTTCGCCGCGCCACATCACGCATTTGATTTGCGCGTCGCGGTCTTTGAGCGTGAAATACAAATGCCCGGACGCCGCGCGCGAAAAGTTGGAGACTTCGCCGCGCACCCACACATCGCGCAGAACGTCGTCGTCTTCGACAATTGTTTTGATGCGGCGGACAAGTTGCGTGACGGAGAGCGTGGAGGAATCGAGAAAGAGAGAGGGTTGCATGGAAAAATAAGGGGCGAGCTTGCGCTCGCCCGCGTGGGCAACTGCAAGAGTTGCCCCTACAAAAATCTACACTCGCGTGACGTACGATCCATCGCGCGTATCTACCCTGACGACATCACCGACACTGACAAAAAACGGCACGTTGATCACAACCCCGGATTCGAGCGTTGCCGGTTTGCCACCGCCGCTCGCCGTGTCGCCCTTGAAGCCCGGCGCGGTCTCGGTTACTTTCATATCCACCGTCGTCGGCAATTCAATTTCAATCGGCTTGCCGTCGTACGACAGCAATTCGACGGTGATATTTTCTTTCAACCATTTCGCGGCGTCGCCAACTTCGTCTTTCGACAACACCGGTTGTTCGAAAGTATCCACGTCCATAAAATGGTACGTTGAGCCGTCGGTGTAGAGATATTGAACGGTGTGATTTTCGAGCCGCACGTCTTGCACGCGTCCGCCGGATTGAAAATTCTTGTCCGTCGTCGAGCCGGTCTTGACATTCCGCAACTTGGTCTTGATGGTCGCGTTGCCGCGTCCTTGCTTGACGTGTTGGTAGTCCAGCACTTTGTAAAGATTGCCGTCTTCGTCAATAAAAGTCGTGCCCTTGCGCAATTCTTGAACGCCGATCATGGGTGCTCGTTCTCCTTTATGCCGGTAAAATTTCTTTGGGACCACGAATCACGCGCATGAATTTCTTGCCTTGCGGCGGGCAGAGCACATTCAGTTGCGGGATTGGGAAATGCCGAAAATTGTATGTAACCAAAACGAGATCGTACACTGCCGCGGTTGCCGCAATCAACGCATCGGTCAATTCGGTGCCGTGACTCTTGCCATACTGTTGCCGAAAACTTGCGGCGAGCCGGGACATTCTGCCATCCAAATTCAAACGAACAAGTTGATTAAGCAAGAGCTGTCGGTCCGATTTCTTTCTGCCGCGCCCCGACGAAAATCTCCACCTCGGTGATGACGGAGAAACAAACGATGCTTTTCGCCGTCAGACGTTCCAGAAACCCAGTGGCAACTGGGTCTTGGCGCAAGTGCCCAATAAGAATGTCTGTGTCAACCAAATAGTCGTAATCACTCAACGCTTATACCTCTTGAGCCGACGGCTTGACCCCTTTCGCAATTTGCGAACCCACCGGGAAGCATTTCCAATTTCATCGTGATTCGCCCAGGCACCAGCAGACGCTTTCAAAGCGGCTTTGACTGTGGTTTTTTTCTGTTCCCATTCAGCGCGAATCTCGGCGCGAGTTTGCGGACGCGCGGTCCTCGCGTGAACCCTGCTCATTCTTGATTGGACCGCTTCATGCAAAAATTCTTCGCGAGTAATTGCCAAATCGCGGCAAAGCCGATCCAACTGGGCGAGCAAATCCTTGGACACAGTAATGGTATTGAGCGCATATCCGGCGCGCGTTTCTTTTGCAGAATGAGATTGACGCATTGCGATTCTGAACTTTCAGCGTTGATTATATTCCGATTCTCCAAAACTCTCAAATCCAATATTTCAACCGAACATTTCCCCTGCCTTATGCCGATCCATCAATCCACTCCGCCGCGATGCGCGGCAACTCTTTCAACGGTCCCTGCTGTTTCGTCGCCGCCGGCAAGGACTCGATGAACATTTTGCCATAGCGTTTCGTCAGCACGCGCTTGTCGAGGACGACAACAATGCCGCGATCATTTTTACTTCGGATCAAACGCCCGAACCCCTGCCGAAAACGCAAGATTGCTTCCGGCACTGAGTACTGCATGAAAGAATCTTCGAACGTTTCGCTGCGCGCGGCAAAGATCGGATCGCTCGGCACGGAGAAAGGCAAGCGCGCGATGACGAGGCAGGATAATGCTTCGCCGACGACATCAATCCCTTCCCAAAACGATCGCGTGCCGAGCAAGACGGTGCGCTCTTGCGTTTTAAAAGTCTCGAGCACCTGCCGCCGCGAGCCGTCGAGATTTTGCGCGATGACGATGATGTCGTCTTCTTCGAGCGGGCGCGAGATCGCGCGGTACGTGTTTTGCAATTGCGAATGCGACGTAAAGAGCGCGAGCGCGCGCCCTTGCGTCGCGCGAAAAAGTTCGATGAGCGATTGCTCGACAACTTTTTGATAGCCGGCTTCGCCCGGTTCCGGAATATCCGCCGGCACGTACACCATCGCGGCGCGTTTGAAATCGAACGGCGAGCCGACTGCGAGCTCGTCCGCCCAATCGCCGATGCCGAGCCGCGATTTGAGATAGCCGAATTTATTGTCCACGCTCAACGTCGCGGACGTGAGCACCGCCGTCTCTTTGCCGGCAAATAATTTTTTCTGGAGCAGTTCGCCGACGTACAGCGGCGCGGAATGCAGTGAAATGTCGCCGCCTTTATTCTTGTGAATGCTCGCCCAATAAATGCCGCTTGCTTGCGGCTTGGCGATCAGCGCTTCCATCTGCGCGCGCGTTTCGATCAGCCGGCGCAACGCCGCCAAAAGATCTTGCGCGAGATCGGGCTGAGCGGGCGCGTCGTCCGCTTCGAGATCGTTCCACACGCCGTACACTTTTTCCAAGCCGTCGCGCGCTTTGGCAAGCCGCGCGCCAAAATCATCCCACGCGATTTCAAGATCGCTCCACGCCGGTTGCGAACGCCGCGCGGGGGTGAGCCGAATGTCGCGGTCGTACGCGCTGTCGGATTCGCCGGGCGCAAGCTCTTGCGATTGCAAATAATTTTCGAGCGCGCGGAAAAAGTCGGCGACGCCGCGCTCGGCGCGGTCAATCTTCTCCGCCGCGTCGTTGATCAGATTTTGAATTTGATTTTTGACCGCCACTGCCATTTCCGCGCCGCGCAAACTGCCGGCGAGGTTGCCGAGCAAGCCGCCGCGCGCGTTTGCCATTCCGAGCAAGAGCGCGGCGAGCGACGAACGCGACGCGGCGAATGAGAGCGCGTCGGTCGCCTGCGCTTCCAAGTGATGCGCTTCGTCAATGACGAGGTATTTGTATTCCGGCAGAACCTGATTGTCGAGCGCCATATCGCTGAGCAAGAGCGCGTGATTGACGATGAGCAAATGCGCGCGGTCGGCTTTTTCGCGCGCGCGATAGAAAAAGCATTTGCCGTCCTCGCGATAGCCGCACCGCGCCGGTGTGCAAATATCCGGATCGCTCGCAAGTTGCGCCCACACCGCGTTTTCATTTCCGATCAGCGTCAGTTCCGCGCTGTCGCCGGTTGTCGTCGTCGCCAGCCACGCCAGCACTTTCGCCAACACGCGCGCTTCTTCGGGCGAAAGTTTTTCTTTGCGGCGCAGTGTGTCAAGCCGCCGGCGGCACAAATAATTCGAGCGACCTTTCAACAACACGGCTTTGAATTCAAATGGCAAAATTTTCTTGAGGTCGGGAATGTCTTTGTCAAAAAGTTGGTCTTGCAGATTGATCGTGTTTGTCGAAATGACAACGCGCTGATTGTTCTGCACCGCCCAATAAATCGCCGGCAATAGATACGCGACGCTTTTGCCAGTGCCGGTGCCGGCTTCGACCAGCAATGTGCCGCTGTCATTGAACGCGCCCGCGACGGCGCGCAGCATTTGAATTTGTTGCGCGCGATGCTCATAGCCGGGAAACGCGCGCGCAAACGCGCCGTCCTCTTCGAGCAATGCCGCGAGTTCGTCCACATCGAGCGGTTTGGTTTGCGCGTTCGGTTTGAGCGGGCGTTCGTCGCGGTCTTGCGAAAAAAGCGCGCCGAGATTTTCGTCGTCGCCGAGCAGACCTTTGGCTTTGAGTTGCTCGCCGATCGTGCCGGTCGAAGCCGCGCGCCGCGTGCGATCGCGCAAGACATCTTGAAACGCGAGCTTCGGCGGCCAGTCCGCGCGGTCGCCGAGCCGCGCGATCTCTTCGATGATTTTCGGCGAAAGCCGCGCGGCGCGGTCGAGCAACGCGTTGAAGAGTTGATAGACCGCGCGCGCGTCGTCGAGCGCGCGATGCCGCGTTGGAAATTCGATTTCAAGTTCGTCGAGCAATTTGCCGAGAGCGTAACGCGACGCGTGCGGCATCAAAATACACGCGAGCTCGAACGTGTCGAGCGCGGGCGCGGGCACGGCAAAGCCGGCGCGTTGCAAAAACGCGAGATCGAATTGAATGTTATGCCCGACGATGGGCAATTCGCCGATAAAGCGGCGGAGTTGCGGCAATGCGGAATAGAACGAGGGCGCGTCCTGCAAATCATCCGGCGCGATGCCGGTGAGGCGCGCGATTTTATGCGGAAGCGGGCGTTGTGGATTGACGAGCGACGACCATTCGCCAAGAATTTCGTCGCCGCGAAATTTCACCGCGCCGATTTCGATGATGGCATCGCGATCGGCTTGCAAGCCGGTCGTTTCGAGATCGAGCGCGACGTAGATGCGGGGCAAGGGATGCTTTCTAGCGTACGGGTTTCAATATCCGTAGGGGCGCATCGCGATGCGCCCCTACAACACGGCCATTCTATCACGATTCACAATTCGCGCAAATGAAAAAAAAACGAGGCGCAACTCTCAATCCAGCGCGTCGGCTTCGCGCAAATATCTTTCCATGCGCGCGAAGAACCGTTCGCAGTCGGCGATGACCTGCTCGGCTTTTTCTTTCGTAAAGCGCCACGACTTGTAATCCGCGCCGATGCGGTACGTCAGCGATTTGTCAAAAATATCTCCGTAATTCTTTTCGAGACGACCTTCCTTGACAAAGTACTCGTGGAACGCGGACTGGACGCCCGAATGTTTGGCGCGCACCAAATCCATCGTCAGCAAAACGGCGGTTGAAATCAGAAAGACCGCGTAATAGGCGCGCGAAATCGCGGCGCGATGAAAACCATCCTGCAAGTTCTTGCGCGCAGTTTCAAGATCCTCTTTCCCATCGTCGAACCGGATTTTGATCATCAACTTGGCATTTTTGTCCACAACGAACCTCCGGTTGGGCGGTTGAAAAATTGCAGGCGTGGCACGCGGCGAGAGACGGCGCAGCGTCTTGTACAAGTCAATGCCTTCGCTGACGATACTGCGATAAATCGGCGAGCGATGCGCGCGGTTCCACGCGAACTCTTTTCGCATCATCGTGACGCCGCCTAGGACGACATTGTACGCGAGGTCAACTTCCAATCGCTCATCTGACATTTGCTTGTTCAATTCTTCGTCTGGGCGCGCGACGACGACCAGCAGATCGAGATCGGATTCGTTGTCTGCGTCGCCGCGCGCTTTGGAGCCAAACAGGACGACGCGCTGGACGTGGCGCGGAAATTTTGCGCGCAGTCGCGCGACGTACTCGGCGAGCGCGGCGCGTTCATTCTCGCGCAGATGCGCTAACGCGTCCCC
>Ga0247727_10012643_pt1 | contig 14435 bp, 14 predicted proteins | sample WisWelCaveWW1625_FD_202498 | JGI IMG/M metagenome (GOLD analysis project Ga0247727, IMG submission 202498) | Biofilm microbial communities from Wishing Well Cave, Virginia, United States - WW16-25 | ecosystem: Environmental > Aquatic > Deep subsurface > Groundwater > Cave microbial mat | place... | reverse complement strand
GCGCCGGCAGGCTCGAACGCGGCCCGTGGCATCTGGGCCGATACAGCCGGGCGGCGAACGTCGTAGCGGTGTTGTGGGTCGTCTTCTTGAGCGTCATTCTCTGTCTGGCCGACGCGCGCACGTGGAAATCCATCCTGGCCGTGAGTGTCTTGCTGGGATTGTGGTATTGGTTGCGCGAACGTCGCAGGTTCAAAGGGCCGGCGTGGTCGGCGAGCGATGCAGCGCAACTTGTCCAATCGGAGGGCTGAATCAAATGTCTGAATCAAACAATCGCGCAATCCGAATTTGCAGAGCCATTGCTGCGCTGATCCTGGCCGTGCTGATCTTCAGCTTTGCCGTCAATCAATCAGCCCAAGAGAAAACGGCTCCACGCTGGTACAAAGGCAACACACATACCCACACCATCAACAGCGACGGCGACTCGACGCCGGATGAGGTCGTCCGCTGGTACCGCGAACGCGGCTATAACTTCCTGGTCTTGTCCGATCACAACTACCTGACCGAAGTTGACGGATTGAACGCGGTCTTCGGCGCGGCAGGCAAATTCATCGTCATCAAAGGCGAAGAAGTGACCGACGACTTCCAGAAGAAGCCGATCCACATCAACGGCCTCAACGTCAAACAGCTTGTCGAGCCGCAGCACGGCGACAGCGTCACCTCCACGATCCAGAACAACGTCAACGCCATCCGCCGCGTTGAAGGCGTGCCGCACGTCAATCACCCGAACTTCCACTGGGCGATAGGCGCGGACAACCTCAAAGCCACTAAAAACCTGCGGCTGTTCGAGATTTACAACGGCCACCCACAGGTCAACAACCTGGGCGGCGGCGGAATGCCCGGACTCGAAGCGATGTGGGACGACATCCTCTCGGCGGGCATGACGCTTTACGGCATCGCAGTAGATGACGCGCACAATTTCAAGACCCCCTGGGACAAGACGAAACCCTTGCCCGGTCACGGCTGGGTGATGGTGCGCGCGTCGAAGCTGGGCGCAGTCGAAATTCTTCAGTCGCTCGAACGAGGCGATTTCTACGCTTCGACCGGAGTGACGCTGCAGGATTACCTGGCCGGCGATAAAGAGGTCAAGCTCGTTATCGCCGAAGAGAACCGAAGCAAATACACCGTGCAGTTCATTGGCCGGTGGGGGAAAGTCCTGAAGGAAGTTACGACCAACCCCGCGACCTACGTCTTCAAAGGCGATGAGTTTTACGTCCGCGCGAAGGTGATTGAATCGAACGGGAAGGCGGCGTGGACACAGCCTGTGTTTTTGAAGAATCAATAAAACCGGAGGCCGGGTTTGAACAATAGCGAGAACAGAGTGAGAGGAATGCTGAGCCTCGGGCGATTGCGCGAGATGGTCTCGCACGAACAGATCGAGACCGTCATCGTCGCCTTCACCGACCATTATGGCCGGCTGACCGGCAAACGCTACGACGCCGAGATGTTCGTCGAAGACACGGTCAGCCACGGCACGCACGGCTGTGATTACCTGCTGACGACCGACATGGAGATGGAGCCAGTGCCGGGTTACAAGTTCGCCAACTGGGAGCTCGGCTACGGTGACTTCCATCTTGTCCCCGATCTGAACACGCTACGCGTGGCGAGTTGGCTGGACAAGACAGCGTTTGTGCTGTGTGACGTGAAGAGCGAGAAGACGCACGACTTCATCTCAATCGCGCCGCGCTCGATCCTGCGAAGGCAGGTTGAAGCAGCAGGTGGATTAGGCTTTCAGAGCTTCGGGGCTTCGGAGCTTGAATACTACCTGTTTCAAAACAGCTACCGTGAAGCCGCCGCTGATGGCTGGCGAAATCTGGAACCGGCGGGTTGGTATCTTGAGGACTATCACATCCTGCAAGGCACACGCACCGAGCCTTTCACGGCAGCCGTCCGCCATCATCTGAAGCATTCGGGCGTGCCGGTGGAAAATTCCAAAGGCGAGTGGGGACTGGGCCAGCACGAATTGAACGTGCGTTACACCGAAGCTTTGGAGATGGCCGACCGGCACGTGGTTTACAAGCAATGTTTGAAGGAAGTTGCCGAAGCGATGGGTCTGAGCGTGACGTTCATGGCCAAGTTCGCTTCAGACCGTGCAGGATCTAGTTGTCACATTCACTTCAGTTTGTGGCGCGACGGCAAGAACGCTTTCCCTGGCGACCAGGAATTCGGCCCGGTGAAATGTTCGGACGTGTTTCGATGGTTTCTGGGCGGCTGGATCGCGCACGTGGACGACGTGATGCCGTTCTACGCGCCGACCGTGAACTCGTACAAACGCTTCGTGGACGCCTCGTGGGCGCCGACGAGGTTGGCCTGGAGCTACGACAATCGCACCGCAGGCTTCCGCGTGGTCGGCCACGATCAGAGTTTGAGAATCGAATGCCGCATTCCCGGCGCCGATTGCAACCCGTACCTGGCCTTCGCCGCCTCGCTGGCTTCGGGTTTGGATGGAATCAACAACCAGATCGAGCCGCCCGAATGCTTCATTGGCGACATCTATGCGGCGCGCCATCTGCCGCGCGTGCCGTACACGCTCGCCGAGGCCACCGGCAAATTCACCGGCAGTGAGTTTGCAAAGCGGGCTTTCGGCGAAGAGGTGGTCGAGCATTACACCCACTTCTTCCGCACCGAGCAGGCGGCTTTCAACACGGCGGTCACGGATTGGGAACGGAAACGGTACTTTGAAAGAATCTGATGCCGGCTGCGAGATGGTTGTGGGAGGGATACGTTTTCACTGCCCCACGTACCAGCGAAAGAACGGCGTTGCCGTCAGCATCACCACCAGTGAGGCGACACCCAAACAAACGCCGAACGGCAATGGGGCCTTCATTCCGCGCTGGCTGCGATAGGCGGAGATCACTCCGATCACCGATCCCAGGATCGAGCCGAGCAGCAGAACGCCGAACGCTCCCTGCCAGCCGAAGAAAGCTCCGACGACCGACATCATCTTCACATCGCCCAATCCCATTCCTTCGACTCGGCGAATGAAAAAGTAGACGGCGCGCAGCCACCAGACAATTCCGCCGCCGATCACTGCTCCGGCGCTGGCGCGAAGCAGACCGCTATAAGCCTCTTCGTAGACCTGCTGATTTCCCGGCGAGAGAAAAATCACCAGCGCCGCCCACGCGATGGCGACCAGCAAACCGATAATCATCGTCGCATAAATCACGCGGTCGTGACGGCGTTCGATCTCCACTTCGCGCTCCGCTTCAGCTTCGTCAACCTCCTCCCACTCGAAATATTTTCCGAACAGGATCGGATCGAGCCGGTCGAGCAAGCGGAATCCGGGCGCGGCCAGAGCGAACAGCAGGCCCCCGAACAGAGCCGCGCGCCAGGCTGCGAATTCCGATTTCATTCCGGGGATGATGATCGAGAGGTCGAACGTGAAGGATGTCTGCTCGCTCCAACCTGCTCGCGCGGTCGCTGCTGCAAGCGCGAAAACAAAAGCAGGGTAAGTGATGACATTCGGCAGCCGATGATGACGCGCGTCAATGAACACGAGCGCGATCATCGCGCCGGCGAAGACGAATTCGAGCAGGACTTCCCACGCCGGCCCGGTTTTGAAGATCAACGCCACGAACATCAATCCGGCGAGCAACTCGACCAGCGGATAAACCGCTGAAATCCGCGCGCGGCACGAGCGGCAACGCCCGCGCAAGATCGTGTAACTGAGCAACGGAAGGTTGTCGAAGGCGCGGATCGCTGCGCCACACGAGGTGCAGCGCGATCCCGGAAAAACTACGGACAGTCCTTGCGGCGCGCGGTGGATGACGACATTCAGGAAGCTGCCGATGACCGCGCCGAAGATGAAAGCGAAGATTGCGTAAAAAGCGAGCGGGAGACCGAATTGATTCACAGCCGTAGCATCCTTTTTGAGCTTGCGTTAAATTCACGCCCATCATAATGACTGAAACGATAAAAATTCTACAGGTTTGTTCGGCTGAAAGTCTGGGCGGAGGCGAACGCCACGTCATTGATCTGGCGCGCGCGATGATCGAGCGCGGCCACGAGCTGCATCTGGCCGTGCGCCGCAACAGCCCTTTGATCGAGGCTCTGGCCGATTATCCGGTTCAGTGGTACGAGCTGGGATTGCGCAACGCGCTCGATGTCATCAGCGCGCGCGGCCTGGCCAACGTCATCCGCAAAAATCGGATTGACGTGCTGCACGCCCACGTCGCGCGCGACTACACATTCTGCGGGATTGCGGCGCGGATGGCGCGAAGGATGCAAAGCCCCGTGCGCTTTTTCATCACCCGCCATCACTTCAACCCGATCAAATCGAATCCGGTTTACGCCTGGACGATTTCAGAAGCGCGCGCGTTGATCGCCGTGTCGGACAGCGTGCGCGAAAAAATGGCCGCGGCCTTCCCGGACTTCTCAGATCGGATAGTCGTGATCCCGAACTGGATTGACGCCGAAGGCTGCGGACGATTGAGCCGCGAAGAGGCGCGCGCGAACCTGGGGATAAAGCAACGGTTGGCCATCGGCGTCGTCGGGCAGATCACCGCGCTCAAACGCCAGGACCTCTTCATCAAAGCCGCCGCGCACCTGATCAAAGAGCGGTATTGGACCGACGCCGATTTCCTGATCGTGGGCGAGCCTGGCCCCAATGACGAAAATTACGCCAACGTCTTGCAGCAGATGGTCGTGGATTTGCGCGTTGAGGGTTACGTGCGGTTTGCCGGCTACGTCGAAGCTTTGCCCGATCATCTGGCAGCCTTCGACATCATCGCCGCGCCTTCCGAAAACGAGGCTTTCTCGCTGGCGCTGGTTGAAGCGATGGCCGCCGGGTGCGCCGTCGTCGCGACGCGCGTCGGCGGGATGGCCGGGATCATCGAAGACGGGATCACCGGGCTGTTCATCGAGCGCAATGACCTGTGGTCGCTGATCGGCGGATTGTCGCGACTGCTCACGGACAAACAGTTGCGTGAAAAGCTCGCCGGTCTGGCGCGGGCGAGCGTGATCGAACGCTTTGATCGCCGCAGCGTGATTGATCGAATCGAACGGCTTTATCTGAACGACAATTTGGAAATGGAGAACCGGAAGAGTGATTGAAAATCAAATCGGAATGGTGGGTTATTACCACCTGCTGATCTTTTGCCTCCTGCTGCCTTTGCTTGCAATGAGGTCATCGAAAAAGCTGATGACCGTCGCCTTCCCGCCGAAACGGAAATATTTCGCTTCGGTGATCCTCCAGCAAATCTTCTTCGCGGCGTTTTCGATCTGGGTCGCTTTCAACCAATGGATCGAGCTGTTCGCAAGGCCGCAAAATCCGTTGAGGTCAATCTTGCTCGGAGCGGCGATTCTGGCGGCGATGATCGCGTTTATGGCGCCGCGCTGGCGGCGCCACGTCGAGGAGCGCGAGCGCAGGCTCTATTTCTTCATGCCTCGCACGCAGGGCGAAAAAGCGACGTGGGTTTTCATCTCTCTGCTGGCGGGTGTGAGCGAAGAGATCACCTATCGCGGAGTGATGTTCATCCTGCTTTGGCGTTTGACCGGGTCGGCGTGGGCGGCGGCGTTGATCGGCTCAGGGATTTTCGCTTTCTGCCATTACGTTCAAGGCTGGAAGAGCATGATCGTGATCTTCGCGTTCGCGCTCAGTTTTCAGGCGATGTTCTATTTCACCGGATCGTTGTTTGTCGGAATGGCCGTGCACTTTTTGTACGACGTGACGGCGGGGATGATGTATAGCTTCTGGGGCGAGAAGCTGGGCTATCCGGTTGAAGGCATCGCGCCGGAAGAAGCTGTCGTAAGCGCAGGTTGATGATGTGGCGCAAGATGGCATCTTGCGCCACATCCCGGACTGTTCAAACCGCGAAAGCATCTCGCAGAACTTTCAGACTCTTGGGTACCGCAATATCCGCCGCTTCCTTGCCTTCCATTTCGAGCGAGACGTAACCGGTGAATCCCGCGCTGCGCAGTATCTTGGCGATACGTTTGTAATCCAGATCGCGTGTGTAATAGACGCCGCCGCCGTAATAAGTCTTCGCCTGAACGACGATGGCGTGCGGCGCCAGCCTTTCGAACTGTGAATACGGATCGCCGAAGAAATTGCCCGTGTCGGCGTTGATGCCGAGCCAGGGCGAATTGACGCCGCGATAAATCCGCAGCAAGTCATCCACCTTCGTCGTCAACCCCCAGTGGTTTTCCAGCGCCATCACCACGCCTGCCGCTTCGGCGTGCGGAATGCATTCGTTGATCGAATCAATGCACCACTTGAACGCGTCGTCGTCGGTGTAACCGGGCAGCGGCGCTTCCTGACCGCCTGCGTCGAGCATCTTCTGGAAATCGGGAATCGTCCCCCAGCGGCCCGAATTCAATCGGATCGCGGGACAGCCGAGATGCACGGCCAGATCAATGCAACGTTTGGTGTGGTCAATGTCCCGCTGGCGTCTGGCTTTGTCAGGCGAGACGAAGTTCTGGTGGATCGAGAGGAAGAACAGGTCGAGGCCGAGCGAGAAGGCCATTCGCTTGAGGTTGTTGCAATACTTCTTCTCTTCGCTCTCCATCTGGCGATGCAGAATCTCCATGCCGTCGAAACCGAGCCGGGCGGCGTTTTCGATAACCTTTTCGATTGGATATTTGACCCGGTCGAAATGCCAGTAGGAGTAGGTCGAAACGCCGACGCGGATACGTTGGGCTGAGGGCGCGGCTTGAGCGGGTTCAGTGAGTGCGTTGTTGGCACAAATTGCCACGCCTGTCATCGCACCAGTTTTTAGCAGGTCACGTCGAGAAAGGTTCATAGCACCTCCTGATGGGTTATCTGATTTCATCCAAATGCGCGCGATACCATTCAATCGTTCGTCGCAAGCCTTCATCCAAACTCACTTCGGCTCGCCAGTCCAATCGCGCTTCAGCTTTGTCCGCCGACAGATACTGCACGTCAATCTCGCGTTCGATCTTGCTTTGGAGCATCACGCGCGGCTCGAGGTTTTTTCCCGCGAGCCGGATGATGCGCTTGACCAGGTCGAGCATTTGCACCGGCTCGCCCGCGCCGAAGTTGAACGCCTCGCCGGTAACTTCGCCAATCTTTTCGGCCAGCAGCAGGTAGCCGCGCGCCACGTCGTCAACGTAAACGAATTCGCGGACCGGCGTGCCGTCGCTGCGGATGACCGGCGCTTCGTCGCGCAACACAGAAACAATCGTTCCCGGAACGATGCGCGACAGGTTCGTATCGCCGGGGCCGTAGATGTTCGCAAAGCGCGACACGGCAACCGGCGTTTTGTAAGTGTGCGCGAACGAGCGCGCGATGATGTCCACGCAGGCTTTCGAGGCGTCGTAAGGGAACAAGCCCAGCAGCGGATAATCTTCTCGATAAGGCAATTGATCGTGCGCGCCGTAGGCTTTGTCGCTCGATGCGACGACGATGCGTTTGACCGCTTCGTTGCGGCGGCAGGCTTCGAGCAGCGAATACGTGCCGCGGACGTTCGCCTCGAAGGTCGAAAGCGGCGAGCGATTGGCTGCGCCGACGATGGCTTGCGCGGCCAGATGGAAGACGGCTTCGATCTCGTATTCGACGACGACGCGCTCCATCAGCGCGAAATCTTCGACCGAGCCGTTGACGACGGTGACGCGGCGCCGCAGATCGAACAGGTCGAGCGAATTCACGCGCACGGCGTCGCGCTGCAGACAAACTACGCGAGCGCCCTGTTCGACGAGCATCCGCGCGACGTGCGCGCCGACGAAACCGGTTGCGCCGGTGACGAATGCGTTGCGATTTTTCCAGAATGAATTACTCATTGAGCCAGTATTGAGAGCCTTTCCAGTGTTTGTACTCCATCCGGCGAGCCGTTTCTGCCGCCGCGTCTCCGCCGAGCAGCCTGGCGACGACGTGAAGCGAGAGGTCAATGCCTGCCGAGATGCCAGCCGAAGTCAGCACCCGCCCGTTGTCAACGAATTGTTTGTCGGGGCAGACGGTCGTGCGCGGCGCGACTTCGCGCAGCAAATCCATCGCCGCCCAGTGTGTGGTGGCCGAAAGGCCGTCGAGCAGTCCCGCCTTCGCCAGCAGCAGTGAGCCGGTGCAGACCGACATCACCAACTCAGCTGCGCCGGCAGTCTCTTTGATCCAGCCGACCAAAGCCTGGTTATGAATTTCACGCCGCGTGCCGAATCCGCCCGGAACGACCAGGATGTCGGGCTGCGGGCAATCGTTGATCGTCCAGCGCGGATTGACGCTCAACCCGTTGCGCGCGACCACCGGCTCTGGTTTTTTCGCGACGGTGAAGACGTCGAAAGACTGCTCGTCGTTGCTGCGGCCCGTCACCGCGAAGACTTCAAACGGCCCGCAGAAATCGAGCACTTCGACTTCGTCGAAGATCAGGATGCCGACTCTCCTCATTCCCATACTTTCCATTCAGCCCCTCCTGCGTCCCAGAGCTGGTTGAATTCCAGGTTGTCCTTGTAAGTGTCCATGCACTTCCAGAAACCCGCGTGTTGATAAGCGATCAACTGGCGCTCGCGCGCCAGCCGTTCGAGCGGCTCGCGTTCGAGCACGCAGTTGTCATCGAGGTAATCGAAAATCTTTCGATTGAAAACGAAGAAGCCGCCGTTGATCCATTCGGTGATCACGGGCTTCTCCTGAAACTCAGTGACCGCGCCTTCGTCATCGAGCTTCATCACTCCGAAGTTCGACTGCGGATGGACGGCGGTGAGCGTGGCGATCCGGCTGTGCGAGCGATGAAATTCGACCAGCGCGCGCAGGTCAATGTTTGCAAGCCCGTCGCCGTAAGTCACGCAGAACGTCTCGTCATCGCCGATGCGATGTTCGACTCGTTTGACGCGGCCTCCGGTGTTGGTGTCGAGTCCCGTGTCGGCGAAAGTGATGCGCCAGTCTTCACCGGCGGCTTCGTGCTTGCGCAGTTGGTAATCGCCCGCGCGGCTCATCTCCAGCGTGAAATCGGAGTAGAGCCAGTGGTGTTCGAGGAAGTACCGTTTGATCGCCTCGCCCAGATAGCCCAGACACAGAATGAAATCGCTCAGCCCGTGCTGCGCATAGATTTTCATCAAATGCCACAGCACCGGACGACCGCCGATTTCGATCAAGGCTTTGGGAATCGAAACGCCGTGTTCGCCAAGACGTGTTCCGCGCCCGCCGCAGAGAATGATTGTTTTCATCACTCACTCCTTCGATTTCATGTGGTCGCGTTCCCAGACTTTGGCGAATTTGAGGAAGACACTGTAAGCCGTGAAGATCGCAATGATCAATCCTTGCACGCCGTCGCGGAAACCTTGCTTGACGAGGTAAGTGCGGATGAACGAGGCGAGCGGCAGGATGAAGAGATCGAGCAGGCGCGCGCGCTTGCCGTGCTTGTGCAGATACTCAGCCGCCAGCGTCGTGTACGAATCGAGCACGGTCTGATGCTCGCTCAGATTGCGTTTGGTGTAGTGCAGCAATTCGCCTTCGAGCGTTTCCACCCGTCCGCGCACGCGCGCCGTCTCGTGCGGCGACACGCCATCCCAGTAACTGGCCGCCTTGCGATAGAGCCGCATCTGGTAATCGGGATACCAGCCGGAGTGCTCGATCCAGCGGCCCAGATAGTGCGTCCGGCGCGCGATGCGAAAACCGTCGGGCAATGTGGCGGGATCGCTCCGGCGCAGCTTCTCAATCGAAGCGCGCAACTCAGGCGTGACGCGCTCGTCAGCGTCAATCCAGAAGATCCAGTCGCCGGTGGTCATCGAGTCGGAAAATTCGTGCTTATCTTTGTAGCCGCGAAACTCGCGGTTGTAGATATTGTCGGTGTAGCGGCGGGCGATCTCGACCGTGCGGTCGGTCGAGTCGGAATCAACGATGACGATCTCATCGGCCCAGTCGAGGGTCTCGCAGACCTCGGCGATGTTGTCTTCTTCGTTGTGGATGTTGATCTTTGCGGAGATTTTCAAAGTCGAATCCGAATAGGCCAGTGTGGAAACTCACTTTCGCTTGCCGCGAACATCTTGCCTGAGGTCCTCGAATCGGGTAGTCAGATTCTTCTCCATCTGAATCATCTGTTGCTGCTGCGCCTCAAAGCGAAGGTTCATCTCTCGTTGCAGTGAGTCAAACCTTTGATTGAATTCGTTTCGCAGAGCGTTGGTCTGGTAGTAGATGCCTGTGATCATCACGCTCGCCATGATGATTGCGAAGCCGAGAAGCTGCCAGATAGTCTGCTGGCTGAAGCTGGTCCATAGTTCGCGCAAGTCCGGGTTGATTGCTTCCATAATTCAGCTCCTTTGCTCAGTGAATTCAGGCTTTGGGAATTTGCATAAAGAGCGTTGAGACCTTGCAGGTGAAGCTCGGCAACAACGGAGAGGTCAATTCATCATCGTGAAGAAGCGTGGCCGCCTGGATCAGTTTCGCGCGGCTGCGGCGGTAAACTTCGACTTGACGCTTCTGCCAGTCAACGATCCAGTACTCACGCACGCCGCGACGCGAATAGAGCTTGAGCTTGGTGTCGCGGTCACGCTGCTCGTTTTGCCAGCCTGGAGAAATAACCTCAACCACCAGGTCAGGCGCGGCGTGCAGTTTGCCGTCTTCGCCCAGAACCTGTGGCAAACGTTCAAAGCTGACCCAGACGACATCCGGCGCAACCGCATCGTGGAGGCCGAAGATCAAACCGGGCGCGCAGTTGGCTATTCCCAGACCGGAGCGCTCATTCCAATTCTCCAATGCCCGGAAAAGATTTGAGGAGGCATATTGGTGATGCCAATTTGGCTGGGTTGACACGTAAAGCTCTCCTTCGATGATTTCGTAAAGCTGGCCGTCCTCCGGCATCGTCAATAGATCAGAGGTAGTGAACAATAGATCGGCGGCTGGTTTTCGCAATGCGCTCATCGCTTCTTCTCCTTGATATGCGCGGGAATTTTACACCAGTTGCTTCGGCATTTGACAGTTCACTGCTTGCCATTTCCGTTCCCATTCAACACCGCCCGCAGCGCCTGCCCCGTGTACGACTTCTTGATCTTCGCCACCGCTTCCGGCGTTCCTTTGGCGACAATCCGACCTCCGGCTTCACCGCCTTCAGGCCCAAGATCAATCACCCAATCCGCCGATTTAACCACATCCAGGTTGTGTTCGATGATGATCACCGTGTTGCCCAGATCAACCAATCGTTGCAGCACGTCCAGCAATTTGCGCACGTCCTCGAAATGCAATCCCGTCGTCGGCTCGTCGAGAATGTAAACCGTGCGGCCAGTGGCGCGGCGCGAAAGCTCTTTGGCCAGCTTGATTCGTTGAGCTTCGCCGCCAGAGAGCGTGGTCGCCGATTGGCCAAGCTTGATGTAACCCAGCCCGACCTCGTAGAGCGTCTGCAGCTTCTGTTTGATCTGCGGATGGTTTTCGAGCGGCGCCAGCGCCTCTTCGACCGTCGTGTCGAGCAGCTCGGAGATGTTCCTGCCCTGATAACGCACGTCCAGTGTTTCGCGGTTGTAGCGTTGGCCGCGACAGACTTCGCAGGTGACGTAAACGTCAGGCAGGAAGTTCATCTCGATGCGCTTCAATCCGCCGCCCTGACACTCTTCGCAGCGCCCGCCTTTGACGTTGAACGAAAAGCGTCCGGGCTTGTAGCCACGCTCGCGGCTTTCGGGCAGCATCGCGTATAGCTCGCGGATCGGAGTGAACAGCCCGGTGTAGGTCGCGGGATTCGAGCGCGGCGTGCGGCCTATCGGCGATTGGTCAATCTCGATGATCTTGTCTATGTGTTCCAGGCCTTCGATGGCGGCGTGCGCGCCCGGCTCGGCCAGAGAGCGGTAGAGCTTGCGGGCGAGGGCTTTGTACAAAATGTCTTCGACCAGCGTTGATTTGCCGGAGCCTGAAACGCCAGTGACGACGGTGAAGACGCCGAGCGGGAACGCGACATCGAGGTGTTTCAGATTGTTTGCCGAAGCGCCGCGAACAGTGACCACCTTGCCATTCGGTGAACGGCGTTGTTTGGGGATCTCGATCTTCAGGTCGCCCGCGATGTAACGGCCCGTGATTGATCCCGGCGCGCGGGCGATGTCTTCCGGAGCGCCAATCGCCACGACTTCGCCGCCGTGCGTGCCTGCGCCGGGGCCGAGATCAACCACGTAATCGGCGCGGCGGATTGTCTCTTCGTCGTGTTCGACTACGAGCACCGTGTTGCCAATGTCCCGTAACTGAGCGAGCGTGTCGAGCAGACGGTCGTTGTCGCGCGGATGCAAACCGATCGAGGGTTCGTCGAGTACGTAAAGCACGCCGCGCAGTTGCGAGCCGATCTGCGTCGCCAGCCGGATGCGTTGACCTTCTCCTCCTGACAGACTCGCGGCGGGACGGTCGAGCGCCAGGTAACCCAGCCCGACCGATTGCAGGAAGCTCAAGCGGTTGCGGACTTCTTTCAGGATTCTTCCGGCAATGATCTCTTCGCGCGGATTGAGCGTCACTTCAGTGAATGCTTTCACGGCTTCGGAGATCGGCAGCGCGACGTATTCAGCGATGGATTTGCCGTTGATCTTCACCGCCAGCGATTCGGGCTGCAGCCGCGCCCCGTTGCAGGCGCGACAGGTAATGGGCGAGATCAGCGATTCGAGCGCTGCGCGCTGTTTGTCCTCCCACGAAACTTCATCCTGACCGAACCGGTTCATCGCATCGAGCAGAAAACCGGTCGCGCCTTTCCACTCGGCCTGGTATTTATACTCGCCGTAACGAAACTCGATCTTGTCCTTCAAGCCGAAGAAGAACGCATCGCGCGCTTTCCTGGGAAGCTCGGCGAAAGTCTTCTCCGGGCCGCAGTTGAAGTGGCGCGCGACGGCGACCAGAGCTTCGCGCAGATAGGCGTCGGTCGCTTTATCCGCATCGCCCACGAAACGCAACTCGCCAATCGGAACCGAATCGTCAATCACGATCTTGGCCGGATCAACCTCCATCTTCGTCCCCAACCCGTGACACTCCTTGCACGCGCCGTAGACCGAGTTGAACGAGAACGAGCGCGGCTCCAATTGCGGAATCGAGATGCCGCAATCCACACAGGCCATCCGTTCGGAATACATCCGCTCTTCGCCGTCAACGATTGAAACGACCACGACTCCTTCGGTCAGCTTCGTCGCCGTTCGGACAGACTCTTCCAGCCGCTGTGCGATGCCGGGTTTGATCAGCAACCGGTCAACCACGACCTCGATGGTGTGATTGCGCCGCTTGTCGAGCGCGATCTCTTCGTCGAGCGAGCGCAATTCGCCGTCAATGCGGGCGCGCGTAAAGCCGCTCTTCTGCAGCTTTTCGAGTTCTTTCTTGAACTCGCCTTTGCGCCCGCGCACAATGGGCGCGAGGATCATCACCCGCTCGCCTTCCGGCAATTCCTTGATGTTCTGAATGATCTGGTCGGTTGACTGGCGCGACACGGGCCGCCCGCAGTTGTGGCAATGCGGCTGGCCGACCGAAGAAAACAGCAGTCGCAGGTAATCGTAGACTTCGGTCACAGTGCCGACGGTCGAGCGCGGGCTGCGGCTGGTCGTCTTCTGTTCGATTGAGATCGCGGGCGACAAACCTTCGACCGCGTCAACATCGGGTTTTTCCAGTTGTTCCAGGAATTGCCGCGCGTAAGCCGACAGCGATTCGACGTAACGCCGCTGCCCTTCGGCATAGATCGTGTCGAACGCGAGTGAGGATTTGCCGGAACCGCTCAGGCCGGTGATGACCGTCAGCCGGTTGCGGGGAATCTCCAGGTTGATGTTCTTCAGGTTGTGCTGGCGCGCGCCACGCACAGTGATGCGATCAATTGCCATACAGTGAACTACAGACAATTTTTTGTTTGATAAAGGAAACGGAGATTCTAGTTGACGCGGCGAGGGCGCGCAAGAAGGCGCTTGGGCCGGGTAAGCCAAAATTGACATTGACTTCGTCTGCCTTGAGGCACGCCGTAATAACTCGCTCCGGATCGCAGCGCTACGGAACTGAGATTGCCGCTCAGGCTGCTTTACGCCCGCGTTTGCGCTGGTTGATTTGTGCGGCTATCCGCTCATCCAGCAATTTCAAAAAAGCCGGATGCTTGATGATGGCTAGGTCAGGCGCCCGGGCAGATCTGTCCGCCGGTCCGACCGGTTGATCACGGTCCATTGCCTCGCGCAACACGTTGTTCATTTGTGTTTGATAGGGGGCGGCGTTTGGATCGGAAGCGCGGCGCCGGAAGTATTCCAGCACCTCGGCGTCCACATACATCGTGATGCGAACCTTTGCAGTCTTGGGATCATATTCCGGGTGCAGCTTCTTGAAACCGCCGCGAATGAATTTATGTTTGCCGGGTTTGAGCAGCGATTCCGGTTCGATACCCTTGGCCAAACCGGCTTCGTAATCCGCTTCCGTCACTTCAATTAACACTTCATCGGACTTCTTCTTCTTAGCCTTCATAATATCTGTCTCTTTCATAAGGCTCAGCTTCGCGAGCTGAGATTAACCAGATCAACTCCTCTCCATCTTCATCCCTGCGTTCGGTGTAGACCACTGACAAGAGTCGTTC
>Ga0247727_10012642_pt1 | contig 14435 bp, 11 predicted proteins | sample WisWelCaveWW1625_FD_202498 | JGI IMG/M metagenome (GOLD analysis project Ga0247727, IMG submission 202498) | Biofilm microbial communities from Wishing Well Cave, Virginia, United States - WW16-25 | ecosystem: Environmental > Aquatic > Deep subsurface > Groundwater > Cave microbial mat | place... | reverse complement strand
GCCCGCACACGTGCATGGGGCGTGCACGCCCCATGCACGTGTGATAGACTTGAACTACCAAACCTTAACAAATCACACCACCTTCTTTTAACCCTTTTCAACTCTAAAGAGTCTTATCCACCTCCCTCCAAGGTTATTTCAGGTCATTTTCGTTGAGCCCAGCCACTTTCAGCAAATGACGCAACAAACCAATTTTCAGCGGCTGGTTTCCATGGATGGGTATCGAAATACGTTCTATCCGCCCTGACTTGCCATATATATGGTGGCTTCCTTTAATTCGCAGGAGTTCCCATCCGTGTTTTTCAAGAACCTTTGCAAACTGCGCCCCCGAAATGGATTTCATACGGCGACCTCTAACACTTGTGTGTCTTCGGTCAAGTCGTATGTTTCAATATCCACAGAAAGACATGCTTCAATCGCTTCCTGAACGTTTTCCATCAGTTCATCCATGGTTTCACCCTGCGTGGCGCATCCGGGAATCGCTGGAACCTCAGCCCAGTATCCGCCCTCTTCTGCCGTGTGGACAATCACCTTTAGTTTCATATAAGCCTCCGATAATAGGATAACCTCATCCGTGATTCGGAGTATATCACTGAAATTCAGTATGCAGGCGTATATACATCACGTGTCATGGATTTTGTTTTATGGAGATTAGAGGCTGGGGATTGGTGTGTGAGGCTTTGAACGGATCGGGGGTCGAGTCCGTGCAAGCGAAGTGGGAGGAGATGTTTGGGAACAAGGATGAAGACTCAAAGATCGGTTTGGGAGATGAAGTGCCTAAGCCCAAGAAGCCGCGAAAGAAAGCAGGGACGAAGAAAACTGTCACGAAGAAAGACGAAAAAGGAAAGAAAACCGCCGCGAAAAAGACGCCTGTAGCATCGAAGACAACCGTAAAAAAATCGCTCACAAAGGCGAAGAAGTTCACGCCAAAAGCGCGTGGGAAGAAGACTGTAAAGAAGATTGCTGTAAAGAAATCGCGCAAGATGGTTGTCGCTAAGAAGCCCGTAAAAAAGTTACCAAGAAACATGCAGGACGATGAAGCGTGAGAAAGCTGGATCCTCAATTTGGAAAGCCTAAAGCAGCGACCTCTTGACTTTGAGGTGGAAAAGTTGTATTCTGTCTTTGAGCGGTCTTCCGCTTTCAAGTCAAAGCCATTGTAATTGCTCTAGGAGGCGCGATGTTCACGAACTTTAGACGTGTAACCTGGAATGCCAGCTTGGCGGCAACCATCTTCGCTTTGCTAGCTGCATTGCTCAGTGGGGCAGTGACTTATACATCTGCACGCGCGACTGGTCCCGTTTATGTAAAACCTAACGGTATGGCTGGCTCCTGCAATTCGTGGGCGAATGCTTGCCCCTTGCAATACGCGCTTGGTGTGGCTACCTCTGGCTCTGCTCTCTGGGTAATGAAAGGCACATACTATCCCACCAGCTCTGCAGACCGCACTGTGAGTTTCGTCCTCAATAGCCTCAATGACGGGGTTGCCATCTATGGCGGCTTTGCTGGCACAGAAACCCAACTCAACCAGCGCGACCCGGTTGCCAACGTCACCACTCTGAGCGGCGATATCGGTGTAGCAGGGGATAAAAACGACAACTCGTATCATGTGGTGCAAGCCTTTAATGGAACCAGCAATACCATCTTGGATGGTTTCACCATTCGTGACGGGAATGCGAATGCAATAACGCCTTCGCCCAACAACAGCGGCGGCGGAATGTACATCAATGGTGGCAGCCCGAGTCTCGTCAATGTGAACTTCTCAGGGAACTCTGCCGGCTTGGGCGGTGGAATGTTCAACGACAATAGCAGCCCGACGCTGACGAATGTGACCTTCTCAGGGAACTCTGCATCTGGTGGCTATGGCGGCGGGATGTTCAACCGAGTCAGTAGCCACCCAACGCTGACGAATGTGAACTTTTCGGGGAACTCTGCCCAACTTGGCGGTGGAATGTTCAACGATGGTAACAGCAACCCAACGGTGACGAGGGCGACCTTCAGCGGAAACCAAGTTACCGTCGATGGCGGTGGAATGTACAACGACACAAGCAGCCCGACGCTGACGAATGTGACCTTCTCAGGGAACTCTGCATCCAACTACGGCGGCGGAATGATTACCACCAACAATGGCAGTCCATCTCTCAAGAATGTGACCTTCAGCGGCAACACCGCTGCCAGCGGGGGCGGAATGCGCTACGATAACAGTACCGTGAATCTTGTGAATGTGATCATCGCCAACAATACCGGTGGCGGAGATTGTGTAAATAACGGCGGGCTGATGACTTCTGCTGTCAACAACCTGATTGAAGATGCCTCCAATGCCTGCGGGCTGACGAATGGCGTCAATGACAATATCACCGGCATCGACCCGGAACTGGGTGCGCTGGCAAACAACGGCGGCACTACCAAAACGATGGCATTGAATAGTGGTTCCCCCGCCATTGATGCAGGAAAGGATGCGGATTGCCCAGCAGAAGACCAACGCGGTGTGGTACGTCCTCAACGAGCGCATTGCGACATCGGCGCCTATGAAGCGCCAGCTACCCCTGCTTCTGGTAACCTGGATGCGACTTTCAGTTGGGAGGGCCTGGTGACCAGCTATATCGTTCCATCTAACCCCGGACGAATTGATGTGGCAGTCGGCATCGCAATTCAACCCAACGATAAGATTGTGGCGGCGGGTTATAGTGCTACGGGGATGAGTAATTCTGATTTTGCTCTGACCCGCTATAACCCGAATGGTTCACTGGATAAAACTTTCAGTGGAGATGGCAGGCTCATCACCAACTTTGGCGGCTATGACCAAGTGCTTGATATCGCAGTGCAATCCAATGGCAAAATCGTTGTATCCGGCACGGTTTGCAACGCGCCTTCTACAAAAGGTCCCTGTGACGTGGCGCTGGCGCGTTACAATGCCAATGGAACGCTGGATACGACGTTCAGCGGGAATGGCAAGCAGACGACCGACTTCGGCGGAGGCGATAATGGCTCGCGTGGAGGTCTTGCAATCCAGTCAGATGGCAAAATCGTTGTAGCAGGCTACGCGTGGAATGGTACAGACTCTGACTTTGCTGTTTACCGCTACAACGCCAATGGCAGTCTGGATACCAGCTTTAGCGCAAATGGAGATGGTGTGGCAGTTGGTGGCTTTGGGGCTGGCCGGCAAGATTGGGCTTACGATCTCGTGCTCCAAAGCGACGGGAAAATCGTTATTGCCGGTGCTACTTGTGATGCGAGTAGTTGCAATTTCGCAATTGTGCGGTTGAATTCGAATGGAACCGGGGACACCGCCTTCAGTGGAGATGGCAGGCAGACCACCAACTTTGGCGGAAATGATATTGCGTATGGTTTGGCTTTAGGGCCAAATGGCAAGATCGTTGTCGTGGGTTATAAAGGTACCTCAAGTTCATCTTATTTTGCCATCGTGCGCTACAACGTGAATGGCAGTCTGGACACTACTTTCAGTGGCACGGGGAAGAAAGCATTCAGTATTATTCCTGGCGGGCAGTCATCGGCCAACGATATCATCGTTCAGTCGAATGGGAATATCGTGGTGCTAGGGAGTACTGACAATGGTGGAGCTTATGATTTTGCCCTGGTGCGCTTGAAAAGCGGTGGAGGATTTGATACCACCTTTAGTGGGGATGGGAAGGCTTATGTTAGTTGGGGAGCGGCCAGCAATGATTTAGGTTACGCCATCGCCCTGCAACCATCGGATGGTAAGTACGTGTTGGGAGGTACAAGTGGCGCTCCGGGGCAGACCGATTTCGCGCTGGCGCGGGTATTGCCGTAAGGAGGAAAAAAACATGTTTGCCAAGAATAATAGGTCTGTTTCTCAGCAACGTGCCGCGTGGAAAACCCCTGCTCATTCGGATTTAACCTGACTGAAAAACTCCTTGATACCTTCGGACCGTCGAAAGTCTGCTAGCAAAATTCACTAGGACTACATGTTGGTGCCGGCCCTGCTCCCCCTCCTCCCCCCTTGGGTTTGGTAGGAGCAGAAGGCGGCGGAGAAGGGGGGATGTAGGATGCGGTAGGAATGATTAATGGATTCATGTCTAAATCCACCCATTCAACATACAGCCAGCCCTGGTTCCCATCCGACGCATTGCCCAGCAACCAAAGCCCAGACGGATTCCTGGCTATTACCGTGAATTTTTCACCTCTTGGATATGCCTTCTGAACTGCCAGGCCGTATTCCAGCGCCGGCCCTTTATATAGATAAACTCGACTTACGGCAACATAAATAGAGAATTCAACCCTTAATGTGGAGGTAGACGTGGGTGTTTGACTTGGGTTTTTAGTTACGGCAGTATTTTTAGTTACGGCAGTAGTTGAAACAATTATTGCAACAGGAGGCTTCTCAATTACGGGGGTGGTCGCCACACCCGGTTCTTCAGTGATAGATGGCGTCGGCGTAGACTCCGGTCCGAGATTTTGAAGCGCATAATACCCGCCAATTGAGGTTATACCGATTAACAGGATGGTGACTATTAATGAAAAAAGGGTTCGCTGGGAAATAACAGTTCGAGAGGCAGCGGGTATTTCCCGTATAAGGTCGTCCTCTTCAGTTTTCTGCGCAGCCAGTCGTTCTCGCTCTAGCTTTTCCTGAGCAAGGCGTTCCGCTTCAGTTCGCGCGCGGGCAACGCGTTCAGACTCAGCTTTCTGTGCCATCAGCCGCTCTACTTCTGCTTTCTCTTGCGCCGATCGCTCTTGCTGAACTTTATCGAGCGCAATATTTTCTTCCTCAGCCTTTTGTATCGCGGCGCTTTGAGCTTCCTCCCTAGCTTTTCGTTCTTCATCCGCCTTCTGTTCTCTCTGGCGGATGGAATCCAAGACTTGGGTTGCCGCCTGCGCTACACGGCGGGTCGTGTTGTCATCGGCGACAATTTTCTCCAGCGCTTCTATGGCTGAACGCGCTAGTCCTATATTCTTGCCTTTGAGGATCCTTCCCAATTTTTGCACCGCCGCCTCACGCACATAGGGACGAGTGTCTTCAATTTCATCCATTAATTCAACAGGCAAAGGCACGGGCTTGATGTCTTCAATCCGCATGCCCTGGCGGAGTACGATTTCTCCCTGTTGTTTGCCTGAAAATTTTGACGGAGTTTGCTTGGGTGTTGCAAGTTTTACTTGCTCATACGCGTAATCATACAACTCGTCTACGGTGATGCGCCCATCTCCATCCAAATCAGCTTCGCCTTCCAAGCCTTCCACTAAATAGTGAGTGAACAGCGAATTGTCTGTATCGCCGATGACCTTATCACCTTCCCAGGCGAATTGAGTTGCATCGCTGGCTGTCAGAATGATGCGACCATAACCGCTTTCAAATGCGGTTGCGGTTCCGATGCTGACTCCTGTGGCGGCTTTTGTACCTTGGGCGAATGCTCCGCTATTGCAACAATCGAGAATCAAAACTTGTCGTTTCGAGCGGCTTTGATCCATTACCTCGCGAATGTAATCTGACTTGACCGCCGTGGATCTTAATTTGGCTCTGAATGTGTTTTTGACCGCCAGATATAGCGCGCCAAATTCGTCTCGCACCCCATGCCCCGAGAAATATAATACGAGTAGATCATCGGGTTTTTTCTGATTGAAGAAGTCGTCAATGGTTTCAATGATTGTCGGAGAGAGTTGATTCAATAAGACTTTGACATCGTCAAACGCGCAGATATCCTTATCTATGAGAACACGCGCGAAATCTTCGGCGTCCTTGCCGGGTGCTGTCAGTTGTGCCAGGCCGGGATCAATGTATTCTGTATTGCCAATAATCAGGGCGAACTTTCCGCTCATTTTTTCTTCTTCGCTTTTTCAAGTTTTTCGAGTAGTTTATCCAGGTCGTCCGGCGAGCCTTCGAACTCAATCCCTTTGCCTTTGAATTTCACGGTGCGGTATCCCCGCCCGCGCTTGACCCAATCCTGCACCAAAGCGAAAAGGCTCGGCAAAACGGCAGGTAAAACCTCAACAGCCAGCGCGCCAATAGTTACTACATCGCCCGCCTTACTGCCATCGGGGGCTATGCCTGAATGTATCGGTTTAACTGTTTCGACTCTGCTGCTATTGATTTCCTGATGCAAATTCCCCTTCATTTTCTCGATATCATCGGCAGTTGTGTATTCGGCTACAATTTCGAGTTCGAGTTTGATGGGATCATCTGCGGTCATATTGACTCCGCCTGCATGGGTCTCTACCCATGCCTCTCTGGATAATCGGTGAATTGACGACTTTTGTCCGATTATACTCCCGAAAGGGATTTGAAGTTTCCGATCGCCGTTTCCTCATTTTATCCCGCCCGGGGCTATCACGGCTGAATCGCGTTCATTGTAAAGTAATCAAATAGCGCCGAGATTTCGGTGGGGGCTTGCGCGGCTGTCAGGCCCACACGCGCCTGCGAAAAATCCCGGACGTGTTCGCCGGTCGCGATCCAATTTTGCCCGTCTTCGCTGTAGTAACCCGTGTAGGTATTTCCCTCCCGTCGCAGGCGCAGATAGATCACTGATCCGTGAAATGCAACGTGATAGTTGCTCCCGGTAATGGAACCATTTTCAAAGTTATCAAAATAGACTCCGTCCCCAATACATGCATTCACTACATCGCAAAAGGCTCTGCCAAATTGCAACACGTTTCCCCGGTCTTGAAACACGAGCAACCCTGCAAACTGGAAGTTGCTCGTCGGCGCGAACTGTACCGATGCGGTAATTTCGAAGTCGCCTGCTGGGGGATCGCGTAACAGGATATTCGTGGGAAGATACGGACCGTCAATACTCGCATCCGACGCCGTGATCTGCAACGATCCGGCCACCTCGGATAGACTCCACTTTGCCGGATCCTCTCCCAGCCACGTCCAGCCTTCCGCCAGTTGATCCGCGAAGTCGTCCTGAAAACCCTCTCCCGACAACGTTTCAATTGGCGGAGTGGAAGTTGGCAGTGGGACTGGCGAATCTGTAACCGCGATTGCCTTTGTGGGTATATCCGTCGCGCTGGGCGATGGCGAGACATTAGGGGCAGGCATATTCATTCCAACAAACATCACGATTGCAATCAGCGCGGCGGCGCCAATTCCCGCGAACGCCCATATCATCGGGGAGCGACGCGGCTTTAGATTTTTGGATGTTGCTGTATCTGATTCGGGCGACGCGACGACGCTTTGAGATTGACCCGTCGGAAAATTGGATGCCAACGGCGATGTCGCGTTTGATCGGGCGGACATGGATTCTTGTGAGACCAATGAATCGGCTGTAGCTGTTTCTGGAAGGGCTCTTTGGATCGCCTGCGCGAAATCCTCCGCGTTTTGATAACGGTCATCGGGATTCTTCGCCAGCGCTTTCAGCAAAACCAATTCAACCGACTCGGGTAAATTGGGATTTAGTTTGCGCGCCGAGGGGAGCGGGTCCTGGATATGCTTGAAAACAATGGCAACGGGAGTCTCGGCTGTATATGGCACTCGTCCCGTGACCATTTCATAGAGGATGATCCCTAGCGAATAAATGTCGCTGCGATGATCAATGTTGGAACCCGCGCCCTGTTCCGGCGACATGTACGCGGGCGTTCCCATCACCGTCCCGGAGGTCGTGATCTTGGTGGAGGACTCCGCCATGCGCGCCAGACCGAAATCGGTCAGCAGGCAATTGGCGCTCTCGTCAATCAACACATTGCTGGGTTTAATATCGCGATGAATCATGCCGCGCGCGTGCGCGTAACTCAGCGCGCCTGCGAGTTGGGCGACGACGCGGCGCGCTTCCAAAAACGACAGGCTTCGCTTCTGCATAAGTTGGGATAGCGTCCCGCTTTGAACGAACGGCATGACAATATACGGATAACCATCCGCTTCGCCATAATCGAATACAGGCAGGATGTGCGGATGCTGGAGTTGCGCCAGCATTTTGGCTTCGCGCCTGAAACGGAGAACAAACTCTTCAGACGTAACCATGTGCCGCGGCAAAACCTTGACCGCGACGTAGCGTTCCATGCTTGGCTGGTACGCCTTATAGACCGCCGCCATGCCGCCCTCGCCCAGCGGCGCCACAATTTGATAATGCCCGAATTGTTTTCCAGTCAGATCTTCCATGTCGTCTCCTGCTTCACTATAACCTATATCTCGCGCCTCGTCTCATGCAACTCATGCAACGTTCATCCTTCATCCTTCCGCCTTCATCCTTTACCTCCTAATCGTCGCCTCCCGCTCGGGCCCCACGCCGACCCACTTCACAGGCACGCCGGTCGCGTCTTCGATCATTTTGATATAACTTCGCGCATTCGCAGGCAATCCGTCGAACGACCTGACCTTGCTGATATCTTCCTTCCAGCCATTGACTTTTTGATAAACAAGTTCAACTTTGTCCAGCCCATAAGCATCCACATCGGTATAGCCGACATCCTTCCCGTCGAGTTTGTAACCGGTACAGACTTGCAGTTGCTCGAGGTCGCTCAACACATCCAGTTTGGTGACGCACAACTCGGTGACGCCGCTCAACAGCGCGGCAGTTTTTACGATTTCCAAATCCAGCCAGCCCACGCGGCGGATGCGCCCCGTCGTAGCGGCGACTTCGCCAAATTGTTCGTACGCCGCGCTATGTCTATCAAGTATCTCCGTGGGCAACGGGCCCGCGCCGACGCGCGTGGTATACGCCTTCGTCACGCCGACGACGTTCGTGATATAACGCGGCGGGATTCCAAGTCCGGCCGAAGCGGCGGAGGGGATCGTCGTCGAAGCGGTGACGAAAGGATACGTGCCCCAATCGGTATCCAAAAACGTCCCCATCGCTTGTTCGAGCAAAAAATGTTTGTTTGCCTTCAAGCCATCCTGCACAATCGAAAACAACTCGCGCAGGTACGGCTTCACGCGCGCATAATATCCACGATACGCGTCGCGCGTTTCTTCATACTTCAACGCCTCGCCGCCCAACGCGACGATAATCTTGTTCTTCAATTCCAGTTGTACTTTCAAACGCGACTCGAACGCGTCGCTTGCGAAATCGCTCCACCTGATTCCGTTGTAACTGACCTTATCCGCAAACACCGGACCAATCCCGCGTAACGTCGTGCCGGTCGCGCCCGCGCCTTTTGCCTCTTCATACAATCCATCCAGAATTTTGTGATACGGCATGATGACATGCGCGCGCGGCGAAACCCAAAAGCGCCCGTCAATATTTACGCCCGCCTTATTCAGCATTTTAATTTCTTCGAGCAATACCGCCGGGTCAATCACGACGCCGCCGCCGATCAATCCCACCGCGTTGCGCGCAAAAATTCCCGACGGCACGAGATGAATCTTGAACGTCCCAAACTCGTTGATGACCGTATGCCCGGCGTTATTCCCGCCGTTGAAACGAGCCACATAATCCACATGCTCGGCAAGATAATCCACGACCTTGCCTTTGCCCTCATCGCCCCACTGCGAACCGATGACTGCTGTGACGCTCATAATATCTCCTCATGTCATTGCGAGGAGGGCGTTCTTCCCGACGAAGCAATCCCCTCATCGTTGGAGATTGCTTCGCGACGTGCGCTCGCAATGACATTATCTACTATTTGAACCGCGACTCCCAAATATGTTTCTGGCGAGAGACTCATCAACTTCGCGCGCGTGACCTCATCCACATCCAACGCCTCAACCCAACGCTGATAACTGCCTCTGTCCATCACGCGTCCGCGCGTCTGAGACTTAAGCGATTCGTACGCGTCGCTTCGTCCAGCCGCGCGGAGAATCGTCTGCGCGCCCTCGCTGACGACTTCCCAATGCGCGTTCAACTCGCGTTTGATTTGCTCCTCATCCGCGTCTATGCGCGACATGCCGCGCGTAACGTTGTTCCACGCCAGCAATGTATGACCCAACGCGACTCCGAAAGTTCTCCTCACCGTTGAGTCGGATAAATCTCTTTGTAATCTTGAAATCGGTAACTTCTGTGCATAGTGGGTGAGGAGCGCGTTGGCGATTCCGAGATTGCCTTCCGCGTTTTCAAAGTCAATCGGATTCACTTTCTGCGGCATTGTTGACGACCCGACCTCGCCTTCGACAACTTTCTGTTTGAGCAGTCCATCGCTGATGTATCTCCATATATCCTGCGCGTAGTCAAGAAGGGTGGAGTTGGTCAATTGGAGGGATTGGAAATAACGAATCCAATTGTCATAAGGGAGGATTTGGGTGGTGACAAGATTGGGTTCAAGTCCCAGGTTCTCGATAAAGTTTTTGCTGAATGACATCCAATCAATATTTGGAAACGCAGAATGCAACGCGTTGAAGTTGCCGACCGCGCCGGTGAGTTTGGCTTCAAATTTATGATTTGCAATTTCGGCGCGGCATTTGATAAGACGCGCGAGATAGACTGCAATCTCTTTGCCCAAAGTCGTTGGCACCGCAGGCTGACCGTGAGTCCGCGCGAGCATGGGCAGAGCGCGGTATTGTTTGGCGAAGTCGCGCAGGGAGGCGACAAGGTTGTCTAATGATGGAAGTAAAACTTTATCGCGTGAGTCTCTCAGCGCGAGGGCTTGCGCGATGTTGTTGATGTCTTCGGAGGTGAGGCCGAAGTGGATGTATGGCATTATGTCACTCTGAGCCGACGATGGTCGAGTAGCCCCGTGCTCTTCGGGGCGTATCGAGACCGAGCCGCGAAGAGTCTCGTGTTCTATTGACGGAGATTCTTCGCTTCTCTCAGAATGACGTTCCGTCAGTTTTTCTCGTAAGTAATACTCTATCGCTTTGACATCGTGCCGCGTCGTCTTTTCGTATTCTTGAATCTTGAGCGCGCCTTCGTCGGTGAACGGTAAGTCGGATTGCCAATCCGACCCACTCAAAGGTGGGCAAATGCCGAGGTTGGAAAGAGCAGCTAGAAAGTCGAGTTCGAGGCGGGCGCGGGAGCGGAGGTAGGCGAATTCGGAGAAGAAGTCCCGCAATGGAGAAGTCTCTTTTTCGTAGCGTCCATCCAGGGGTGAAAGCGCGTGAAGAGTCATCGTCAAGTATTATAATTCGGGCGGCTCATTCTACGAAGACCTCCAGGCACAGACCTCCGAGGTCTTTAAGACCTCGGAGGTCTACATGAAAATTTTACAAGAGACCGCTTTGACGTACGACGACGTTCTGCTCGTGCCGCAATATTCGGACGTGGACTCGCGGCGCAAACTTTCGACGCAGACGCGTTTGACGAATCAGATTCAGTTACAGATTCCGATTGTCTCGGCGAACATGGACGTGGTGTCCGAATACGAGATGGCGATTACGATGGCGCGCGAAGGCGGGATTGGAATCATCCATCGGTTCATGACGATTGACGAACAGGCGCGGCAGATACAACGCGTGAAGAAGGCGGAGTCATTTATCGTTGACAATCCCATTACGATGACGGCGGCGCATACGGTCGGCGATTTGAAAGATTTGATGAACGAGACCGGCACGGGCGGGATTTTGATTTTGAACGGCTCGGAAAAACTGGTGGGCATCGTCACGACGCGCGACCTGTTGTTCGAGGAACACGATGCCAAGCCCGTCAGCGACGTGATGCAAAAAAAAGTGGTGACGGCATCGCCAACGATTTCATTGAAGGACGCGGAAAAGTTACTGCATGATCATCGCATTGAGAAATTGCCGCTGGTGGACGCGGAGGGTCGCGTGGTTGGGCTGGTCACATTGAAGGATATTATGAAGATAACGGAATACCCGAATGCCACCAAGGACGCGCGCGGGCGTTTGATGGTCGGCGCGGCGGTGGGCGTGCGCGATAAGGAGATGCGGCGCGTCGAAGCCGCGTTGCGGGCGGGCGCGGATTGTATCGTGGTGGACATCGCGCACGGCGACTCGCATTTGGAAACCGAGATGATTCAGAATATCCGCAAGCATCACGCGGACGCGCAGATTATCGGCGGCAACGTCGCGACCGCGGATGGAACGAAACGATTGATCGACGCGGGCGCGGACGCGGTCAAGGTGGGAGTCGGTCCCGGTTCGATTTGTATTACGAGAATTGTCGCGGGTTCGGGCGTCCCGCAATTGACGGCCATCATCGAGTGCGCGAAAGCCGCCGAGGCTTCCCGAATCCCAATTATCGCGGACGGAGGGATTCGTCAATCAGGCGACGTGGCGAAGGCCATCGCGGCGGGCGCGCAGACTGTGATGATTGGTTCCATGCTGGCTGGCACCGACGAAAGCCCAGGCATGCTGATGACGCGCCGAGGTCATCGGTATAAGGCTTCGAGAGGCATGGCTTCGCTTGGGGCAAATATCGAACGCAACAAAAAAGAAGGCAACGATTTGACGCAGGAAGAGGTGGAGGAGTATGTCGCGGAGGGCGTGGAAGCGGCGGTCCCATATCGCGGCAAAGCGCGTGAAGTGCTGATGCAGTTGGTAGGCGGGTTACAATCGGGCATGAGTTATAGCGGGGCACATTCGATTGAGGAGTTGCAGGAGAAGGCGATTTTTATGCGGATGACGGGCGCGGGGCTGCGGGAGTCGGGTCCGCATGATGTGGAGGTTATAGGATGATGCGTGGAGCGTGGAGCGTGAGAAGTGGAGCGTGAGGCGTGGGGCGTGAGGAGTAAATGGAGAATCGGAGGATTGGAGAATTGTTTGTGAGAAACGCGCAGGCGTGGATTCGTGAGGCGTGAGGCGAGTTACGAGATACACGTTACGAGATACGAGTCTCGTGGAGCGTGTTGCGTTTGGCGAGTTTCAAGTTCCACGTTTCAAGTTCCACGTTACAAGTTACGTGTTTCCTTGTGTACGTGTCTACCTGTCTACTTGTCTACTTGTCTACCTGTCTCCGTGTCTACTTGTTTCCCTGTCTACTTTGAAATGGAGCTAACATGACTAATAACAAAACCAACTGGCTGGAGAAAGACAAAAAGCAATTGCATCCTGTGTATCATCCGAAGTCGCATGCGAATGCGTTGGTGATCGAGCGCGGCGAGGGTGTGTGGATTTATACAACGGACGGACAAAAGATTCTCGATGGCATGGCAGGATTATGGAACGTCAACGCGGGATATGGACGTGAGGAACTTGCCAAAGCCGCATACAACCAGATGAAGGAGTTGGCGTTCACATCGAATTTTTCGGGGATGACGAATCTGCCTTCGATTCAACTGGCGGAGAAACTTGCGGGCTTTGCGTATGAAGGCTTGAATACGACATTCTTCACTTCGGGCGGCTCTGAGTCAAATGACTCGGCGTTCAAGACTGCTCGTTATTACTGGAAACGCAAGGGCAAACCGACGAAGTACAAAGTCATTGCGCGCAAAGGCTCGTATCATGGCGTGACTCTCGCGGCGACGTTTGCCACCGGCCTCGAAAAATATCAAACGATGTTTGGTCCCGCGATGGATGGATTTGTGCATATCCCCGCGCCGAATCCGTATCGCTATGAGGGCGAGTTGAAAGCAGACGAGACGGTCGGTCAAGCCGCGGCGCGGGCGTTGGAAGAGGCGATACTGCGCGAAGGAGCGGACACCGTTGCAGCGTTTATCGCGGAGCCTGTGATGGGAGTCGGCGGCGTGATTGTTCCTCCCGATGATTATTTCCCGTTAGTGCGCGAAATCTGCAACAAGTATGAAATCCTCTTCATTGCAGATGAAGTCATCACGGGCTTTGGCCGCACGGGAGAATGGTTCGCGCTCAAGCATTGGGGAGTCAAGCCTGATATCCTTTCGTTTGCCAAAGCCATCACGAGCGGATACGCCCAATTGGGCGGAATCCAAATCTCGGACGAAATCCGCGCGACGATGGAGTCTGCGGCGGAGTCGGAAGCGTATATGCACGGGTATACGTATTCTGGTCACGCGATGGCTTGCGCGGTGGGGTTGAAGAATTTGGAATTGATGGAAAGAGATAATTACCCTGCGCGCGCGAAGGAACTCGGCGTGAGATTGCTCGAAGGATTGAAGACGCTCAAAGAATTTGGATTCGTCGGCGATGTGCGCGGACTTGGTTTGGTGTGCGGCGTTGAAATTGTCTCGAACAAAGAAACGAAAGCCGCCGACCCCGCGCTGGCGATGAAAATTTTCAAAGCCGCGCAGGAGCGCGGGTTGAGGTCGCGTCCGCTTGGGAATACGCTGGCGTTTTGTCCGCCGCTTTCGATTAATGAAGAGGAAGTGGATGAGATTGTGAAGAGGTTGGGCGCGGCGATGGATGGGGTGGGGTGAATGGTAATTGGTAATTGAGTAATTGGAGACTGGAGATTGGAGACTCGTGTTGCGTGTTTCGTACTGCGTAGTTCAGGTTTGCCAATCGTAAATCGTTATGTCTGTTTATTTACATGATATTCCCCTTGCCCAGGCGCAAACGCGATTAAGAGAAGCGTTGCAAGACGCTGATTTATGGCGAGCGCTTGGGATGGAATCAATTCCTCTCGATGAGAACGCGCTGGGGCGCGTCACTGCCGAGCCGATTTGGGCGAAGGTTTCGTCGCCGCATTATCACGCCTCGGCGATGGATGGGTTTGCTGTTAGAG
>Ga0247727_10012641_pt1 | contig 14435 bp, 8 predicted proteins | sample WisWelCaveWW1625_FD_202498 | JGI IMG/M metagenome (GOLD analysis project Ga0247727, IMG submission 202498) | Biofilm microbial communities from Wishing Well Cave, Virginia, United States - WW16-25 | ecosystem: Environmental > Aquatic > Deep subsurface > Groundwater > Cave microbial mat | place... | reverse complement strand
CATGCGAGGATGGAAAGTGTAACCTATATTTCGCTCGAAGTAGTAGGCTCGGCAAAGGTCTGATGAATTTTGATTTTCAAATTCGGCAAACGTTCGTAGCCCCGGCCCCTTGTGGGCCGCTATTCGCGCATGTTTCATTGACTCGCAACCAAAAGCATTTTGTAAGCGGATTTCACGAATGCAGCGGATAAAACGGGCTCTATCCGCTTGATCCGTTCAATCCGCTTACAGAAAAGCCTTTGCTTTTTTTGCAACGATTAAAATTGTAAGTGCATAACGTCGGAGGGGCGCCTGCCGGGCTGTGAACTTTACCTTGAGCATTAAATGCAAAGTGAACTCCTTTCACTGCGATCATGTCCGCTGCGCAATTCTGTCGAAAGCCTGCGCGCTCGTGTGCAATCGTAACCAAAAGCAAAAGAAGCGCTCGCTTGCCGAAGCAACAGCCCCGCCCTGATGAAATTTGACGATCAAAATCGGTGACAAGGCGAGTCCCCTCACTATGTCATTCAGCAGGAATCTTTTTGAGCGCTGGAGTTGACGCCCAGAACTAAAAAGGATTCCTGCTGAATGACATGTTTAGGAGGCGATTACCGAATTTGAAAATCAAAACGTATTAGAACTCACGACGAAAAGGCTGCCGGGGCTGTGCCGCTTGATGAAATAACTGCTCATTCACGCAGCGCAACGCGCACTCTCTCCGCCGCTACCTGAATGCGCACTTCGTTCTCGATCAACGCAAAGCGCACGAAACCCTCGCCATATTCGCCGAAACCCGAGCCGGGGGAAACCGTGACCTTCGCGCGTTCGAGCAAGAACTTTGCAAACGTAAGCGAGTCCATGTGGCGATGGCTCTCCGGAATCGGCGCCCATGCGAACATCGTCGCCTTCGGCTTCGGAATTTTCCAACCCGCAGCCGCGAAACTAGCGCACAGCACGTCGCGCCGTTGGCGATAAACCTCCGCAATCTCGCGCACGCAATCTTCCGGGCCGTTCAACGCGGTCGTCGCCGCGATTTGCAACGGCTGAAAGAGGCCGTAATCCAAATAACCTTTGATGTGCTCCAACGCTTTCACCAAAACCGGATTGCCCACCACGAAACCCACGCGCCATCCCGCCATGTTGTAACTCTTCGAGAGCGAAAACACTTCCACCGCAATCTCTTTTGCCCCGGGAACTTGCAAGATCGAAGGCGGCTGATAACCGTCGAAACCGAGATCGGCATACGCGAGATCGTGAATCACGAGCAAACGATATTCGCGCGCAAACTCGATGACTTTGTGGAAGAAGCTCGTCTCCACAATTTCAGCCGTGGGATTGTGCGGGAAACTGAGCATCAGAAAGCGCGGCGGCTGATTCCCAATTTTTCTCTCCTGTTGAATAGCGGCTTCGAGGTTTGCTAAAAAATCTTCGCCGGGCAAAAGCTTCACCGGCACGATGCGGCCGCCGGCAATAATCGGCGCAAAAAGATGAATCGGATACGAAGGCGAAGGCACGAGCACGCTCTGGCCTTGATCCAACACCGCGAGCATGAGATGCGAAATACCCTCCTTCGCGCCGATGCTCACCACAGCCTCGGAATCGGGCGCGAGCGCCACGTTATAGCGTCGCGCGTACCACGCGCAAATGGCCTCGCGCAAGCTCGTTATGCCGTTGGAAACGGAATAACGATGATTGAGGGGATTGTCGATCTCCTCGCGCAGCTTGGCGAGAATGTGCGGCGGCGTCGCGCCGTCCGGGTTGCCCATGCCGAAATCGATGACGTCTTCACCGGCTTGCCGGGCTTTTTGCATCAACGCAATGACTTGTTTCAAACTGTACTCTGGCAAATTTTTCATGCGCGGAAAATCCGCAAGACTCAAACGTGTGCTCATGGCTTGATCCCTTCGTGTAAGACAAAACGATTACCGGCAAAACTATTTTTTTAATCGTTTGCCGGAAATAGTTTTGCGTTGGATTGACGTAATTGGGAAAACGCGGTGAAGAAGGAATATACCCGTCAAGGTGAGTTTGGGTATGAGGCGCGCCGTCAGTGGCAGGAAAGACCGTCTCCCATTACGCAGTAATTTAGGAGCAAGGCCGGTGATCTGCCTAAACTCGCGGAGAGAATCTAAAAATTATTTTTTGTTCAAATCGCTCCGCACTTTGCGCGAGTGCGCTTACAAAAAAGCCGTAACAAGCGTTATTTAAATTTCATGGAACGCTTCATCTCGTGCAAGGAGGCACAATGACGATGCTGCGAAAGATTTTAGCGCTCTGCTATGGAAGGCTCGCGCCCGCCGGTTCTCACCCGCCGCGAATCCGCCCTCTGAAATCAACCTCTGTGGTATTGGAATTCCGTCGTCACGTTGCTTTAACGCTCGGAACGCCCCTCAAAAAAATAACCACGCTTTTGCGCATGCACAAACGTGTTGAACGCGATCTTGATCACGTTTATCGCCTGATGGTGCGCAATGCGCCGGACGGAATTTTTATCGTCGATGGGGATTTAAAATTTGTCGAAGTGAACGACCCCCTTTGCCGCATGTGGGGAATGAGTCGCAAAGAAATTTTAACGCAATCGCTGCCGGAAATCCTGGCCGAGGTGGATTGCGAACAGGATTTCTTTTGCGATCTGCTCGCGCGTGCCGGCTGTCGCGGCGAGATGACGCTCAACATGCCGGACGACACCTGCCGGATCTTGGAGTTGCAGGCGACGCCGTTGCAGAATGATTTGTTCATGGGCCTCGCGCGCGACATCACCGAACGTGCGCAACGCGAGGGCGAATTACGCCGCGCCGCAGAATGGCGCGCATTGCTGCTGCGTTCGCTCAACGAAGGTTTGGCGATTATCGACCGCGAAGGCCGCATTCTGCTGTGCAATCGCGCTTTCGAAACTATGCTCGAGCTTCCGTCGCAGCAATTGCAAGAAGTGTCTTTGCTCAAACCCTTTTGGCAGAGCGTGCAGAGGGAATGTCTATGGTCGTTGTGCAGCTTGCGCGGAACGCCCGTGTTCGGCGCGGAAAATCCTTTTCATCTCGCTTTGCACCTGCAACAACGCGTCACAGATTGCCGCTTGAAGCTGCAGCCCCACGACAAGATTCTATCCATCAACGCAGGGCCTCTTTATGACGAGCACAATGCTCTCATCGGCGCGGCGGTCACGTTGCGCGATATTTCCGCGAGTTTTCATGAGGAGCAAAAACAGAAAACCGCGAATTTGCGCAGACAGCAATACTCTTGTTTGGCCGCGCAGCGCACGTTAGCTGGCGAAATTGTGAAGCAGATTGAAGACCCGACTAGCGGCATCGCGCTCTACGCTCAAATGTTGCGGGACAATGCTTCGCAAACCAGCGAAGAGGCGACGCTCGTGCGCGGCATTTTGCAGGAAACCCACGGCTTGTTGGAAACGATTCGCGAATTGCGGGCGATGTCGAAGTCCGGTAGTAAAAACGGCAGGAGTCTCGAGCCGAAAGAGCAACGCTATGCAACTCAACCCGTGCTCGATATGCTCGCCGCCTCGGCGTGGCCGCAAGAGGTGAATTGAGTGGTAATTCCAAACGAGGGCGGCTCGCAACCAAACAAGGGGCAACCGCGAATGAACGCGAATAAAAAATATTAGCGGCCATGGGCGTTGATTCGCGGTTTGAAATGGTTGCCGAAAAAGCGCGGATGCCACTCCCTCGCGAATAGTCAAGGCAAAAAAACATAGCAAGACCGTTTTGGGCAGAATGATGTGAAATCGTTTTGCCCTCATCTCTTTCCCTCTTCTTCCCACCATCACTGCAGGCTTGCCGCAAAACTTGGCTCTCGGAAAATCGCTTGCATTGCTGGCTAGCGCTGATTATTATTTGCCCGCCAACGAAACAGCATTGAAAGTTCGCAACAAAAATGCAGATTCGAAGGAGAGTCTAAGTGCGAATCGAAGCCGCCGACTATATTGATGCGGCACAAGAAAGATTGAGCAATGCCAAATTGCTCTATGAAGCCGCACAATACTCATTTGCTTTATATGCGGCCGGTGTGGCGGTGGAAGCACTGCTGCGAGCATACATCGTGCGTGTTGAACCAAAAATTGAGGCAGCGCACGATATGCATTTGCTCTTGTAAGCCAGCAATCTTCGCTCCCTCGCCACGCCGAATGAGTATCAGCTAATCGGCGCGGCGACAACCGATCTTTTCGGACGATGGAGAAACGACCTGCGTTATACTTCCACTAATCGACTGCGGCGTCTTTTAAAGAAAAAAAGATTGGATCGAGGCATTCAGGGCGATTTTGTGAAAGAAAACTGCCGGATCGCAATTGAAATGGCGGCGACCATTGTAAGAATAGGAGTGACCAAATGGAAAGAGTGATGCAACGAATTCAAAGCGCCCTCCAAAAGGAATTTTCTTCTAAGGGGATTCTTCTCGAGGATGCCGGTGACGGATTTGTCGGAGGTTGGATTATTTCAAAATCCTTTGAAGGGCTGGACGGCGCGCAACGGCAGAAAAGGCTTTGGAATCTGTTTGATAAGTACCTCGATGAAAAAGATCGAACTCACCTTGCCGTATTTCTCACTTTTACCCCTCTTGAGAAGAAGACGATCTTTGAAGAGAATGACGACGCGCTCGAAAAAGACTCGAAAAGGAAATCCTTATCGGAAAGAAAGAAAACAAGCGTCGTAGCGCGTAAAAATGGCCGCATAATTCAAAAACGCCGTTAGGTGATTAGTCTTTGGTCAGCAGAACGTTGAATCCATACTGCCGAAAATGCGGGTCTGAGGTGAGAGCGTCGGTGAGATTTTGTTCGGTCATGAGTTGAAATGAATAGCAATCCGTCAATCCCCATTCTTTGTCGCGATAGCGCACGTAAATATCGAGAGCCTTTTCATACGTTGTTGGATTGAAAGCGTGAATTACAAAGTTCTCCCCGCGCAAAATATTTTGAATCAAATCCAACCCCGCGTCTCGTCGATTGAGCCTCGCAAAACCATCTCCCAGCTCAAACAGGATGGGAATTGTTATATGGCAGATTATTCCTTCGGTCTCAATTCTTTCCGCCCACTCCGTCGCTTTTTCGTGAAATTCATCTTTATGGCTGTACAAAGCGACAAAGTAGCCGGTGTCGGCAAATACTTGCGGCATTAAAAACGTCTCCCGGTAAAACTTTCAACGTCGTCAGATCGAACTTCTTCGCCTAAATCAGTCGCCCATTTTTCAGCCCACTTTACCATGTCAAAAGGTTTCGACCGTTTAGTGGGCGACAAGAGCTTGACGAGCAATTGCACTTCGACTTCCTGGCCAGGCTCAAACTTTGACAAATGAATGGTTATCCTTTTTGACTTGGGAACTTTCTTGACGAGCGCGATGGATTCCATGACTACACCTCGATTAGTTTGATAAGAGAACGTGCTTGATTACTTGAAAAGATACTCAAGTCTCTAGGTATAGTCAAGCTTTGCCTCCGACAATTTCACTGAAAACCTCATGGCTGCGTTTTCTCATCTCAAGTTCCTCTCTCGCGTTCTCGCGTCTTTCATTCTCTTCATTTTCGTTGCTGCGCCGTTAATTGCAGCTGCGAATGACGACCTCTCCTCTCAAAACCAATCTGCCTTTCCTCTCACCACGCATCCCGAGGCGGACCTCATGCCCGCGCTCTCAGCGGACGGCAAGTGGCTCGCATATGTTTCTCGTCAAAATGGGAACTACGACATTTGGGCGCGGCCCACTGCGGGCGGCCTGCCGAGTTTGCTCACTACGAACACGAGCGATGATTACAGCCCTTCGTGGTCGCCAGATGGCAAAGCTCTCGTCTTCGTCTCGCGTCGCGATGATGCGGAAGGCGATCTCTATTTGCTCCATCTCAAAACGCGCGAGGGCGGGTTTGCGCCTGGCCAAATCAAACGGCTCACTGATAATCTGCAGCGCGAGGCGTTTCCACAATTCTCTCCCGATGGAAAAAACATTGCGTACTGTTTTGGCGCAAAAGGGCAGGAGCAAGTTTGGCTTTATGAAATCAAAACCGGCAAACGTTATCAACTCAGCACGCGCGGCGGCACGCAGCCTGCATGGTCGCCGAGCGGCAATGAATTGGCCGTTGCATGCCGCACGGTGGAATCTGAAGAACATCAAATCTTCATCATCAGCGCCGATACTTCGCAAGCGGATTATTTGCGACGGCAAGTGACTTTCGAAGGCGACAACGGCTATCCTTCGTGGTCGCGCGACGGCAAAAATATTCTCGTGCAGCGTTATGAGAGCAGCGCGAATGCGGCAGCGCGCCGCTCTCGGCTTTATATCATGCCTGTAGATTTTGCTTCCGGCACTCTCGAACAACTCTCAACCGGTTTGCAAATCACGCCCGATTCTGAAGGCGCGTTGTTTCCGTATTGGGGCGTCGACGGCGCGATTTATTACGTCGCGGATCATTACGGCAATCTCGATGTTTGGCGCATGCCCGAAACCGGCCCGATTCCGCGCTTCAACTCTCCGCAAGCAGCGTTTGAAAACGCGCAGGCGATTGTAGATCACGAGGCCGCGCTGCTCGCGTACTCTGCGCTGCGTTATCATTTTCCGGATTCTTCGCGCTGGCTTGCAATGGCGGGCGTGGAGATGGGGCGGCGCTATTTGCAACTAGGTGACGCGGCGCAAGCGCGCAAGAGTTTCAACAACGTCGTGCTCTATTATCGCGCCGACAATTATGAGGGCGCAGGCTTGGCCGAGCTTGAGCTTGCAAAGTTGGATGGCAATGTCGAACGTTTGGCTACTCTGCGCGATCACTATCGCGCGTGGCCGAATGTGCAAGCGTGGTGCAGCCTCGAAAGTGGTATCGCTCTGCAAAAGCAAGGGCGAGCAGAGCAGGCTTTGCAAATCTTTCAGAATCTCCCCTCGCAATTTCCGCATGTGCGCGAGGTATGTTACCAAGCGTCATTGCGCGCTGCCGATCTGTTGCTAGCGCGCGAACGCAATGACGCAGCGGAAGCACGTTACGTTGAAACCATCGCGCAATATCGCGAGCAGGAAGATTGGCGCGCAGCTTCGATCAATCGACTTCTGAATGTTGCCCCGGTGCTTGCGCGCACTTCTGACACGCTCGCCGCTTATCAACGCCTGATTCAAAAGCACAATTCCATTTCCGAGATCACGCACGCTGCGCGTTTTCGCATTGCGGAACGCTTGCAGCGCGACGGCGAAACGGCGTTGGCGGAAAACGAATGGCACAGCTTGATCAACTCGCCCACGAAACAAAACGATCCGTTGCTGCAAAACCTTCGCGGCGAGGCCATGTTGCGCCTCATGCGTTTGCACCTCGCGCAGAATGATTTTCCGGCGGCAGAGTTGCTTTATCCACAAATGCAAAAAGAGTACAGTGGCCCACCGGAGTTCTCGGCTTTGCAAACAGCTCGCCGCGAGCTCACGCAAGCCTCGTTGCATCGCGGCCGCATGTTGATGCGCGGCCAGGATTATGAATTGGCGCGCGCGGTTTTTCTCGCCGCGCGAAGATATGATGCTCGTGAAGTCGAAGCGCATCGCGGCTACCTTGAAACCATGAACGCGCTCGGGCAGATCGACGAAGCCATTGACGAGTACACGAATTTGACCAACGCCAACCCGCGCGATGAAATCGCGCTTTATGCTTTGGGATTGGCGTATTCCTATAAAGGAGAAGGCGACGCGAAAACTTTGCGTCGTTCTGCGGCGTTGATCGAAGCCGCGCTCGCGCGAAATTATCGTCTCGTGCCCGCGTATCTCACGCTCGGCTTCAATTACGAAGGCATAGAGAAATTGGAGCAGAAAGAGCGCGAACGCAAAAAGAAGTTCTTCGAGAAGGTTGCGTTCGCGTTGCCCGGCTTTCTCGATAATCTGCGCCGCACGCTCACGTTTCGCCCGCCTCGCCAACCGGAACGATGGTATGAAAAGGCGATTGAAACATTGACGACGGCAATTGCTTTGAATGATGAAAACACCGAACCGCAACGCGAAGCCCTGCTCGCGCTCAATCTCGCGAACAACTATTACAACTTCGGCGAGTTCGGCTACGAGAACGCGCACCGCTATTATCAAATCAAAATACGTTATGACAGCACGTTCGCCACGCCGCAACAACGCGCGATTATTTGCGAGCGCATCGGGCAAACCGGTTGGGTGAGCGGCAAGTATCAAGAAGCCGCGCCGTATTTGCGCGAAGCTGTGACGCGCTATCGGCTTTTGCGCGACGTCGAGGGCGAGCTGCGCAATCTGCAGCGGCTCGCTTTGCTCTATCAAACCAGCGGCGATTACAACACTTCGAATGAATACTTTCGCGAGTTCATCAATGCCAGCCGCCGCGAAAATCGCGAGTCCAACGTTGCGCTCGTGTGGCGCAACATTGCTTACAATCATCAACAGCTCGCGGAGAATGACGATGCCATCACGCGCGGCGAGCGTTCGCTGGGAATGATTGCTGAGCAGGGCAGCGGCGCGTATCCGCAGCCGCAAAAGAGCAAGCTGATGATCAAGCTGCTCGGCTTGCCCATCTTTTGGAAAACCCTTGAGCCTACCGGCGAAGAATCCACCGGCGAGAGCTTGACCTTCGAGCAGGAACGTGAGTTCGTTTTCAGCATCATCGAAGAAAGCCATGCCTTGCGCAAAGATTTTGAGGAAGCCGTTGCCGCGCTCGAGGCAAAGCTGCAAAGCTTTCGGCACCGCAAAGAGCGCAAAGGCGAAGCCCTCGCGCTCAACAACCTCGGCAACCTTCATTACAATTTGCGCGATTACGCGCAAGCCGAGGAGCATTTCAAACGCTCGTTTCAAATCTGCGCAAAGAATAATTTCGCCGGCGGCGCGATTGTCAATCTCATCAACCTCGGCAATCTCGCTTTGTTGCGCGCGCGTTCCGAAGATGCTGACGTTTCATATCTCACGGCAAAGATTGATTCGCTGTTGCAGCTTTCGCGCGAGGCGTTGGCGCAAGTGGCGGCGCAAACGCCGCGACAAAAACTTGCCGTGTTGAATCTGCTCGGCAATCTTGCTTATTATAATGCCGAGCATTCGTGGCCGGAAAGCGCGGCCCCGAGCGGCCTCGCGCAAAATCACGCGGATCAAAACGAGCGCGCAAGTTTGAGCCAAGAGCTGCGACGCTCCTGGCTTGCGTTGCATTACTGGGGCGAAGCGCGCGCGGCTTATGACACGGCTTTGACGCTCGCGCGCGCGCACCGCTTGCCGCGCGAAGAAATTATCGTGCGACGCAATCTTGCGAGCTTGTTGACGCTTGCGCAAGATTTTCCGGCCGCGTTTGCAAATTTGCGGTTCGCGCACGATCTCTGCATCGAGCACAACTACACCGAGTTGACTTGGCGTATCGAAAATGCGTTGGGCGCGCTCACGCATTTTGCGCCGGAGCAAAGCTATTCCGAAAAGAGCGCGCTGGATTGGTATCGCAACGCCATCACTTTGCTCGAAGGCTTGCCCGAGGAACCCGAGGGCATTGAGCAGCGGCTCTCTGAAAGTGAAGAGCAAAACGCTTTATATGAAAATGCCGTCACGGTGTTGGCGAAGATGGGCGAGAAGGAAAAGAGTTTTCAGCTTGAAGCGCTGCAACTCGCGGAACGCAAACAAGCGCGCCACTTCATGAATCTCATTGCGACGAGATATATTTTACCCAAAGAACAACAACATCGTTTGATTTGGGGCGGCGGCGGCGGCGAAGTTTCTTATTTGCGCCGCGTCTTGAGCCGGTTGCGCGGCGAGCTGATCAAGCTGCAAGCCGAAGAGCCGCAGCGTCCGAAAGAGTTGGGCCGCGCGCGCGCGCAATTGCAGCAAACAGAACGGGACTATCAAGAAATCATCCGCATTGCGCTCGAAGAAGATCCTGAGTTGGCCAGCTTCTTCAGCGTGCAAAGCGTGGACGCGCAAGCCCTGCGTGATTCCTTGGCAACAGGCACGGCGATTCTCAAATACTTCGTCGCAGAGAACGAGATTTTGATTTGGCTCATTGCGCAAGACCGCATCGAGCAAGTTTGTGTTCCATATTCGCGCGCGCGTTTGCGCCAAGACATTGCGCGCTTGCGTGAAGCGTGGACCAAGCAAAGCCCCGAAAGCGCGACGCGCGCGCAAGCGTTGTCCATGCAGTTGCTCGCGCCTTGGAAAAATTTGGAAGATTACTCGCGGCTGATCCTCGCGCCGGATGATGCGCTGCACTATTTGCCCTTTGCGGCATTGCCGTATCACGGCGAGGCGCTCGCGCAGCAATTCACGCTCGTGTACGTGTCCAGTTTGCAGGCTTTACAATTTGCCGCGCGGCATAAAAACTTGAACGCGGAAAATTTGTTGATCGTGCAAGACGCCGAAGCTTCCACGCCTGAGTTTGCAAAGAGGCTCGCCACGCTGAAAGTGCAAACCCTGCAAGGCGTTGATTGGCGCGGCGAAACCGCGCTGCATCCGCAGGTGCAAGCCGCCGGACTTTTGCACTTGCAATCGCGTTTCGTCATTCAACCCGAGCGGCCGTTGGATTCCGGTTTTGCGTTGCGCTTCACGAGCAATAATCGCGTGGAGACCGCGCGGTTGCCGTTGTATCGTTTGTTCGAAACGGAGTTGCGCGCGAGCGTGCTCGTGCTGGAAAATACTTCGTTCCCGTATCAACGCCCTCAAACCGGCGAGGAGATCGTCGCTTTGCAGCGCAGTTTGTTTTACGCCGGTGTGCCTTCGCTCATCCTTTGCCAATGGGAAGCCGCGCCCGCAGTGCGCAACACTTTTTATGCGCAGTTCTATGCAAACTTGGCGAATCATTCTCTCGCTGCGGCTTTCAGCGCTGCGCAACTCGCGACACGCGAGCGCCATCCAGATTCTTATGACTGGGCCGCGTTCGAGTTGATCGGCTATCAAGGCATGTCGGAAACGGAGAAGAATGCCTTCGCGCAAAAATATTTTTTGGAGAATGTGGCAAAGGGCAACCGCGCGCAAGAGTTGAACGAGTTCGGCGATGCCATCAGTTATTATCGCGCGGCGTTGACGATGGCCAAGCAACTCGACCAGCAAGAAGCGATTCAACGTCTGCGCTTGTTGATCAAAGCCAGCGCGATTTCCGGCGCTGATTTCGCGGCCGCATGCGAGATTGAAGAAGCGCTGCTCGCAGACGCGCAAGCGGCGAAGGATTTGAGACGCATCACGCAGAGTTATCGCAATCTTTCCACTTGGCGTTTGCGCTTGCAGGATTATCGCGCGGCGGAAGAGGCGGAGCGCCAGTATTTCGCGCTGGCGGAGCGCGCGAATAATGCGCCCGCAATGGGCGGCTCTTTGCTTCAGCTTGCGCAGATTCATCAAGCCGCGAATGATTATGATCGCGCGCTGGCTGCGGCGGAAAAAGCTGCGGAGATTTTTGCCGCGCAGCATCAACCGTTCGCGCGTTTTCAGGCGGAGATTTTTCTGGGAAAGTTGGCTTTGGAAAATGATCGCTACCATGCCGCCTTGGATTATCTCGAACCGGCGCTCGCCAATTTTCAAACCGCGCGCAGCGGCGCAAGCGCGTTGCCGCCGCAAGAACAACGCGCGCTTGCCACTGCCAAGCAATTGCTCGGCGCGGCTTCTAGCCGGCTCACGGCTTATCAACAAGCGCTCAAGCTTCATCACGAAGCGCGGGAAATTTTTTCTGCGTTGGCTGACACCGCAAATCTCACGCGCGCGGAGCAGTTTGTCGCGGAGACCTATTGGCTCAAGGCGGATTATCAACAAGCTTTGCTCCACCAACAACGCGCGCTCAAACTGGCGGCGCCGTTGCGCGACGAGCCTTTGCAAATTCGCGGACAAACGGCGTTGGGGTTGATCTTGCTCAGCCTCGGTGATTTCGAAGCCGGCCTCGATGCGCAAAAGCAAGCTTTGCAAATCGCGTTGGAGTGGGAAGAGGAGCGTGAAAACGAAGCGCGACGCGAGCAAGCGACGGTGCATAAAAATTTGGGATTGACCTACATTCAACGCGGCCAAACGGAACAAGCGCTCGCGAGTTTCAAACAAGCAGCCGGCTTGGATGCGCAGCTCGCGGCTGAACGCGGCTTGCTCTATGATTATCTCAACCTCGGCCAAGTTTGGCAAACGCTCAATCAACCGGACTCCGCGCAAAGCTACCTTGTCAAAGCGGAAACGCTCGCGGCGCGCTTGCAGGATCAGCGCGGGCTTGCAAAAATATTTTATACGAAAGGCCTCCTGGCTTGGAATCGGAGCAACAAGGCCGTTGCGCAAGCCGCATTCTCCGAAGCGTTGCGCCGATCCGAGCAAACGCATCTCGACGAGTTGCAGTGGCGTTGCTTGTGGAAGCTGGGCGCGTTGGCGAAACAGGAGAGCAGTCTCGAACCGGCGCGGGATTATTATCAGCGCGCCCTCGCGGCGCTCGAACGCTTGAGCGCGAAAATCAAAATCGAAGAATATCGCAGCGGCTTCATCGACGACAAGTCGGAGTTGTATGAAGAAGCCGTGCTGCTGTTGTTGCAAATGAAACGCGAAGCCGAAGCCTTCGCGATTGCCGAGCGCGCGAAGTCGCGCAGCTTCGCGGATTTGCTCGGCAACAGCGGCGTGGATTGGCAAGCCGGCGCCGATCGCGCGCTGCTCGATCGCCGCGAGCGGTTGTTAGAGCAAATAAATTTCACACAAGGAAAAATTTCCACGCTGCAAGCGCAACCGAGCGAAGCGGAGAGCGCTCGCCTCACGGTTGCGGCTCTGACTGACTCGCTCGCGACATTGCAAAAAGCTTATACCGATCTGCTCGTTGAAATCAAGTCCGCCAATCCGGAATTGGCGGACGCGGTGAGCGTCGAACCTTTGCCGCTTGCGGAAGTGCAAGCCATGCTGGCAGACAGCGTTGCGTTGATTGAATACTTCTTTGCCAAAGATCGTTTGGTGAGTTGGGTGGTGGATCAAGCGCAAGCGCGCGCGGTGAGCACGCCGCTTGATCGCAAACGCTTGGGCGAGAGCGTCGCGCAATTCCGCCGCGCGATTCAAAAGCGCGCTTCGACAGAGGCATTCTCGCGCGAGCTTTATGACGCGTTCATCAAACCGATTGCGCCGCTGCTCGCGAACGCCACGCAGTTGGTGATTGTGCCGCATGGCGCGTTGCACTACGTGCCCTTTCCCGCTTTGCAGAGAGCGGATAGCACGTATCTCATCGATCATTATGCTTTGGCATTGGCGCCGAGCGCGACGGCGCTGGGCTTTTGTTATCGCAAGGGCGCTGCGTTACCGGAGCAGGGTGAGAAGAACTATCGCGTGCTCGCGCTCGGCAATCCCGAGGTTGGCAATTCGCGTTTGGATTTGCCTTTTGCGGAGAAGGAGATTAAAAGCTTGGAGCAAACGTTTGGCGAGATTCAAAGCTTCACGCGCAGAGAGGCCACGCACAATGCCTTGCTCGCGGCGAAAGACAATGCCGAGCTTTTGCACTTCTCCTGTCACGGCGTTTATGATGAAAAGAATCCTCTGTTCTCAGCCTTGCTGCTCGCGCCGGAAAGCGCGAGTGATGACGGCCGGCTCGCGGCGCACGAAATTTTTGGTTTGAAGCTCAACACGCATCTTGTCATGCTCTCCGCCTGTGAAACCGGCCTCGCGCGCGTTACCGGCGGCGATGAAGTCGTGGGCCTCGCGCGCAGCTTCATTTTCGCCGGAACGCCGTCACTCATTGCAAGCTTGTGGACCGTTGATGATCTCGCGACTGCGATCACCGTGAAGCGCTTCTATCGTTATCTCAAAGCCGGAGACACCAAAGCCCAAGCTTTGCGCGCCGCCCAACGCTTCGTGCGCGATCATCACAATCGCCATCCCGCGTATTGGGCGAGCTTCGGGCTGACGGGAGACTGGAGGTGAGAAGTGAGAAGCAAAAAGCAAAAAAGAAAAGAGCAAAGAAGCAAAGGGCATCTGGTTTGGGGTTTGCCTTTTTGCCCTTTGCCTTTTGCTCCTTGCAGCGGGCTTGCATTTCTTGAGGAGATTTTTTACTGTAGGAAGTAAATCTTTGAGCATAATTTTGTGAGGCCCAGCAGGATCATGAATCAACCAGACTTATTTGACATGGTAGAGCTGCAAGAAGACTTGCCGGAGTTTGATTGGAAGCGCGGCGCGCAAGGCACAATCGTAGAGTGTTATTCCGGCGGCGAGTATGAAGTCGAGTTTGTGGATGAAGAGGGACAGACGCTCGCGCTCTGCGCGCTGCCGCCGGAGAAAATAACTGCTCTTTCTTTCGCTGCTTCTCATCAGAAGAAACAGATCATGCGGCAGTTATTTTCAGTCGTCAATGAGTTTGACGATGAGCGCGCGCAAAAGGTATTAAGCTTTGCCGATACCTTACGCGAGCATCAAGCGGCATGAGGAAAAGCAATTCAATTCACGCATAGAGTCAGACCTCGTCAGATTCGTTTTTAGAATTGTTGTTTGAGCCGCATTTGACAAGGGTTTGAAGCGAAAAGCGTGAATAATTGGACAAAATCGGTTTAAAAACTATATGTTCACTGCGAATGGTTGTC
>Ga0247727_10012640_pt1 | contig 14437 bp, 12 predicted proteins | sample WisWelCaveWW1625_FD_202498 | JGI IMG/M metagenome (GOLD analysis project Ga0247727, IMG submission 202498) | Biofilm microbial communities from Wishing Well Cave, Virginia, United States - WW16-25 | ecosystem: Environmental > Aquatic > Deep subsurface > Groundwater > Cave microbial mat | place... | reverse complement strand
AACCCAGGTCGTCGCCTCCGGCCGCCCCGCCGTAGGTCCGGGTCCATACCGTCCCCCCGGAACTGTCGTACTTGCGGACCCAGACATCGGTGTCGCCCAGCCCCGTCGTCTCGAGCCCCGTCACCAGGACGTTGCCGGCCGCATCGATCGCGACGCCATCAGCCCGATCGTAGTCGTCCGCGGCGCCGTTGTAGGTCTGCGTCCAAAGGGCGGCTCCGCCGGCATCGTACTTGCGAACCCAACCGTCCAACGAGCTGGCCCCGACCACGTCACCCACCACGACGACATTGCCCGTGGAATCGACGGCGATGCCGAGGCCCAACGATCCATCGATCGTCCGCGTCCAGAGCGCAGGCGTCGTACAGTCGTTGGCGCAGGAGTTGGTGTCGATCTCGTCGTTGTCATCGCAGTCCTCGCCGGTGTCCACCACGCCGTCGCCGCAGGAGGCCGACTCGCAGCTCTCACGGCAGGCGTCGGGATCGTCGTCGGAGTTGTCGTTGCCGTCGTCGCAGGCTTCGCCGTCGTCGACGACCTCGTCGCCGCAGTCGGGCGCCTCGCAGTCGGCGCGGCAGGCATCCGGCTCGGTGTCCGAGTTCGCGTCGCCGTCGTCGCAGTCCTCGCCGGTGTCCTCGACTCCGTCGCCGCAGGAGGCCACCGCGCAGGTCGTCCGGCAGGCGCCGGCGACCGTATCGGAGTTCTGCGCCCCGTTGTCGCACTCCTCTCCCGCCTCAACGACTCCGTCGCCGCAGCCCGGTTCGTCGCCACCCCCGCCACCACCACCACCCCCACCGCCGCATCCCGGCCAGGCTGTGAGACACATCGCGATACCCAGGCGTCGTGCGAGCAGACTGACCATAGGTTTTTCCTCCCTTGCGCCCCAGGGGGCGCCGTTTCGACCGTGGCGGCCATTACGGCCGGATCGATGCCTCGCGTCAAGCGATGGCAAGCACGTCGAGCCGCGCTCCGTTGGCAAGCAACGTACGACCTGGTCTGGTACCTCACGGAGCACCGCGGGCTCGAGCCGAACCTGGGCCTGCTGAAAAACGCCTTGCAGCAGACAGGCCACGCGGTCCCGGCCGACTGGCGCGCCGCCGTTCTGGAGCGGCTGGCGGAGTTGGACTGGCCGGCGGTGCTCCGCGACCTGCGCCCCTTCGTGGAGCGGCAGGACGACCTCGCGTTGCTCTCGCGGGAGGCGATCGCGGGCCTGCTTCGCCCGCCGCGGTAGGCCCGTGTCGCACCGCCGGGCGACGACGAGTCACCGTTCGCGGCCGGCATCGGCTTTGGGCCGTGGGGTACTACCGGTTATACTGAGCGGATGAAGACGGCCATCTCTCTTCCCGACGAGCTCTTCCATCAAGTCGACACGAGCGCACGACGGCTCCGGGTCTCGCGCAGCGCGCTCATCGCTCGGGCGACGAGCGAGTTCCTGGCGCGGTACGCCGATCCCGCAGATGCGACGAAGGCGTGGAATCGAGCCATCGAGCGGGGCGGACAGCCAGGCGATGATCCGGCGGCGCGCGCCTTCCGGCGGCGAAGCAAGAGCGTCGTTCGCCCGACGGCCGGGCGACGGCGTTGATCCGGCGAGGCCAGGTCTGGTGGGTCGATTTCGGCGACCCCCGCGGTTCGGAGCCTGGTTACCGTCACCCGGCCGTCGTGTTGCAGAGAAACGAGGTCAACGCGAGCAAGCTGAATACCGTCGTGGTGTGCGTGTTGACCAGCAACCGAGCTCTCGCGTCGGCCCCGGGCAATACCCTCCTGCCCAGGCGAGTCACCGGACTGCCCAGGGATTCCGTGGCGAACGCCTCGCAGATCGCCACGGTCAATAGGAAGGACCTGACCGCGCTTGCCGGAGCGCTGCCCGCGCCATTGATGGAGAAGGTGAGCACAGGCATTCGCTGGTTTCTGCAGTTGGACGTGTAGGCGACGTGGAGCGGTCCGGTCCGCCATGCGCACCGAAGTGGACCGCCTCGTGCCGCCCAAACGGGCGGACCGGCGGCGGACTCTCGGGATCGGGCTTCCATGCGTACGTAGGCTCACGGCCGGTTGGCGGCGTCGTCCGGCTGACGGTCCGCCGCGACGCCCAAGAGCTCGCTGTCGACGTCACCGTCGCCGCGAACACCCACGAATAGCGCCCACGCGGGCGCGCCAGGCGCTCCCTACTTCAGCGGCTTGAAGTGAAAGGAAGACCCTCTGGTTCCTTCGCCGCCATCAATGCTGGCGGTGAGGGAGCCGTCGGCGGCTTTCTTGTAGAGGATGCGCTTGGGGAAATCGTGCTGCGGATTCTCGAAGACCGCCACCGCGCCGTCGAACCTGGTCAGCTTGAACTCCGTGGGGGCGCGGCCGCCGGGCTGGGCGATGTAGAAGATGCCATCCCCGCGCTCCACGATGCGCAGAAACTCGAACTCCACCATGCGCCCTTCGCGCAGCGTGCGAGACACGCCCAGCATGGCGTTGGTCGCCGGAGGCGTCCAACGCTCCTCGACGCGCGTCCGTGGGCCGACCATCACCCAATGCCCGCTGATCCACGTCAGGTCGGCCAGCGTCGTCTTGCCCTGCGCCGCCAAGCCCAGCCCGCTCACCAGCGCCGCGACGAACGTGATGCCTGCAGCCAGGAGCATTCCTTGTCGTCTCGAGCTTGCTCCTGAATTCATGGTCACCCGAGCACCGAGAGTGTCCCAAGCCGGGCATTGCGTCCAGAGGGTGCTCGCGGAAATCGTGCAGGAATGGGTGCGATGATCGCCATCCTTCCCGAGCAGCGCGGGCAAGACCAGCACATCCACCGCGACCGTGCGCGCATCGGCTCGGCCCTCGGCAGACACCGATCCCCCGTGGACGACGGCCGCGGTGGACCAAGGAAACGTAAGGAAGCGCCCTTGACGATCGCGTGGGCCGGTAGCAGGCTTCCGGCCGAGGAGGGTCGCGCCATGGTGAACCGACGCGTCTTGTGGCTCGTGGCCTCGATGCTAGGGTGCGGGAGCGAGGGCGGACCCGAGGAGGGATCCGACGATGGCGGCATCGACGCCGCCGGCGGCGGCGAGTGCGAGGTGACGTCGGTCGTCATCGACCCGTCCGCCGGCCCGCTGGACCTTCTCTTCGTCATCGACAACTCCAACTCCATGGAGACCGAGCAGCAGCGGCTCGGCGCGCAGCTCGACGTTCTGATGCAGGCGCTGGCGGGTCTCCCCGATGGATTCCCGAACGCGCACATTGGCGTCGTGTCGACGGATCTCGGCTCGGGGCCGTACACGACCGCGTGCGACCCGGTCGGTGGCGACCAGGGGCGGCTCCAGGACGGCCCTCGCATCGCGGGCTGCACTCCCCCGGGCGACGCGTACATCGATATCACCAACGCCAACGGCGTGCTGTCCGGCAACATCGCCAACGTCGACACGCCGACCGCAAACGGGCTGGGCTGCCAGGGGCTGGTGGACCTGAGCAACAACCCCATCCCGGCCGACGGCGATACGGCCATCGACGTCTGCGACATCCAGGCGGCGTTTCGGTGCATCGCGGCCCTGGGAACGGGGGGATGCGGTTTCGAACAGCCGTTGGAGGCCGCGCGGCGTGCGCTCACTTGCACGGAAGCCGACTGCACGAACCCGGGTTTCCAGCGGGCCGACAGCCTGCTGGCCGTCGTGTTCCTGGGAGACGAGGACGATTGCTCGGCGCGCGACGGCGAGATCTTCGACCCGTCGTCCTCGGCGCTCGGACCCCCGACCAGCTACCGCTGCTTCGAGTTCGGCGTGACCTGCGACGAGCCCATCGACCGCAGCGGCGCTCAGACGCTAACCGGATGTCGATCCAAGACCGTCGAGGACGTGGCGGATCCCGACGACCTGCTGTTGTTCCCGATCCAGGAGTACTACGACTTCTTCTCGACGCTTCGGCCCGACGGAGACGTGGTCGTGGCGGGCATCACGGGCCCCTACGCTCCCGGTGACGAGATCGGCACGGCTCTGAGCGCGGGGCTCACGCCTGATCTGGTACCGGCCTGCACGCTGAACGGCGAAACCGCCTTCCCGGGCGTGCGGCTCAACGAATTCATCCGTCGGTTCGGCAACAACGGTGTCGTGATCGAGGACCAAAACGCCGGGCTGGGGATCTGCACGGACGAGTTCAGCCCCGCGCTTGCCGGCCTGGGTGACGGGGTGGCCAGGGGTGCCGTGTCCGGTTGCTTCGACGTGCCTCTGATCCACGACAGCGGGGACGGGCCCGAGGTGGTCACGAACCCGGAAGACGCCTCGTGCACCGTCGTCGAGGTGGTTGGCGCGGGCACCCCGGACGAGGTCTTGTTCGAGCGTGAGCGCTGCCGGTTCAACGAGGCGCTGCTGGAGTGTGCGGACACGCCGCCCGGGCTGAGCGTCGATTCCCCCGTGTCGTGCTGGTACGTCTGCGATGGCAGCGCGCCTGAGGCCGGCGGCTGCGACTACCGCTGGCGTCTCCGCTTCTGTCGCGACTCCTCCTGCGATCCAACCACGCAGGCGCCTCCCGGCACCGAGGCCTACGTCCAGTGCGCCGCCTGCAATCCCGCCGCCTGCGACTGTCCGTAGCATCCACCTCCCGCGCCAGAGCCGGAGGACCGCATCCCGCTCGCAAGCCTGCAGTGGATCGGTGATCGTTACGCGCCGATCGGACAGCCGGCCATGCCGGTGGCGCACCGTTGGTGGAAGCAGACGCAGCGCTGGTTCGACAGGATCGGCAAGCGCATCTCGCGGGTCGGGCGGCTCGATCGTCCGCCGTGGCGCGGTCTCGGGGCGTTCGCCTTCCCGCGCGCCTACCAAGCGATCGTGCAGGGCCGCGCCCGCAGCGAGAACTCTAGGAAGGCGTGCTGGCGGCGGCGAACGTTCGGTCATCCTGTCCCGGCCGCGGGCGTCGGCAGAATGGTCAGAAGACATGTTGCAGGCCGGCCCGTGGGCCGCGACCCGTCACCGTGTGGATGTTATCGTGGAGCCTGTCGAACCACTGGCCTCCAAACGCACAGCGACCCACGCCGGACTGCGGCCGCTCGACCCGTGGCCGCGGGCGACCGCGGAACCGTGTCGGGCACTCTCGACTTCCCCTGCGACTGAGGAAGGCGGTGGTCACGGCGAGCCCGCCAACCAGCTCGCCGCTTCCCGCCCAGGCGGCTCATCGAATCAGCGCCCAGAGCAAGGCGACGTGGACCAGCAGCATGACCGCGGCGTAGGGCGCCTGGATCTTGATGACGCCGTACGGGTCGCGCATCTCGAACAACGCCGGCGGGACCATGTTGAAGTTCGCCGCCATCGGCGTGCAGAGCGTCCCACACGAGGCGCAAGTCAAGACCAGCGCGCCCACGAGCGCCGGGTCCGCGCCGAACGGCAGGATGAGCAGCGGGACGCCGACGCCGGACATGATGACCGGGAACGCCGCGAAGGAGTTCCCCATGATGAAGGTGAAGCCGACGATGCTCAGGCAGCAGACGCCCACGACGGCGAAGAGGTTTCCCGCCGGGATCACGGCGCTGACGATCCGCGCGATGACGTCGCCGACGCCGGCCACGCGAAAGAGCGTGCCGAGCGAGGCGAGCAATTGCGGCAGGATCACCACGGCGCCGATGGCCTCGGCGAGCCGGCGCCCCTCGTGGATCAGCTCCACCGGACGCGCCCGGCTGATCGCGAGCGCGGCGGCGGCGGACAGCACCGACGCGTAGGCGAGGCTCACGAAGACGACGCGGTTGGGGTCGACGCTTTTTCCCCACGGGATCAGCGACGAGGCGTACGTCAGCGCCGGGATCATCAGGACGGGAATGAAGATGCGCCGCCCCAGCCGGTGCGCCGGTCGAACGCGGACCTCGCGCGGCGCCGCGTCCGCGGTCGACGCGGCCGAGGCCCGCACGCGGCCGAACCCATCGATGGCCACCATCGCGATCACCAGCGCGCCGTTGGCCCAGGCCGGCAGCACCGATCCGAACGCGAAGGACGCGCCGAGCAGGATCCAGAAGCACCCTGTCCCGATTCGCGCCGGGTTCCTGCGGTCGGCGAACGTGAAGCCGCCGAAGACGGCCAGCACGATGCCCGAGAGCACGAAGATCGCTTCGAGGCTGGTCAGACGGGCGGCGAAGGCGAGGCGCTCGGCCATCGGTCCTACCGCGCGCCTTCGTCGCCGGTCGCGGCCGCTCGCCGAGCCGCCCGCCGGCGCAGCCAGCGGTCGAGCAGGTGGTACTTGCCGGCCGCGACCAGCACGGACGCGACGGCGATCGGGATCGACCAGAGGGAAACGTGCCGCGGGTCGACGGCGATGCCGGCATCGCGCAGCGTGGTCACGACCAGCACGACGCCCGCGGCGCCGAAGAAGAGGTTCTGTCCGAAGAAGTTCCCGTAGTTCTCCGACGCGCCCGAGGCGGCCTTGACGCGCTCGGTCTCGTCGGGGGTGCGCTCGTCGTCGAGTCCGCCCGCGCCGAGCGCCATGGGGACGATGAGGGGACGCGAAAACGTCACGTGGCCGCTGCCCAGGCGGATTCCGAGCGCGACGACGAACACACGCAACAGTTGGTAGGCGAGCAGCAGCCGTCCCACGGTCGCGGCGCGGAGGTTCGCGAGGAGGTGGCGCGCCTGATCCTGCAGGCCGTAGCGCTCCGAGAGCCCGATCGCCGGAAGCGCGAGCACGAACAGCGTGATGAGCCGCTGGCTGGAAAATGCGCGACCCAGCGTGTCGAGGATGCCGGGCGCGGCGTCGCTGCCAACGACGGGCATGCCCGCGGCGAGCCCGGTGATGAGCCCCGCGGCCACCACCACGACGGTCACGCGGAGTCGCAGCGCGAAGCCGGCGAGCACGACCGCGACGCCGGCGAGTGGCAGGTACTCCATCGGCGCAGTCTACCCCGCCGGTCGTGGTAAACGTGGCCGACGGTGGCTTGCCGCGCCCCAAAACGTCCCGCCCTGACCGACGTGGACTCGAGGCAGTCGGCGGCCGGCGTCGAGTGGCGCACGCCGCCGCGTGTCCTGCTTGTCAACGCGGCGGGCCGGGGGCAAGATGCGCAGAGGCCTTTGTCCCTCGCTGCGGAGGTGCCCATGCGTCGCAGACCCGACTGTCCGAGCGCGCTCGCTTTGGTCGTTCTCTCGGCCGCGTGCCGAGGCTCCGCAGGGGGCCCTGGCGATCCCCTTGCGGATGCCGGTCCGGCAGACCTCTGCACGGTGTGGAACGGAACATTGGAGTCACCGGACGAATTCACGACCGACCCGCTGGTGGCTTCGGCCCGAGAAGCGACCGGTTTTCCGGTCCACCTGGGCGGCGAGCCGCCGGACGTCCGGGGTATTGCGTCAGCGGGCTGATCGACGAGTTCGATGGCGAGCGGATTGCCATCCCCATCGAGAGCACGCTCACGTTGACCCCGAACGACGATAGCAACGTCCAGTATCGTGAGGTCGGTGAAGACGGCGGCGCGGTGGTTCTGCAGGGTTTCGTCACGGGCTCGAACGACCGATTCACCTTGTGGTTCGATCCTCGATTCGCGAAGGTCTGCGAAGATGGCGAGCACGATGCGTTCATGTTGAGCGGCCAGATCGTGGACCGAGGGACGATCGATGCCGAAGGCCTTTCCGTCGTCCTCTCCGGCCTGGAGTGCCTGGGGTTCTGCCCCGGCACGTGGGCCCATTCCTCGCTGACGCTCGACCGGCTGGGCGACTGTCCGAGCTGCGACGAAATCGCCCCCACGTGCAACGGCGAGCTGGTCCCGGTGTGCAGCGGGAACGCGCCAACGTCCTGCGGCTCGAGCTCGTGCGGGCAGGTCCTGGGGTGCTACGAGACCACCGACTGCGCGGGAAGCGCACCGTCGAGCTGCGGCAACGCCACGCCGTTCAACCCCTGCAGCTCCATCCTGGGCTGCTACGGCAACGGGCATTGCACGGGAACCGTCAACCCCTGCTTCGTCCATCCATCGAGCTTCTCCTGCGGCCAGACCGACGGGTGCTACTGGAACGCCGCCATCGGGGAGTGCGAGGGCGATGCGTGGTCCTGCGCCGGATACAGCTACGATTCCGACTGCTACACGCAGTCCGGTTGCTCCTGGGACGACAGCTGCGACGGCACTCCCACGCCGTGCTCCTCGCTCGGCTCATTTTCGTGCGAGGACCAGTCCGGGTGCTACCTGGACACCGACTGCGTCGGCACTCCCACACCGTGTGAGGAGCTCTCGCCGGAAGGGAATTGCGAATCGCAACCTGGCTGCGACGCCGAGTGGGTGCCGCCGTGAGAACCTGATCGGGCCGAAGTGTCGGGCACGAGCCGGTACGCCTCCGCCTCGGGCCAGGACAGGTAGTCGTTGAAGGCGTCGAGGATGAACTGCGTGCAGAACCAGATCACCATCCGCGACCGCGTGCTGATCCACGACACCGTCGCGTCGTTCTTGATCACGGGCGGGCAGGACAACGTGCAGGCCGTGGCCGGCCAGATGCTGGGCTTCTTCTCGGAGATCGGCTGCCAGTTCCCGCCGTTCCCCTTCGTCGCGAACTCGCGCGGCTGGTCGGCCGAGGACATGGAGCGCAACGTCGAGGTCGTCGCGCAAAGCGAGGACCTGCGCGACGGCACGCGCGCGCTGGTCGACCGAGCCGTCGGCCTGGCGCGCGATCTGCGCGCGGCGCACCACGGGGAAGCGCGGCTGGCTCGCGGCGGCCGCAAGGCGCACCGGCTGCTTTCCGACGACGGCGACGGCGGCTGATCCGTGCTTTCGCCCGCCTGGGCGCGCCGGCTGGCGACGCGCATGCTGCCCGACTGTCGCGGACTGCCGCGTGCGTTCTGGGTGCTGTGGGGTGCGACGTTCGTCGACCGCCTCGGCGGCTTCGTGCTGCCGTTTCTCTCGATCTACCTCACGGTGGCGCGCGGCCTTTCGGTCGAACGCGCCGGCGCGGTCGCGGCGCTGCACGGCCTGGGGTCGCTGCTGTCGGGCCCGATCGCCGGCGGCCTGGCCGATCGCTTCGGGCGCAAGCCGGTGCTGGTCGGCGCGATGACCGCGTCGGCGGCATCGCTGTTGTGCCTGGCGGTCGCGCGCGATCCCCTCTGGATCGGCATCGGCGTCGCGGCCTTCGGCTTCCTCTCCAGCGCCGCACGCCCGGCGCAGTGGGCCACCCTCGCCGACGTCGTTCCGCCCGCCGACCGCGCGCGCGCCTTCGGCCTGCTCTACTGGGTTATCAACCTGGCGTTCGCGGTCGCGCCGATCCTCGCCGGGCTGCTCTGGAAGCTCGGGCCGGCGGCGCTCTTCGTCGGCGACGCGGCGACCACGCTGCTGTGCGTCGGACTGATCGTCGGCTTCGTGAGCGAGAGCCGACCCGAGGGCCGGATGCCGTCGGCGAGCACCACGCTGCTCGAACCGCTTCGCGACCGGCCGTTCGCGCGGTTCGTGTTGCTCACGTTCGTGGGCGCGCTGGTTTTCCAGCAGGCGTTCGTCGCGCTGCCGCTCGACATGACCGCCAAGGGCATCGCCCCCGGCGCCTACGGCGCGCTGATGGCGATCAACGGCGTGCTCATCGTCGCGCTCCAGCCCGCGCTCTCCACTCGCGCGCGCTCGCACGATCCGCGTCGGGTCATCGCGCTGGGCGTGCTGCTCGTGGGCTGCGGCTTCGGCCTGACCGCGCTCGCGACATCGCCCGCGGCCTTCGCCGGCTGCATCGCCGTCTGGACGGTCGGCGAGATCCTGTGGCTGCCGCTGTTCCCGGCTGTGGTGGCGTCGCTGTCGCCGACGGACTTGCGCGCGAGCTACCAGGGCGCCAGCCAGCTCGCCTGGGGCGCGTCGGCGCTCCTGGCGCCCATCCTGGGGACGTTCGCCCTGGGGCACCTGGGCAGCGCGGTACTCTGGATATCGTGCTTCGCGGGCGCGTTGCTGAGCGCCGTCGGCCAGTGGGCGGCGGCGCGTACCGGGCGATCGGCGCCCGACCCCTCTGGAGGAGGGGCTGGGCGGGCTGCGCGGTGACGTACAGCGGCTCGACGGCCGCATCGAGAACCTGCTCCTGGGCGGCCACGCCGACGAACATCCCGCCGGCCCGTAGGACAAACCGCGGAAGCCCGGATTGCCGCCGCGGGCGGTGCGCCCGCCGCGTGTCCTGCTTGTCAACGCGGCGGGCGGGGGGCAAGATGCGCGCTCATGCGAATGCTCCTGTTGCTCCTCGGGGCCGGCTGCGCGACGGCGGGATCCGCGCCGTCGTCGCCCGCGGCCGCGCCGGCCACCAGCGCGGCCGGGCCCATGGACTCCCCGCGCAACGCCAAGCCGCTCCTGCTGCGTGGCGCCACGGTGTGGACGGCGACGGGCAAGACCCACGCCCCCGGCGAGGTGCTGATCGTCGACGGCCGCATCCAGGAGGTCGGCGAGCGCGTCTCGGTGCCGCCCGGCGCCGTGGTGATGGACCTGCCCGGCAGGCACGTGACGCCGGGGATCATCGACACGCACTCGCACCTAGGCGTCTATCCCGCGCCGCACATCGAGGCGGTGTCCGACGGCAACGAGGCGACCGCACCGGTGACCGCCGAGGTCGAGGCCGCGCACGGCTTCTGGCCGCTGGATCCGGGCATCCCGCGCGCGCTGGCCGGCGGCGTCACCGCGATGCAGGTCCTGCCCGGCTCGGCCAACCTGATCGGCGGGCGCGGCTTCACCGTCAAGCTTCGTCCGGGACGCTCGGCCCGGGCGATGCGTTTCCCGGGCGCGCCCGATGGGCTCAAGATGGCCTGCGGCGAGAATCCCAAGCGCGTCTACGGGCGGGATCGCAAGGCGCCGCCGATGACGCGCATGGGCAACGTGGCCGGCTACCGCGCCGCGTTTTCGCGCGCGCGCGAGTACCGTGATCGCTGGGACTTCTATCGCCGCCAACTCCAGGACTGGGAGAAGAAGCCCGTCGCCGAGCGCAAGGAACGCCCGCCGCCGCCCGATCGCAATCTACAGATGGAGACGCTGGTGGGCGCCATCGAGGGTCGCATCCTGGTGCACGTGCACTGCTATCGCGCCGACGAGATGCTCCTCATGCTGGAGATCGCCGACGAGTTCGGCTTCCGCGTGCGCTCCTTCCACCACGCCGTCGAGGCCTACAAGATCCGCGACCACCTGGCCCGGCGCGAGGTCGGCGCCAGCACCTGGGCGGACTGGTGGGGCTTCAAGCTGGAGGCCTTCGACGGGATCCAGGAGAACGCCGCGCTGCTCGCGGCCGCCGGCGGGCGCAGCATCATCCATTCGGACTCCGGCATCGGCATGCAACGGCTCAACCAGGAGGCGGCCAAGGCGTACTACAAGGGACGCGCCATGGGGCTGGATCTCACCGAGGACGAAGCGCTGCGCTGGGTGACGATCAACCCGGCCTGGGCGCTGGGCATCGACAAGAGCGTGGGGACGCTCGAGCCGGGCAAGATGGGCGACGTGGTCGTGTGGAGCGGCCACCCGCTCTCCGTCTACAGCCACGCGGAGAAGGTGCTCCTCGACGGCGTTGTCGCCTACGACCTCTCCGCCCGCCCCGCCACGCCGAGCGACTTCGAGACCGGGCTCGGGGAGGTGGGGCCATGAACGTGCTGCTGGGCATCGCGGCGCTGGAGACGGTGGCCATCGTGGGCGGCACCGTCGAGACGCTCGAGGGAGCGAAGATCCCGACGGCAACGGTGGTGATGCGCGACGGGCGCATCGAACGCGTCACGCCGGGGCGGGAGGTGCCGGCGGGCGCACGGGTGGTCGATGCCTCGGGCCGCATCGTCACGCCCGGCTTCATCGCCGCGAACACCGCGCTGGGCCTGGTCGAGATCAGCCTGGAGCCCACCGCGCGCGACCAGTCGATCGAGTCGACGCCGCCGGACGCCAACCGCGCCGCCTTCCGCGCGGTCGACGCCATCAACCCGCGCAGCGTGCTCATCCCGGTGCAGCGGATGGAAGGGATCACCTCCGCGATCGCGGTGCCGGAGGGCGGCCTGCTGAGCGGGCAATCGGCGTTCTTCGATCTCGCGGACGGCGCTCGCGCCGAAGCCGTGGTCCGCGCGCCGCTCGCCATCCATGCGCACCTGAGCGCCGGCGGCGGCGCGGCCGTGGGCGGCTCGCGCGGCTACGCGATCACCCACCTGCGCGAGATCCTCGACGATGCCCGCGTGTATTCGAGGACGCGGCGCAACTACGACCGCAACCAGTCGCGCGCGCTGGCGGGAAGCCGCCTGGACCTGGAGGCGCTGGCGCTGGTGATCGACGGCCGCGTCCCGCTGGCGATCCACGCCGACCGCGAGGCGGAGCTCCTGGCCGCCCTCGATCTGGCGCGCGAGCAGCGCGTCCGCATCGTCATCTTCGGCGGCGCCGAAGCCTGGCGCATCGCGCCGGCGCTCGCGCGCGAGAAGGTCCCGGTGTTCGTGCACGCGTTCGAGAACGTCCCCTCCGGCTTCGACGCGCTTTCCAGCCGCCTGGACAACGCCGCGCTCTTGCAGCGCGCCGGCGTTGCGGTGGGGCTCTCGGCGGGCGGCGAGGCCCATAACGTTCGCACGCTTCGCCAGCAGGCCGGCGTGGCGGTCTCGTGGGGCCTGCCCTATCAGGAGGGATTGCGCGCGCTGTGCCGCACGCCGGCGCAGGCGTTCGGCATGGGCGGCGACTACGGCACGCTGGCGGCGGGCAAGGTGGCCAACGTCGTGGTCTGGACCGGCGATCCGCTGGAGCTTTCCAGCCAGGTCGAGCACGTGTTCGTGCGCGGCAAGGAGATGCCGCTGCGCTCGCGCCAGACCGAGCTGCGCGACCGCTATCGCGTGCTCGACGGCATGCTGCCGCGCCCGTAGCGCCGCGCGGCCGAGGGATCTCCTACCTCGTGCTCTCGAAGAGCCGCTTCGCCACGTCGTCGCGCGACATCTCGAAGTGCAACGCGACTTCCGCGAGGACGGCGGCCAGTGTCCCCACCCGGAGCGGGTGGTGCTGGGGAATCGTGATGTGATGTTCACCGCGATCCGGCGTCGTAAGCCGGAGATGGCTCCCGGTCTGACGCGTCACGCGGTACCCGAACGCCGCCAGGGCCGTCGCGAGATCCTTCCCCGCCAGGTCGCGGGGAAGCCTCATACCGCGATCACTTCCTCCCGGACGAAATGCAGGCGGATGACCTTTGGCTCGAGCCCCGCCTCGAAGTGGCAGCGCACGGCGTCTCGAACCTGGGCGTGGAGGTGGGCCAGGTCGTCGGCCTCCGTAAAGATGGGGGCGCCCAGGGCCCGCGCCGTATATCCCCCCTCCGGAGCTTCCTCGACCAAGAAGATCAGTTCGTTGGTGGTCGCCACCGGGGTAGTGTACTTGAGCGGGGCAGTGCCGACCAGCGGGTGGCCGCCGCGTCCATGGCGCCGCGCGGCTTCCTTGCGGTCGAGCTTGCCCGACGGTCCGCGCGGAAGCTCCGCGACGAACTCGATTCGTCGGGGCCTGCGAAACGACGCCAGCCGGCCGGCGAGGAACGCGTCGAGCTGCGTCTGGACAGGCGGATCGCCTGCCGGTACCACGAGCGCGGCCACGATCTGACCCCAGCGCTCGGCGGGGATCCCGAACACGCAGGCCTCCGCCACGCCGGAATGCTCCTCCAGCGCCGTCTCGACCTCGCGCGGATGTACGGTCTCGCCGCCGGTGACGATGCGGTCATCCCAGCGCCCGAGCACGTGGAGCCTTCCCTGATCGTCGAGCCGACCGAGGTCGCCGGTTTCCAGCCAGCCCTCGGGCGTGCGCGGAGCCGGGTGCGCCTGGCGCGGATAGTACGCAGTCATGAGCGCCGGCCCGCGCAGTTGGATCCGGCTATCGACTAGGCGCAACTCCACGCCCGGGAGCGGGAAGCCGGCGCCCTGCTCGGGACCAGGCCGCGTACCGGGACGCTGCGTGGCGACCTGCGCGCAAGCCTCGGTGAGCCCGTAGGTCGTGAGCACGGGAACTCCGCGCGCTTCGGCCCTCGCCAACAACGAGGACGATGCGCCATCGCCGCCCAAGAGCACCGCGCGCACATGCGCCGGTGGACGCCAGCCCGGATTCTCCTCGAGCAGGCGCCAGAGCATGGCGGGCACGAGCGAGGCCAGGGTGACGCGATCACGCTCGATCCAGCCGGGAAACTCGGCAGCCGAAAAGCGCGACGCCAGCACGACGGTCCTGCGCGCGATCAGGCAGCGCAGCAGCACCGAGAGGCCGCCCACGTGCGCCGGTGGAAGGCATAGCAGCCAGCGGTCGTCGTCGTGCCACCCCAGGTTGGCCTCGCTCATGCGCGCAGCGGAAACGAGCGCCTCGCGGCCCAACACCACGCCGCGCGGGTCTCGCGACGTGCCCGACGTGTAGGCGATGGCAAGGCATCCGCCCAGCGGGTCCGCATCGGGATCGTGCCCGGCGATCTGCGCCTTCACCCGCGCCGTCTCGCCTTCGCTCCAGCGCGGGTGCAGCAGCGCGAACGGCACGCCCGCCTCGATCAGCGCGAGAACACGGACGACGGTGGCAAGCTCGCCGGTCGCCACGATGGGCACGGGA
>Ga0247727_10012639_pt1 | contig 14437 bp, 16 predicted proteins | sample WisWelCaveWW1625_FD_202498 | JGI IMG/M metagenome (GOLD analysis project Ga0247727, IMG submission 202498) | Biofilm microbial communities from Wishing Well Cave, Virginia, United States - WW16-25 | ecosystem: Environmental > Aquatic > Deep subsurface > Groundwater > Cave microbial mat | place... | reverse complement strand
GGTGGAGGAATTTGAAAGTTGGGCTCAGCGATCACTGCTCGTATAACAACTACAGGTCGTCAAAACATTTTCTATCGCGCTTTATTAAATCAAGTGGCCGTTCAACCTATAAATATTAGACACAAAAATAGCGCCCCAATTCCCCTCGTCAATTCAAATATTGGGGAGATAAAAAAGACAACGAAATTTACGAAAGCTAAACACAACAGGCAAGCAAAAATTCGTTTTATTGGTAATGCCTCACTCACAGGTGGAAAATCGTAGCGCCCCGTTCTCGGGGCAGACAAGATGTCTGCGCTACCACCCCGTCAGTGAGGCATTACTTTTATCGACAAAACGAGCATTAAACGGCAAGGCCCGTCAAGTTGACTGCAGACTACGTCCGCAGGAATCAACGCGACGGGCCTTTTTGCGGTAGACCAGCGGGGCGGGGAGCAAAGCGCAAAGGGCATAGCGCAGAGCGTTCCCATTGCGCTCAGCGCCATGCTCTATGCGCTCTGCCGATTTAACGCAGAATGACAATCACGCCCGTTTCGTCTTCCACCTCAACCGCCAACTTGACAGCTTGAAGACCTCTTCGGTAGCCGATCTTTTTTTGAGATTCCAGTCCGATTTCGATTATATTTTTCTTGTAAGGACGAACCCAGGCGATACGGTAGTCCGGAACTTTCTCGTTCAATCGGCGCTCAAATTTTTTGAAAGTTTTCAACTGCACACTTGACAAGTTGTGGTTTTTATTTTGCGTCGCTGCGTGTTGAGTTTTCATAACACGCCTCAGCGAGGATTTTCTTCAACGCAAAATGACAGTAACGCCCGTATCATCTTCCACCTCGATAGCCACTTTAGCTGCTTGAAGGCCTTTTCTGTAGCCAATCTTTTTTTGCGACTCTAGGCCGATTTCAATTATACTTTCCTTATAAGGAGATGGACGGACCCAGGCTATGCGGTAGTCTGGAACTTTCTCGTTTTAGCATCGCGCCAGAGAACTTGAGATACAGGTATATCGATGTCTTTATCAAAACCGTAGTCGGCCTTATATCGGTTCTTCAGCAAATATCGAAAACTGGGGCGAAGCTTGAGTAATGCATTTTTCTCTTTATAACCCAAATCTGCCTTTTGACAGATATGCGTACGATACATTTCGCCTGTTTCGTGATGTGACCAATTCCCAAACTCACTTCGCGGATTGAGTTTAAGCTTGATCAGCACAGCGGTCACCATTTGATATGCCGCATAATAAGCACGGCTTGCCGCCTCGATGGGTTTATTATTTTCAAGCAAAATTCGTGAAGCTTCCAATGAGCTTTCCGGCTTTTCCAGCCACTGTTCCCAGGTTAACACGTTTATGGCTCCCGAGTTGGTTTAAAATTTTAAAGATGAAAAAATTTACGAAAGTTACGCGCAACAGGCAAGTGAAAATTCGTTTTCTTCGCAAAACAACTCTCATCAAACGGCAAGGCCCGCCAGGTTGACTGCAGACTACGTCCGCAGGAATCAACGCGACGGGCCTTTTTGCGGTAGACGGCGGGGCGCAGAGCGGCGTCGCGCCATGCGCTTTGCTCTCGGCGCTCTGCGATTTAGCGCAGAATGATAATCACGCCGGGTTTCGTCTTCCACATCCACAGCCAATTTGACCGCTTGAAGGCCTCTTCGATAGGTGCGCTTCTCACTCTCAAGATGCAATTCTATCATATTCTCTTTCACCGGCTTCACCCAAACAATACGGAAATCCGGCAGTTTTTTTGCCGGGCTGTTTTTGAATTTTACCACAGTTTTTGCTTGTGTCTTTGTCAAGTTATTTGAAGCGGAATCCATCTTTGTCGGGATCAAAGTCGGCCTCTTTTCGGATTCATAAAAGAATAATAAACATGCCCGTTTTATCTTCTACCTCAAGAGCCAGATTGACGGCTTGTCGAGTTTTTCTGTAAGTCATCTTGTTTTTAGAGCCCAGCCCAACTTCGATCATATTCAAAGCAAGATAACGGTTATACCGGTTTCGTCCTCTACCTCAATCGCTGCCCCGGCGGCTCGCTGGTTCTTTCTGTAAGTCATTTTTTCCGGCTCCAGCCCTACTTCAATTATGTTTTCTTTGAAGGGACGAACCCAGGCGATATGGTAATCCGGAACTCTCTCAATCAAGCGGCGCTGAAATTTCCGGAAGGTCCGCAATTGTGCGCTCGTCAAATGGTTATTGCTTATGTCCAAAGCTTGCGTGTTGGTGTTCATAAAAGGCCTCGTTCAATTAATTTTTCAAGTAGTTTTATCAACTGATTTGCCTCCCGCCAAAGAGCTTGCGCCAAAAGCATATTGACATCTCCGGCAACACCATAATCTGCCTTATGCCGGGTAATAAACAAATTTCGAAAGCCCAATCGCAGCTTCGTCAGTGCAACTCTCTCTTTAGACCCCAAACTTGCTTTCTGGCAGATATGGGTGTGATACATCGTCTGCGTCTCTTGATGCGACCAATTCCCGAACTCACTGCGCGGATCGAGTTTGAGCTTGATCAGCCCGGCGGTGACCATCTGATACGCCGCATAATAAGTGCGACTGGCCGCCTCGATGGGTTTATTATTCTCAAGCAAAATTCGCGAGGCTTCCAATGAGCTTTCAGACTTTTCCTGCCACTGGTCCCAACTTAGCATAGTTATAGACCTCGAGGTTGGTTGCAAATCTTTTTAACGTGATTAAATATACAAAAGCTCAATACGACGGGCAAGCAAAAACTTTGGTAAACGGCAATGCCACTCACGGGGGGAAACGTAGCGCAGTCATCCTGACTGCAAGCAAGATGCTTGCGCTACCCCCCGTCTCTGAGGGAATACGGTAAACGGCAAGGCCCGCCAGGTTGACTGCAGAATCAACGCGACGGGCCTTTTTGCGGTAAGCAAGCGGGGCGCAGAGCGCAAAGGGCATGGCGCCGAGTGGAGTCGCTTCGCGCTATGCGCCATGCACTCTGTTCTCGGCGCTCTGCGATTTAGCGCAGAATGATAATCACGCCGGTTTCGTCTTTCACATCCACGGCCAATTTGACGGCTTGAAGGCCTCGTCTTTCGGTGCGTTTCTCATTCTCAAGATGCAGTTCTATCATAGAGGAAAATTTTTGAATTTATGCTTTGACTTGCTCTACCTCCTCAATTTGGCCGGTAACCTTCCGACAGATTGTGTTTCCGCAGCAGGTAGGGCAAATTTCGCGCATCAACCTGAAGCATATCCGCGGCGCGCTTCTTGATCCAGTTGGCGCGCATCAACGTGTCGAGAATGATTTGTTTTTCGAGGAGATTCAACATCTCGCGCAATCCGAGCTCGACAGAAGTTGTGGAAGTTTCTGGCGGCGCGAGGTTCATCGGAAGACTGGCGAGTGAGACGACGGAATTTTTCTCAACCAGCACGGCGTGTTCCACGGCGTTCTCCAATTCTCTCACATTACCGGGCCAATCGTATTGCATCATCGCCGCGAGCGTCTCCACGGCGAAGATTTGAATCTTTTTGCCGATGGTGAGATTATATTTTTGCAGAAAGTGTTGCGCGAGCAGCGGCAGGTCTTCTTTGCGCTCTCGTAGAGACGGCAGGTGAATGGAAAAAACGTTGAGGCGATAATATAAGTCTTCGCGAAATTTTCCTTCGGCAACGGCTTTCTGCAAATCGGCGTTGGTCGCCGCAATAACGCGGACATTGACGGAACTGGTGACCGAGCTGCCGACCGGTTCAAATTCGTGCTCTTGCAAGACGCGCAACAATTTGGCCTGCCCCGCGAGCGGCAGACTGCCGATCTCATCGAGCAAAATTGTGCCGCCATCGGCCTGTTTGAATCGCCCGCCGCGGTCACGAATGGCGCCGGTGAATGCGCCTTTGACGTGACCGAAGAGCTCGCTCTCCAAAAGTGTTTCTGTGAGCGCCGCGCAGTTGACTTTGACGAACGGCCCGTTGTTGCGCCGGCTGTGCGCGTGAATGGCGTTGGCCACGATTTCTTTGCCGGTGCCGCTTTCGCCTTGAAGCAAAACCGTCACATCACTTTTTGCAACGGAGCCGATGAGCTGGCAGATGTGGCGAATCTTCTCGCTTTGGCCGATGATGGTGGGAAAATCTGTTTCTGCTTCTCTTGAACTGCCAACGATTTCGGCAGAGCCATTAACCTGGCGTGGAGCTTGGCTCAAGTCGTGGACGCTTACAAAGAAAATTTTTTCGCCATTGCACTCGATAGCGCTTGCGTTTATGCTGACCGCACTCACGGCGCCATTTTTATTGCGCAGTTGCAAAGCCTGACTGCCTGTTTCTTCGCCAGGCCTCCTGCTGAAAATGGCGGTTGGTTGCCGCCCATCCCGGTTTTGCAGCAGACGTGGAATGGGCATCCCGAGCAGCTCTTCGCGTTGGTATCCTGTACGGTGCAACATTCGCGCATTGGCGTCGATGACGGTGAAGGTCTCAAGGTCGATGACGCCGATCGCGTCACTCGACATGTTGAAAAAAGCCTGATAGAGATTCGATGAGGTGTTCATTGCTACCCCTTCTGAACTATCGCGCGTCGAAAATTAAAGATTGATAAATTCATCACAGGCGCAAGGCATAGACGTTAACGGCTTTCACGAAGGTTATCGTAGAACCTCCAATCTTCACCCATCAAGCCTCGAATTTCTCCGGTGGGATAGGAATGCCAACAAGCATCCTGGGTCCGCTTCGGGCTGGTGTTTCCAGGATGTATCAAGGCCACGTAGAAGGTGTCATCCTGGAGGGCGACAATCTTCCTGGCGTGGCTACTCCACAGGAAGCAGTTATCCTCTCCCACATCAATTTCAGGAAACAGATTATCGCTCCACACTCTTTTGGCATAGCAAAGGGTGTTTCCGGCTACCCACGGCCTGTAAGCTTTGGGATAAATGTATTGCCACGATTGATTTGAGTCGGCATCGTAATAGAGCACCCGATCAAGGCCGCAGATGTCGGCTTGTTGCTCAAGCAGATTGAACACTTGATAACTGAGACGCCAGTTAGCCATCCAGTCGTCATCGTCCCAGTGAACGATAATCTTGCCGCCGGCATTTTCACAGGCCAGGTTGCGCTTCGCGCCGAGGGTATGCTTCCCCTTCAACTGCAGGTATCGGATGCGAGGGTCAGGCGGAATCAAATCCGCTATGGCGTCGATGCCGTCATCCACCACGATCAACTCGCAGTTGGGATAGTCTTGCCGCAAAAAATAACGGATGGCTTGCGGCAGAAATGCACGACGGTTGAAGGTCGGCATAATACACGAGACCATCGGCCGATGAGAAAGAACTGTGGGGCACTGAATGCGTGCCGTGGTGGCGTCGCTGGAGAAAATCGGCATCGCCCTCATTCGCTGATAGCTTTGCTGCTCGTTTGGTTCTGCATCCCTGGACGCTTTTTCAACAGACAGTTTCTCAATGATCATCATACTTTGTATACGATGCACTTCCCGGTATCGTCCGGAAGTCAAAATTTCGTTCACCAAGGCTTTCACACCGGGGTAATAATCAGCATAATCGTGAAAGGCAATGTATCCTCCGGCCACGACCCACGGCGCCAAATGAAAAAAATCTTGGGCAACATTGGCATAATCGTGGAGGCCGTCTATAAAGAGCAAGCCAATCGGCTTTTCCCAATGCACCTCGAAAGAATGTTTTGGAATGAGTTCCACGACCGTTGAGAGACCCGCATCAGCAATGTTGCGTTTGAATATTTCCAGGGTAGGTGGCCCCACGCGGATACCCTGGTCTAGCGCCCCGACCTTTCCATCATGCGGGTCGATGGCATATACCTTCGCCTGCGGGCAAAGGGCTTTCACGACACTGCCCAGCATGATGGTAGAACGTCCGCAGTAACTTCCGACTTCAACCACAGCATACGGCTTGGGGAGCCGGGTGAGAATTTGCAAGGTCGCAGCCATCAAGAGATCAGCTTCATCTTCCTCAAGCCAGCCTTCAATTTTCTTCATCTGCGCCAAGATGGGCAAAGTGAGCAGCAAACCGGAATTGGTATTTGTCCCGGGCGTCGTCATTGTGCCTTCCCCAAGAGCTGACTTTTCATAATGGTTAAATCGCTCGCGAATATACTTGCGCAAGCCATCGTGATAACAGCGTGAAACTGGATGGATCCAGAATACGTCCGGTTTGGTCAAGGCCGTGTCGATTTGCTGAATGTCATAGCGCGTCCCGTATTGCACATAGTCATAGCAGCACGGATTAGAAGCAATTTTATAGCCGAGGAGCGCCACCAGAGTGGGGAAAATCACCTCCTCGGTAGCCCAGATCTTTGTACGGCACATCATGTCTTGTAATTGCGCATCCGTGGCAAACAGTTTTGTGAGATCGCGTGCTGCTTCTACAGTAAAGACAGTAGAGGGCCAAAACGACCAATGTACAAACTTCTTTTCGCCTTCCGGGAAACGCTGAAAAAAAGGCTGCCAAAGATCGATCTCCTCGAACGCGGCCCTGGCGGGACCGATTGGTGTGTCCGGTGGATGTGGTAGCGGTGAGTTTCCCAGCAGTCCAATATCACTTTGATCGGCAAGGAATTGGGACAGGTAGTGTGAGTAGCCAGTGCGGATCGCCAGTTGATCCGAATCAACAATGGTCAGCGTATCGAAAGTGAAATGATCAAGGGCGAATTGCATGCAATCGAGGGCAAAATCGTGCAGTCGCCCCCAGGTGAGCAGACGCGGTCGCGGATGTAACTCAGCGCCATAGCACTCGAAGGGAAAGCTGTGATCGAGCAGATGCCGATCGTTGCCTCCGTTATAGAGCAGGATGAGCGAGGAAGGGTCGAAACAATGCAGGTTGCGAACCAAATCAATCACACACTCCTGGCTCTCATGCACAAGGCAAGCAAAGATATTACGTATCTTCTTCATAGCTCGTTTATTGCGACGCAAAAATCGCCAGAGCAGATATCCTCATTTATATGCTACATAAACCGCACGCGCAGTCCAAGCCGTGACCGGACCGAACGTCATGAAATCATGGATGCCAAGCAAAGTGAACTTTGCTTGCGCGAGCAATTTAGCGACTAAAGCCACCGGATAACCGCGCTGTCTATGGCTTTCCTGAAATGTGCGGCCATGGCGCGTGATGGATATGAAAGACGTTTGAATGTGACCTCGCGAATCCCAGCACATGACTCGCACGAGCATGACGCCCGGCCCGGTGACGTGTTCAACGCGAGGTTCCGAGCTTAACCAGGGTGGACGCTGACTGATCATATCGAAGATAACATGCCCACCAGGTTTCAGATTCGCATGGAAGCGGCGCAATGCCTTCAGCAGTTCTCCTGTCCCGAGCAAATAGTTCAGTGAATCAAAATTGCAAGTGATCAAGTCAATCGGATGAGGAAGTTGCAAATTGGCAAAATCCTGGAGCAAGAAGCGCGCACTCGTGCTCCGATTCTTTGCCATGGCAAGGCGCAACATCTCCGGCGAACGATCCACGCCGTAGACGACTGGCACGCCGCGTTCGCATAAATAACGAACGAACGTGCCGGTGCCGCAAGCCATATCAGCAGCCGAAGCGAAACCGATTCCATAACGCTGTGCGAGCCACTCAAAGGCGCGCCGGAGATATGGAAAAAAACGATCGCCGAGGAGAGCGTCGTAGAGCGGCGTGAGCACGGCGTATGGTGCAATCACTCGCAACGGCAAGCGATTCTGGGTTCGGGCGCTGGACGGTGCTGAAATCATTGTACTACATTTTCTTTTTATCTTCCGCGTTTTTTAAGTTTGTTGCAAGCCCTATTGTGTCAAAATGCGATTCCTGGTTGAGACACGGCTTATTCCGCACCTTTGTGAAACACATGAACGACGACGAGTCCATTGTGCAATGCTTACATAGCTAAAACCTAAACTTATCAGGACAATTCGCACACGGCTTACGCATAAAACTCAACTGTGATTTATACCTTGCAAGCGCATTACAAAGTCCCTCACGCGTAAGTGGATCAGGCAGGTTAAAGCCTATATTTATCATTAAAGTGTCCTCCGGCGGGTCCCAAGCTCGCCTGGAAGTGAGTTGGGCATACTGAGATCCAAGCTGCAATGCCAGTTCAGTCCATCCGACGAACCGTCCAATATAGGCATAGAATAGATTACCAGGAACATCTGTGAGATAACAATCTGACTTTGTGTATGGGCATAGTGTAATTGTATTAGGGCAGTTGATTGGGCATTTAGCCGACCGTGGATTTTTCATTTTGTGAGCCTTGAAATCATAGGCTTTCCCGGGCCCAACAAGTTCTCGCCAACCGTGAGCGGCTCTGCGTATTAATGCTAAAACTGCCATACTTGAAGGATGACCGGCTGTGGCGCCAGTAAGCCACAGTTTGAAGACATTCAGTGCGTATGATACCGTCCTTAGCTGTGCATTTGCTGCCGCACTTCTCGGTGGGGATCCAGCGGCCTTTTCAGCATTAAGAACTAGAGTAACCACCAGGCCTTCAGCAATCTGTTGGGCCGACCTCGTGAGGCTGGCTGCCTTAGCAAGATTATTCTTAATACCTAAAACACGCGAATCATTCTTGGCCTTAAATACTTCGTTAATAAACCAGTCAGTCACGTCAGGTCCGCATCTTGGGCTTGCGGTAAGCGTTGGCGTTGCAACGAGCTTCGGCACGCGTCGAGATAGCAACCTGCTAGGCTGTGGTTTGGCAGGCCTCTTAGGCAATGTTTTCGTAAGTCGACCTACTTCACCCAGGCCTTGCTGTTCTGGCACCTCAATATACATATGAACTCTCAGCGTTGGAATGTCGCCACGTAATTCACGACATGACAAATAACTGTTTAGCAGTCAATAAAGCGTAACATGAACTGCGTTGTTCTTGCGTTCAATCAGAATTTGTTTTATTGGCCCTCCATCTTGTTTATAACGTTGCACCACGGCGGCGATACGCGCAAGATCCGTCCTCTTGTATGTGGACAAATCAAAAGCTTTTCCGGAAGAATGTGTGGAGGCCAAAATAGTTCTACCTGCTAGACGGCTTTCAGTGGGCACGGGAGGATTAATGATATAGCCATGCTTGTTAAGCAATTCGTCCCATGCGCCACGCCAGCTTTCAACATCGGCCACGGTAGCTGTTCGAATTGAAGGATATTTCTTATCCAATCCATATTCGATTGCTTTTCGTTTAATCAATTCAAGCTGATACTCTGGGGAACGGTAACCCGAGGTTTGTTGTACCTGTAACCCTTCTTTTTGAAAGTAAGGTTCCAAGTCATACACAACTCTTTCAAGAGAATATGTCGTCTTTACCGCAGGACGTGTTGCTATAGAGAATTTAGTTTGCATCCGTGACCACGTCTTGGGCCCAATGGCGCCAATCGCCGGAAGACCCTCGTGTTGCTGCCAGCGGGCCACTGCTTCAGCAAAGAGTCGTTCATTAGGAGTAAAAGTAGTAAAACCCACAAGACGCACGATGCGATCAAAGTATACTTGCCAACCTACCGATCGCGCATACTGGCGGTTCAGTCGCACCGCACGATCAATGTCCAGAGATGTCTTAACTTCACTTAATTTCTTTCGTAATGAGCCGGCCACGGTCTTTTTCGGACCCGAGGCGTAGCGACGTCCCAAAGAACGCAAGGTAATGGGTTTATGCTGCCGCCGGTATTGAGAACTTGATGGTTGGCGAGCATAGATATACATAACTGATCCTCTCAACAAATCTCGTCAGCGATGTTCAATTCCACCCCTTCCGCCGCCAGAAGATTTCCCATTCGAGCAACATGCGGCCAGAATCGTATCCTGCCTGAGCAAGCATCTCTTCGGTCCAATGGCGCACCGAGGGAAGATGAGCAAATCCAGCCGGCGGTGTGACAGCCCATAGTTGGTGATCAGGACTTTTGCCCATGAGCATCGCACGCCATTTCTTCATGCGCTTTCTGCTGGCGACGACAGTGAGCAGAACTTTCAACAGTCGCAGCGGATAGATGAAAAACCAACGCGATAGCGCGCCGGCTTCCGGCGGCAAAGTGCCAAATGCCATCTTCATATCGTAGAGCACTTCCTCCCGCGAATATTTGAATTGCACAGGATTCATATACGGCTCGGGAATGGCGCGGCGCAAAGCCGTGGCCGCTTCTTGAGGCGCAACAACTCGTCTGTCGGAGGTTTTTTCCGGCTCAAGAGTTGGATCAAAAACCGGCCAGAGGCGAAAGACGCGCTGACCAGGATAAAGCTGCCGAGGTGAAGTTTGCGCTTCGAAGGGACGCGACGTTGGCTTGAAGAGCTGCGGCGTGCCGAGATTTTGCGCTTGCTCAGGTGTGAGCAAGTGAAACTGTGAAGCGGCGGCGGCATTGCCGAGCTCAACAGCAGCAATGTGGGCCATCGGCAAAGTGTGTTGGACTTCATAAAATTGCGCGTAACACTCAATGAGGTCGCTATCGTTCAATTTCTCCGGATACCGGAGTTGCGAAGCGATCATGCGTTTGATGCGCGTAAACGGCAGTTTTAAGCGAATACCGGGATCGGCAAAAAGTTTTTGATAGCCAATTTGTTTTTCAGCTTGCTGTTTTTTCGCTTGTGGTTGAGCCGCCATATCATGCCCATTCGTCGGGCCTGGCGTCGTTGCGATTTTGCCATTGCGATTGGGGTGCTCGCCATGCGTCGCAACAGCATTTCCGTTCGACGGTTCCGGCGTTGCCTCGATTGAATTGGTCTCGTCAGCAGAACAAATCTCAAAAACGCTTCCGCTCTCATCGACAACGAGCTCATCGAGCCGCCGGAATTCCTCGCCTTGCACTTCATAAAAATTTCCGGCCTCGTCTTGGACAACTTCGCCAATTTCCTTCAAACGAACGTTTTTCCCTTCGACCAAACATTCAAATTCTTGTGGCGGCAACGCCGGCCGAGACGGCTCGCGACGAGGTGGCGGTTTTAAATTGGGCGAGGCGAGATATCGCGATCTCTGTTGAGCATACGGAAAGGCACGTTGATCAGAAGGAATAGCGAATGGATAATCATTTCTCATATTGTTTTTTCCGCAAAGACTTGACTTTAGACACTAAAGAATCGGCTCGTCGCCGGCTGAAAGGCTTCACATCCCGCGGCTTTGCCATTGCCGCCGTAAACGCGATTGTACCAGTAGCGGCCACGAATGCGTCCCGCCACCTTCTCAATCAGTCCACCGCTCTTATCAAAAGCGCGGTTGCGCAGAATAAACTCGACTCTGGCATTTTCATCAAGCCGGATGGCCACAGGATAATTGTTGAAGCCCCAGGGATTGACAATCAGCTCGAATTTGATATAAGGGGCAAGCGGTTGGCCGTTGCGCAGAATGATCCACTCCAATCCTGGCGTGGCGATTTGGTCATTCTTGGTGGCGTGCAAATTCGTGAATTGAGCAAAATACTCCAAAATGCCACAATATTGATCAGGCAGTTGAAATTTGGCCAAAACCACCTGCCTGCCTTTCTCGGGCACCTCGACAATGTTGGCGTCGTCGAAAAAATCCGCATCTGCCGGTATGCCGCAAATCGGGCAAAGACCGTTATTATGCATAATCCTGCTCCCTTAGTGAAGTCCAATGCTGAGAGCTTTATGCCCTTCGCTGCTGATCGTGGTGACCTTGCTCAAGATGTTATCACGTTGGCCGGTGAGCTCGAACGTCAAAACTTGATCGAAGGGCACGATTCGCGGCTCCGGCTCTGAAGCCTGCGCTAAAGGAATGCCACAGGTTTCGGTGCGTGGTGAAGCCGCATTCAATGCATTGCTGACCTGATTCATTTTAAAGCGACTATTCTTGCAATTGGCTTTCCGAGCCGAGAACTTTATAGCCCTGCAGCACAAAGAAAAGCCGGCCAAGGCCAGAAATTTCGGTAATCTCGACACGAATCACCGACCGCGGCGCCAAGAGAATGGGCTGGGGAAAGAAACGAAAAGGCCGGTCACCATTGGCCTTGCCCAACCCGGCGATATTATGGATCGGTGCGCTTTGAAAATCCCGGCCGGTTGCGTTATCCATGAGGCGGTAGAGAAAACTGATTTCTTGCTCGATGCAAGTAACCGCCTGAAAGAGACGTTCCACATCGTCGCCCAAATTATCCAACGAAAAGGATAGCCACTTTTGAGGATCTTGGCGCAAAATCCGATCGGCTAAATTTGGATTTAATCGCATCCCGCCTCGGCGCGCGCGTTCTTCGATTGCAGGTATTTGGGCTTCCGGCACACCGCGTCGGCGCAAAGCCGTTCGTAAACCGCTCCTTAAATCGAATATCGAAACCCCTCCAAAAGTGGCGGGGCCATATTCATCCAAACGCGGGCCAAAGTCAATTTGCTCCTCCAGCAGCACACTGTAGCTCATCGCGACAGCGACAAAAGGGCCTTCGATGCTGATGTTGAAAATATCGCTCAAGACGTTGCCGCGATTGCCCGTGAGATCGAACTTGATCAGTTGATCAAAAGGCACGACCCGTCTCTCCGTCACAAACGCCGGCGACGGTGAAATCGCTTGCGCCTCTCGTGAAAAAATACGCGGGGCGGCATAAGGTACGGCGTAATTCATGTTGCTGTTCACTTCAACTGGTTGCAAGAACTTTGTGTCCTTGTAGCACAAAGTAAAGCCGGCCAGTGCCGGAAATCTCGGTAATTTCGACGCGAATAACGGAGCGTGGCGTAAAGACGAGAGGTTGCGGAAAGAATCGGAAGGGACGGTCGCCGTTCGCAATACCAAGTCCGGCAATGTTGTGAATCGGTTCGCTTTGAAATTCCCGGCCCGTGGCATTGTCGATGAGGCGGTAGAGAAAATCCACCTTTCCTTCCGGACAAGAAAAGATTTGAAAAAGCTGATCGACGCCCTCGCCCCAGTTGTCCAATCTTCCGCCTGGGTTCGCCACGGCATCGAATTGCGGATTCACTTGAACTCCGATTCTGAACAACTTTTCTTCAAGCGCGGCGAATTGGCTGCTCGGTATTCCACGCTTTTGCAAAGTCGCCTCAAAGCCACGCAGCACATCCCTTATTCTTAAATTTCCAAAAAAGATCGTCGAAGAAATATCGAAAAGTGGCCCAAATCGAACTTGCAATTCCGGCAAAAGACTATAGCTTATCGCCATAGCGATAAAATTTCCTTCGGCGCTGATCGTGGTGACCTGGTTCAAGATATTGCCCGGTTTGCCGGTGAGATTAAAAGTAACCACCTGATCGAATGGCACCAGACGCGGCTGCGGCCTCGCCGTCACCGGAAGGCCACAGGTCGCCGTTGGCGCGGGAGCGAAATTCATAGTTTGATCGTCTTACAATATTTTGTAACCCTGAAAAACCATGAACAACCGGCCCTGGCCAAAAATCTCCTCGACTTGCACGCGAATGGTCGAGCGCGGCAGAAAATGCATCGGATATGCCAACTCGCGAAAAGGCCGATCGCCGTTGCCAATTCCCAGCCCGGCAATGTTGAGCTCCGGCTTGTTTTGCAGCTCGCGTCCGGTTCCGGTATCGATGATGCGATATTTAAAGCGGACATCTTCCGGAAAAGTCAGACGCTCGAAGAGAACGTTAATCGTTTCTTTCGGCAGGGTTGCCAGTTGGCCGTTCCGAAACGCGACGCTCACCAGATCGGGACGAATGCGAAACCCTTCTTTCAAAGCGTTGGTGGGAAATTGGCGAAGCGGAATCGAGGCCAAATTAAAGCTTCCTGTTTCGTTGGCGGGAAAGAGTGGCGCCTCCCGGTCTGTAACAACCACGCTGTATCCCATCGCCGTGTTGACAAATCCGCCATCAATATTGAGGTGAATTTCGTCCTCCAATAAGTTCCCCGGCTGTCCGGTCAGGTCAAAGGTGGCCACATAATCAAACGGCACGAGCCGGTGAAGCGGAAGTTGCCCTTCGCGAACTTGCTGCAAAAGCCGGGTGGTGGCTTGCTCGGAGCCGTAAAAGGCTTGGGCACGCTGCAAAGCCGGCGCGCTTCTGATGAGCGCTTCCGGCGTATCAGAGGCGCCGAGAACCTTGTAGCCGTGCAAGGCAATGAACAAATTTCCGCTTACGCCCAAAGAGGCTTCTTCGACCTGAAAGCGTATCGTCGACCGCGGCAAGAAGGCGACCGGTTTGGCCAGCACCCGAAATGGCCGCTCACCGTTGGACTTGCCCAAAGAAGCAATATTGTGGTTGGGCTCGTTTTGCAACTCCCGGCCAGTGCTGCTATCGATGATCTGAAAGAGAAAATGGAGGTCTTGAACCGGCTGCAATCGCTGCAACACACCCCGGCTGTTGGCCTCGCCAACCGTCAGAGAAGAATCTGCGAGGTTGCCGGTGGAAAGCGCCAGATTCGCAAAAAGCGGGTTAAAACGGAATCCGCTAATCAAGACATCCGGCGCCAAACTCCCCAACGTCGCGTCAGCTAATTTGGCGGTGCTGTCAATATTCTGCAAGGCCGTTGTTTGGACGCGCTGGCCGTCAAAGCCATACCCGATTTCCTGCGCGACGAACACGCCTTCGGCGCT
>Ga0247727_10012638_pt1 | contig 14440 bp, 12 predicted proteins | sample WisWelCaveWW1625_FD_202498 | JGI IMG/M metagenome (GOLD analysis project Ga0247727, IMG submission 202498) | Biofilm microbial communities from Wishing Well Cave, Virginia, United States - WW16-25 | ecosystem: Environmental > Aquatic > Deep subsurface > Groundwater > Cave microbial mat | place... | reverse complement strand
GATCTCGCCGATGGCCGAGGCTCCGATCCCCACGAGATCCGTCGACGCCCGCGCCACGTAACCCATGAAATTGCGGTACAGACGCCCGTCCCCCGCGGCGAGCGAAAGCTCGTCGTCCTCGAGGGCGAAATGATCCATGCCGATGCTGCGGTAGCCCGCCGCCGAAAGCCGCTCGTAAGCCAGGCAGAAGATCTCCACACGCTCGTCGGCTTCCGGCATCGCCATCCTTTCCAGGACCTTCTGGTGGGGGATGACCTGGGGAAGGCGGGCGTAGTTGTAGAGTGCGATCCGGTCGGGCCGCATCGCGACCACGGCGTCGACGGTGCGCGAGAACGACTCCACCGTCTGCAGAGGCAACCCGTAGATCAGGTCGAAGTTGATCCCTCGGAACCCCAGCTCGCGGCAGCGGGCCAGGATCGAAGCCGTCATGTCGTCGGGCTGGACACGGTTGACGGCCTTCTGCACCTGGGGATCGAAATCCTGAACCCCGAGGCTCACGCGGTTGAACCCGAGCTCGCGCAAAAGCACGAGCTGGCCGTCCGTGGTGACCCGGGGATCGATCTCGATGCTCACGTCGGCGTCGGGGGCGCGCTCGAAGACGCCCAGCACCGCCTGAGCCAGGCGCCAGATCTCGGGCTCGGAGAGAAACGTCGGCGTGCCGCCGCCCCAGCTCATCTGGCCCAGAAGGGGACGCCCCGTAAAAAAACCAGCCACGGTGGTGATCTCGCGCACCAGCGCATCCACATAACCGGCCGAGCGCCCGCGATCGGAAACGATCTGGATATTGCAGCCGCAGTAGTAGCAAAGCGCCTCGCAGAAGGGGACGTGCACGTAAACCCCGACACGCCGGCCTGGCGAGCACAACCCGGAACCGAGGCGCTCGCGGTATCGGTCTTCGCCCACTGCTTCGGTCCACTGCGGGGCGGTGGGGTAGGAGGTGTAACGCGGCCCCGAGACCGAGTGCCGGGCGACGAGGGTTCTCAGATCCACAACTCCCTCGCCTCTTCCGCGAACGCCACCGCGCACTCGACGCTCGTCCCGGGCAGGATCCCGTGGCCCAGGTTGAGGATGGGCGGGCGACGCAGCGACCGCGCGTGCGCAACCAGTCTGCGCGTCTCACGCCGGACCAGCGCCGGATCGCCCGAAAGCAGCAGGGCGGGATCGAGATTGCCCTGAAGCGAGATCTCACCCAGCACGCCCTCTACCGCCGACAGGCTTCGGAGCGAGTCGGTGCTGAAAACATCGGCCGGCAGGCCCTTCAGATCGGGCAGCAGATGGTGGGCGTGACGCGAGTAGTAGATCCCTCCCACATGCGACGCCCGCAACCCGCCGAAGATCGAGTCGAGGATCGGCCGATAGTATTCGATAAAGAACCAGCGGGGCATCTCCGAGAGCCAGGTATCGAACAGCTGCACCATCTCCGCGCCGCTCGTGGCCTGGTAGCGCAGATAATCCAGAGTGGCGCCCCCCAGCCGGCCCAGCGCGCGGGCGAGGCCCTGCGGATCGCGGTACATCCAGGCCTTGATCCGCTCGAAGCCCTTCGTGGGCTTGCCCTGCACGAGGTAACAGGCGACCGTCCATGGCGCCCCCGCGAAGCCCAGCACCGCCTTCTCGGGGGCGGCGGCCGCGCGTACCGCGGAGAGCGCCTCACCAACGTAAGGCACGCGCGCCCGGGGCTCGAAACGCTCGAAAATGTCGAAGTCCGCTTCCCGCTCCAGCGGGCTCAGCGTGACCGGCCCCACCGACTCTTTCAACTCGATGGGAATGCCGAGCCCGTGGGGAAGAGTCAGGATGTCGGAAAACAAGATGAGCGCGTCCACCGGGACGACATCCAGGGGCATGAGCGTGATCTTCGCGGCAAGCGCGGGATCGGTGACCGACTCCCAGAACCCATGCCGGGCCCGCAGCTCGCGATACGCGGGCAGGTAACGGCCCGCCTGCCGCATCATCCACACGGGAAAACGGCCGATGGGCTCGCCGGAGAGATGCCTGAGCAGTAGGGATGTCATCGGGTGAACCTATAACCCATCCCGCGCACCGAGTGGATATACCTCGGGTCGCCGGGAGTCGTTTCGAAATACTTTCGGAGCCTCAGAACGAAATTATCGACCGTACGGCTCGAAGGGAAGGCGTCGTACCCCCAGACACGGTCGAGGATCTCGTCGCGGGTGACGACCTCGCCCACACGTTCCACCAGCAGCTTGAGCAACATGCACTCCTTGGTCCCCATTTCGAAGCTCGGGCCCCCGGCCGCCGCCCCCTGCCTTTTCACGAAGTCGACCCAGTGGCCGTCCCATCGGAATACGGAGCCCTCCTGGGGCAGGCGGGCGTACCAGGTGCTCCTGCGAAGCATCCCGCGCACCCGGAGCAGCAGTTCCTCCATCTCGAAGGGCTTCGCGAGATAGTCGTCGGCCCCCCGGCGCAGGCCCTCGATGCGATCCGCGGGCTCGGCCAGCGCGGAAAGGATCAGGATCGGCAACGCTGGCGCCGCCTGGCGAAAACGCTCGCACAGCTCGAGACCGCTCAACCGCCCGCCGAGCATCACGTCGACGATCGCTACACCCCATGGCTCCGCCTTCGAATCCAGGGCCTGCTCGGCCTCGGCGAACGCATCCACGTCGTAGCCTTCGTCCCGGAGCCGCTCCGCCACCAGCTCCCGGATCGTGGGATCGTCTTCCACGATGGCGATGCGCTCACTCACGCGGGCACCTGCGAGCGGGAAGGAAGCTCCAGCACGAACAGGCTGCCGGCACCCGGACGGCTCTCCGCGAGGGCGAGCGATCCGCGGTGAGCCCGGGCGAGGGAGTTGGCGATGAAGAGCCCGAGCCCGGTCCCGGGCACCCGGCGCCCCGCCTCGCCGCGGAAAAAACGCTCGAACAGCCGAGCGCGTTCCGATTCCGGAATTCCCAGGCCGTTGTCCCGCACGCTCAGTTCCGCCCGGCTGCCACGGCGCGCGATCGCGAGTGAGACCTCCCGCTCGGGCCGGTCGTTGTAAAGCACGGCGTTCTCGATGAGGGTTTGTACGATGGTCTGGATCGCGTAGGCGTCGCCCACCACGGTAAGGTCGCCGTCGGGAAGGCAAAGCTCGACCCGCGCACCGCGAAAACGCAGAAAGGGATCGAGCCGTCGGATCACGCCCCGCGCCAAATCCGGCAGCGAAACCTCTTCGACGGAAAGCTCGTGCCGCTCGAAACGGTTCAGGCTCATCGTGCGCTCGAACACCGAGGCGAGCCGCCGCACCTCCTCCAGGGCAAGGCCGAGATCCCGGCCGATCCCCTCCGCATCGGCCTTGGACACCACCGACTCCAACCGGAGCTTGAGCGCCGTGAGCGGGGTACGCGACTCGTGCGCCATGATCTCCAGGAAGTTACGCTGGATCTCGCGCGAGCGCCGCTCCCGGTACATCGCCCGGAGCATCAGCCAGAACCCCACGCCGGTGAGCACCGCGAAAAAGGCCGTCTCGGAAACGAACATCACTCTCGACCGGTGCGCCAGCGAATGGATCTCGGCCGCGGTCTCGCTCAGCGTCGGCCTGCCGTGGGCCTCCGCGAGCGAACGGATCTGCAGCTTCAGGCCCTCGATCGTGGAGACATCACGAAGGAAGATGGTGACCCACCACGCCACCTGAGCGAGGAGCAGAACGGCGACCGCGCCGAAAAGCACCGCCCAGGAATGGCGCCGAAGGATCAATCCTTCTCCAATGCGGCGAGCACCCCGTCGAGCACCTCGGTGGTGTGAGCGGTCGACAGGAACCCGACTTCGTAGGGCGACGGCGGCAGGTACACGCCCCGATCGAGCGCGTGGCGGAAGAAACGCGCGTACGCGGCCGCCCCGTCGGGCGTCACCGGCGGAGGGAACGCCTGGGTGCGGGGCGAGAACCCGAGCCAGAAAATCGAGCTGAAGCTCCTGGCCTCGGTCGCACCAAACTTCTCGGCGATGCGGTGCAGCCCGGCCACGAAGGCCGTGGTCGTGAACTCCAGGGCGGCGTACGGGGGCTCCGCGGCCAGGCGATCGAGAACGGCCTTGCCCGCGGCCACCGAAAGTGCGTTCCCCGACAGGGTCCCCGCCTGGTAAACATCGCCCTCGGGGGCGAGCCGGCTCATGACGGCGCCTTTTCCGAGCACAGCCGCGAGCGGAAGCCCGCCGCCGACGATCTTCCCCAGCGTCACCAGATCCGGCTGGAGATCGAAACGCCCACAGGCGCCGCTCGGGCCCACGCGGAATCCCGAGATGACCTCGTCGAAGATCACGAGCGAGCCGTTCTCGCGGGCGATCGCGACAATCGCCTGCAGGTGCTCGCGCGTGGGAATCCAAAGCCCCCAGTTCGCGGGCACCGGCTCGAGAATGACCGCCGCGATCTGGCTGCCCAGGAGGCGAAAGGCCTCGCGGACGGAGTCGAGCCGATCGAGCCGCGCGATCACGGTATCGCCGACCGCACCGGGGGGAACCCCCGCCGAGTCGGACTCCGCAAGGTGCGCGACGCCACTGCCCGCCTTGGCCAGAAGGCCGTCGGAGTGCCCGTGGTAGCAGCCCTCGAACTTCAGGATCTTGGCCCGTCCGGTATACCCCCGCGCGATCCGCAGCGCGGTCATGCACGCCTCGGTGCCGCTGTTCACGAGCCTTGCCTGATCGAGAAACGGGTACGCGGCCAGCATCCGTCGCACGAGCTCCGCCTCGCCCGCGTGGCACGCGCCGAAGCTGGTGCCGCGCCCGGCCTGCTCCCGGATCGCGCTCACTACGTCCGGGTGCCCGTGGCCGAGCAGGTGCGGACCGAAAGAAAGGCAGAAATCGACGAACGAGCGGCCATCGACATCGAACAGCCTCGCCCCTTGGGCCCGCTCGAAAAACACCGGCTCCCCGCCGACGTGCTTGAACGAGCGCACGGGGGAGCTGACCCCCCCGGGAATGCAGGCCTTCGCCTGGCTGAAAAGCTCGTTGGATTTCATCTGACCCATTCCTTCTCGGCCATCTCGGAGGCCGCGTAAGTGATAATGACTCTCGCCCCCGCCCTGCGAATGGCGGTGAGGTTCTCGATGAGGAGGCTCCTCTCGTCGGCGAGCCCGGCGCGCGCGAGCTCTTTCACCATCTGGTACTCGCCGCTCACGCTGTAGGCCGCCACCGGAACCGGAGCCCGGGCGGCGAAAAGGGAAATGATATCGAGGTAGGCCAGCGCGGGCTTCACCATCACGATGTCGGCCCCCTCGGCCACGTCGAGATCCAGCTCCCGGAGCGCCTCGCCACGGTTGCGGAAATCCATCTGGTACGTCGAGCGATCCCCCTTCGGGGCGGAGCCCAACGCCTCGCGGAACGGGCCGTAGTAGGCCGAGGCATACTTGGCCGTATAGGCGAGAATTCCCACGCCGGAGTGGCCCGCGAGATCGAGCGTGCGCCGGATGGCCGCGACCCGGCCGTCCATCATGTCGGAGGGCGCCACGAAGTCCGCGCCCGCGTCGGCATGGGCGAGCGCCATCCGCGAGAGCGGCTCCAGCGAGGCATCGTTGTCGATCTCGGCGCCCCGGAGCACGCCGCAGTGGCCGTGGCTCGTGTAGGGGCACAGACACACGTCGGTGAAAAGCGTGGCGTTGGCGCCGAAGCGTGATTTGAGGGTTCTCAGAGTGCGTGCGACCAGGGACTCGGGGGCATACGCGGGCGTTCCCTCGGAATCCTTCGAGCCGGCCCGGCCGAAGAGAAGAAAGCTTTTCACTCCGCGCTCGACATCCGTCTCGATCCGCCGGGAGAGCGCGTCCATTCCCCAGCGATTCACCCCCGAGAAGCCGGGAATCGGCTCGGACGCCGATTCCCCCTCGGTCACGAAATAGGGCTGGATCAGGGAGGCGAGCGACAAGCCGCTCTCGGCGACGAGATCCCTTACGAGAGGCCCGCGGCGCAGACGGCGGGGACGGATCTCGATCACAAAACCTCCCGCACCCGGGAAAACTCGCCCCCGGGCAGTAGCCGCACGTCCTTCGCGCCCCTCCCGGCGAGAAAATCCCGCGTGTACTGGCCGATGGCGATCCATTGGACTCCGGCGGGTGGCGTGAATCGCGCCAGCAGAGCTTCGGCCGAGGAAGGGCTCGTAAAAATCAGTCCGGACAGATCACCCAGGCGGTCCAACCCGCCGAGATCGTCGCGGGGAATGCTCTTGTAAAGGGGAACCTCCGTGACGTCGCACCCCAGCTCCTTGAGCCGCAGGGCGATCGCGGGCCGCCCGCCCTCGGCCTGGGGGATGAGCACCCTGGGCTTTTCGAGCGTGTTGGAAAGCAGGTCCTCGAACTCGACGAGGAACGCCTCGGAGCCCGGCTCCGTGGGGTAGAAGTCCGGCGAAAAGCCAGCCTCCTCGGCGGCCGCCGCGGTCGACTCACCCACGCACGCCACCTGGGTCTCGATCGGAAGATCCACGCCATGCTCGAGCAGGGTCTCGCACCAGAAGGTCACGGCCCGCGGGCTCGCGAAGACGATCCACCCGAAGGGCCGCTCCACGGCTTCGGCGATGAGGGGTGCCGCAACGGTAAGCCGCTCGAACCGCAGCACGGGAACGCAGACCCACTCGACGCCTTCGGGCGCTCTTTCGTCGTGCTCCCCGGTGACCAGGATCTTTGGAACTTTACCGACCACGCGTATTCCCTTCCGTCGCCCGCATCCATTCCGAGATCTCGCCGACCGCGCGCGCGACGAGGATCTCTTCTTCCGGGGACTCGAAATCGAAGTGCCGGAAACCCACCCAGCGGCGACCCGCCTCCCCCGGCCGGGAAATGCCTAAAAAGGCCCGTACGGAAAGCCCGGCGCCCGGAGCGATGTGGCAGCGGACCCCGAGCGGGAGGGTGCAGCCGCCGTGCAAGCCTTTGAGGATCCGCCTTTCCACGCGTGTCTCGGTCTCCGCGTCTATATCATGGATGCCCGCCAGGGCCATCTCCAGGGCCTGGGGCGGAGGCACCCGGGTTTCGACGGCCAGGGCCCCCTGGCCGGGGGCGGGCACGAAGACGGACTCGTCCAGCTCGGTCCGCCGGAGCCCCTCGGTGGGCTGCTTCAGCCGGTCGAGCCCGGCGGCGGCCAGAATCACGGCATCCAGGCCCCCCTCCCGGGCCTGCCGAACCCGCGTGGGCACGTTTCCACGCACGGGGACCACCTCCAGATCGGGCCTCACGGACAGAAGCTGGGCCTCGCGCCGGAGCGAGCTCGTGCCCACGCGGGCGCCCCGTTTGAGCCCCAGCGCCTCTCCCGGCGCGACCGCCGTGTGCCGGACCAGCAGGGAATCCGCCGAGGCGACCCTGACCGTGACGGCGGCCACCACGAGGCCGGCGGGCTGGGACGTGGGCAGATCTTTCAGGGAATGGACCGCGAGATCGATCTCGGAGGCCAAAAGGGCCTTCTCCAGGTGCTTGGTGAACAGGCCCGGGGTCTCGACCTCCACCGCGTAGAGCGGCGTCGTGCGATCCCGGTCCCCCTCGGAAACCAGCTCGACGAGGCGCACGCTCAGCCCGGCCGCGACCAGCGAGTCGCGCACCCCTTCCGACTGCGTGCGCGCCAGGGCGCTTTTGCGGGTGCCGAGACGGAATTCCATGGCGGAAAGCTTACACCACCTGTTTGGATCAGAGCATCGGAGAGTCGGGCTCGGTCACCTTGGAAAGGACCGAACGGAGATGCTCGCGCGAGCGGTGGAGATTCTTCTTGAGCAGCCTCTGAGCCCACTTGTGAATGGCGGTTCGCTCGTCGGAGGAAAACCGATTGCCCAACGACTCGAGGGCGTGGCCGAGGTCGGCCAGAACCTCGGGCTCGATCGTGCTGAAATCCTTCATCAGCGGGGCCTGCTTCTGCTCCAGGCAGAACTCCCGAAGGCCCTCTTCGATGATGCCCTCGGCCTGTAGGGCGGCGACCGCCCGGGCGGCGGCGTTGGCACGTGCCTTGTCGACGAGACCTTCGAGGCGGATCACCTGCGCCGACTGCAGCGCCTCTTCCGTACGCTCCACATCGGGCGGCTCGGCGAAATCCACCACGAGCTTCGTGTCGCCCGTCAGGCGCCCGAAAAATGCCGATTGAAAGACGGGCTCGAGCGACGCCGTCGCCGTGAACAGGTGGCTGAAGTCGGGCGGATCGAGCAGAAAATCGAAAAGGCCCCGGATCTCGGTTCCCCGGCTCTCGGGCAGCGATTCGAGCGCCGCGGGAGTGCGGTTGACCCAGAGGATCGGGCAGGCGGGCTTGTTGCTCCGCAGCCACTGCACCACGGTTCGGCTGATGTCGCCCCTGCCCACGACCACGGCCCGGCGGAAGGGAAAGCGCGGCTCGTAATCCCGCGCGATCTGCAGGCCGAGGCTGGCCACCGAGATCGGCTTTTCACCCAAAGCAGTTTCCGTGCGCACGCGCTTGGCCGTCTCGAAAGCGAGCCGAAAGCAACGCTCCATCGCCGGCCGCACGGGAATGCCCGCTCCACGCACCGTGGCCAGCGCATCCTTGAGCTGTCCCAGGACCTGGGGCTCGCCCACGACCATCGACTCGAGCGAGCACGCCACGCGCATCAGGTGGCGGACCGCCGACTTCCCCTCCAGGTGGTAGCCGCGAAAATAGTCGTCGTCGCCGAGCCCCAGATGGCGCAAGAGCTTGAGCCAAAGCGGCCGCGAATCGGCGAAGTAGTTGGAAACCGTCGTGTAGAACTCCACCCGGTTGCACGTATGGGTGTAGACGATGTCCTCGAAGCCCAGCCCCAGCAGCTCGCGCAGCAGCTCGTCGCGGCGCTCGACCGGCACGAAGAGGCCCGCCCGAAGCTCCGGTGTGCTGCGGCGGAAGTCGGTACCCCAGAGGTGAAGTTTCATGGCCCTGGAAGAAAGGATAGCCCAGGGCCACGGGGGATTGTCATGGGACTGTCATGAAGCAGACGGCAACGTCAGGAGGCGCCGGATCAGGCGGGAAGGTCGCGATCCATGATGGTCTTGCGTCCATGAGTGCGGGCGGTATCGATCGCCTGATCGCAGATCCGCCGGATGTGATCGGAGAGGGCCTCGTAGACGCTGGCGCTCGTACTCATTCCGGATCGATCCGCGACGTATTTTCGAACCTTCGAGACGACGACCAGGATCTCGTCCTCGCTCGGTTTCGAAGCCGCCTTGGCCGCTCCGGGACTGAAGACCGGCCGCGGCTTTTCCTCCGCCGCAGGGCTCGGCGCCGTGCGCTCGAGTGCGCCCGCGCTGCCCTCGCGGTGGCGTTCCACTCCGATGTGGGCGTCCCAGCAGGAGACGCTGCAAAAGACGTAGTTGGTGGCTTTTCCGCTGCAGGTCGACACGGAGCACACATAGTAGCGCCCGCCGGTGCGGATCTCGCGCTTACAGCTGCTGCACTTTCGCCAGATTTCACTCATGGCAAGAAGCCTATCAGCTTGCGCCGGCGGCAGAAATGGGAAGTTACCGCCGGCTCAGCGCCCGTTCCTTGGCCTGCTTGCCGTACCAGCTCTTCCACGACACGACGTCCGTGCTAGCGAAGTCCTTGCCCGAGAGCTTCCTCAGAATCCCGTGGGCGATCTCCTTGTGGTCCGGCTGCTTCGAGTCCAGGAAGTCCAGAAGCTGCGGAACACCGGCTCTGAGCACCTGCTCGCGGGCCTGCTGGGAGTTCAGGACCATCATATAGACGACGTAGGCCGCCTTGGACCGATCCGACACGCGCGGAAACTTCAGCGCCTCCATCACCGGCGCGACCGGAATGATGAACTCGGGGTGAAACTCCGCGATGTCTCCCAGCACGCGCAGCACGTTGTTGCGGACGAGGGGATCGGAGTCCCGGACCCGTTCCCCCAGTGCCGCGATCACCCTGTTGCCTTCCTTCCAGTAGGCGAGCAGATACGCGGCCGCCGCCCGGAAGTCCGCACGCTTGTCCTTGGCTAGGATCTCGACGAGCGCGGCATGGTGCTTCTTCGCGCCGTCGAGGAAAATCTTCTCGTACTTCTTGAGCCGCGCGTTCTTGTGACCGAACGGGCAGTGGTAGGCGGGGCACTCTTCCGACTCCGGCTCGAGCTGGCCGTTATCGACCATCTCCAACGCGATCTCCTCGTACTCGTTCCAAGCCTTGATGAGGCCTTCCGGATCGGCGAACTGCCTCGTGGGCTCGGCGAGGAAGCGCATTCTCTCGGCCGCGTCCGCTTTCTCCACTACGCTGAGCGTGATGTAGATGGCGAAGTTGCCGGGCTCGAAATACTGCACGATGTCCCAGTCCGCCGCGGCCAGATCGAACTGGCGCTTCACCTTGTCGGCCAGCTTGCGCTCGAGTTGCACCGAGGAGGGATCGGCCTTCATCCCCCGGGTCAGCCACTCGTCCAGCTCCGTGCCCAGCAGGGCCTTGAGCTTGGCCTCGTCCAGGCGCGGGCTGCCGTAGGTATCGACCGCCGCCACGTACGGCTGCGGCAACGGTTCCACACCCTCACCCGCCGCCGCGGGGGCTCCCTGGGGTCCCGACCGCAACGCAGGATCGACGGGCGATCCGCCGGAGCCGACCGACTTCCTTAGGGGAAGCGTATCGACGGCAAGGGAGTAGGAACAGAACACCATGAGCAGCAACGTACCGATTCGCATCCGAAGATTCTAGCAGCTCGCTCGTCGATTCCAGCGGTGGTCCAGCAGAATACGGTGAACTCCCGGGAATGCAGGCGCATTCCCTCGGTGAACAAAAAAAACGCCCCGCCCGAGCCGGGCGGGGCGCTTCCAAAAAATAGAGGCCTTACAGCGACGCGCGGAGGACGGCCTGGGCAACGCCCTTGGAAAGACCGCTTCCGATCGTGAAGCCACCGAGCTTCTCGTCGATGAGGTTGTCGCTATAGTACGAAACGCCCACGGCGACGTTGTTGTTCAGCGAGTACATCACCTCGGGGAAGACCCAAAGGAAGTGGCCCCACTTGCCGCCGAGCTTCGCGTCCGCAGCGAACGAACGGTGGATGGTGTTGTGGAACAGAATCGGCAACGAGAGGTTGAGCTTTCCGCCCATCAGAGCCACGTCGGTGATGAAGTACACGCGGTTCTCGAAGAGGGGATTGGCGGAGGCGCCGCTACCCGACCGAGTGTAGACGTGGAAGATGGGGATCTCCATCAACGTGATCGACACCGCGTTGGTGATGGGCCGGGTGAGCTTGAAGTAGTTGCGCACCATCGTGACCATGCCCGCGTCGCGAGCCGCCGCGCGGGTCGGGGTGTAGAAGCGGGGCTCGAAACCGAGCGTGAGACCCGAGTCCGCATCCTTGTACAGGTCGTTGAACTTCGCACGGAAGAAGCCGTCCTTCAGAAATACGGCGGAGTCCTTTCCAGAGGGGTCGGCGATCGTCGTATTGAAGTCCTGCACGTAGCTGGCGGAAACCGAAGTTGAGAACTTGTAGCCGCCCTCGACGCTATTCTCGATGAATGCCTTGCTCTTCTTCACGCCCGCGGGATCGGCCACCTTTTCCAGGAGAACCGAGGGGCGGATGTCCAGCACGCCGATGGCGCTGCCGGAAGCCGGCGCGGGGACGCTGGCCGTCACCTTCGCCGCCGGCTGGGCGACGGAGCCGGGGGCCACGGCGACTTTCGTGCCAGGGTTGGTTTGGGTGCCGGGAGCCGTGGGCTCCGCTGCCAGAGAAACCGCCGAGATTGCGAACAAGCTCAGAGCGAGAAAGGGCTTTTTCACGTTATATCCCTCCAAATGGGTTTGCGCAGGTGCACGGTTTATACCATGCGTTAATATCACGAGGGAAGATGACGTTTTTCGGCTCTCTGACTAGGCTGCGAGGGCAATGACTCACCGAAACCGACTCTCGAGCGAAACCAGCCCTTACCTGCTGCAACACGCCGGAAATCCAGTGGATTGGTATCCCTGGGGCCCGGAAGCCACCGAGCGCGCCGTGAAGGAGGGAAAACCCGTCTTCCTCTCGGTGGGCTACTCCGCCTGCCACTGGTGCCACGTCATGGAGCGCGAGAGCTTCGAGGACGAGAAGACGGCCAAGCTGCTCAACGACAGCTTCGTCTGCGTGAAAGTGGACCGGGAGGAGCGCCCCGACATCGATCACCTGTATATGACGGCGGTCCAGCTGATGACCCACAGCGGGGGCTGGCCGATGTCGGTCTTCCTCACGCCCGCTCTGCAACCCTTCTACGCAGGAACCTATTTTCCGCCGGAGGATCGGCACGGGCTGCCGGCCTTCCCGAAAGTGATTCAGGCGATTGCCTCGGCCTGGAAGAGCCGGCGCGAGGAGTTGGAGAAAAGCGGGGCGGAGATCGTCAAGGCGGTGGTCCAGATCCAGGAGCTGGTGCGCCCGTCGAAAGGCGCTCCGACCCTGGGCCTTTGCGACGACGCGATCCGGCAGCTCTCCGAGGCCTTCGATCCGAAGAACGGCGGCTTCGGCGGAGCGCCGAAGTTTTTTCACACGACGGACCTGAGGATCTGCCTGCGCCACTGGTGGCGCACCGGCGATGCCGCCTCGCTGGCGATGGTGACGACCACCCTCGATCGCCTCTGCGACGGCGGCATCTACGATCACCTGGGCGGGGGTTTCCACCGCTACTCCACCGACGAGCGGTGGCTCGTGCCCCACTTCGAGAAGATGCTCTACGACAACGCCCTTCTCGCCGAGGTTCTGCTGGAGGCCTACCAGGCCGTGCGCCGCCCGCGGTACGCCCAGGCGGCCCGCGAAACGCTCGATTACCTCCTGCGCGAGATGACCTCGCCGACCGGAGGGTTCTTCGCCACTCAGGACGCGGATACCGAGGGGGTCGAGGGCAAGTTCTACGTCTGGACCTCCCAGGAGATCCGCTCGGTCCTCGAAGGCGATCTGGCCGATCAGTTCTGCGCGGCCTACGGCGTGACGTCGCGGGGCAACTGGGAAGGCAAGGCGATCCTGCACCGGCAGCGGCCCCTCGCGGAAACGGCGGTGAAGCTCGGCATCGAGCCCGAGTGGCTCGAGGACGCGCTGGGTCTCGCGCGCCGCAAGCTGCTCGCCGCTCGCTCGCGGCGCCCCGCGCCGGCCCGGGACGAGAAGATCCTGGTGGCCTGGAACGGCCTTGCGATATCGGCGATGGCGCGCGGCTACTCGGTGCTGGGAGAGCCCCGCTACCTCGCCGCTGCGTCGGCGGCCGCCCGCTTCATCCTCGAAATGATGACCCGGGCCGGGCGAGGAAACGTGAGGAGCCTGCTGCATGCGTACAAGGACGGCCGGGGCCGCTTCAATGCCTGCCTCGACGACTACGGCGCCTTGCTGGGCGGCCTCGCGTCTCTCTACGAGGCCGATGGCGACGGCACCTGGCTGCGGCACGCATCCCAACTCGCCGACGTGATGATCGATCAGTTCTGGGACGAATCGAAGGGGGTGCTTTTCTACACCGCCCGCGATCACGAGGCACTGGTCGCGCGGATGCGGGAGAATTCCGACGGAGCCACCCCTTCGGCTACCGGTCTCGCCGTTACCGCGGTGATCCGGATCGCACGGCTGTGCGGCCGGGAAGATTGGCTCGCGTGGGTCGAACGCGTGTGCACGTCCCTCGAGCCGCAGATGCGCCACGCCCCGCGTGCTTCCGGACAGCTGCTACTGACGCTGGAGCTGCTGCAGGGAAAAGCCAAGGAACTCGTTCTGGTGGCCGGCAGCAGCGCCGAGGATCTCGATGCCGCGCGCCACGCTCTGGCCGAAAGCTTCATCCCCAACAAGGTGGTGGCGGTGATTGCCCGCGACGCCGATCGCGCGGCGGTGGAGGCCACGGTCCCGCTTTTCCGGCAGCGGCCTTTCGAGGACGAGATCGTGCTCTACGCCTGCGAGAGCTTCGCCTGCTCCAAGCCCGTCAAAGGCCGGGACGCGGTGGTGAAATACATCGAGGGCATGGGACGCAAGTAGCCGTCCGGCTCACCTGCGCATATACCCCGGCTCGGGCTGAGACGCGGACGCCGGCGAGACGCGGCGCGCGTGGCACTTCTCACGCTCCTCGGACGAAAGCTCGCGCGAGTCGCAGTCGGCGCCACGGTGGGCGCACCCCAGCGTCGCCAGCAGACAAACCGCGAATATGAATCTTCCCATGCCCTCATTCTGCCCGGGAACTGTGAAGCAATGGTGAAAGAGTAGAATATGAGGATGCGCCGACGGCTGGGGTATTTCCTAAGTGGGATCTCCGGCCTGTGCCTGGCCGCCGCCTACGCTCCGGCCGAGATGGGCTGGCTGGCTTTCGTGGCCCTCGTCCCCTACCTCGTGGCGCGGCACCGGCTCGCCCCGGGCCGGCGCGCGGCTGCCGGCTTCGCCGCCACCGTGGCGGCAACGTGGCTCGCCGTCTTCACTTGGGGGGCCTGGCCGGGCCTGGGCTGGCTCCCGTGGGTGCCGGCGATCGGCGCGCTCGGCGCGTTCGCCTGGGTAACCCTGACCTACAGGCGTGACGAGCGCCACCCCGATCCCTGGAAGCTCGCGGCAGTGCTGATAACCCAGGAATGGCTGCGATCCCAGTCCGTGCTCGGGGTC
>Ga0247727_10012637_pt1 | contig 14440 bp, 9 predicted proteins | sample WisWelCaveWW1625_FD_202498 | JGI IMG/M metagenome (GOLD analysis project Ga0247727, IMG submission 202498) | Biofilm microbial communities from Wishing Well Cave, Virginia, United States - WW16-25 | ecosystem: Environmental > Aquatic > Deep subsurface > Groundwater > Cave microbial mat | place... | reverse complement strand
GCCGCAATGGCTATGACGTTCTTCAGCGACCCGCCAAGCTCCACCCCTTTCAGATCCTCGCTGACGTAGACGCGAAAGAACGGAGTCATGAAGGCCGACTGCACGACCTTCGCGGTTCCCCGGTCGCTCGATGCCGCCACCACCGTGGTGGGGATCTTCTGGCTCACTTCTTCGGCGTGACTGGGACCTGAGAGCGTAACGATTCTGTTTTCCGGGAGTTCAGGTTGGGTGTCGCGAAGCAGTTCTGAGACAGTCATCAGCGTTCCGTTCTCAATGCCTTTTGCAACATTGACAACGATGACATTTTGGAGAAGTTCGGGGCTGATTAACCGTACCACAGAACGGATGAACTGCGAAGGAACGGCAACAACGATCAAGTCGCTCCCTTCGACGGTCGCCAGAAGATTGCTCGTGACATGGACCGCGTTGGGAACTTTTACCCCGGGAAGGAAAGCAGAATTCTCTCCGGCCGAACGGATTGCATCAGCGTACCGTTCGCGGTATGACCAGAGGGAAACGTCATGAGTATTGTTGGAAAGCAGAATGGCGAGCGTTGTACCCCAGCTGCCCGCTCCCAGAACACCGATGTGCATGGATGGAAGTTGTGTTGGCGTTGCTCTTCAATCCCCCGGAACCGATCGGGGATTCTTCGGAAGGCCGGCTAGTGCCACTTCTAAAAAAGTAACTTGTGTTTTTTCTACATGCTATTCAAAAAAGGCAGTAGTGCTCGTTTCCATCTGCAATCGTATTCTCATAAACACATCATGCCTTAATGGAAACGGCGCTACTTCTTCTTGAGAAGCGGGATGGTGGAGAGTTTGGTCTCCGTCCCTCTCAGCAGCCGCTTGATGTTCGAACGATGGTTGAAAATGATCAGCAGGGAAATCCCAATGCTGAAAAAGATTAGCGTGTTGTACCCCTCGACGGCCGCCATGAAAACATTCTCACGGAAGAACATGGTCAGGGGAAAAGCGACTGCAGCGCTGAGCGAGCCGAGAGACACATATTGCGATAGCAACAGGACGAGGGCAAACACACTGAGTGAAACGGCGACTTCGACCGGGGCAATCCCCAGGAGCATCCCTCCTGCGGTGGCAATCCCCTTGCCGCCCCTGAACCCTGCAAACACCGTCCAGACGTGCCCCAGAATAGCTGCACACCCGGCAATAATCTGTACGACAGTGAAGTCGTCGAACGGGGTCTTGTTCTCAAAAGGAATTGGCCCATACATCAGGCGTGAAACCAGCATGGTTGCCACGAGCCCCTTGGCAAGATCTGCGAGGATTACGAAAACGCCTGCCTTCCAGCCAAGAACTCTGAACACGTTGGTTCCACCGGCGTTTCCGCTTCCAAACTGGCGAATATCGATACCCCGGCGGCACTTCGCAACAATGATCGCTGTCGGGATCGACCCAATCAAATAACTTAGAACGGAGATAAATGTAATGGCAATCATAAGAGAATGGCGTCCGGCATATGTGCCGAAACGCAGGTCAAGATAGAGAAATGAAAAATCACTTGCAAACAACAGGTCGATGGCCTCATCGGAACCCGGTTTTTGACCATTTTTTTGCCAGAAGAAGATCGCTCCGTTCCGTGATCTTGATGTTTCTCAAACTTCCACGGACGATGCATACCGGAACGCCGAGCCGTTCCACGAGAGCTGCGTCATCTGTCGCGCGTACCCTCCGTCTTGCCGCCAGCCGATGAGCTTTGAACAAGAGATCAAAGTGAAACCCCTGAGGAGTCTGAACGACCCAGAGTTTTGACCGATCCAGTGTTTGGGAGAGGTATCCTGCTCTTGTCGACAACTTGATGGTGTCACGCACAGGCAAGGCAGGTACCGCAGCCCTGTCGGATCCCGCTTTCCGCAACACATCAAGGATGAGTGTTCGGTGGACAAATGGACGCGCGGCATCGTGAACCAGAACGACATCGGGCCGTCGGCCAAAAGCCCTGAGCCCTCTGAGCACTGATTCCTGACGAGTTCTGCCTCCTGGCACGATTCCCACGACCTTCCTTGCGCCAGACTGCGCCACGACCCGTTGCGTGCGCAACAGGTATCGTTTGGGAACGACAATAACGATCTGCCTCACCGGGCGTACGTTCTCAAAAGCTCTCAGAGCAATCTGAATGACCGGCTTGCCGTTGAGAAGCCGGAATTGCTTCGGTATCCTCCCTCCGAGCCGAACCCCGCTCCCACCGGCAGCAATGACTACTCCCGTGTCAGGAAGTTTTCTTCCCAAAGTATTCTATAACGAACGTAAATTCAGAAAACATCTTCGGAAGCTTCATGATGCTGAAAACCATCACCCCGATGGCCACCCGATCGATCCACGAAGATTGAGGCCACCCGAAATGAATCGTGATCTGTTTGTGGGGCAGCTCGTACTTCAGAACGTTCAGCAGTTCCGTAATGCTGTCGAACAGGGTTTGACCACTCTGCGCAAACCTGTAATGATTCGGAGCGAGGCGTTCTGGAATCCCCTGCCGGGGCGAGTAGAAACTTACAAAGGCCAACGTGGGGTCGGTCCGTCCTCCTCCTTCCATCGGGCGCTTGAAATACAACTCCAGCGTATCCCCCGGCGCATCTGCAAGTGCGAACACCATCTGCATCGGACTGTCGGTCTGCTCGATATCAGCCCTCTCGGGAGCACGTTTGCTCGCAACGATGAAACCGACGATCAGAAAAAATGCCGTAGCCCCAAGCCACAAGCCGACACCGTACGGCCTGACCATGGCCAGATATCCAAAACAACTTATCAGAACGAGGAATATCAGAAGGGTCCCACCGCGTGACGTATGGTATTCACGAATTTCCTTCGTGCCGGTGAAATAGCGGTAGATGAGAAGGCTCCCGATGTTGATACAAAAGGAAGCGACCAGACTCAGTGCATACATTTGCGCGAGGATTTCCTGACTTCCTTCAGTCACAAGAATGAGGATGCTGAAGAATACACCATTCAAAATATGAATGCGGTAGAGGGACTGCCGCTTGTTGGTCCTGATCAACCAATTGAACCGGTATCGATGCCCCACCTTTTCGAGAAGCTCGCTTGACGCAACGAACGCAGTATTGACGGCCATCATCAACGCGATGCCCGCCGCGACTGCAACGACAACCCCGAACCACTGGCCATTCAATTGTGCCGCATATTGCGTCATGAGATCCGTTTCGTGCTCCATCGGATCGATTCCAGAACTGAGCGCAAACGCAGAGATCAGGGGGGTGAATACGCCAACCGTCAGCGCAAGGAAGAGATACGCGCGGCTGATGTCTCTCCAGTTCCTGACAAGACCCGCCGCCTGAATCACCGATTCGATCCCCGAGTATGCCAGGATGGAGCTTGAGATACAGACGATCACAAGGAACGACCCTCCCCAGAAGCCTCTGTTTAGAATCTCAACACCGGTGTAACGAAAGCTGTCCCCGATTCCTTTCCAGGAAATCGCAGGAGCATCGAACATCGCCGCACCGAGGAACGTCAACAGTACTGTTCCCACAACGAAGAACATGAAGAAAGTAAACTTGGCATTGTCGCGGATTCCAATAATGTTCAATCCAGCGATGCCCCAGATGATCGCAAATTCCACGGCCAGTTTTTCGTGCCAGTCTGGTGCTGCGAAAAACAATCCGTTCTCAACCGCACTAACCGTTGAAATACTTGCAGTAAGGATGTAGACAACAAGGATGGACGCTACGGCAACAAACGAAACGGTTGGGCCAAGGATCAGGTAGGAGAATGAATAAACGCCACCCCCCTTGATGTTATGATGCTCGAGAATCTCCGCAATCTCCACCATGCGGGAGGAGAGAAAGCGCATGAAGATGGAAGTGATCGCTATGAACGCGATCGCATACGTACCGATGAAGCGGAAGGCTTCGCTTGGCGCATAGAAGATGGACGTCAGCTCGTCCATCAATGTGATGACGGCTATGGAAAGCCACGTGAGCCACCAGCGGCCCCCGCTGAAATATGCGAGGAGCCCTCGCTTCCTGATCAGCACAGCGAAGAGAACAACCACAGCGAGGACAATCGAACCGAGAATGACCGGTTTCATCGGGGAGGACTTGCGCCGATGGGATTAGAGAAGCAGCATGGCATCACCATAGCTGTAGAACCGGTATCCTTCCTTGATGGCTCTCTTGTACGACCTCATGATGAAGTCACGGCCTGCAAACGCCGAAACGAGCATCAACAGCGTCGACTCGGGCATGTGGAAGTTGGTGATCAGCCTGTGGGTAACCTTGAAGTCATAGGGGGGAAAAATGAATTTGTCCGTCCAACCTCTGTTCGCCTTCAGATGCCCATCGGTCGTAACGCTCGATTCGAGGGCACGACAGGCGCTCGTGCCACAAACGAACACTTTCCCCTTTGTGTCGATGACCTTGTTGACTGTCTGCACGGTGGACTCGGGGATTTCATAGTATTCCGAATCCATCTTATGCTTGGTCAGGTCTTCCACTTCGACGGGCCTGAAAGAGCCGAGACCGATGTGAAGGACAACGGGCGCAACTTTGACTCCTTTCTTCTTGAGTGAACTCAAAAGTCTGTTCGAAAAGTGGAGCCCGGCCGTCGGTGCGGCAACGGCTCCGACCACCCTGGCAAAGACCGTTTGGTAGGATATTTTATCCCTTTCCGTGGGATCTCTTCGAATATAGTATGGAAGAGGCATCTTGCCGATGCGGTCGATGATCTTGAAGAGGTCACCCTCATAATTAAACCGCACTGTGCGTCCGCGCGAGGTCGTGTTGTCGATCACCTCACACCAGATTCGTCCTTCGTCGAAGAAAATCTTGTTCCCGATGCGCACCTTGCGTGCGGGGTCGACAATGACGTCCCAGATCTTCTCCTCCCTGTTGAGCTCCCGGAGGAGAAACACTTCGATCTTGGCGTTGGTCTTTTCCTTCCGGCCGAGCAGTCGCGCCGGAAAGACCTTCGTTTCATTCACGACAAGGCAGTCCCCCCGTTTGAAATACTCAACGATTTCGGAGAATTTTTTGGCCTCCATCGATTCCTCGTCGCGATTAACCACCATCATACGCGAGCTTTCGCGGGGATTTGCCGGGAACTTCGCAATCAGGTTCCGGGGAAGTGGGTAGCGAAAATCAGAGAGCTTCATCGTGAGATTTTCCTCCTTCTGGTGCGACGGCGATTTGTCCGGGAAGGGCGGTGTGCCCGGACAGGGCTGGCAGGTTTATCGTCCAACGCTGCACGCGCGGCAGCAAGCCGTGCAATCGGAACACGGAACGGCGAACAGCTGACATACTGCAGGCCAAGGGTGTGACAAAACTCCACGCTTGAGGGATCACCCCCATGCTCGCCACAGATGCCGATCTTGAGGTTCTTGCGCACCGATCTCCCTTTGGCAACCGCGATCTGCATCAACGCTCCAACACCCGCACGGTCAATCACCTCAAACGGATCCCTGCGGTAGATTTCCTGTTCAACATAGGGAATGAGAAACCGGGCGGCATCGTCCCGGCTCACACCGAGCGTCGTCTGCGTCAGGTCATTGGTGCCAAAGCTGAAGAATTCCGCCACGCGGGCAATCTCATCGGCCGTTACGGCCCCCCTGGGTATCTCGATCATTGTCCCCACCAGGTACTTCAGCCGGATGCCCCGCTCCTTCATCACCTCGGTCGCGACCTTGCGGACAATCGCTTCCTGATTCTCCAGCTCCTTCACGTGCCCTACAAGGGGAATCATGATCTCGGGGAATACCGCAATCCCACGCGCTGTCACATTTGCCGCAGCTTCGAAAATCGCTCTGCTCTGCATCTCCGTTATTTCAGGATATATGATCCCCAATCTGCAGCCCCTGAAACCAAGCATCGGATTGGATTCGTGCAGACCTTGCACTCGCTGATGAACTTTTTCGTACGAGATCCCCATCTGGCCCGCAAGCTGTCGCTGAAGGTGCTCCTCGTGGGGGAGAAACTCGTGCAAGGGCGGGTCAATCGTCCGGATCGTGACGGGCTTGCCGTTCATCGCTTCGAATATCCCCTCAAAATCGGCACGCTGAAGCGGAAGGAGGTCCCCCAATGCTTTCCGCCGTTCCGATTCTGTATCAGCCAAAATCATTTCCCGCATCCGTCCGATCTTCCCCTCTCCAAAAAACATATGCTCCGTTCTGCAGAGGCCGATCCCTTCGGCCCCAAAGGCGACGGCATTCGCAGCTTGATCGGGTTGGTCGGCGTTCGTCCGCACCCGAAGGCGGCGACACGCATCGGCCCATGCCATCACCCTTGCGTATACCTGGTAGACGGGCGCTTTCCGTGCATCAAGGGATTTGTCCACCAGCACCTGTACAACCTCCGACGGGCGCGTCGCGATCCTCCCCTCAAGAACCTCCCCCGTCGATCCGTCGATGGAAATCCAATCTCCTTCTCTGACAACTTTTCCGCCGACATGCATGGTCCGGCGGACATAGTCGATTTCCAGCGCACCGCATCCAGCGACACAGACCTTTCCCATCTGCCGTGCGACAAGAGCCGCATGAGAAGTCATGCCGCCACGTGCCGTGAGGATTCCCTCCGCTGCGTTCATTCCTTTCACATCCTCCGGCGAGGTTTCCACGCGCGTCAGAATCACCGCTTCGCCCCTCGCCTTCCACTCCTCTGCATCCGGGGAATTGAATACCACTCTTCCTGTGGCCGCACCCGGGCCCGCGTTGAGCCCCCTGGCAAGAAGGCGGCCGGAAGCGATCGCGTTCGCCTTTTTGCTTGCGTCAAAAATCGGTCTAAGAAGCTGATTGAGCTGATCCGGCTCAATTCTCCGAAGGGCTTCGCTGCTTGTGATCAGCTTCTCTCGGACCATGTCCACGGCAATCTTGATCGCTGCAAACGCCGTTCTCTTCCCAACCCGGCATTGCAGCATATAAAGCTTCCCTTCCTGGATCGTAAACTCAATATCCATCATCTCACGATAGTGTCGTTCGAGAACTTTTCGGATCTTCTCAAGCTGCCCGTAGATGGTCGGGTTTTCCTTTCGAAGCTGCGAAATCGGCAGGGGCGTTCGGATGCCCGCGACGACATCCTCCCCCTGGGCATTCATCAGAAACTCACCGTAGAACACATTCCCGCCGGTGGCCGCATCACGGGTGAACGCAACGCCGGTTCCTGATTCCTTTCCCATGTTTCCGAACACCATCGCCTGGACATTGACCGCCGTTCCCCAGCTTTCGGGGATATCGTAGAGGCGGCGGTATGCAATCGCACGTTCGTTGTTCCACGAGCCAAACACCGCACCGATCGCTCCCCAGAGCTGCTGCGCTGGATCCTCGGGAAAATCATGCCCTGTCCTGGTTTTGATCGCCTCCCTGAACAACCTCACCAGATCCTTGAGGTCTTCAACGTTCAGATCGATCTCGTGCTCGACTCCTTTTTCTTTTTTCTTCCTTTCAATGATCACCTCAAAAGGATCGTGCTCATCCTTCTGCGCGGGTTTCAGCCCGAGGACCACGTCGCCGTACATCTGAACGAAGCGCCGGTACGAATCATATACAAAATGCGGGTTCCCCGTTTTCTTCGCCATTCCGACTGCGACGAAGTCATTCATGCCGAGGTTCAGGATGGTGTCCATCATCCCGGGCATGGATGCCCTGGCCCCGGATCGGACCGACACGAGAAGCGGATTCGCAGGATCTCCAAACCTGGCACCCATGGTTTTCTCCAGTCTCGCAAGCGCTGATGTGACTTCTTTTCTCAAAGATGTCGGGTACGATCTTCGATGCGCATAATAATAAGAGCACACCTCGGTAGAGATGGTGAATCCCGCCGGAACGGGAAGGCCGATGTTCGTCATTTCCGCCAGATTGGCCCCCTTTCCTCCGAGCAAACCCTTCATGCCCGCCCTTCCCTCCGCTTTTCCCTTGCCGAAGTTGTACACGTGCTTGCTCATTCTGTCATTCTCTTGGTTGCAATGGATGTGTTGAACCGCGGACTCCCGGCGATACGGAGTTGTCCTCCACAGCTGTGATGAAGGCCTCCAGAAGGGCGCGTGAGAATGGGTTGCCCTCTTCCTTCATCCGCTCAGGATGCCACTGAACCAGCTGAAGAAATGGCCGCTGCGCAGCGTCCTCCCATTCCATGGCCTCGACAATGCCATCGGGAGCCCTCGCTGTCACTCGCAATCGATCGCCGCAACGATCTACGGCCTGGTGATGATTCGTATTTGTTGTTCCCTCCTGAAGACCCACGATGTCTGAGAAGACCGTCCCCTCGACAACGCGAACCACATGAGTGGCGTCGCCAACCTTCCCTTTGCGATGATCCTTATAGCCGGCCGATCGCATGTCAGGAATGAGCGTTCCTCCCATCGCAACGTTGAAAATCTGCATTCCACGGCATATGCACAACATCGGAAGATTCTTCTGGAAAGCACGCTCGATCACTTCGAGCTCAAACTTGTCCCTCTCACGGTCGACATCTTCGACCAGAGACATTGCATCACTTCGTTCGTACAGAGCAGGGTCGACATCACCACCACCGGTCAGCAGCAGTCCGTCACACCCCTCAAGATCTGAGGCAGTCCCGGAACGATGAGACAATATCACGCATTCCACCGAGGATCCGCACGTTTGAAGCCACCTGAGATAGTTGTTGAAGCTTGTTGAATGATTTTGGGTTATGCCGATGATCATGGCATCAAGCACCGATCAATACTTCTGTGAAAAGCGGATGCCCCTTCGATGATTACCACTTCGATTGACAGGTAGAGAACGTTGTGCCGCTCCAGGAATCTCCTTACGGGATCTTCACCTCCTGTCATTCTGATGGCATCCTTTTCGGTTGTGACACACATGCCGGCGCCAGTGACTTGCATCCGCGATTCGATCGCTACACAATCTTTGGAATCATATTGGTGATGGTCGGAGAAACGCATCACGTCAACGACATCAATTCCTCCGACTGCTCGCAACGAATCAACAAATCCTTCGGGCCTGCCGATCCCACAGAATGCCAATGCTTTCCCTGACCGCAAGGCCTCCATGCCCACGCTGCCGCGATCGATGGCTCGGTTGACGCCAGAGACCCTGTGCCGAAAGCGCATCACCCTGGCGCCAAAGATGCTGTCGAATCCCTCGCAAAACGCCGGCATATCGGCGCCCGGAATTGAGTGCGAGAGCGCAAGCACCTGGGCTCTCCGAAGCGCTTTCAACGGCTCACGAAGTCTTCCTGCAGGAAGCATTGCTTCATTCCGGAGGTCGTTCGTTGAATCGAGAACGACCACATCCAGGTCCCGTCGGATATATCTGTGCTGAAACCCATCATCAAGGAGTATAACCTCTGCTCCAAGACCTATTGCGGTTCGAGCACCGTCAATACGCCGCTCCGCCACAACAACCGACACCCCCTGCAACTTCAGGGCCATCTGGAGGGGCTCATCACCGCTTGCCCGAACGTCCGAGAGCACCTGAGCCCCATCGGACACAACGACAACGCCGCTCGTCATGCGCCGGTAGCCCCTGCTGACGATACCTACCCGGATCCCCTTCTGACTGCAATACCGCGCGATGTATTCCACCAACGGCGTTTTTCCAACGCCTCCCATGACAAGGTTTCCAACGGAAACCACGGGAACACCGACTCCTGCGCTGCGCAACAAGCCAAGGTCAAAGGCCTTGTTGCGAAGGGCAACGCCCGCCGCATAGAGCCAGGAAACAGGAAGCAACGCAACGGTCAACGCAATGGCCCACTATTCGGAGGATCCTGCATCTCTGAGCAACCGCTCAACGGCGTGCAGCTTGTCCGTCTCCTTGTAGAGAATGTGGAGCTTCTTCAGAGAGAGCAACATCGCAATTCTTTCGTCCTTCAATCTTTGGTATTCTCCGTTTCTGTCGATCTCATTTGAAGCCGTCTGGAGTTCATTCATTCGTTTCAATGATTCCTCAACGCCCTGAGCGTATGTACGCTCAGCTGTCTGATGACGATCGACGTCCATGTAGGCATTTCCCAGCAGCCTGTAGAAACCGCCGATGAATGGAGAGTGTGGATACTTTTCTATCGCCTCCTTCTGCGTCTTGATGACGCCGGCATGATCGCCTGTGAGCGATTGTGCAAGGCCGAGGTTGTGCGCCTGGCGGTCGCCGGGAAACCGGTCCGCGTTCTTTCGTGCGAAACGGAGAAAGAGAACTCTCTCCCCGAGCGCGTGGCTGATCTCACACAGACGTTCATACGTGTCGGCATCCCGCTGACCGAGTGATTCCATTCTCGAGTAACAATCAAGGGCTCCGCGAAATTCTACCTCCCAGGAGGAATGCTCTTCGCTACGCTGTTGAAGAGCGAGATCATAATGTATCAACGCAAGGTCTTTCAACGGCCTGATGTTTGTAGAATCGATAGACGCCGACCTCCGAAGGAGCACAACCGCACTGTCATAGCTTCGATCGACAAACAACTCATGTCCTCGACGAAACAGGCTCTCGCTGGACTCGGCTGCGTCGATTGCAACATCACGTTCCACCCTCTTTTCTGTTGTTGTGGAAGAAGGTCCGCATGAGAAGAGCACGAAAGGAATGAAGAGCAGAAACCACAGTGCGTGATTTGTCATGCAGCTTTCGCGAGGCTGATGATATTCTCAGCTACTCTCGATGAAGCTCCCGGCCCGCCGAGGGCCGATCTGACAAAGCTCAGGTCTGATCGCATCTTCGCGGAATATGCCGTGTCTGCAAACATCCTTCCGGCTTCGCTCACCAGGTTATCAACGCTCATCTCGTGCTGAATCAACTCGGGAACAACCTTCCGGCCGCAAACAATATTCACCAATCCAATGTACGGAACACGCACCAACCGTCGTCCGATAAAGTACGTAAGGGGAGATGTGCGATACACGATCACCATGGGAGTCCCGAACCAACCGGTTTCAAGCGTTGCAGTTCCAGAAGTGACGACTGCTGCATCCGCATGCTCCATGAGTTCGTAGGTCTCGTCCTCCAAAACACTCACGCGCGCATTCTTTCCCAGCAGCCCGCTGATGAGGCCTGGGCTAAGCCCGGGAGCCATTCCAATTGCTGCCTGAACGGAAAACTGCGATTGAAGTATCGGAACTGCTTGAAGCATCGCTGGAAGAATGCGATGGACTTCCTGCTGCCTGCTTCCCGGAAGCAATGCAATAAGCTTGCGGCCGGCTTGCAGTCCGTTGCGGCGAAAAAAATCCTCACGACTTGATCCTGAACGAAGCTGTTCAGCCAGCGGGTGGCCGACAAAATCAACAGGAACACCTTCCTTCCGGTAGAGATCCACTTCAAACGGAAAGATCACATTCATTTGATCGATGAGCGATTTGATCACCCTCACCCGCCCCCTGTTCCACGCCCATACCTGGGGACTGATGTAGTAAAGCAATTTCACTCGATGGCGTCGGGCCTTGCGTGCAAACCGAAGATTAAACCCTGGATAGTCAATCAGGACAACCACCTCCGGTCTCCTTGTGACAAGGGCCTGTTCGAGTGCGTGCTCGATTCTTCGAAAAGCCGGAAGGTGACGAATCACTTCTGTGAATCCCATCACCGAAAGGGAGTTGATATGAAAAAGAAGGTCCATTCCTTCGGCTTTCATTCCATCTCCCCCAACGCCGAAGATATCCACTCCCGGAGCCCTTTTCTTCAGTTCCCGTACTACTCCGGAACCGTGGAGGTCTCCTGAAGGCTCTCCGGCAATCATCATCACCCGACGCATGAGGAGGTCTCCGTTACCTCCATGTCAGAAATTCCTTCCGGCATTCGAATGATGCCGCCAAGGCATGGAGTGTTTTCCGCCGGACGGACGTCCGGAAGTATCTGCCAAACGGAAGGCATGTTGATGATCCCCACCGCATGGGCTTCCCCGCGAAAACATTCCACACCCGACAATGAACTATTCCGATAGTCCTGAAAGAATTCATTGCAAGCCTACCCTCCAAACGTCTGAAAAAACAGATTGCCAACGTCATTCGTCGTGACCGTGCCGTCAAAACCCACAAATATTCTCAGTCCCATGCGCTATCCTGAAACAAGCTCGGCGGACTTGACCCGTTCCTGGTTGAACCGTACAGTAACAAGTTTTGAGACCCCTTCTTCTTCCATCGTAACCCCGTACAGCGCATTTGCCGCTTCCATCGTGCGTTTGTTGTGGGTTACCACGATGAACTGCGTGTTGTCCGAAAACTTCTTCAGAATCCTTGTGAAGCGATCAATATTTGCATCGTCCAGCGGGGCATCGACTTCATCAAGGATACAGAACGGGCTCGGCTTAACGAGGTAGATGGCGAACAAAAGCGCCGTCGCCGTCAGAGTCTTTTCCCCTCCGGACAGCAGGTCGATGGACGTTGGACGTTTTCCGCGTGGCTTTGCAATGATTTCAATCCTCGCTTCGAGCGGATCGACCTCCTCCTCAAGCCGGAGATCGCACTCATCGCCCGGATCGAACAGGCTCTTGAATGTCTCGATGAAGTTCGATCGGATCTTCCCAAAGGTCTCGAGGAATTTCCTTTGAGCTGTGGTGTTGATCTCTTCGATCGTGGAGATGAGGGTTTTCTCCGCTTCGAGCAAATCCTTCCTCTGCTCAGTGAGAAACTCCATCCGCTGCTTCTCCGAGGTATATTCTTCGAAGGCCGCAAAGTTGATATTGCCAAGCGACTTGATCCTGTCGCGCAATGTCTGGATTTCACTCCGGAGTAATGCAAAATCGACGAACTCGTTGTCGGGGTACGCCTTCACCTCCAGGTGAGTCTCAAATTCCTCGAGGGCTCTTGCCACGATGTGCTCCGCTTTCGCCTTGAAATCGGCAATCCTCAACTCAAGGTCGTGCATTGTTTGGAGCGAGTCATCGTGCTGGCGGCGCTCATCTCTGATCTTCATTTCAATCTGGTGCGTGTCCTCGCGAGTGGTGTGCAGCTCCTCCTCCACGTCATGTCTCTTCTGATCGATCTCCTGTAGCTCGCGCTGAAGCACCTGAAACGTCTGAACATTCTGCTCAAACAAGGTTGTGGTGATGTCGATTTCCTCACGTGCCCGGAGGACTTCGTTGTCGAGCTTTTCGAGCCGCAACGCAATATCGGCAATGCGCTCTCCCGTTCGATTCAGATCATTATCGGTGTTATGAACTTCAGCATTGATCGTTGCGATGCGCACATTGAGATCATTGACCATTCTGGTCTGCTCGTTCCAATCCCGGTCAAGCAACTCCAGCTCCGTCTGCACACCGCCGACACGCCGCTCCACTTCCCCCTTTTCCTCCCTCAGGAGGTGAAGGGATGGCGCGCTGGCAGAGATTTCGTCCTGCAACACCGAAGCTTCAGAGGCAAGGGTCTCGATCTCCTGGCGATTCCGTAAGATCACATCGTGCGCCCGCTTTTTTTCAAACTGAAGTTGTGCCATGCGCACCTCAATGGCACTCATTTCTTTTTCAACTCTTTTCACGTCTTCATGGCACGATTTCAGATCAATTGCATCATGTTGTTGCTGGAGCTCTCCATGTCTCTGGCGTTGAGAGGAAAGCTCCCCGGTGAGACGGTTGATTTCCCTGTCGAGCTCTTCGATCTGTGCCTGCTTCCCAATGCCTCCACCTTCTTCCTGACGGCGGCTTCCCCCACGCGCTATCCCCATGCCGGTGAGGATCTCTCCATCCAGCGTCACACAGCGGACTCCTGCGACGTTTCGAACGATGGCCTTACCCACCTCACGATCCTGAACCACAAGAATCCTGTCGAGAATGAACCTATACAGGGCCCTGTATTGCGGATCGCACTGTACGAGAGCCGACGCCCAGCCGACAAGGCCCGGGTGTGGAGAGATTGTTTGAATAGAGGAGATTTCCGGAACCGCGTCAAGACAAACAAATGTTGCTTTTCCCCGATTCTGTTTTTTGAGGAGCACCATCGCTTTCTCGGCATCGGCAGCCGATCGGACAACAATCATCCCGCCAAAGTCGCCGATTGCCGCTTCGATTGCCGCACGGAACCTTTCTTCAGCGTAGGCCGCATCGGCAACCGTGACAATTCCCCGACCGCTCCACTGATCGACCGAGGAAAGAAACTTGACCCCCTCGGATAACCCTTCACCACTTTGAATGAGCCCCTGCAAGAATTCCTTTTTCGCAGTCCTTCGCTCCAGCTCGGCTCGGAGATCAATCTCCCCGGCCATGAGAGCATCGATTCTCTCCTTAAGCTCATTCCGGCTCGCTTCCGCATCATAGTACTTCATTTCCTCCTCGGTGAAGCGACGGCGGAGCTTTCTGTCCTCGTCGAGGAACCGGGCGATCTCCAGCTCCAGTTTCTCCACCTCCTCTTCATACGATCGGATCTCTTCGTCTGAACGGGCGGACCGACCATGGAGATTCTCCATCCTGCCCCGCTTCTTTTCCTCTTCGCTCTGTCGCTCCGCAATATCGTGAACAAGAGCAATTGTCCGCTCGGAGAAGTTCTGCAACTCGCTCCGCTTCACTCCGAGGGCTCCC
>Ga0247727_10012636_pt1 | contig 14441 bp, 13 predicted proteins | sample WisWelCaveWW1625_FD_202498 | JGI IMG/M metagenome (GOLD analysis project Ga0247727, IMG submission 202498) | Biofilm microbial communities from Wishing Well Cave, Virginia, United States - WW16-25 | ecosystem: Environmental > Aquatic > Deep subsurface > Groundwater > Cave microbial mat | place... | reverse complement strand
CTGAACATGAAGCTGCTGATCGAGGGCGAGGAGGAGATCGGCTCGCCGGGCCTGACGGCGTTCCTGAAACGGCACGGGGCGCAGCTCGCCGCGGATGTGGCCGTGCTCGCGGACACCGGCAACTTCGACGTGGGCCACCCCGCGCTCACTTACCAGCTGCGCGGGATCTGCCAGGTGGACCTGGAGCTGCGCTGCTTGAAACAGCCCGTGCACAGCGGGTTTTTCGGAGGGCCGACGCCGGACGCCGTGCGCATTCTCGCGCGCCTCGTGGCCGGTCTCGAGAAGAAGGACGGCTCGCTCGACGTGCCGGGGCTCTATCGCGACGTCGCGAAGACCGGCGTACGCCAGCTCAAGCGGATCCGCGCGCTTCCCTTCAGCGAGGCGAAGTTCCGTTCTTCCGCGGCGATGAAGCCGGGGACGCGTTTGGTTGGCGAGCGTGCCTACTCGGTGTGGGAGCGGCTATGGACGCGGCCCGCGCTCAGCGTGATCGCGCTCGAGGCGCACCCGCTCGCGGGGTCGTCCAACCAGGTGATCGACGCCGCGCGCGCACGGCTGTCGCTCCGGACCGTGCCGCACATGGACGAGCGCAAGGCCGGCGCGCTGCTCGTGCGCCGCCTGACGACACGCCCGCCGGCCGGTGCGCGGGTCACGGCGCGCGTGAGCGGCACGGCGCGCTGGTGGACCACCGATCCCGAGGGCCCGGCGTTCGAGGCGGCGCGCCGTGCGCTGCGCGCCGGCTACGGCCGGGACGCTGCGATGATCGGCGCGGGTGGCTCGATCGGCTTCGTCAAGCCGTTCTCGATCGCGCTCGGCGGCGTGCCGTGCCTGCTGATGGGCGTCGAGGATCCGCACTCGGCGATCCATTCCGAGAACGAGAGCCTGCACCTGGGCGACTTCCGGAGCGCCATTCGGTCCGCGGCTCACCTCTACGACGAGCTCGCGCGTGCGCCACTCGGACGCGCGCACCGTGCACCTGCCATGAGCCGCGTAGCGAGGCAGCGGTAGGCAGCTTCGCCCGGATGCCTTTCCGCGCCATCCGACGTCAGAGGAGCGTGCAGCTGAAGCCGTGCCGCCGCGCGGCGGAAGCGAGCACGCCGTCCGTGGTGTAGAGCCGCGCCCGAAGCTGCTCCGCCGTGGCGGCGGCGAACCGGTCGGCAAGAGAGATCTCCGGCCACGCGGCCAGCGTGGCGACGCGACGAGCGACCTCGACGTCCGGGGCATGCACGGACACGGCGAAGGACTCGAGCAGGGCGACGACGTCGACCCCCGTCTCGCGGCTGTAGTTCCGGCTGTGCTGCAGGACCTCCGACAGGTTCACCGCGGAGATGTACAGCGCGGCCCTGCGTGAAGCGCCGGGATCGAGGAGAGCGGTCGCCCGGCGATGGCCGCGGCGGGAGGGATCGAGGCGGGCGAGAACGACCCCGGCGTCAAGAACGCCGGGGGCCCTGCTCGCGCTTCCGCGCCTGACGCCGGCTCTCATGCAGCTCCTCCACGAGATCGCGCCCCGTCCGATCGAACCACGAATAGCCCCGGGCAAGCCGCTCCCGGATCTCGTCCCGGCTTTGCCCCCGCAGGATGATCACGCGTTCTCCTGGCGGACCCGCCTCGACGAGCAGCGGCTCTCCCGTCGTGAGCCGGAGGCGCCGCCGGATCGCAGCGGGGATCACCACCTGTCCGCGTGAGCTGAGCCTCGTCATGTCGCCGGCCATGCAAATAAGATACGCCGTCTTACCCGGCTTGGCAAGCCGCTTGGTGCGGCGGCCGAACTAACCTCGAGCCGGGAGGTACGGCTCTAGCGCGAGGTCGACGTCCCGCGCGAGCCAGGTGGCCGCCCCCGGGCCTTCGCGATAGACGGCCCAGGTCAGCAGCGAGCCGTTGACGACGGCCAGCAGCAACCGCGCGACCGCCTGCGGATCCGCGTTCACGAGCTCCCCGCCGCTCTTGGCCTCGGCCAGCAGGCCGGCCAGGGCTGCCTGATTCGACCGGAACAGCCTCGCCGTGATGCGGTGAAACGCGGCGTCGGTCAGGTCGATCTGGAGGAAGGCGAGGTGGTTCGCCATCTCCTTCGGGCTCGCCGCGAGGCCGGCGAAGCAGAGCAGGAACGCCCGCGCGGTCTCGAGCGGCGAGCGGCCCTGTGCGCGCAGGTGCTCGAGGAAGCCGCCGTCGTCCCCCTCCCCCCGCCGGGCCAGGCTCAACAGGAGCTTGCGCTTCGAGCCGAAGCGCTGGATCAGCGTCGCCGGGCTCAGGCCCACCTCGCGCGCCACGTGCGCGAGCGTCAAGCGCACCGGGCCGACGCGCCCGATCATGCGGGCGGTCGCCGCGAGGATCTCCTCGTCGGACACGGTGCGCGGCCGGGGCGACATCTTGACAGGGAGCAGCCTAGCAGATTATAAATGAACGGACGTTTATAAATGACGGAAGCGAAGCCGCAGGACGGGCAGCGAGCCGGCTTGCGCGTCGGGCGCGGGCGCCCGGTCACGTCGGCCTTCGCGTCACGGCGAGGAGGGGAGATGAGACCTGTCTGCTATTCGGTGGCCATGAGCCTCGACGGCTACATCGCCGGACCGAACGGCGAGGCCGACTGGATCGTGGTCGACCCCGAGATCGACTTTGGAGCGCTCTTCGCGCGCTTCGACACGGTGCTGCTCGGGCGCAAGTCTTACGAGGCCGCGCGCCAACAGGGCGGGGGCGGCTCGATGCCCGGCATGAAGTCGTACGTCTTCTCGAGCACCCTGCGCCAGGCCGACTGCAAGGGCGCCACGCTCTCGAACGATCCGCGCGAAACGGTACGGGCGCTCAAGGAGCAGCCGGGCAAGGCGATCTGGCTTTTCGGCGGGGGTGGCTTGTTCCGCAGCCTCCTGGAGCTCGGCCTGGTCGACCAGGTCCAGGTCGGCATCGTCCCGGTACTGCTGGGAGAAGGGCTGCCGCTCGTCGAGCACCCATCGAAGCTCGCGAAGCTGCGCCTGGCGAAGCACCGCGTCTACGCGAAGACAGGCACCGTGCTGCTCGACTACGAACTCGCGGCGGCACCGGCGGCCCGGAGCGGTCGCGGCGGCGGCCCCGCGCGGGTGCGTTCCAGGGGATGATCTTTTCCGGGCGGTGTCCTCGACGCTCGTTCATGTCGCGGCGTCCTTCCGGCGTCCCGAAGCGACCAGGAGCAGCGCCACCGCGACGAAGCCGAGCAGGATTCCCGCGGCGTTCGCCAACGCTTGCGGGTAGCCGAGCTGACGGGCATCGATGAAGGGGTAGGGATAGGCCCCTGACAGCGCCCCGCGAAGCATGGCGAACAGGAAATAGACGATCGGGTAGAGGGTCCAGAGCGGGATGTTCGCCACGCGCAGCTCTGCCTTCCGCACCGCCACCCACCAGTAGACCAGGAACAGCACCGGCATCACGTGATGAAGCACCACGTCGGCTACCAGCTGCAACCCCTTCGGATCCCACAGGTGTTGCAGGAGCAAGCTGTAGGCGATGCCCACCACGGCGATGCTCGCCGCTATGCCGGTCTGCACGGTCGGCCGCGAAAAAAATCCCGCAACACCCGGGCCGCCCCGTACCGGCGAGGCCGTCAGGGCCGTTGCAGCGAGGATGTTCGTCAGGATGGTGAAGAAGCTGAAATAGGTGATCAGCCCACCGAGGAGACCCTTGCCCCTCGCCATGGACAGGCTCAGGGTCAACCAGAACTGGATCGCAAGGGCCGCCCATCCGAGCGTGGCCGCGGCCAGGGCGAACCGCTTCACCCAACGGCTCTTTTCCGCGTCCATCCGCGCCTCACTCTCTCACTCCTTGCGGTTTGCTCCTGGTTCGCCCGGTCGCCGTTCAACGAAGAACGCGGCGTTACGGCGCCTTGGGCAAGAAACGCAGGGGCCTCTCCATTCCCTTGCGATAGATCAGGAGCGCGGAGCCATCACGGGTGAACCGCTCGGCGTCCCGGAGCGCCTCGAGATACTTCGCTTCTTGATTCATGACCGCCTCCACGCAGGCCATGCGCGTGGCGCCCAGCGGACCGAAGCGGATCGATTCACCCGAGATCTCGACGCTCCCGAAGAAGCGATTGCACGAGCCGCTCCCCACGACCTTCCCCGCCTCGGGGAACTCCAGGGTCGCCTCGACGCGATCCACCACGCCGGCACCGCCGAGATCCTCGAGCCGCCACGCGGTTCCCACAACCCGCTCGTGGGGCTGTCCGACCCGGCGCCGCAGGAGATGCAACCCACGAGGATGGACCCCAGGAGCGCTACGATCGGGACCGATGAACGAGTTGTCACGGGACTCTCCTTCTCAGGGCCTTTCGGGCCTGAGCGGCGACTCCTCCGCCGGCACGAACCGTGTTTCGACGACCCCGCCCGGATTTTGGCTCCGGATCCGAAACTCGGTCTTGCTCAGCCTCAGGATGTCGACCGTGTACGGGATACCTTCTTCGACCATCGTCAGAGACCTGCCATTATGGTTCCATGTCCCCAGCGCCGGTTTGCCGTTCGGGGACGCGAAGACCAGCGTGCCTTCCGACAGGAACACACACAGGAGGCCCGGCGCCACGTCGGTCGATTCGGCCACACGCCAGACCCTGTTGACGAACGTCGCCTGTTCTCCAGACGGGGACTCGGCCTTCGGCCCCCCGTTGTTCCCCGGCTTTGAGCAGCCGAGGAGCGTGAAGAGGATCGTGACGACGCACATCACCGTTCTCGGCCTGTTCATGCGGCCCTCCTGTCGAAGGTCGTCCATGAGCGCATCCTGATGGCTGCGCGGCCGGCCGGCGAGAGCCGAACAACTCAGGCGACCGGCCGAGGGCAGGCAGCGGCTGCCTTAGTACTGGTCATAGCAAATACCCTAACGTATATCCAGGGTCCTTAGCCGCGCGCCGTGGGCAACGCGGGATGACGGAGGGCGCGGCGTGTGGGAAACTCCCGATGTCTCGCTGCCACACCCAAGATTGGAGCTCACATGTTCAAGGGATTCCGCGATTTCCTCACGCGCGGTAACGTCGTCGAGCTGGCCACAGCCGTGATCATCGGCGCCGCCTTCGGCGGCGTCGTGGACGGGCTGATCAAGGGGGTCATCGATCCGCTGATCGCCGTCTTCGCCCCGGGCGAGGTCAAGCAGCTCGAGAACGCGCTCGTGCTCGGGCCGTTCAAGGTCGGCCTGGTGCTGTCGGCCTTGATCAACTTCGTGCTCAAGGCGGCGGTCGTCTACTTCTTGATCGTGCGACCCTTCGCCAATCTCGCCTCGAAGCTCGCGGCGGCTCCGGCGCCGCCTCCCGCGGACGTACAGCTGCTCACCGAGATCCGGGACCTGCTCAAGCAACGTGTGTAAAGGGCCCGTACTGTCCGCCGAAGACCTTCGACGGGCGCGAGGCTAGAATAAAGGCTCCCGCGTCGGGGAGCGTCATGCCCATCTACCACCAGCTCGGGCGCGTCCCGAGGAAGCGCCACGTCGCCTTCCGGAAAGAGGGCGGCGGGATCCACTACGAGGAGCTCGTCGGCAACCAGGGCTTCACCGGGCCGTCCTCGCTGCTCTACCACCTGCGTCTGCCCACGGCCGTCAAGAGCGTGCGGCCGCTCTCGGCGATCGAGTGGGCCGCGGAGCCCGAGCGCGTTGTGCGCCACCGGCATTTCAGGACCAAGGACCTCGCCACCGGGCCGAGCGCGGTGCGCGACCGCGTGCCGCTGCTCTTCAACGCCGACGTCGCGCTCTCGCTGGTGCGTCCCCGCAAGGAAGACGCGATCTTCTACCGCAACGCGCAGGGCGACGAGGTCGTGTTCGTGGTGGAAGGCGCGGGCGTCCTCGAGTCCTCCTTCGGCGAGCTGCACTATCGCGCCGGCGACTACGTCGTGATCCCGCGCGGCATCCTGCACCGCTGGGGCCTCGCGGAAGGACCGCACCGGTTCCTGGTGATCGAGAGCAAGGGCTACGTGCGCACGCCGAAGCGCTACCGAAACGAGCACGGGCAGCTCACCGAGATGGCTCCCTACAGCGAGCGCGACATCCGGCGGCCCGAGCGGCTGCACCCGCGCGACGAGGCGGGCGAGTTCGCGGTGCTCGTGAAGAGCGGCAGCCGCCTCGTCGAGATGGTGATGCCCCACCATCCCTTCGACGTGGTGGGCTGGGACGGCTACTACTACCCGTGGGCCTTCAGCATCCACGACTTCGAGCCGCGCGTCGGCCGGGTGCACTTGCCGCCGCCCGTGCACCAGACCTTCGAGGGCGACGGCTTCGTGATCTGCTCCTTCTGCCCGCGGCCGTTCGACTTCGAGAAGGACGCGGTCTCGGCGCCCTACAGCCACCAGAACGTGATGTCGGACGAGGTGCTGTTCTACGCCAACGCCGAGTTCATGAGCCGCAAGGGCATCGAGCTGGGATCGATCACGCTCCACCCCGACGGCCTGCCGCACGGGCCGCAGCCCGGCAAGACCGAGGAGTCGATCGGGGCGAAGAGCACGAACGAGCTGGCGGTGATGCTGGACACTTTCCGGCCCCTGCTCGTGAGCCGTGACGCGCTCGCGCTCGAGGACGCCGGCTACCAGCGCTCGTGGCTCGCGCCCTCCTCGTGACGCCCGCCTCGGTCCGCGCGCTGCTCTCGGGGCTCGTCGACTACGCGGGCCTGTTTCCACCGGCCGCGCTCGGGATGGACGCGGTGGTCGCGGAGTACGCGCGCTGGCGGCGCTCGCCCGAGGCGTGGATGCTGGGCCGCTTCGTGGTGCCGGCCGCCCGGCTCGTCGAGCTCGCCCGCTCCGCGGACGCGCACTGGCCCGAGCCCGGCGCGGGAGAGCCGTGGCGGCTCAGCGCGCTCGTTGGCGCGGACGCCCACGGCGACGCGGCACGCCTCGCCGCGTTCAACACAGAGCACGCTGGGCGCGCGGTCGTGGACACGGCTGAGCTGAAGGCAGGAAGCCCGCACGAGGCCGAGGCGGCGCTCGACGCGGTCCCGGCGGGCGTCACGCCCTTCGTCGAGGTGCCGCTCGGCGAAGACCTGGGCGGCCTGCTCGACGCGTTGAAGCGCCGGGGGGCGCGGGCGAAGGTCCGCACGGGCGGCGTGGTGCCCGAGGCGATCCCCGACCCGGCCGCCGTGGCGCGCTTCATCACTGCCTGCGCCGCCGCTGGGGTGTCGTTCAAGGCCACGGCGGGCCTCCACCATCCCGTGCGGGCGGATCAGGCGCTGACCTACGAGCCCGGTAGCCCGCGCGCGGTCATGCATGGATTCCTGAACGTCTTCGCCGCCGCGGCCTTCGCGCGCGGGGGCGCATCGCTCGCCGAACTCGAAGCGGTGCTGCGCGAGGAAGATTCGCTCGCTTTCCGCTTCGACGATCCCGGGCTCACTTGGCACGGGCGCAGCGCCTCGACCGACGCGCTCGCGGCCGCGCGGCGCGACTTCGCGTCGTCCTTCGGCTCGTGCTCGTTCGCCGAGCCCGTGGCCGACCTGCGCGCGCTGGGTTTCCTTGCCCCCGAGAGCCAGCCGGCCCTTGCGCGGGGGCTTGCCCCCGAAGGCCAGCCAGCAGGTCCGCGGGGGCTTTCGTGATCCCGAAGGTCGACGGCACCCACGACGGGGCGCTCCGCAGCTTCGTCGAATCGGCGAACGACCCCGCGACCGACTTCCCCGTCCAGAATTTGCCGCTCGGTGTCTTCCGCCGCGGCGGCGAGGGGACTGGGCGGATCGGCAGCGCGATCGGCGACCAGGCGCTCGACCTCGCCGCCTGCGCCGAGCGCGGCTTGCTGCGCGGGCTGCCGTCGGAGGTCGAGGACGCCTGCCGCGGCGCACGCTTGAATGCGCTGATGTCGATAGACGCGCACGCGCGCGCGACGCTGCGTCACCGGCTGTCGCACTTGCTCCGCGCGGAGGGCGGCTTCGTCACGGCACGGGGCGACGCGGCCCAGGTGCTCGTCCCGCTGGCGGACGCGGAGCTGCTGCTTCCGGCCGTGGTCGGCGACTACACCGACTTCTACGCGTCGGTCTACCACGCGATCAACGTCGGCAAGATGCTGCGCCCCGACAACCCGCTGCTGCCGAACTACAAGTGGGTGCCTATCGGCTACCACGGCCGCGCCTCGTCGCTCGTCGTGAGCGGCACACCCGTCGCGCGCCCACACGGGCAGACCGAGCCCGGCGAGAGCGGCGAGCCGCGCTTCGGTCCGACCCGCTCGCTCGACTACGAGCTGGAAGTGGCTGCGTTCCTCGGGCCGGGCAATCCGCTCGGCACGCCGATACCGCTCGCCCAGGCCGAGGGCCGGATCTTCGGCCTGTGCCTGCTCAACGACTGGTCGGCGCGCGACGTGCAGAAGTGGGAGTACCAGCCGCTCGGCCCGTTCCTCGCCAAGAGCTTCGCGACCACGATCAGCCCGTGGCTGGTGACGCTGGAGGCGCTCGCGCCCTATCGCGTGCCCGCCTTCCCGCGTCCCGACGGCGACCCGCAGCCGCTCCCCTACCTGATGCACGAGGAGGACCGGGCTCACGGCGGCGTCGACCTGCGCCTCGAGGTCCAGCTCACGACGAAGTCGATGCGCGAGCGGGGACTCGCGCCGTTCGTGGTGAGCCGCAGCAACCTGCGTGACGTCTACTGGACGTTCGGGCAGATGCTGGCGCACCACAGCTCGAACGGCTGCAACCTGCGGCCGGGCGACCTGATCGCGAGCGGCACCGTCTCGGGTCCCGAGAAGGAGAACCGCGGCTGCCTGATCGAGCGGACCTGGCGCGGCACGGAGCCGCTGGCGCTGCCGGGCGGCGAGGAGCGGCGCTTCCTGGAGGACGGCGACGAGGTGATCCTGCGCGGCCACTGCGAGCGCCCGGGTTTCGCGCGGATCGGCTTCGGCGAGTGCCGCGGCGTGGTAGCCTGAAGCGACCAGAGCTGCGAGCGCAGCCCGATTCACTCGGGCGGAGCGAGCGGGGGGTGAGAGGGGGGACGCGGTGCAGTGTCCCCCCTACTGGGCAGCGGAGGCGTCCCATGGCGAAAGTGGAATCGCTCGGCATCAGGCGGCTCGAGTCCGTGCATTACTACGTCCACGATCTCGAGCGCAGCCGGCGCTTCTACACCGAGGTCATGGACTTTGCCGAGATCGGCGCCAGCTCCGAGGAGCTGACGACGGCCGGCCGGCAGAAGTCGCTCGCCTTCCTGGCCGGTAACTGCGCGGTGGTGTGCATCGCCCCGCACGGGAACGGCGGCCGCGCGGCGCGCTGGCTGCGCAAGTATCCGGACGGCGTCGGCACGCTCAACTTCGAGGTCGAGGACGTGGAGAAGACGTTCCGACTGCTCGAGGGCCGCGGCGGGACGCCGATCGACGACGTGCGTCGCGTCCAGGACGAGAGCGGCCACGAGATCGCCTGGTTCTCGATCACGACGCCTTTCGGCGATACGACCTTTCGCTTCCTCGAGCGGCACGGCTACCGCGCGCTCTACCCGGGCTTCGAGATGTACGCGAAGCCGCGCGGCGGGAGCAACAAGGTCGGCTTCGTCGGCTTCGACCACACGACCTCGAACTTCGCGACACTCGGCCACGTGGCGCTGTGGCTCGAGCACGTGATGGGCTTCGAGCGCTTCTGGGAGATCCAGTTCCACACGAACGACATCGACCCGCTGCACGCGCAGGGCTCCGGCCTGCGCTCGCTCGTCTACTGGGACCCGCACTCAGGCGTGAAGTTCGCGAACAACGAGCCGTGGCGACCGAACTTCCGCGCCTCGCAGATCAACGTCTTCTGCGAGGAGCTGCGCGGGCCGGGCATCCAGCACCTGGCGATCGCGGTGAAGGACATCATCCCGTGCGTGCGGATGCTCCGCGAGCGGGGCCTCAAGTTCATGCCGACGCCCGGGACCTACTACGACATGCTGCCCGCCCGGCTCGAGAAGCTCGGCATTGGCTCGATCGACGAGGACTTGTCCGTGCTGCGCGAGCTCGAGATCCTGGTCGACGGCGACGGCCCCAGGAAGTACTTGCTGCAGATCTTCTTGAAGGAGTCGTCGGGCCTCTATAAAGAGGAGGCGGCGGGGCCGTTCTTCTTCGAGATCATCCAGCGGAAGGGCGACCAGGGCTTTGGAGCCGGGAACTTCCGGGCGCTCTTCGAGTCGATCGAGCGCGCCCAGGAGGGCCAGCTTCAGGGTGTGAAGTAGGTCAGCCGTTCCGCGTCCCCCGGGGAAACTTTCCCTTCGCGAAAACCACTTTCCCGAATCGGCGAATCCACCGTGTTGCAGCGGCCGGAGATTCCCGCCAGAAGGCCAAATTCTGACTGGGCGTTGCTTCGGTACGCGTATTGCAGAGCCTCGTGTCGACACCTGAGGACACAAGGTTGACTTGTAGCTGCGCGTGCCGTGCTCCGCTGCGACGGTGCCTGGCCGCAATCTCGTTTCAGCAGTCCGTGCCCCCTTGGGGGGCCGAACGACGTGGAGGTCCAAGGATGCGGATCGAACCAATGGGCCGGGCGCTCGTCGCCCTGGCCCTGTCTCTGGCGGCCGCGAGCACCCTCGCCCAGCAGGGCTCGGCCGAGCTGCGCGGGCGCGTCGCCGACGAACAAGGGGCGGCGTTGCCGGGCGTGACGCTCGTGATACGGCACCAGGACAGCGGCATCTTCCGCCAGGCCAGCACGACCGCCGACGGCAGCTACTACCTGGCCGGCGTGCTGCCCGGAACCTACGAACTCAGCGCGGAGCTCACGGGCTTCAAGCGCGTCAGCCGGCGCGACGTCCGGCTCGAGGTCGGCAAGACGTCCACGATCGACCTGAGCTTGCAGATTGGCGGCATGAGCGAAGAGCTGACGGTGACCGCGGAATCGCCGATCGTCGACATCACCTCGAAAGAGGTGGGCGGCCACATCGCGAGCCGCGAGCTGATCGATCTGCCCTCGATCAACCGCAACTACGTCGGGTTCATCGGCCTGCTGCCGGGCGTCATCCCCAGCATCTCGAACGAGTCCTTCGGCTCCGACTCCGTGAGCGTCAACGGCCAGGATTCCCGCAACAACAACTACCTGCTCGACGGCGGCAACAACAACGACGACGTGATCGGCCAGCGCGCCGGCACCCAGGCGCGGACACCGCTCGAGGCGATCCAGGAGTTCCAGGTGCTGACCAACCAATTCGACGCCGAGTTCGGCCGCACCACCGGCGCCGTGGTCAACGCCATCACGAAGCAGGGCACCAACGCCTTCCACGGCAGTGCGTTCTCCTTCATCCAGGACGCGTCCCTGACGGAGAAGAACTACTTCACGAAGAAGAACAACCTGCCCAAGCCCGACACGAAACTCCAGCAGTACGGCTTCTCGCTCGGCGGCCCGGTGATCAAGGATAAGGCCCACTTCTTCGTGAGCGTCGAGCGCGTGATCGAGGACCGGGCGGTGAACATCACGATCCCCTCGCGGCCCGAGCTGAACGCCGCGCCGGTGACCGAGACCCGGGTCTGGAACACGCTCGTGAGATTCGACCACCAGATGAACGCGGACCACAGTTGGAGCGTGCGCTGGCTGCGCGAGTACTCGCCGCAGTACAACCAGATCCTCCCCTCGGGTAACCCAGCGTTGCCGGTGACACAGGCGGCCTCACGTGAAGAGGACGACCTCGACCAGACGGTCGCCTTCTCGCTCAACTCCGTGCTCGGCAACACGCGCGTCAACACGCTGCGCTTCGCCTGGACGCAGGAGGACGTGGCATTCGCCACGCCCGGCTTCAACGCCAACGGCCAGCATCAGGACCAGCTTCCGCCGACGCTGCGCTACCGCACCTACGTCGACCAACAGGACAGCGTGGCCCAGGCCCGGGTCAACGACGGCTGGCAGCTCGAGGACACCTTCTCCTGGTTCATCCCCGGCTCCAAAGGCGACCACAACCTGCGCCTCGGCTTCCAGTACCAGTACTCGACGAACCGCGCGACCGGCCAGGACAACTGGAACGGCACCTTCTTCCACGCCAGCGATACGCCTTTCGTGCAGGGCAACTTCGCGACCTACCCCGAGCGGCTCCAGATCCGCGTGCCCGGCGAGTCGCTGCAGGACATGAAGGCCCACTACTTCGGGGGATTCATCCAGGACAAGTGGCAGCTCAACCGGCGGCTCACCCTGAGCCTCGGGCTGCGCTACGACCTCGAGAAGATCCCGATCCGGGAGCTCGACAACCCCGAGTTCGGCGACCCGGACGCCTACCCGGTCGACAAGAACAACTTCGCTCCGCGGATCGGCTTCGCCTGGGACATGAAGGGCGACGGCCAGACGGTAGTGCGCGGCGGCTACGGTCGCTTCTACGACAAGACGCACTACGAGTTGATCACGGCGATCATCACCGCGGGCGTCTTCTCGGATTCGTTCATCGTGAACTTCCCCGCGAGCGGCGTCGACCCCGGTCCCTCGCAGGGCCGCGCGCCCACGAACCCCTACCTCGTGGGCGGGCCGACGGTGAACCGCCAGCTCCTGAACGCCCAGTTCCCTTCCGGCAGCAAGGCCAAGAACACCGGGACGGTGACCCTCGACAGCCCCGACCGCGTGATCCCCTACACCGACCAGTTCACGGTCGGCTTCGAGCGGGCGCTGTTCAAGAACTTCTCGCTCGGCGTCGACTACGTCCACGCGAGCGGGCGCAGCCAGTTCATGTCGCTCGAGAAGAACCCCGGCGTGCGGGTCGACACCTCGCGCACCGGCGCCATCGTGCGCGTCGATCCCAATTTCACCGCCTCGGTCCTGCAGCGTATCAACGTGGGGGAGATCGATTACGACGCGCTCCTGGTCGGGCTGGAGCGGCGCTGGGCCAACAACCACCGCTTCCGGATCTCGTACACGCTTGGGAAATCGCGCGGCAATACGTCGGGTGCGGGAATCCCGACCAGCGACCTGCAGTTCCTGAACGACATGAACCTGGATCTGAACCAGGGCCCCACCAACGTCGACCGCCGCCATAACGTCGCCGTGAGCGGCTCGCTGATCGTCCCCAAGACCGGCGGCCTGACGATTGGCACTGTCGTGCGTTACCTCTCGGGCCTGGCCTTCACGATCCAGGATCAGAATACCGATCCCGACCAGAACGGCATCCTGTTCGATCCCCTGCCGTCCGGAAGCTACTCGGGAACGGGCAGCAGCGACGCGATCACGGTCGAGAACGACGGCGGGCGCAACGGTGCCCTTGGGCCGAGCTTCTTCCAGTGGGACATGCGGCTCGGCTACCAGTTCAAGATCCGCAGCACGAGCCGCATCGAGCTGTTCGGCGAGGCCTTCAACCTGACGAACCGCGCGAATTTCGCCAACCCCACGGGCGATCGCCGCTCCACGAACTTCCTGGTGCTGACGGCGCTCCGCGACGGCGGCGTGCCCCGCACCTTCCAGCTCGGCGCCCGCTTCGTGTTCTAGCCGTTCGTGTTGTCCCCGGGGGTGCGGCCCAGCCGCACCCCCGGCTCTCCGCTCCGTGTGGCGGACCCGCAGGACGAGAGGACGCCGACTTGACGCGTCCTGTATCGTGTTCCCAATCGACTCGCTGCGGTGGAGACGCCAATGGTGTGGGTGCGGCGGTGGTTCGCCTTCTCGAGCCAGGGCTGGGTGCTGGTCGGGCTGGCGATCGTCAACTTCGTCCTGATCCTGCTCTTCGGCCAGCGGTCGAAGCTCTACGCGCCGCCGGACGCGATCACCCTGCAACTGGCCTTCTGGCCCTCGGTCTTCGCGAGCGTCGTGGTCGACCAGTGGGGATCGGCGAAGGCCCAGCTCTTCATCGCGACCCTCTGGAGGCTGGATTTCCTCTTCCCGCTGGCCTATGCCTCGTTCCTGCGCGGCATCTACGTCTGGCTCGCCGGCAGGCTGGGCGCGCCGACCTCGCGGCTCCTCGAGCTGGTTCCCTGGATCGCCGCGGGCCTCGACGTGGTCGAGAACCTGCTTCAGCTCCACCTGATCGGCCAGGCCTTGTCGGGAGCCACGACCGGGAGCGCCTTCCGAGTCGGCGTGCTGGTGATGTCGCTGTGCGCGGCGGCCAAGTGGTCGCTGATCGTCGTCAGTCTGCTGGGGACCGTGGCCGTGTTGCTACGCTCGGAGGTCGCGTGGGCGATCTGGACCTGCCGCTTCGGTCTGCTCTCCGTGCTCTTGGGTTCGCTGCCTCTCATCCTCACCTCGCAGGGGCAGGATCTGCTGCGGGTGGTCGCGGACGATGCCCTCTCGAACCTGCAGGCTCTGGCCACCTATGGCGCCCTCCTGCTTTGGGCCACGAGCGTCTGGTATTGGTCGCGGGTGCTGCTCCAGATTCGATGGCGCGAGGGCGAGCCCTACGGCTCTGGCGAAAAATCGACGGCGGGACGCCAGATGGCGTCCTGGTTGCCCCGGACACTGGGCACCGCGACCTTGTTGCTCGCGGCGCTCGCCTGGTTCAAGGCTTCTTCCGGGGTCGCCGATCCCCTGCATGGCAGGCTTCTCTGGCACGCGGCCTACTGCCTCACGCTCGGCCTCGCGTTCTTCCACGTGATCAAGCGGCGGCGGCAGTGGTTCGGGTTGTCGC
>Ga0247727_10012635_pt1 | contig 14442 bp, 17 predicted proteins | sample WisWelCaveWW1625_FD_202498 | JGI IMG/M metagenome (GOLD analysis project Ga0247727, IMG submission 202498) | Biofilm microbial communities from Wishing Well Cave, Virginia, United States - WW16-25 | ecosystem: Environmental > Aquatic > Deep subsurface > Groundwater > Cave microbial mat | place... | reverse complement strand
TGCCCGTTGATCGGGGTCCGGAGCTTGAGGTTGACCAGCGTGCCGAGCGCGCGGTGATACTGTTCGCGACGCTTGAACGGCCGGTCGAGCCCCGGTGACGACACCTCGAGCGTGTAGGAGTGCGGGACCGGGTCCTCGATGTCCAGCGCATGGCTCAGCGAGACATGCACCTGCTGGCAATCTTCCAGGCTCACGCCGCCCGGCTTGTCGAGGAACACCCGCACCAGCGTCCGCTGGCCCTGCCCCACGCACTCGACATCCACAACATCCACGCCGAGTGAGCGGGCGATCGGCGCGGCGATGGTTCGGACGCGTTCCGCAATGGACTGGGCCTCGCGCTTCCTGGCCGCTCCGGCCGGCCCTTGCGTGTTCCAGTCCATGTGTACACCCGACTCAAACAAAAAGTGGGCCTGAGGCCCACTTTCACGAGGCACAACCTACCATGTTGGGTGCCTCAACGCAAGGGGAAGAACGTGGTCATAACAAGAGGGCGGTGGGATGGCATGCCCTTCCGCTTCAGCGCCTCCCGGAACGGCCCTTTCGGACTTTGCCAGGCGGAACCCTTCGGAAATTCCTTCGCGGACTCAGTCAGTTTCCGCTTTCCTTCCTGGCAAAGTCTCGATGGGCACCCCGTTCCTCCGGCGAATTCCGCTCAGGGCATGCCATCCCACCGATGCGCCTCTCGCTAATAAAAAAACAGAACGGTGACAGACCGCTTGAAAGTCTGTCACCGTTAACGCTTCGCCACGTTCAGCGGGCTACTCCGGTAGTGTTTGCCCGACTAACCTTGAATGTCCCCGTTTTTTCTCCTCTCAAGAACGGGGTTTAACAAGACCAGTCGCTTTGTTGGCCAATTCAGTGGCCTTCATTTTTCTTGAAGGCTTATCATCTGGCCAACCGATCACATTTGCATGTCGAGGATGTGGGTATGGATGTTTCTTGACCTCAAGATTTTGCTCAAAGAAATCGGCGGCCATCAAATCGGCACGTGCGAGTATGGGCTTGCCATCTTTCCTCTTACGATAGACATAGCGCTCACCCAGCCACCAAACTTTCTCTTCTTGGCAGCCGCATGTGCGATAGACGGACAAGCCGCTTGCTGGTGGCATAAAGGCAGCTACTTTGGGCGCACCAGTTGAAGAACTGAAATGATCTCTTGAACAAATGAAGCGCGTGACTCTTTCTTTAGGAGCTACGCGCGCAGGGATTCTTTCAAACCTTGAAAAAATAGTTCGAAAGAGTGTTCGAAATAGTGTGAGGTAGTTCATTTGAAAACTGTTCCTGCCCATAGAGCTTGCGATTAGCCCCAAAAATTCCTGCATAAATCAACTTAGGACCATCGGATGTAAGAGAAAAAATCCTGTCTTTTCCCAAATTCCATTCCAGTGCGATTTCGCCATCCGGCTCAGGCACTACCTGTGGCTCCTCTAAATTTTCAGGAAGATGATCAATTAAATTATATGCCCAACGCATGGACGCCCTAGAAATAGGGGCAGCATCATAACCATCCCAACCATGCCGCGAGCAGCGACTTAAAACTTCTCGGACCTGTCCCTTAAGAAATGCTTGCCAACTGTGAGAGATTGGCTGTTGAGTGTGTTCACGGGCATCTCTAATTATCTCAGAGATCGCTTTTGATTCCGGGCTTACACCTTCCCTGATCTGCCAGATAATTGCGGGTGGTTGGTCATATCTTGTCATCATCTAAAAAGTTCCTTTGTTTTATCAGTAATGCTCTTGTCGAAAATATTATTCTTCAGCGATCGGAGCTCGGAAAGTATGTCCCAGACTTCATGACTAGCCGGAGTCAAACGGATACTCCGAAATACATCAAGGTCAAAAAGAACCGAGGTAACATTTGGACTTCTCGGTGGTTGCAAGGCCTGTGTAATTACAGCTTTAGCCCTTATTTCTGGAAAGTCAATCACAACCCTGGCAAGAAATTGCTCTACAAGCTGTGATAGCCCTTCGGGTATTTGGGGAGGTTTCGTGAAATAGTCTTCTAAGCGAACACTCATCGCAGGGATATCGATGGAGTTAATATATCGCAACGCTAAACGCGTGACTTGAAGTGGTTTCATCTTATTAACATAGAGATCCCAAAGAGGCTTTGCTTCCGCTTGCATCGCATCCCAATTCTTGTATGGACGAAGACGATTGAACGTAAACCCGTCCAGTCTAAATTGGACAAGCTGCTTGTCATCCGCTGACCATAGCAGAATGCCGTCCGGCCCCAAATCTTTTGACTCGGCAGATGGGATTTCGCCTTCCTTAAACTCAATTACGCCCTCATATCTAAATCGAGATTTCTTTTTTGGATATGCGGCCTTAATGTCCTCGTAAATTTTTTCTATGTCAGCGATGCTTGCGTCCGAAGCCAATTCGGTTCGAATGTCAATTAAGGCTTCTGTAATGGGGGGATTCTTGAACGTTTCCATTTCAGATTAACACGGCTCCCGTTTGCGGTTTTTTACTCCAGAAGAAATTTCAATCGGGGACAATAATCACACGCGAGGATACTTCACTCTATTAATCAAAGTAAATGCTAGCTGACCAATCGCTGGAAGGCGGCCTGGAGCTTGAGCGTCACGGGACCCGGCGTGCCGGCCCCAATAGGCTTGCTGTCCACGCGGATGACGGACAGGACTTCGACGGTGGTGCCGCTCAAGAAAACTTCGTCGGCGCGAAGGAACTCGTCCAGCGTGACGAATCGTTCCTCCACCGGCAGGCCTTCCTTGCGGGCCAATTCCAGCACGATCGTTCGAGTGACGCCAGAAAGAATCTGCTCCCCTTCCGGCGAGGTGAGCAGGCAGCCGGCCTTGACGATCATCACATTGCTGACGGCGCCTTCGGTCACTTGCCCGTTACGGATAAATACCGCTTCGAAAGCGCCGGCCTGCTTGGCCTTCTGCCGCGCCATCACATTAGCAAGCAGGTTCACGCTCTTGATGTCGCAGCGGCCCCAGCGCCAGTCATCCATCGTCATCACAGACACCCCGGATGCTTGAAGCCTAGGGTCCATCGGCTTCATCTCGCACACGGTCATGACGGCGGTCGGCTTGGCAGGCACAGGGAAAACATGGTCGCGGGGGGCGGCGCCACGCGTCAGCTGGAGATAGACTTTGCTCTCCGGATAGCTGCTCCGTTTGATGCCATCGTGGACATAGACTGCCCACTGCTGGAGATTCCAGGGCAGCGGCAGTTCGATGGATTTGGCGCTCCGTTCAAGCCGGGTGAGATGCGCGTCGAGTTGGAACGGTTGTCCGTGGTAGGTGCGAATGACTTCGTAGATGCCGTCGCCGAACTGGAAGCCCCGGTCTTCCACCGACACCGTGGCCTCTTCGAGCGGCATGAAGCAGCCGTTCACGAATCCGATGTCAGGCATAAGTTCGTATCTCGTGATCCGTTATCCGTGAACCGTAATCCGTTACGCGTTACGGATCACGCGTCACGGTTCACGTCTGGATCCGTCCGTCGCGTTAACGAGAAACACCCGGCGGTCTTCGGCGGTGAATTTCCAGCCCATGCGCTTTTCGAACACAATCCGATGCTCGCCCTTCTCGATCGCGCGAAATTCGAACGTCCGCGTGCCGTTGTCCACGGCATTGTTGCCGGCCACCCGCAGATACTCGTCGCTCACCAGCGCAAGCAAGGCAGTGTCGTAGGACGGAACCCATTGTTCGCCTCGCGTCCGATCCTCCCAGAGATGGATCGGGAACGGCTGCCCCGCCTGAACCGATAGGTGCTTGACCTCGCCTGGTGAGCTGTCCTGTGCCGCCATCGTACCTGCTCCGAATATTAATCCTGGACTTTGCGGCGAGGCCCGACGAAGACCTCGTTCTCTTTGATCTTCACTTCGTAGCTGCCCACGCAATTGCCGCCGCCGTCTGACGCCAACCCGGTCCGGACGTCGAAGGCGAGATCGTGCCAGGGACATGAAACAACATGCCCCTTCAACGTCCCCTCGCCCAGAGGCCCTCCCTGATGGGGGCAGATATTATAGATCGCGTAGAACGTGCCGCTCACGTTGAAGACGGCCAGTTCACGTCCATTGACCTCAACGACCTTGGCGCCCCCTGCCGGGATATCACCTGCGGCGGCGACTCGCGTGAAGCCTTCCATGCCGACTGTTTTTGATGGGCTGCTCATAATCCTCGTTATAACCTCAGCGTGAATTTCAGTTCGACGCCGGTCGCAAGTTGTTCCCGCTTGATGAAGCCGGCCTCGGTCTCGATCACGTACCGGGCATTTTCAGGCGGCGGGCCGTAGGCCGGACAGGGATCCTTCTCGCAAGGGACGGCACGCTCCACCAGATGCACCACATGCCGGCTTTCGTCTGCCCAGATCACGTCCACCGGAAAGGTGAAGCCCCTCGTTCTAATCCGATGGCGATCGGATGTTTCAAAGATATACAGCATCCCGGCGTTCGGCGGCAACGATTCCCGGAATGCCAACCCGAACAGGAGCTTCTCCGGCGTATCGGCGACCTCCGCTTCGATCAAGGCGCCACTGGGAAACGTCACAATAATGGTGTCGGTATCCTTAGGGCCGGTGAAAAACCAACTCCCCACGAGCAGCCCCAGCGCCAGCACGATCAACATCACGACCCGACGCTGGGTCGGCGGCGTTTTCGACGGTGTCAGAATGTCCATAAATTATTCTTCGACTGAGCGGCCTAGGCCCAACGGCCCATATCAATCAAGCACATGGGCCTTCTGCTCGCCATCCTGCTGTTGACTTAAAAAAGAAGCACGGTCTAGAATGGCGCCCGTGGACCGATTGAATATCGGTTTGACACACTTGTCAATACCGTTTGCAAGGAGATACCAGTCATGGCGCTCTTAATTACGTCAGAATGCATTTCCTGCGGCGCGTGCGTACCGGAATGCCCGAACGAGGCGATCTTCGAAAGCCGGAGCGACGCGGAAGCCAAGGGCAACCACGTCGGCGAGGGCCAGGGCGATTATGTGATCACGCATGATCGCTGCACCGAGTGCGTCGGCCACTTCGACGAGCCCCAGTGCTCGGCGGTCTGCCCGGTGGACAACTGCTGCATCTCCGACCCGGCCTATCCCGAGAAGACGGACGTGCTGCTTGAGAAAGCCAAGAAACTGAACCCGGACAAGGCCATCGATCCGGCCAAGGTCTGGAGCGGCGTCCGAAACTAACGTTCGTCGAGGATTAGACGCGTAAGGAGACTGGTTCATGGCTCTGTTAATCACGGCTGAATGTATTTCCTGCGGCGCCTGCATTCCGGAATGCCCGAACGAGGCGATCTTCGAAACCCGGAGCGACGCGGAAGCCAAGGGCAACCCTGTCGGCGAGGGGCAGGGCGAGGGCGACAGCATCTACGTCATCACGCATGATCGCTGCACCGAGTGCGTCGGCCACTTCGACGAGCCCCAGTGCTCGGCCGTCTGCCCGGTGGACAACTGCTGCATTTCGGACCCACTCTACCCGGAAACCACGCAAGTTCTGCTCGACAGAGCCAAGAAGCTGAATCCCGACAAGGCCATCGATCCCGCGAAGGTCTGGAGCGGCGTCCGAAACTAGCTCGCCCGGTTTTGTCGCATTCGAACGCCCCGTCTCATTGATGGGGCGTTTTCTTTTGCCCTCTTCAGCTAACCCGACCGGCCTGCTGCAAGCAAAAACAACGACGCCCTGCCTGCTTTCTCAGCAGACAGGGCGTCGTTTCAAACAGCGAACAGAGCGCTGACTACTTGATCATCATCAGCCGCCCACCGATGTGGCCGGGATGCAGATGGCAACTGTAGTAGAGCACGTTGCCCGACGTCGCATAAACAAAGTCGCTGACCGGGATACCGAGGTACTTGGTCTCGCCCGGCTTGAGGACAATCTTCGCCTTGAGCACAGTCGGAGCGGACTGGTTCTGATCCGCCGTCAAAAAGAACCCGTGCTCGGCCGTCGAGTCGTTCGTCACCTTGATCAAGAAGGGACGGCCTGGCCGGACCTTAAAGTCCACAACCGTCGTGGGTGGGTACCACACCTTTTTCTGCGATGCGCCGAGTTCGAGTGCGTACAGCTCCGCATCCACGTCCAGTTCCTTGAACGCTATCCCTGCGACGGAGCCCGTGGCCAAATCACCGACCTCAACGCCGCCCGACTGGTGCGCGAAGGCCGCCGAGGCCCCGGCCATCACGATAAGGCCGAAGAATACTGCTACCAGCATCTTTCCCATTGCCAACCTCCTTGGAAGAAAAAAGCTGCGATTAGTGAGCGATGACGAATCCTTAGCCGATATTTCTACTGGGTGTTTCGCGGGGGTAAGCCCGGAAACGCGGATGATATAGCATAGGCTTTAAAGGGAAGCAAGCACCTTCTTTCATCGATCGGACCACCTCAAAGCAGGCCCTGGGACAGGCTCAACGGCCTCCCCCCGAGTGGGTAGGCATATTTAATCAAAACAACCTTCTCTACTGTGACGACGCTGGCACATGACCCGGCGTGGGTTCTGCGCTCCGCCCGATCAGGAGATCGTACGGTGCATAGTCGTCCGTCAGGACGACACCGGCAGGCCATTCTTGTTCGATTCGCGTCGCCAGCAGTTCGCGGGCTTCGAACGGCAGGCGGCCCTTCGCCAGCAGCGCCTCGACTTTCGCCGCAAAGTCGGCGGGCTTCATTGCGTCCACCGGAGCGCCGACGAAGAAGATGAGATTTTCAGCCTTGGATTGCTTCAGCGTCTTCCAGGGGCCCTTGACGCCGTAGGATTGAATGGTTGGGAAAACGGTTTTCAGGGTTGCGACCACCGCCTGCGCCCGGAGACGGTCCGGGCCTTCGCCGGATGAGGACAAATTGACGGCCAGCACGCCGTCCGGATGCAAGCGGGCGCGCACTTCTTTGAAGAATTCCTGCGTCGTGAGGTGGAACGGAATCATGTGGCGGGCGAAGACATCCAGCCAGATCACGTCGTAGGTGGCCGCCGTGCGGCGCAAAAACATGCGCGCGTCCTTCACGTAGACGTGATGCCCCGTGGCCGGCGCGTAACTGAAATGCCGTTCAGCCGCCTGCACGACCGAGGGATCCACTTCCACCGTGTCGAGCTCCAGGTCGGGCCAGTAGCGCGCGAGCCACTTGGCCAACGAGCCGCCCCCATGTCCCAGAATCAATCCCCGTTTCGGCTCAGGCGGAAGCGCCAGCGCGGCCATCATGAGCTGGCTGTACGGGAGGAACAGCGCGACCGGATCGGCGTTCCACATTACCGCATGAAAGGTGCGATCCAGAATCAGGTAGCGGAAGAGTCCTTCCTTGTCGTCACGCACGCGGATTTGCTGGTACGGGCTGTCTTCCTGATGCAGCGGCACGGGTGGGATCAATTTTTTGAGATCCTCCGGAAGGGCCTGGCCTGGATGAATCGCCAGCCACAAGAGGATGGCCAGCCCGCCGATTGCAGGCGCCGCGGCCCTGATGCCGACTGCGGCACGCCAGCCCCACAGGACGCCCAACACCGTTTGAATGACACCGAGCACCGCGACGAGTGTCGCGCTCCCGAGCCACGTCAGGAGATAAAACGCCGTCCCCCATGTCCCGATCAGACTGCCGACCGTCGAGACCGCAATCATGGCGCCAGTGTGGCGACCGAGATGGCCCATGTCACCGATCGACAGTCGCAGGAGTGCCGGCAAGACACCGCTCAATCCGAATGCCGGCGGCGCCAGCAGAATACCCGCCGCGAGACAGGGACCCCAGCGGGGATCGTCGATCCAGGCTGAGACACTGAACATGACCGGCTGGCCTGCCCAGGCGAGCAACAAGGTCCAGGCCCCGGAAAAAAGCAGGAGGCCGGACAGCACCACACCGCCCGGGTGGCGGTCCGCCAGCCAGCCGCCCATCGCATAACCGCTGCTCATGGCGGCGAGAATCACGCCGATGAGCGCGCCCCATACGAACAGCGAGTTGCCGAACACCGGTGCCAGCAGGCGGCTGCCGAGAATCTCCAGCGCCATGACGACGGCGCCGCTGATGAATGCGGTCGCAAAAAGTTCCGTACGGCTCGATCGAGCCTGAGTTTGATCCGTGTTCATGCGAGAATTCTGTGATGGGAAGAAAACGCGGAGGCCGTTTTCAGCACCTACGACTTAATGCGGCCCCCAGTTTTTGAAATAGCGGAGCAGATCCCGGACCGTGACGATCCCGACGATGCGGCCGTCTTCCGTGACCGCCAGATGCCGGATGCCCTTTTCGGCCATGAGGTCGCTGGCATCGTGCGCGGAGCGATCCTGCTCGATCGTAATGACGGGGCTGCTCATAATCGCCCGCACCTTGGCTTGCGCGGCATTCAACTGGCCGGCCATCGCCTTGCGCACCAGGTCGGTCTCGCTGACGATCCCGATAAACGTCCCCTGCTCGGCAACCAAAATCGCGCCGACGCGCGTGTCCCGCATCATCGCCGCAACCTCGGCCAGCGTCGCCTCCGGGCTGATCGACCGGGGGTTCCGCTTCATCATCACGGCCAGGGGCCGCATCATCGTGCCGCCTTGAGACGCCATGACACCACGTCCTTCCTGCGGGAACAGTCTACTGAAGGCCGGAGGGCGAGTCAACGAAGCGAGTTTGCTTGGCCCGCAACACCCTTATGTTATACTCGCCGGCAACCGATATAAATAGACATCAACGCACGTGATCGGGCTCTGGCCGCGAGGAGTGTCCATGTATATCAGCGTGATTGGAACGGGCTATGTCGGGCTGGTGCCGGGGCCTGCGTTGTGCAGATTGACTTGCAGGTCACCTGTCATGGGTAGCCTGGCCGCTGGATTGATCGGCAACGCAGAGCTGGCCGAGATAATTTTGTAACGGAGTATCGATGCATATCAGTGTGATTGGAACGGGTTATGTCGGATTGGTGACCGGGGCCTGCTTTGCTGAGTTCGGCCTGCAGGTCACCTGCATGGATACCGACGCCAAACGCATCGGCAAGCTGGAAAAGGGCGAGGTCCCATTCTACGAGCCGGGCATCACGGAACTGGTCGCCAAGGGCATCCGGGACAACCGCCTGTCCTTCACCACCGACATCGCCAAGGCGGTGGACGAAGCCCTGGTCATTTTCATCGCCGTCGGCACGCCCTCGCGCAGCGACGGGTCCGCCGATTTGTCGTACGTGGAGGAAGTCGGCCGCGGCATCGCCAGGCACATGACCAGCTACAAGGTCATTGCCACCAAATCCACCGTGCCCGTCGGCACCGGCGAAAAGGTGCGCGCGGTGATCAAGGCCAGCCAGAAGAAACCGGTCCGGTTCGACATCGTGTCCAACCCTGAATTTTTGCGCGAAGGCTCGGCCATCGAAGACTTCCTGCGGCCCAACCGGGTCATCATCGGCGCGGACAGCGCGGAGGCCGTGGCCATCATGAAGGATCTCTACCGGCCGCTGTACCTCATCGAAACGCCGATCGTCATCACCGACATCCCGACATCCGAGATGATCAAATACGCCTCCAACGCCTTTCTCGCCACCAAGGTGTCGTTCATCAACGAGATTGCGAACCTGTGCGAGAAGGTCGGCGCGGACGTACAGATTGTGGCGAAAGGCATGGGGCTGGACCACCGGATCGGCGCGAAGTTTCTCCACCCTGGACCCGGCTTCGGCGGATCCTGTTTTCCGAAAGACGTGGCCGCGCTGATTCAGACCGGCGACCGGCACGGCGCCGAGATGCAGATCGCCAAGGCGGCGGCCACGGTCAACGAGCGGCAGAAGCTGGCCATGGTCGGCAAGATCGAGCAAGCGCTCGGCGGGTTGAAGGGCAAGACGATCGGGGTGCTCGGCCTCTCGTTCAAACCGAACACCAACGATCTGCGCGACGCGCCGGCGCTGACGATTATCGAGGGGCTTCTGAACGCGGGCTGCGCCGTCCGCGCCTATGACCCCGCGGCGCTCGAAGAAGGGTCAAAACTGCTGCCGAAGATCACACCCTGCGGCGATCCCTACGAAGCGGCCAAGGGCAGTGATGCGCTCGTGATCCTGACGGAATGGAACCAGTTCAGAAATCTGGAGTTCGACCGCCTCAAGACGCTGCTGCGCCAACCGCTGCTGATCGACCTGCGTAATGTCTATGAGCCGGAACGCGTGGCGGGAATGGGATTTCGGTACGTGTCGGTGGGGCGACCCACGAAAGAATCTCAGTCCTGAAATTCAGCCCTGCCCGATCTGCTTGACGGTTTCCGCCTCTTTCGGTTTCGGCTTGTAACCCATCCGGTCGAGCACTTTCAGGATTCTCGCCTTCAGCCGGTCATCCGCCTCCTCCAGCGCAACGGCCAGGGGCTCCACGGCCGGCTTGCCGATCTTGCGGATGATTTCCGTGGCCGATTGCCGAAGCTCATCCTCTTCGGACACGAGCAGCGCCACCAGCGACGGGACCGCCACTCCGCTCATCTTGATCAACGAATCGTAGGCCCGCTGCCGCACGTCGCCGACCTCGTCGGTCAGCGACTCGACGAGCGGCCCGACCGCCCGCACGTCTTTCAATTCGCCCAGCGTCTCGGCGGCATACTTGCGGTTGAGCCAATGCGTGTCCTTGAGGTCCACCAGCATGGCGTCGGCCCTGGCCGCGTTCGGGTCCTTCGAGCGAATCCGAAAGCTCTTCGCGATCCGTTTGCCGCCTTCTTCGACGACCCGGATCGTCGCGCCGTCACCGGGCTTGATCGTCTGCAGGTCGGCCAGCGCCTCTTCCGCCACCTCCAGCACGACGGTCTTGCCGTCGTAGGCCAGCAACTCGACCTCCAGTTGCTTCGCCGCGAGATTGACGGACACCACTTTTTCAGTGACGAGGTTAAACCCGTCCTGCTTGGCCCCACCCTTGGGACCGATCTGAATCAGCTTTGGCGGTTGTTCCGGCGTTTCGTTAGCCATGTATCATTCCTTATGAAGTATGACGGGACGCTGTACTGTATTATGTTTACTCGCTCGGTTTCCAGCCTAAACTGGAAAGCGCTCCCTCGACGGTTTCCTGCACCATTTCGTTCTCGTCTTCCAACAGCGGCAGCAGCGGGTCCACCGCCCGCTTGTCGCCCAGCCGGGCCAGCGACTCGGCGGCATTGCGCCGGACGAGCCAGTCCTCGTCCTGCAGCGCCCCGATCAGCGAGTCGACGCCGCGCGGGTCGCCGATCTTGCCCAGGGCCTCGGCCGCGTGACGGCGCACCATCCAATTGTTCCCCTCCAGTCCTTCAATCAGCGCCTCGACCGCGCGCGCATCGCCGATCTTTTTCAGCACGCGGGCGACGTCCTCACGCACCAGATTGTCGCCCAGCGCCTCCACCAGGCCGGGCACGGCCCGCGGATCGCCGATCCGTTCCAGAGCCCAGACGGCCGCCGTCCGCACCGCGCCGTCCCGGTCCTTCAACGCCTTCACGAGCGGTTCGACGCCGCGCGGGTCCTTGAGCTTTCCCAATGCCGAGGCCGCCTGCTCCCGCACCGACCAGATATCCTCCCGCAAGGCGTCAAGAAGCGGCTCGACGACTTCCGGCCCGATGCGCACGATCGCGCTCGTGGTCGCTTCGCGAATCACGGCATCCTCGTCCTCCAGCATGGCAATCAACTGCGGCAAGGCCTCGATGCCCATCTGGCCGAGGCTGGCCACCGCATGATTACGGAGCGCCTCGTTCTCGTCCCGCAAGGCATTGATCAGTTGTTCGATTCGTTCCCGCTGTTCCGCGTCACTCATCGTCCTTGCCCTCCGCCTGGCCCGCTTGCACTTCCGCCTGCATCGTGAGCGCGGCCAGCTTGTCCACGATCATCCCGGCATTATACGAGACCAGGCCGTCCCGGTCAGTCTTTAATCGCTCGAACAGCTCCTGGTACGAGCGGAGCGTCTCCACATCCTTGATCTTGGCCAGGGCCTCCATCGCGAAGACACGGAGCGGCCGGATGGGAATCGCCTCGATATAGAGCTCCAGCGGCCGCGCATCGCCGATCAAGCCCAGCGCTTTGAGCGCCAGCTCCTTCACGCCCGTGTCCTTGTCCTTCCGCAACCGCTCCATCAGCGGTTCCACTGACCGGACATCGGCAATCTTCCCCAGCAAATCGGCCGCCGCCTCGCGCACCAGCCAGTCATCGTCATCGAGAGATTCGATCAGGATGTCCACACTGGGGCGTCCGATCGGCAGCAGCCCGATGACCGTCGCCATCCGGGCCTCTTCCCGCTCGGACGAGCCTTCGATCGCGCGCAACGCGTTGAACATCTGGTCGATCCGATCCCGAATCGCGCTCAACTTCTTCAACGTGCGGGTGGCCGCCTCGCGCAAGGCCGAATCCATCATCGCGTCCACCAGCGCGTCGGACGATTTCGGTTCCAGCAGATGCTCGAGCATCTCGACCGCCGTCACCCTGACCGCCTCGTCGGCGTGCTTGAGCATGGCGCAGACCGGGCCGACGGCATTCGGCATCGCGCCGATCAGCTTGACCACAATGTGACGCTGGGCATCATCCTGTAAAACCGACAGTTCGTGCACCAGCGCTTCGGCCGCATCGGCATCCAGCACCCCGGCCACCTGTTCCAGCGCAATCGCGGCGGCTTTCCGGACTGTCTCATCCGGATCGCGCAGCAGCCGGACCAGCGGGACTCCGCCTTTCGGATCCTTCAGCCGCGCCAGCATGCCGGCGATTTCCGCCTTGAGCCCCGGCTCGCCGGCTTCCAAGGCATGGATCAAGGCCTGCACGGCCTTGCTGCCGCCCTGCACGCAGGCCGCCATCGCGCGCATGCGCCGCCAGTCCTCTTCATGGACCAGCTCGGTGATCAGGGTTTCAATTGCTTCTTTGGCCATGACCGATGCCGTGCGCCCGCGCGCTCAAGAAAAATCACAGAGAACCGAAAATTTTCCAGCATGCTCAATTGCATATGCATAATAATTTCCCATGCCCTGCTAAACTCTTCCCTGCCGCCAGCCCAGTTGCGCCAACGCCTCCCGCACGTGAAACACAATATTGTCGTCCTGCTCCTTCTTGAGCACCGCGACCAGGTGCGGAATGGCCGGCTGCCCGAACGCCACGAGCGCAGTCGCCGCCTCCGCGCGGATCACGGTATTCTGCAGGGCCGCCACCAGCGTTGGAATTGCCGCCGCATCCCGAATCTGTCCCAGCGCATGGGCGGCCCCGGCCATCGCCGCCATCTCCTCGTCCCACTTATCGCCGCAGCCGGCGACCTCGCGGCTCTTTTCAGGCCGGTTCGTCCCCTGCACAACCGCCACCAGCGCCGGCACGGCGCGCCGATCACCGATGTTCCCCAGCGCCTCCACCACCAGCGGGCGCAGGCCTGGCTCTTTCAGGGCCGTCAGCAAAAACTCCACCGCGCGCGCATCGCCGATGTCGCCCAAGGCCCGCACCGCATCTTCACGGAGCGACGAATCCCGATCATTGAAGAGCAGGCGCAGCAGCGGATCGACCGCATCGGGTGATTTCGTCTTGCCCAGCGCTTCGACGGCATGGAGCCGCACCAGCCACTCGGCATGCCGCAGCGCCTCCACCAGAACCGGGAGCGCCGCCGGGCCGAGTCGCGCCAGGGCGCCGCTGGTTTCCTCGCGCACCGCCTTGACCTTGTCCTGCAGCAGCGGCAACAGAGCCGGGATTGCGCGGGCCTCGCCGATCCGGGCCAGCGCTTGGGCGGCGTGCATGCGGACAACCCAGTCGGCGCCGGCCAGCGCGGCGATCAGGTCGTCCACCACGCGGGCATCCCCGATGGACGCCAAAATCGCCGCCGCGGATTCCTGCACGGTCAGATTGCGATCACGCAGGCAGACGCCCAGCGGCTCGACCGCCGCCTCTCCGATGGCGGTCAGGGCGGCAATCGCCGCCTCGCGCACGGCGCGATCCGAATCCCGCAACACGGCAATGAGAGGTTCCACCGCCCGTTTGTCGCGGAGCCTGCCCAGCGCGACTGCCGCGTCCTCGCGGACCGCCCAGTCCTCGTCTCTCAGCGCGGCGATCTGTTCCAGCACCGTATCGGCCATGTCCACCTATCGGCTGCTGCGGATGCGTTTATTTTTCACTGGGTTAAGACGGTACCACAGGCTTTTTTGGGCGGTCAACGTCAACCGCACCGGTTGACAGGCTTTCACGGAGACGCCTAGGATGCGTCGTCGAGAATTTTCCCCATCTTGTTCAAAGGAGGCCGGCCATGCACACCCCTCTACTACTTGCGTTTTTGATGTTCATGCTGATGGCTGCCCCGGCCAATGCCTACGAAGTCTGGCTCGCGGACCAATCGGACACGGGTAAGGAAAGCGGCGGATTTCTCCATATCTATGACGGCGCCCAACTGGCAGCCGACCCGTCCGGCGCCAAGCCGACGGTCACGATAGACCTGGCCGGCGACGTCAACAAACTCTGCGAAGAGGCGACCAAGAAGCCGGTGCGCCGGCCGCATATGCTGTTCTTCACCAAGGATCAATCCCACGTCATCGTCTCCTTTCTGAGCGGGCACGTCCTCTTCATGGACG
>Ga0247727_10012634_pt1 | contig 14444 bp, 19 predicted proteins | sample WisWelCaveWW1625_FD_202498 | JGI IMG/M metagenome (GOLD analysis project Ga0247727, IMG submission 202498) | Biofilm microbial communities from Wishing Well Cave, Virginia, United States - WW16-25 | ecosystem: Environmental > Aquatic > Deep subsurface > Groundwater > Cave microbial mat | place... | reverse complement strand
CGACTGGTTCAGAGGCACGGGAACGATCCTAGTTTTATGTGGGATGTTCGTCATCATGTCAGATAAAACCCCTCCGCCTGCTTCACATCTGCCGCCGAACCGATGATCAATCCGGTCTTCTGGTGCAGGGCGGTGGGGACGATGTCTAAAATCGGCTGATGACCGTCACTGGCTGCGCCACCTGCTTGCGCGACGACGAAGGCCAGCGGCGCGGCTTCGTAGAGCAGCCGCAATTTTCCCGACGGACTTTTTCGGTCGGCTGGGTAGAGAAAGATGCCCCCCTTGAGCAGATTGCGGTGGAGGTCCGCGACGAGCGCGCCGACGTAACGGGCCGATCGGCCCGCCTGTTTCATCTGGGCGACCAGATCGGTGGTCGCCGCCTCCCAGTGGCGGCTGTTTCCTTCGTTCACGCTGTAATACGCGCCGACCGGCGGCGTCTTTACATTCTCATGCGACAGAAAGAACGCGCCCTGCTCGGCATCCAGCGTAAACCCATGCGCCCCGTGGCCGGTGGTGTAAACCAGCATCGTGCTTGCCCCGTAAATGGCGTAGCCGGCGGCGACCTGCTGATGTCCCGGCTGGAAAAAGTCGCCCGCTGAAACATCGCGCGTCGGGTCGGCTCTCCGGTGGATGGAAAAAATTGAGCCGATGCTGAGATTCACGTCGATATTCGACGAACCGTCGAGGGGATCGATTAACAGCAGATAGGGGGCGCGGGGGCTGGGTGTCGGATAAAAATCGTCCATCTCCTCGGAGGCGATTCCCGCCATTGGACCTGCGCCACCGAGCCGGTCGAGAAAGATTTGATTGGAAAGATGGTCGAGCTTCTGGACGGACTCGCCGTGGATATTGTGTCGGCCCTGTTCGCCAAAAAGATCGGCCAGACCCGCGCGACTGACCGCGCGGGCAATCGTCTGGACGACATCAGCGACGCCGCCGATGATGTCGGCAACCTCACCCGTGGCCTGTAACGGCTCGGCCAGAAATTGCGCCAGCGAAACCCCCTGGGGTCGATTCATGGTGTTTTACGCCCCGTCCGTGGCAAGAAAGAAGGCGAGACCCTCCTTTTTCTGAAGACGCTGGGCGACCGACTGGGCCGCGACGTGATTTTCAAAGTGCCCGACGCGCACTCGAAAGCGGACGCCGACGCCCGGCAGGTCGCTTTTGATGACGTAGGCGTCGTAGCCCTTTCCTGAAAGTCGTTTGGCCAACGCCGCAGCGGACGGTTCATCTGTAAATGCCCCAACCTGGATCGTATATTTTCCCCGTGCGGTCGCCTGCTGGGCCACCGGTTTCTTCGGCCGCTTCACGGCGGCGGTCGGCTTTTTGGGCGTCAGGGGAACGGCTGCCTCCTCCTTTAACGTCTTTTGAAAAGTCGACCGATCGATCGGCGACGCGACCGGCGCGGGAGGCGGCGGCGCATCGGGCGCGGGTGTCTCGGCAATTGGCGTCAGAGCGGTTTCGGGAACAGCAACCGACTGATCCAGCGGCGGCAGGGCATCCATCGGCTCGGACAGCGTCCCCAGCGGCGCCACTTCATCCGCGAATGGAACGGCGACCTCGGTCTCTTGCACCTTCCAAATCCGGAAGTACCAGAAGAGGATCAAAAAAACCAGAAGGCTCATCAGGCCGACCCACAGATAACGGCGGCCCTTCTTCGGCGATCCCTCCCCGTCGTCATTCATGTCATCCTCTTCTCGCATGGCGTTCTCTCATTTAGAGTGTCATTTCTACCAAAGGGAGAAATCTTGATCTCTTTATGGTGTGGGTAAGACTTCTCGCGATGCTCGAAATAACAGAACAGCAAACCGTCTAACGATCCCGCGATGCCAACACCGGAGAGGGTTCTACGCTTTTCTACGATGTCGCGCAAGCCGCCGCCGCACCGGCCGTCCATTCGCTGTTGAGCTGCCCGCAGGCGGCCAGAATATCGACGCCGCGGCTCTTGCGGAGCATCGCCGTCAATCCCCCCGCATGAAGCATCCGCTGAAACGCCAGCACCCGTTCGTCCGACGGACGCCGAAAAGGCGAGCCTGGAAAAGGGTTAAACGGAATCAGGTTGATCTTGCAGCGGACGCCGTGGGTGATCCGAATCAGTCGGGCGGCATCCTCCAGCGAATCGTTTTCGTGGCCGAGCAGAACATACTCAAACGTGATTCGGCGGCGACTCGGCAGCGGGGCATCGCGGCAGGCCGCAAGCAGGGTGGCCAAGGGGTAAAGCCCGTTGACCGCAGGCATGATCCGGTCGCGCAGCGCGTCGGTGGTGGCGTTGAGCGAGATGGAAAGGTTCACCGTCGGCGGTGGCCCTTGCCAGAACCGGATCATCTGGGGCACCAACCCGGCCGTCGAAAGGGTGATGCGACGGGGGGAGAGATTCAGACCGTGCGGCGATGTCATCCGGGTGATCGCCTCGGTCACCTGCGGCAGATTGGCCAGCGGCTCGCCCATCCCCATGAAGACGACGTTCGTAATCCCCTCCGTGTCCGGCAACGCACGGGAGACCGCAAGGAGTTGGCCCACGATTTCGTGCGCCCGCAGATTGCGCTTAAACTTCTGCTGGGCCGTCAGGCAAAAGGTGCAGTCGAGGGTGCAGCCGACCTGCGAGGAGATGCAGAGTGTCCGGCGGCGGCCATCGGGAATGAAGACCGACTCGATGGCGCTACCGTCGTCCATCGCCAGCAGGAACTTTTCGGTACCGTCCGCAGACTGCTGCCGCGTGAGGACGCTCGGATGCCGCACCGCGTAGCCCTCGGCCAACCGCGCGCGATCCACCTTTGACAGGTCGGTCATCTCGTCGATATGGGACGCGCCGCGCCGATACAGACCGCTCCATATCTGCCGAGCGCGATATTTCGGCCAGCCCATCGCCACCACCCGCGCCTCCAGTTCGGTCAGCGAGAGACCCAGCAGGTTTTCTGGCGCGCCGAGCGCAACCATCTCCAGCCGGTTGCCCCGCTCCGGGCGCGCCTCAATGATTTCGTTATCAGGATTCGTTGTGGATGACATGGACCGGCATTGTACTGCACCCGCAGCATCCCCGGCAAAAGAGCGACCCAATAATTTGTGTGCTCTGTCTTGTGGGGGCGATACGCAGGAGTGGAAGATTCGTACGCCCGCGTTCGAAACGGAGGTCGGTTTGGAGGTTTTGCGCGGGGTGAAGACGATTAATGATGAGATTTGGCCGGAGTAAATTGGTTCCGCCATCGGTCCGCTGCTGCATTAAGCGTCGCGCCCGCTTGCGATTAACGTGGTGGCCCGCCATGTTGAGAAAAACCCGCATCCAGCGTGCGCCGCAGAACGGATGCCGCATGCATTCTTCGTCGATCAGGCAACAGATCAGTAGATGACTTTCATCCACCGGATTCGCATTCTTCCGCGAAGAGACCGTGGCGCGGGAGACGCCGGCCAGCGCGCATTGCCGAACCACGCTCACCGCAGCCCGTATTAAGGCGTGAAGCCGTTTTTATCGAACAGAACGCAAAAATCCGATAACGATTTTCAAGGAGAAGCCCTGGGAAAAACCGGACAGATCATGTACTCCCAACACATGGAAGAGGCCGACCCTTGAGCAGCCGAGAATGATCGTGTATGATGCGCGTCCGGTTGGGGGCGGTGGCCCGACAAACGGGCAGGCAATCGACGGCATAGAGATCGTTGGTTGGGCTGGTTTTGGTGAGTAATACGGAGCGACGAAAATGACTGATCCGATTGCAGATATGTTGACCCGCATCCGAAATGCGCAGATGCGCAAGCATGAAGCGGTGGCGATGCCCCTTTCAAAAGTAAAGGTGGCGATGTTGCGCATCCTACGGGATGAGGGGCTGATCCGCGATTATAAGGTGACGGGCAGTGCTCCCTTTCAGGAGGTGAAGGTCGCCCTGAAATACGACGATACCAAGGCGCCGGTCATCTCCGGCCTTCGGCGGGTCAGCAAACCGGGCCTGCGCGTCTACGTGGGGCATGAGTCGCTCCCGTTGGTGAAGCGGGGGATGGGCGTTGCGATTGTCTCCACCTCGAAGGGGTTGATGACCGCACGGGTGGCTCGCCGTTCCAAAATCGGTGGGGAAGTTCTTTGCCACGTCTGGTAACGAAGTGGATGGGGCGCGCAACTCTGCGCGCCGGTGGATGGGAATAGGCGCCGTCGTTTGACGGTCGTCGCGAGGTTGGAGCAGTCATGTCAAGGGTTGGGTTAAAGGCAATTCCGATTCCTGCGGGGGTAACGGTTCAGTTGGGTGCTTCCCAGGTGCAGGTCGCGGGGCCGAAAGGCAAGTTGAGTTGGGCGATTCATCCCAAGATTCAGGTGCGGCAGGAGGCGGGGACGGTGGTAGTCTCGCGCGCCTCGGACGATCGTTTGGACCGGTCGCTGCATGGCCTGACACGCAACGAAATCCAGAACATGGTTTTGGGCGTCACAACGGGTTATGAGAAGATACTGGATATTACCGGCGTCGGCTACCGGGCCGCCCTCGACGGGACGACGCTCGTGTTGAGCCTCGGTTTTTCAAATCCGGTGCGCTTCCCGTTGCCCGACGGCGTGAGTGCCACGCTTGAGAAGCAGACGACGGTGATCCTGAAGGGGATTGACCGCCAGAAGGTCGGCCAGGTGGCCGCAGAAATTCGCGGGCTGAAACCGCCGGAGCCTTATAAGGGCAAAGGGATTAAATACCGTAACGAACGCATTATCAGAAAAGAAGGAAAGAGTGGCAAGACCGCCGGAAAATGATGCTCGGCGGCTCCCCCGTTGACTTCCTCCCGCGTCGTTCCATTCTCTTCTCCCGCGTTTTTCGTCTCAGCCCCCAGCGGATATGCGTGGCATGTCTGGTGGGTTTGTGCGGCCCGCGTCATCTGGATTGTTTCGGCGTCGGTGTTTGGCGTTATAAATCAGTAGTTTTCTCTTGAGGTAGGCCATGTCGAATGAAAAGACAGAAGCAAGGATCAGGCGGCATCAGAGGGCGCGAAAGAAGATCGCAGGGACGACGGAACGTCCCCGGCTTTCGGTCTATCGGAGCCTGAAGAATATTTACGCGCAGGTGATCGACGACAGCCGCGGTTGTACGCTTGCGGCCGCATCCAGTTTGAGTAAGGGGGCGAAAATTGCTCTGGGCGGGAATAAAGATGCGGCGAAGCTGGTCGGATCGCGTATTGCGACGCTGGCCAAGTCGGCAGGGGTCACCACCGTGGTCTTCGACCGTGGCGGCTACCTCTACCACGGCAACGTCAAAGTGCTCGCCGAAGCGGCGCGCGAGGGCGGCTTGATTTTCTAATCGGGCATCCAATACAATCCGCCCTTTGCTGGAGACCAAAAGTGGACACAAGAGCAACGAAGCGTAGCGGTGGCCTCGCGGCGCGAGGCAATCCAGAATCGCAGGAGTTCAAAGACAAGGTCGTCTTCATTAACCGCTGCGCCAAGGTGGTCAAGGGGGGAAAGCGGTTCTCCTTTGCCTCCGTGGTGGTGGTTGGCGACGGACATGGGCGCGTGGGGGTCGGCACCGGCAAGGCTGCGGAGGTTCCGGAGGCGATCCGCAAAGGGATTGAGAGCGCGAAAAAGCATTTGGTCACCGTTCATCTTAAGGAAGACACCATCCCGTTTGAAGTCACTGGCGTTTTTGGCGCCGAGCGGGTGATGCTCAAACCCGCCGCGCATGGCACCGGAATCATTGCTGGCGGACATGTTCGGGCCGTGATGGAGTTAGTCGGCGTTTCAAACATCCTGAGCAAGTGTCTCGGTAGCGGCAATCCGCTCAACGTCGTCAAGGCAACGATTGATGGTCTGTTGAAATTGAGAACAATTGAGCAGGTTCGTCGGGCGCGGGGAATTGAGGTGGCTGTGCCTGTTATGGAAGGGGCCGCATCCGCATGAGTGATCCGACGACAACAAAAAAGGTTGCGATAACGTTGCGCAAAAGCCCCATCGCCCAGCCGGGAAAAATCAAGAAGGTGGTGGCGGGGCTAGGGCTTCGCAAGATGAACCGCACCGTCATTTTACAGGCGACGCCGCAGACGATGGGGATGGTCAACAAGGTCACGCACCTCGTCGAAGTGAAGGAGATCGCGTGAAACTTTCAGATTTGGCGCCCGCACCTGGGGCAAAGAAAAAAGAGAAACGGATTGGTCACGGCCCCGGTTCCGGGCACGGGAAGACATCCACCAAGGGACACAAGGGGCAGGCGGCCCGATCTGGCGGCACGAAGGCGCCGGGGTTTGAAGGCGGACAGCAGCCGTTGCTGCGCCGTGTTCCGAAGGTTGGCTTCACCAATATTTTCAAGACGGAATATATCGTCGTCAATCTCCCGCGTCTCTGCCGATTTGAATCTGGTGCGTCGGTTGGCCCTGCGGAGTTGGCGGGGGCGGGCATTATTAAGGATGCTGCCGGACGGGTCAAGATTTTGGGTGACGGGGAGATTGATCGGCCGTTGGTCGTCTCTGCGCACCATTTCAGCGGGACGGCGCTTCAAAAAATTGAAGCCGCTGGCGGACGCACCGAGCTTCTGGTGTTCAAGGTGTTCCGTACGCCTCGTAAGTAGTGTGTCATCTCGACCGCAGGGGGAGTTCTTTATATCCTGACTGTTGTAGATAAGATTTCTCGCTTTGCTCGAAATGACAGGATCGTAAGGTTGTTTCGGGTAGCGCGGTGTATATAGACAAGGTGGGATGGTGCTGTGGGTTTAATTGATCGTTTTATCAGTAGCGTCCAGAATATTTTCAAGATCGCCGAGCTGCGCCAGCGGATCATCTTCACGGCGTTGATGCTGGTGGTCTATCGCGTCGGCGGCCATATCCCGACGCCGGGGATCAACAACGACGAGCTCGCCAAGTTCCTCACGCAGAAGGGCGGCGCGCTACTCGGATTTTTAGACATCTTCTCCGGCGGGGCGCTGTCGCGGTTGACGATCTTTGCCCTCGGCATCATGCCGTACATCTCGGCCTCAATCATCATCCAGCTCCTCACCGTCGTCATCCCGTCGCTCACGAAGCTCGCCAAAGAGGGTGGCGAGCGCGGGCGAAAGAAGATTACCCAGTACACGCGACTCGGCACGCTGGTCATCGGATTAGTTCAAGCGATCGGGATTTCCATCGGTCTGGAGGGGATGGAAGGCGGGGCGTTTGTTCAGCACCCCGGCTGGGCTTTTCGTCTCATGACGATGGTGACCATCACCGCCGGAACGCTCTTTCTAATGTGGCTGGGCGAGCAGATTACGGAGCGCGGGATCGGTAACGGCATTTCGCTTATTATCTTTGCCGGTATCGTGTCGGGAATGCCGAATGCCATCATTAACACCTACCAGCTGTTCGACGCGGGCCAGATCAACCTTTTCTTGATTATCGTTTTGATGGTGCTGATGGTCGGCGTCATTCTGGCGATTGTCTACCTGGAAAGTGGCCGAAGAAAAATTGCCGTGCAATATGCCAAGCGGGTGGTCGGGCGGCAGGTCATGGGCGGTCAGAGCACGCATATCCCATTGAAAATCAACACTGCGGGCGTCATTCCACCGATCTTCGCCTCGTCGCTCATCGCCCTGCCAGCAACCCTTGCCGGTTTCATCTCGGTGCCATGGGTGAAGGCGATTGGCGAAAATCTCTCGCCGGGGAACCTCTTCTACACCCTGCTCTACGCCCTGCTGATTATCTTTTTTGCATTTTTTTACACGGCGGTCGTGCTCAATCCGGTCGATATGGCCGACAACATGAAAAAGTACGGCGGCTTTATCCCCGGCATCCGTCCGGGGACGAATACATCGGATTATCTCTATCGCGTTCTCACTTACATCACGTTCGCGGGCGCCATCTATCTGGCCCTCGTTGCAATCATCCCTGAAATTCTGATTTACAAGTATGACGTTCCCTTTGCCTTCGGCGGGACATCGCTGCTCATTGTGATTGGCGTCGGAATCGACACGGCGCAGCAGATCGAAACGCAGATGCTCAACCGCAACTACGAGGGTTTTCTAAAGAAAGGCAAACTCAAGGGTCGCGCATTTTAAGCATCGCGGCAGAAATTGCAAGGCGGCGAGCGGGCCGTGCGGATGGCTTGAAAAATAAGGGTGGATTTAACGGCCTCCCACGTAGGCACTGCGAGAAGACCAAAGGCAAGGTTCGTCCAGCATTGGTCCTTTTGCGGAAGATTAAGGATTTGTCGTGCGGCTGATTTTTTTAGGTGCGCCTGGGGTTGGGAAGGGAACGCAGGCGGCGCGGCTATCCAAGTTGCATGGCGTTCCGCACATCGCCACTGGGGATATGTTGCGGTCGGCTGTTTCCCGGAAGACGCCGGCGGGTCTGGCGGTGAAGTCGTATTTGGACGAGGGGAAACTGGTGCCCGATTCTGTGGTCATCGACATTGTTCGTGAGCGGCTCGACGAGGCGGATACGCGGGCGGGATTTGTTCTCGACGGCTTTCCCCGCACCGTCGTGCAGGCCGACGCCCTGGCCGAGGTCCTAGTTAAGAAGAAGGTTGAAATGACCCGCGCCATCTTTTTTTCGCTGGACGAGTCGGTGCTGGTCGAGCGGATCAGCGGTCGCCGGAGTTGTCCCGCCTGTTCTACGGTCTATCATTTGGTTCATTACCCGCCGAAGCGGGAGGATGTTTGTGATTGCGGTGCCACGCTCGTTCACCGGAAGGATGACGCGCCGGAAACGGTGAAGGCGCGGCTGGTGGTTTATCACAGCGAGACGACGCCGTTGGTTCACTATTACCAGGCGAAGAATCTCCTGGCCCAGATTGATGCGGCGGGGACGCCGGAGATGGTGGCGAAGCGGGTGGAAGCGGCGATTTCCGCTTCGGCTTGCGGCGGATGATCACCTAATGGTCATCATCAGAACACCCGAAGAGATTGATAAAATTGCCCGCGCGTCGCGGATTGTCGCCGAATGTTTGCAGGGGCTGAAGGGGTTTATAAAGCCCGGCATGGAGACGAAGGCGCTGGATCGTTTTGCCGACGGTCGGATTCGAGAGGCGGGCGGGATTCCGGCGTTTAAGGGCTATCGCAACTTTCCTGCGAATCTGTGTGTGTCGATTAACGAAGAGGTCGTTCACGGGATTCCGTCGAAGCGGGTGATCAAGGAAGGGGACATCGTCAGCCTTGATCTCGGTGTGATCTACGACGGTTACTATGGCGACGCGGCACTCACCGTGTCGATGGGCGATCCGAATCCCAAGGTGGCGCGGCTGCTCAAGGTGACGGAAGAGTCGCTGGCGTTCGGGATTGCCGCCGCGCGTGTTGGTGGGCGGGTATCGGACATCTCTCATGCGGTGGAGTCTCACGTAAAGCGCGCCGGGTTCACGGTGGTCACCCAGTATGTTGGGCATGGCATCGGGCGGGCGTTGCACGAGGAACCGCAAGTTCCAAACTTTGGGCCGCCGGGCAAGGGGCCGAGGCTACGTGCGGGGATGGTGCTGGCGATTGAGCCGATGGTCAATATAGGAAAAGCGGGCGTTCGGGTGTTGTCCGACAAATGGACGGCGGTGACAAGTGACGGCAGCCTTTCCGCCCACTTTGAACACACGGTTGCAATCACAAAAGAGGGGCCAAAGATTTTAACTCAGCTTTAATGGATGGCAGGTGGCGTCCGATGGCGGGGTGGAATTGATGCGTTGATATGTCGAAGGGTGATCTCATTGAGGCGCAAGGGACGATTGTCGAGACGTTGCCAAACGCCATGTTTCGCGTCGATCTGGAAAATGGGCATCGGGTGCTGGCGCATATCTCAGGGAAGATGCGGATGCACTACATCAAAATCCTCCCTGGCGACAAGGTGACGTTGGAGATTTCGCCCTACGACCTCACCCGTGGACGAATCACCTACCGCTTCGGTGGTGGTCGGCCTCCACCGCCGCCACGAGCGTGATGTTGGCCTGGATGGTTCGTGCTTCGACAGGATCAGCATGAGCGGAAGGTTCATAAAAGTTTTCAGTATCATGACCGTTCATCCTTCGGCAGGCTGGGCGCGAGCGGAAGGCGTATCAAAGTTTTCAATATCATGACCGCTCATCCTGAGCCTGGCGAAGGATGAGGGACAGATTTCGGTTTCATACAATTGGTGGATGAATCATGAAGGTGCGATCGTCAGTCAAGACCATCTGCGTTAAATGCAAGGTGGTGAAACGAAAAGGGGTGGTTCGGATTCTCTGCGAAAATCCGCGTCACAAGCAACGTCAGGGGTAGCCCCCAGATCGTTCGGTAGGTACGATTCGGATTTTGAATCGGGCGGCGCGCGAGCGGCGGTGACTGTCATCGTTTGAATGAAGTGGAGGAAGCATGGCACGGATATCAGGAGTCGATCTTCCGCGGGATAAACGGGTCGAGATTGGCCTGACATATATCTTTGGGATCGGGCGGCCGTCGGCGAAAAAGATCTTGCAGACCACGGGCATTGATCCGAACATTCGCGTGAAAGATCTGACGGAGAGTCAGGTCGTGACGTTGCGCGAGGCGATCGAAAGTGGATACAAAATCGAAGGCGACCTGCGGCGCGAGGTGGCGATGTCGATCAAGCGTCTCATGGACATCGGCTGCTATCGCGGGCTGCGCCACCGCCGGGGCCTGCCGGTGCGCGGACAGCGGACCAAAACAAACGCCAGAACGCGCAAAGGAAAAAAGAAACAGGCGGTCGGCAAGAAGAAGGAAGCGAAGAAGTAATACGCGTTGGCATCGTGTGTCATCTCGACCGAAGGGAGATCTCTTTACATCTTGTCGCTGTATGCAAGATTTCTCGCTTTGCTCGAAATGACAGTATCGTAAGGAGCAGATTCACCCATCACCCTCGGAATAATAAAACATGGGCACGAAAAAAGGCGGGAAGAAGAAAGAGCGGCATAACGTACCGGCGGGGATTGCCTATATTCAGGCCTCGTTTAACAATACCCACATCGCCATTACCGACATGACCGGTAACGTCATCTCCTGGGGAAGTGCCGGCAGCCAGGGATTCAAAGGGGCGCGCAAGAGCACGCCGTTTGCTGCGCAACGGGCGTCTGAGACGGCCGCGCGGAAAGCGATTGAGCAGGGGATGAAACAGGTGGATGTCCATGTGAAAGGCCCCGGCACCGGTCGTGAGTCGGCGATTCGGGCGCTACAATCTGCGGGACTGCGGGTTAACCTCATTAAAGACGTTACCCCGATTCCTCACAATGGATGTCGCCCCCCAAAGAAGCGAAGAGTGTAATTTGGCCGGATGCGTAGGCGTCCGGTGTTTTGTTTAGCAGCACGTCACGTATCGTTCAGCGCATCACGAGGAGGTCGTTTGGCAAGGTATCATGGGCCGGTTTGCCGGCTATGCAGGCGGGAAGGGGAGAAACTCTTCCTTAAAGGACAGCGTTGTTATACCGACAAGTGCGCTTTTGAGCGGCGTGAGTACCCGCCGGGTCAGCACGGTCAGGCGCGGCCGCGAACGTCGGAATATGCCGCGCAGCTCCGCGAGAAGCAGAAGATCAAGCGGATTTACGGGCTGCAGGAACAGCAGTTCCGAACCTACTTCCAAAAGGCCGGACAGAAAAAGGGGATGACGGGTGAAAATCTGGTGCTCCTTCTGGAGTCTCGGTTCGATAACGTGGTCTATCGTCTCGGCTTTTCAGCGTCGCGGAAGCAGGGTCGGATGTTGATCCGGCAGGACCATTTCATCCTCAATGGTAAAAAGATGAATATCCCCTCCGTGATTTTGCGCGCCAACGACGTGATCGAAGTCAAAGATGTCAGCCGTCAGATGCCGGCGGTTCGCGGTGCGCTGGAGGCGATGCGCGTCGTTCCCGATTGGCTGGAAGTCGACCGCGCCCATTGCAAAGGGGTGGTTCGGCTGGCACCTACCCGGGATCAGGTGATGGCCGATTTCAACGAACAGATGGTGGTGGAGCTCTACTCCAGATAGTGCGCGGGGCAGAGCGAATGATGGCATTGCGAAATATGGGGGTGGCATGAGCGGAATGGCTGGTTTTCAGATTCCAAAGAAGTTGATCGTCGATAAGGAAACCTTGACGCCGACCTATGGCCGGTTTACCGCCGAGCCGTTTGAGCGGGGTTTCGGAACGACGATTGGCAATACGATTCGGCGGGTTCTTCTCGCTTCGATTGCGGGTGCGGCGGTCACGTCGATCAAGATCGAAGGCGTTTCGCACGAGTTCTCGGTGATCCCCGGCGTCAAGGAGGATGTCACTGACCTGATCCTTAATATTAAAAATCTTCGGCTGAAACTCCACGGTGACGGGCCAAAAACGGTTCGCGTGACGAAGCGGGGGCCGGGCGAGGTGACGGGAAAGGACATTGCTGTCGATCCCGATATTGATGTCTGCTCGCCCGACCTTCACATCGCAACGCTCGATAAGGACGCACGGCTCGATATGGAATTGACCATCAAAGCCGGTCGCGGGTACGTCCCTTCGGAGCGCAACAAGGAGGAGGGGGCACCCATCGGGGTGATCCCGATCGATGCGATCTTCTCGCCAATCCGCCGAGTAAACTGCACCGTGGAATTGGCGCGGGTGGGGCGGGTGACCAACTACGACCGGTTAATTTTAGAGGTCTGGACCGACGGCGGCATTCGGCCGGAAGAGGCGATCCGCACCGCCGCGGGGACGCTGGTCGCGCATCTTGCCATGTTCTCCGGGGAGGAAGATGGCGGAGCGCCAGAAGCCACGGAAGTGGTGAAATCGCTGTCGGGCGACAACGTCGTGTTCGGCAAGGAGATCAGCACCCTGGATCTCTCGGCGCGAGCGATGACCAGTTTGAAGGCTGCCGAGATCAAAACGATTGGCGATCTGGTACAGAAGACCGAATCGGAAATCCTGCTGACGAAGAACTTCGGCTCAAAGTCGCTGGACGAAATTAAAGAGGCGCTCCACCTGATGGGGCTATCTCTCGGAATGAAAATCTAGGGCAGACATGCGACATCATGTATCCGGCCGTCCACTGGGACGCAACACCGCACACCGGCGGGCCTTGTTGAGAAATCTCGTCACCTCGTTCCTCCGTTCCGAACGGATCGAGACCACCGAGGCAAAGGCCAAAGAGCTCCGCGCCCTTGCAGACCAAATGATTACGCTCGGTAAGCGTGGCGACCTCCACGCACGACGCCAGGTCGCTGCATTCCTGTTCGACCCGGCCGTTGTCGCCCACCTCTTTTCGTCGATCTCGCCGCGCTTTATCAACCGAAACGGCGGCTACACCCGAATCATCAAAACCCGAATCCGCTACGGCGATGCCGCACCCATGGTGATCCTGGAACTCACCGAGGCCAAGCCATCCGATTCGACACCCGCCCCGACCCCGCCGCCAAAATAAATCGGCCCAGGCAACGCGGGATGCCGAGGCTCAAATCCCTCCTGTACCTCTGGCCTAGCCACCGTAAACGAACGGCAGGGCCGAACGATTAAATAAATGCGGGTCAGCGATCGGGTCAAACAGACGCGATTTACCTCCACCGCTGAGTTGGCGACCACTTTGGCCCGCTACCTCGACCTCTGCAACCACAACATCCATCAGAGCGCTCTCGGACACCCGACTCCCATCCAAGCGCTCAAAAATGGCACATCACACCACCTGAATTATCCGAGCCTTTTACAAGACTCACTTATTGTGTCATTCCGACGTTAAACAGATCATGGTTATCCGGCTCTTGACAGAACGGAAGTTGCCAGCCGGACTGTTCATCGTCGGCACAGACACCGGCGTCGGCAAGACAGTCGTCGCCTGCGCCATCGCCAGGCTGCTGGTGAACCAGGGGGTGGATGTCGGCGTGATGAAGCCGGTGGAGACCGGATGCCGCCTGCGTAAGGGACAACTCTTCCCGGCAGACGGCGCCGCTTTGAAGGCCGCTGCGCGTTCCGAAGAGGCGCTTTCGGCCATCACCGGTGATTGCTACCGCCTTCCGGTCGCGCCGTACCCCGCCGCGCAGATGGCGCGGCGTCCCGTGATGAATCTTGGCCGCGTGGTACAACGCTTTCAGGTTCAGAGCCGACGACACGCTTTCATGATCGTCGAGGGAATCGGCGGCCTGCTCGTTCCCCTTTCAGCGCGACGTGATTTGATCGACATGGTCCTCGCGTTCGATCTTCCGGCGCTGCTGGTGGCGCACAGCGGCCTCGGCACGTTGAACCATACCCTGCTCACCTTGCGGCATGGGAGCGACCGGGGCGTTCGATTCGCTGGCGTAGTGCTCAACCACACGACGTCGCGTGAGACGCTGGCCGACGCAACCAATCCCGCCGTGCTGGCCGCGCGCTGCGCGCTTCCGGTTTTTTCGTTTCCCTATTTCAAACAGAAATCGGCCGCAGGTGAAGACACCCACGCCTTGGTATTGGCGCGTGCCCGGCGCACATCGGCGAGGTCCGCTGCGCAGGAACTGCGTCGGCTTGTGGGTCAGGGCGCTATGGAGAGGGATGTTGGATCGGAGTCGTTCCAACAGTGGCTCCTCCGCATCGTGAAAAAAACGGCGGGGCCGGTCAAAAGGACGCACGG